>Ga0129306_1003642_pt1 | contig 11164 bp, 8 predicted proteins | sample P827metagenome_FD_94438 | JGI IMG/M metagenome (GOLD analysis project Ga0129306, IMG submission 94438) | Capybara group fecal microbial communities from Wisconsin, USA - P827 metagenome | ecosystem: Host-associated > Mammals > Digestive system > Large intestine > Fecal | place: USA: Wisconsin...
ACAACCATAGCTGCAACCTCAGACGGCATTCCCAGCCTGTCTGCGGGTATGTCATCGACTATGTCTGCCATCTCCTCGGTACTTAAATGTCTGTTCATTTCCGTATCGATCACACCGCAGGCTATGGCATTAACCTGTATGTTACTCGGCGCCGTTTCCTTAGCCAGTGCCTTTGTAAAGGTATTAAGTCCACCCTTGGAAGCGGAATAGGCAACCTCCATCGAAGCCCCCGTCTCCCCCCATATGGATGAGATGTTGATGATCCTGCCCTTCTGTGCCGGGATCATCAGTTTAAGCGCCGCCCGGCTCGTCAGGAATGCAGAATCCAGATTAACGTTAATGATACGCTGCCACTCATGCATGGTCATATCCTGCAGCAGTCCTATATATGAGATGCCGGCATTATTAATGAGAAGATCGAGCTCATCGATCTGTTCAAACAATGCTTCCACGGCAGCTTCATCAGCCATGTCCGCCTCTATGGGCGTCACATTCACCGCATAGGCAGCGGATATATCATCGGCAACCTTACGGAGTAAATCAAAAGTCCTGTCACACGTCAGATACAGATCGTATCCCTCGCGTGCCAGGGCCTGTGCGATAGCCTGTCCAATTCCCCGGGATGCCCCGGTAACCAAAGCCTTCATATTATATCATCTCCCAAACGGCCCGAGCCTATCTGGCCGTCTTCTCCGATCGTCCGTACAGCACCGTCATGTCCCTTATCTCATCACACAGCTCATCGGTCAGAGCATCGGCAGACATACGCCATACCCAGTTGCCTCCGACTGTGGACGGGATGTTGATGCGGGCCGAATTATCCAGTCCGAGATAATCCTGCATGGGGATCACGCAGGTGTCGGCAACGCTCGCATGAGCCGCTCTGATAAGAGACATTCTGATCTGCGAGCGGCGCTTAACGCCCAGATACTTCATTGCAAATCTCACGTCACGAGGCGCAGCCGATCTTATCCAGCCCTCCACCGTATCATTATCATGAGTGCCCGTATAGACTACGCTGTTCTGTCCGTATACATGAGGCAGATAGTCGCTGGGCTCCCTGTGATCGAATGCAAAAAGCAATACCTTCATGCCGGGATAGCCGGTCTTCTTAACGAGCTTAAGAACAGAATCTGTCAGGAATCCAAGATCCTCCGCGATGACCTCACGGCTTCCCAGAGCATCTTTCATAGCCTTGAAGATATCGTACCCGGGACCCTGCTCCCACTTACCGAACTCCGCTGTCTTATCTCCGTACGGTATCGCGTAGTATTCGTCGAAGCCCCTGAAGTGATCGATGCGGATCACATCATAGAGTCTGTAGCAGTATTCAAATCTCTGTATCCACCATTTATATCCGGTCTTCTTATGGTAGTCCCATTTATAGAGCGCATTACCCCAGAGCTGTCCTGTTGCCGAGAAAGCATCGGGCGGACATCCGGCTACTCCGATAGGCAGATTATCCTTATCCAGCTGGAACAGTTCGGGATGTGACCACGTGTCGGCAGAATCAAAAGCAACATAGATCGGGATATCTCCGACTATGCGGACTCCCTTATCATTGGCATAAGACTTGAGCCTGTTCCACTGGTCAGAGAACAGATACTGCTGGAACTTATAGAACTCTATCTCATCGGAATACTTAGAGGAATACTCAGCTACGGCCGCTTTCTTCCGCAGTCTGATATCCTCATCCCATTCTATCCAGCTCGCTCCGCCGAATGAATTCTTGACAGCCATATAGAGAGCATAATCATCCAGCCAGAATGAGTTATCCTTTACAAACCTGCGGTAATCCGGATCGGATGATATCCCGCTCCTCTCATACGCCTTACGCAGGAGTTTAAAACGGGTATTGTAAATATGCTCGTAGTCTATGTAAGCATCGTCCGCACCCGAATAGGTTGCAGAGCATTCCTTACCGGTAAGCCATCCTCTGGATACCAGATCATCCGGATCTATGAAATAGGGATTACCCGCAAACGTCGAGAACGACTGGTACGGAGAGTCACCGTATCCTGTAGGTCCGAGCGGCAGTATCTGCCACAGCGACTGCTCGGCACGCGCCAGGAAATCCACGAATCTGTAAGCTTCTATTGAAAATGAGCCGATCCCGTATCTGGACGGAAAGGCTGATATGGGCATAAGAATACCGCTTCGTCTCATGTCTGTATATCCTCGGAATGATTAAAGATACTTCGTGATACGGTCCATATTGGAAACCAGGGAATCTATCTGGGAGGACAGCTCACGGATATGTTCTGCCGAACCGCTGACTTCCTCCGTACTCTCTCCGACCGTCTCGGCGATCTCAGCCACCTCGGCGGTGATGTTCTTGACCAGAGTGCGGAGTTCTACGGCCATGTGACTGACTTCCGTAACTATCTCATTGATGTAAGAAGCATCTGAACTGTATTGCTGGCCGGAAGCCACAAAGCCCTCGTAATCGGGCATGACACTCTCATTAACATATTTGACCATGTTGTCGGAGCTCTCGATCAGCCCCTCTACGGCCTTTACCACCATGTTGTTGACATTCTGTATATCATTGGCGGCTACTCTGGAATGATCGGCAAGTTCCCTGATCTCATCGGCAACCACTGCAAAGCCTCTTCCCGCTTCACCGGCACGTGCTGCCTCGATGGATGCGTTGAGCGCCAGAAGATTGGTCTTACTTGATATGGCCAGTATCTCCTTGGTCAGTACATTGACCTGTTCCACGCTCTTGGATTCTTCTATGGAACTGTTAAGGGCCACCAGGATGTCTCCCATCACATCCGATGTGTTCTGCATGTTCTTCTCGGCGCCGGATCTCATCTCATCGGCACGCTTACTCATCTGGGATGCATAGCTCAGGAGATCCTCAGATGCCTGAGCCAGCTCTATTACATGATCGCCGACTGCCTTAACATCGGAATTGACCGAAGCGGCCTTATCGGAAACACGGTTCATCGATGATTCCAGTTCCTTCATCTCTCCGGATGTCATATTGGAGTATTCGTTCGCCGTGTCTATATTCTCGCGCATGGATGTGAAGATCCTGTCGCGCTCCTCTTTATTTCGTTCAACTGCAGCAGCTTCAGCCTCAGATATTCTGTTGCTTTCAGCCTCAACTGTTTCGATTTTTCTGTTGCCGAAAAGTCCCATGTGATCCCCCTGAAAGAAAAAGTTGTGTAACAGTATAAGTATAGTACAAATCTACTGCATTTGCATCTGCTTAAGCCTTTGTTTTTTGGCCAGTCTCTCACCCCTCGTTCTGATCCTGACAACGATGATGATGACAAGCACGATAATGATCACGGCAGCAGCGATGATAAAGAACGGATCCTTAAGCAGCTTCACGATCGACCGCAGCTGCGATCCCGTTCCCGCATAATCGCTTACGGCTATACAGATGTCCTCTATCACGCCCTCTTCAAATATATCGGGCAGTCCGACATCAGCCATCGTCTCCCTGAACGGGATCTCGCCGCTGTATGTCGTTATGTTCATATAGCAATCTATCGCCGCATCTCTGTCATGAGATGACATGGCCAGTATGTCCAGCGACGCCAGAGCACTGGTGGAATATGAGATATAGTACATCGGCTGCTCAAAGGTATGATTGATCTCCGGCCAGTAATACACATCCACCGAGTCAGGTTCATACTCCCTGCCGTACTTGTTGGAGATCTCACAGAACTTCTCATTGAGAGTGTCCACAGTCAGTTCATCCTCATGTGTATAGGCCCAGTACTGAAACTCGTCATATATGCAACCGTCTATGACAGCGTCGGTCATCTTGGTCAGCAGTTCGTTGATGACAGCCTCTCCGCATCCTTTTCCGTAGATCTCGTCTGCATAATCAAGACACAGGAGCTCCAGCGCCTGGGAGTCTATCTCGCTCACATCGACATTATGAACCGAAGTAAGAACATGCATCGGATTATGGAACATTTCATTGTAGTGTCCGAACTCGTGTATGACTGTCTGTACGTCATTCCACTTCTGGAACGGCTGGTCAAATATAAAGGGAACGCCGTATGAATACAGCGGTATCGTATATCCGGTATCCATCTTGGTCGGCGAACTGTCCATGTCATACAGGCCGTGGTCCAGCATATAATCCCATGCGTATCGCAGTTCCGGATGGATACGTTCGATCACGGGATCGACACGTTCTATCCTCTCCGCGGCGGACAGGTTCATCGTATTGAGCTTGTAATTATACTCGTTACGTGCAGACAGTTCGGCATACAGCGGAACTATATGTTCCTGCACTTCCTTATATATGGTCTTAACATCCTCCGTGGTATAGTCACGGTTATAGAGGTTCTCATAGACATCGTCGGCATAGTTGTCATAGTCGTCTAAGCGCGCTTCCTTGTTACGGTTTCTGACTATATCTATATAGATCGGTGCCATCTGTTCATTACGTGCTTTATATATGGCGCCCGCTATCTGATAGAACTTCTCCTGAGTCATGGTATAGTCATTCATCAGCCGTTCAAAGTTCCAGTCTTCTCCGTCGATATCCACATGGGTATCCGATATGAGTATCCTCTCATATTTCTGTGTAAGATTCTGATACTCCAGATCGAGCTCCTTCTCTTCATCCGTCATATCTTCATAGTCTAACAGCGAATCAACAAGATCCTCATCATCTATATATGCCTTAAGCGCATCACCGCCCTCGGACTTAAGCGCCTCTCTGATCAGTCTGAGTGCACGGTCGTTCACATTATTATCAAACTCGAGCATACGGTCACTGAGCTCGGCATATTCATCATTATTGATATCGCAGTTGTGCCTGATATCGTTGAGTATATACTGGGTAGCCGTGTAATCCATCAGCGCGTTCAGTTTGTCATATCCGGCAATGATCGCATCGGCATCCCCGCTCTCCACGATCTGTTCATACTGATCCAGGTAATCGAGCACGGCATCTTCATCCACCCACTGAATCTCCATATCGGAGAAGTTTAAGTCGGTATGGTACTCACTCTCGATGTCGTAATAGTTACCCGTACTCCCCCCTGCACACACCGGTACAGAAGCCTGGAGCATGACGGATACCATCATGATGATTGTCAATGTCAGTTGTGTGATCTTACGTATTCCCTTATTCATGCCAGTCTCCGGTCAGGCTTGTCAAACGCCCGTATTACATATAGAATCATTTTATCTTTAATCAACATGTGAGGCAATAGATGAACTTCGATATACCCGCTCCGAAAAAGAATAATACCGAAGAGGAGACGATACACAAAACAATACAGACCTCTCCGATCACCTCCGATATCAGAATGTCTGTATCCGGTATACTGCACAGAGGTGACAGCAGGTCTGTATGCGTAATGATCGAGACTGATTCATCTCATGCCGAGATCAGAATGCCCGAGGGCGAGATACTCTCCGTCAAAGGTTATTCCGAAGAGGAGACCGAGGAGATCCTCGCCTATCTCAATGAAAACATGGATGATATCATGAATGCCGCCAGGGACGTCAATCCCATGAAGGCATTCATGAAGTGATCTCATCTGTTCTTTTATGATTCCTTTTTAGTGCTCTTAGCCAGGGCCAGAACCCTGTCAAACTCATCCAGGATCTCCTGTTCGGGTTCGGGAGTAAGAAGGCTCACTGCCACGCAGAGCAGCAGTCCCACGATGAACGCCGGAAGAAGCTCATATATACCCCAGATTCCTCCGAGAGGCTTGAGCAGATAATGCCAGATGAATACCATGGCACCGCCGCCGATCATACCGGCGATAGCGCCCTGCTTGTTCGTACGTCTCCAGAAGATGGACATGATCATGACAGGACCGAACGCTCCGCCGAAGCCTGCCCATGCAAATGACACGATATTGAATACATTGCTGTCGGGATTTCTGGCAACAAATACTGCGAATATGGCGATCACTACGAGAGTGATACGGGCCATGAGTATGTTCTTTTTCTCATCCATCTTGATACCCAGAACTTCATGCAGGATGTTCTCGGATATGGATGATGATGCAGCGAGCAGCTGTGAGTCGCAGGTTGACATCGTACATGCGAGGATACCTGCCAGGATCACACCTGCGAGCAGAGCAGGAAACGCTCCGTACTCAGCCAGCTTCTGAGAGATGATGATAACGGCTCTCTCTGCATCCTCAAGCTCACCGATCGCACCGTAGTTAGCCATGGCACGTGCCATGATACCGATGAATATCGCTACGCCCATTGCGATGAATACCCATACGGTAGCCACGCGTCTGGACAGCGCGATCTTCTCAGGCTTCTCGATAGCCATGAATCTGAGCAGGATATGGGGCATACCGAAGTATCCGAGGCCCCATGCCATAGTGGATATGATGGTGATGAAACCGCCGTAGCTTACCGAAGCTCCGGAAGCGTAATCATTTGTATTGAATATGCTGATATAACCGTCAAGTGAATTTGCAAAGCCGCTGACTTCATGAATGCCGCCGCACTGAGATACGCCGAAGCATACAACTGCGATCAGAGCTATGGTCATGACGATCGACTGTACAAAGTCCGTAGTGGATGCAGCCATGAATCCGCCCATTGCCGTATAGGCTATGATGATGATCGCACTGATCAACATCGCTACGACATAATCGATACCGAACAGAGACGAGAACAGCTTACCGCATGCAGCGAATCCGGATGCCGTATAAGGTACAAAGAATACGACTATGACAATAGCGGATATACCCATCAGGATATGTGACTTGTCACGGAATCTCTTCTCATAGAAATCCGGTACGGTATCGGCATCGATGATCTCGGTATAATACCTGAGTCTCTTGGCCTCCAGCAGCCAGTTAAGGTATGTTCCTATACCCAGACCTACAGCTGTCCAGAATGCATCGCATACACCGGACAGATAAGCTACTCCGGGCAGTCCCATGAGCAGCCATGATGACATGTCGGATGCTTCCGCACTCATCGCAGTCACATAAGGACCGAGCTTCCTGCCACCGAGATAATAATCCTCAACCGTATTATTGTCCTTGGCAAACCGTGCACCCAGGATGATCAATACACCCAGATAAAGTGCAATGGCGATCATAATGTAGATAGTTGACATGACTTTACTCCTCTTTTCTCACACTTTTCTACTTTATATGTATCCTTCTGAGCAGGCTCATCACGATCCTCCCCAGGTAATACCTGTAATATACCACCCTCGCCCGGATCTTCTGCAGCGCCACTCTTGCCGCTCCGGGACGGACATTGATCCTTTTGTATGTTACAGACCTCGCTTTATATCTGTCAAGTTCGGCCTTGCATTCATCAGGCTCCCATATCCTGCCCTTCCTGTCCATATAGTGGAAGAAGCTGTATATGTTCTGCTCGGAAGCCCAGTATCCGTCCGACACATTGTGTCTGGCCCAGTACTTCGGAGCTATGGCATACTTAAGCTCCGTGCTGGTCATCGCAGGAAATACCGCAAATGACGAATTGGACAAAAGAAGATATCTCGCATTCCTGATTATCGCATAATCACGTCCTATATCATTAGTGACCGCCTCAAACTCGGGAAGAACCTTGTGGGCATTCTCCACCTCGTCGGTGATGATCAGGAATCTCATGTCGGGATTGATGCGCCGCATGTTGCGCACGCCCTTCATCCAGTAGCTGCGTCCGAGGAACAATGCGGGTTCATTACGGTAATCCCCGCATCTCATATGTATGATGCACAGATCATCCGCAGTGTACTCGTGTGTGTCATATTCCGGCTTTACCTTAAGCCACTCCCGGATCTCATCCGAATATCTGTCAAAATAGCTCTCTGCCTGGAGATTGCCGTACAGCAGAGTATTATCCTCCACCTCGTGGATACTCTCCTTAGCCGCACTAACATATATACCGTGCTCTACATCGTGAGCCGACGTGCCGAGGTATATGCGGTCATCGGCATCATCAAAGCGGGTCATCTGTTCCTTCATCCCGGGAGTTATCTCTACCCCCATATCGATATCCATGAAGTACATCCCGCTGTCATCGTGTATATTATGTACGAACGTGTCACTGCCTGCTATTCCGAACGGAACACCTCTCTCCTTCGCGATGGCACGCGCAGTCACATAGGCAAACAACTGGTTACCCAGTCCCTGCCCTCTGTCCAGTTCAGTTCCTATCATCTCTTCACCTGATCAGTATCGCACGGGCTCCGTGCTCTTTGACTTTAAGTTTGATGCTTCCCGCAAAAGAAGATTCATACCGGCTCACGACATCCGCTCCGACAACTGTTTCTCCCAGTTCAAGTTCGTCAAGGGATACTTCTATCTCGGCATCGGGACCGTCCGCATTGAATACCGCCACATACTGTCCGTCATATCCGGATGCTCCGTCCGATCTCATCGCTGTCCAGACTATCACCTCGTTATCGCCGATCATCTTTCTGAATACCTGGTGAGCATGACGCGATCTCTCATGCATGTCCATCAGGCCTTCGGCGGTCAGCAGACTGAGCGTATACCCGTCGTTTTGGGTCATCTCACAGCCTATCATCAGCGGTGATCTCATGATGCACCACAGGATCATCATCGTCTCCTGCTCTGCCATCGTAAAGGCTGTCCTGTACTCCGGATCATATACCTGGCGTATCGCCCCCAGAGGCAGCATGTCCGCATCGGGATAATGATTATGGCCGGTGTGTATGCTCCACTTCTCGGCTCTCTCAAACATCGCATACAGCAGCTTCCAGTCATCCCAGAAGTCATCCGTGATGCGCCACATATTGGACACTGCCTTATACAACTCAGATTTTTCCAGAAGCGCAGGTCCCGGAGAGAGCGACAGTACCATGTCGCGTCCGCATGCATGGAGCGCATCGCTCAGCATCACGAGCTCCGCCTCCTCATGAGGCAATTCGCGGCATATATCATCGCATTTGATGAAGTCCACCCCCCACGAAGCATAGAGTGCAAAAATAGAATCATAATAGGCGCGGGCTCCTTCTTTGGACGGATCCACACCGTAGTTATCCGTATTCCATGCGCATATCGAGGCGGTCTTGGCTATGTCACGAGCACGTATGCCATCGGTACCGTATACGGGAAGATTACGTGAGACAGCCTGCCTGGGGATGCCCCGCATGATATGTATGCCGAACTTTAATCCCAGTGAATGAACGTAATCCGCCAGCGGCTTAAAACCGGCTCCGCCTGCTGCCGACGGGAACCTGTTCTCAGCAGGCATCAGCCTGCCGTACTCATCCATGCATACATCCGCAAAAGGATGATACTCATTGTTCACCGATCCCGGCTCATACCACTGTATGTCGACAACGACATATTCATAGCCTGCGTCCTTAAGATTCTCTGCCATATAGTCGGCGTTACGACGCACCGTTTCTTCTGTCACGGCTGCACCATAGCAGTCCCAGCTGTTCCACCCGCGGGGGGCATATTTCAGATCAAGCATATTATCTCCTTTTATTTCCTGTCACAGGATGCCTCGGGTGCGTCAAAGCAGTCGCCCTTTGCATAGGGGCTTCCGATATCGCACCTCCCGTGATGATATGCAAATGTAAATGACTCGGCTTCGAGAACAGGATCGACCTTAAGCTTGAGCCTTCCTATATCACTTGCTCCGAATCCGTCCAGCAGATTGACTACATTCTCTATATCAGCTTCCGTATATGATCTGTCTTTATCCTTACCGTCCATATCTGTTCCTCTCAACTTATGCTTACGCCGTGATCACCTTGGACTGCGGCAGATACCGACGTAGCATTGTTTCCAGTTTATCACTTTCCACGGGCTTAGTCAGATAATCCACGAATCCCGCAGCTATATATCTCTCCCTGGCTCCGGATACGGCATCGGCTGTCAGACATATGATAGGTGTTTCCCGATTGGATCCGCCGTGCTGAGCACGTATCATGTTCATAGCCTGGATACCGTCCGTATGAGGCATGCGCTGATCCATGAATATGACATCGTATACCGTATCCATAGTCAGGCGAACCGCCTCGCCGGCACTCTTAGCCGTATCTATCTGAACTTCCGTCTTCTTCAGCAGTTCCTTGAACACGAGCAGGTTAAGAGCAGTATCGTCCACGACCAGGATCCTTGCATCGGGTGCGGTGAAACTTACCTTATACTTCTCAGCATCTTCCGGTTCAGGAACATCCGTATGGTATTCGCCTATCGGAGTCTTGCTTATGATCTTCTGCGGGATCCTGACAGTAAATGTCGATCCTATTCCATAGGAGCTTTCCAGATCGATACGTCCGCCCATCATCGCTGTCAGATCATATGTGATGGCCAGTCCCAGTCCGGTACCCTCGATCGATCTGGTCCGATCCATATCCACACGTTCGAACTGTGAGAACAGTTTATCCTTATCCTCATCGCGGATTCCGATTCCCGTATCGGAGACCGCAAAGGTCAACAGGACTTCATCATCAGCTATATTAATGGCTTTCTCCGAATTGTCATCGCCTCTGTAACGGCCTTCGACCGCAAGGCTCACATTACCCTCCGGAGTGTACTTGACTGCATTGGTCAAAAGGTTGACAACTATCTGTCTTATCCTTACTTCATCGCCGTACAGTTCCTCCGGAAGCTCTTTATCTACGAATACATCGAACTCCAGACCTTTCTTCTCGGCGCGGAATCCTATCATGCTGTTTAAGTCATTGATGAGCTTACTGAGCTTATAATTGTTCTCTATGATCTCCATATGCCCGGCTTCTATCTTGGAGAAGTCGAGGATATCATTGATGATCGTCAGCAGGTTCTTACCGGAGTTCTCTACGTTGCGAGCGTATGAAATGATCTTATCGTTATCACTCTCACGCAGTATCATCTCATTCATGCCGAGTACGGCATTGATAGGGGTGCGTATCTCATGACTCATGTTGGCCAGAAATTCTGATTTGGAACGGTTGGCCTGCTCGGCCGCCTCTCTGGCAACTTTAAGTTCCTCAATGGTGGCTGTGAGCTTACGATAATCCGGAGTCTCCACTCCGAAATAAAACATATACAGGCCGAGCACGGCGCCCGCATAATTAAACAGTATCCCGCTCTTATTGACCAGTTCCAGTATGACACCGCCTATCGTAACTACGAATGCAATGGTTCCGGTGATGAACGCACGCCTGTTTAACATGGCGTTGTACCTGATAAAGTAGAATGCTGAAAGAAACAGGAAATAGAGTTCTGAGACA
>Ga0129306_1003644_pt1 | contig 11159 bp, 14 predicted proteins | sample P827metagenome_FD_94438 | JGI IMG/M metagenome (GOLD analysis project Ga0129306, IMG submission 94438) | Capybara group fecal microbial communities from Wisconsin, USA - P827 metagenome | ecosystem: Host-associated > Mammals > Digestive system > Large intestine > Fecal | place: USA: Wisconsin...
GCTGGCCGGATATAAGCCCCTGGCTATCGACGCCGACCCACAGGGGAACCTAACCCAGGCTTTAGGAGCCGCGCCCGGATCCGGCCTTTATGACGCCCTAAAAAAGGGCCGCATACTTAAGTATATCCAGAGCACCGACCAGGGCGACATACTGGCCGCCACGCCGGAGCTGATACAGGCACAGATCCAGACGGGCAAGCGGGGCCAGGAGTACGCGCTGCGGGACGCGCTGGAGGCCCTGGACGGCCGTTACGACCATGTTATTATTGATTGCCCGCCGGGCCTGGGCGTGCTCACATTAAACGCCCTCACGGCGGCCCAGGACGTCGTAATACCGATTGAGGCGGCCATATTCAGCTTGCAAGGGCTGGCCCAGCTGTACAGCACGCTGCAGCTGATACAGCAGAAAAGCAACCCGGATCTGAAAATAGCCGGGATCCTTTTAAACAAGTTTAACCCGCGTTCCGTCGTGGCCAGGGACACCCGCGCGGCCATAGAGGAAACGGCGGCCAAGATAGGAACCCAAGTCTATAGGGCCACGATCCGGCAAGCCGTCGCGATCCAGGAGGCCCAGACCCTACAGGAAAACATACTGCTGAATTACCGGGCAAAAGTCGCGGCCGATCTGGCCGACTTTATAAAGGAATACCTAAAACAGGAGGACAAGAGGAAATGAGCAAAGACTATAAGAGCAGAGCACAGAACGCCACGGCCGCGCTGCTGTCCGACGTTATGAACGCCCAGGGCACACAGGAGGCCCAAGGCACACAAAAGGCCAAAGGCCCCAAGAGAGGCGCCGCGATCATGGACAGGCCCGGAACAGTTACGCCGAGATCCGGCGCGCCGTACTACAAAATCAATCTAAAGATGCCCCTGGAGCTGTCCGCATATATCGAGGAGGAGGCCTGGAGGCAGCGCTTAACCAGGACAGAACTTATAAACAGGATCCTTAAGAGCTATATGGAGGAGCACCCGCACGAATGACAAGGACACAGAAAACCCTTTACAGTATGCTTATGGCCGAAAACAAGGCCGCCCAGAACGCCGGAGAGCCATTCCTACGGAACGGAAAGCAGACCATAGGCGACATTACAGAAACCATATCAGAGGAGGCCGCTGCAGCCATTGTACAGGAACTGCGGGACGGATCCTTTAACGACAGCTTCCAGACACATAAGGAAAATGCGTCCGACTGGAACAGCGACGGATCCGAGAGCCGCGAAGCGTGCCGGATGGAGTTTCTTTTGTGGGAGATCTATTTGCTGGATTACAGCGGGATCCATTGGGAGGCAATGCAGCGCGCCCTTTTGGACATAGCCCAGCAGACAGGATCCTTTTACCTGGCCGCACAGAATAAGATCACAAACGCGCTGCCGGGCCTCTTTAAGACCGGGCTGCAGATGAACGTATTAGGGGAGGCAACGGGCACCGTAGGCACCAGGAAAAGCAACGAAGTGAATTTTATACTTCGGAACGCCGGAGAGCATGAGCTGCGGACAACGGCCAAAATGCTTATGGATGTGCTTTTGATAGACTTTGCCAGAACCCACAGCGCCGACGTAGAAATACCGATCCGGCAGTATGCGCAAATGCGCGGAATGAAGCTCACTAAAAGCTCCCTGGACACCCTCACAAGACAGGCCGCCGAGGATCTGGACACCCTGGCCGACATAAAGGCCCAGTATTACGAGAACAAGCGGCCGAGCGGCCACATAGAGCTAAACGGCGGCACGCACATAATACACCGGGGCCGGATCCTTTGGAACTGGAACCAGCATATGCTGCCGACACTGGAAAAGCTGGCCCCTGTAGATTACAGCAAAGAAACGCTTATGGCCGACCCCAGGACGAGCACTTACTATTTTTCACGTTATTTAGACGTCAATTTCCGACGGAACGAGGGCCGGGACAGCGTGAACAAGGTTTATATTGCCACGCTGCTAAAGCTCACGCCGTATATCCCGGATCTGGACAAGCTACGCGCCCAGCGTGCCAGCGTGAAGAACAGGGCCATAATTCCGTTTTTCCGGGATCTGGACGCCATAGAGCGGATCTATTACGACGTCTACACGGCCGACGGCCAGCGCGTGGACGATCCCCTGGAAATGGACGCCGACAGCTTCAAAAACGGGTATATCCTCGTTGATTATTCCGACTATGAGGGGCACCCGGAGCGCATAGAAAACCGAAAAAAGCGGGAGAGGAAAGCCCAGCAAGCCAGGAGCACCAGCCGAACCAATACCAGGAAGATAAACGACCTGGAGGCCCGCGTAAAGGCCCTGGAAAATGAGTAGAAAACCGGGGCCCGTGCAAAAAAGGCGTGGTGAAGTGTCGCAAAAGGCGTGGTGAAGTGTCGCAGAAAGCGTGGTGAAGTGTCGCAAGCCAAACGCGGAAACCCGCATGAAATAAGGCGATTTTAAGGGCGGCAATATGTTAAGTACTTTAAGTACTTTAATGTAACGCGCTGCCGCCCAGGCTTACGCGGGCGGCGCGCTATAATATCATCATCCCCGACGGAAAGGATATAGGTGCCACAATGACAATCAATGAATATCTCGCGAGCCTGGAGAATCTGCCGCACCGGACGCCGGACGGCAAGACCATGCGGGAGACAGCCTCGGATTACACCGCGATCTGGAGCAACGACGCCTGCAGGGGCTACACGATCGCGGCCATGAAGGCCACGGGCTACAACGACAAGCAGATCAATGAAGTGCTGCGCGCCATGCGCTGGGCCTTCGACGAGACAACTGTCGACCGGGCGGAACAGATCTGGCTGGAGTTTTAAGAGGCCATGAGCGGGCGCTACGACAGAGTACACGTAAACCTTAACATAGAACGAGAGGAGGAAAGCGCAGCATGAGAGCCCACACAAAAGGGCCGCCGGAAGCCTGGACAGCATGACCGACGACCCTATACCGAAGTAGCCCACCACAAAGGGCAAGCCAAGCATACTATAGCATGGCTGCCCGTAATTTGAAACAGAAAAGGAGATTTTAAGCCATGTCAAAAGCAACTCATATTGTAACCGGCAGATGCCGCTTTGAATCCGTAAATCTAATGAACGAGGGCGGCAGCTCCCTCTGCCTGGTAATTTCCAAGAGCGACAAGACGACAATAAAGAGGATCCGCGACGCCGTAGAGGCCGCCATACTGGAGGGCGTGGCCCGCAAGATCTGGCCGGAGCGGCCGCCCTTTGTCCAGGATCCGCTGCGGGAGTATGACGCCAACAATTATTTTTTGAATACTTATAACCCCAAGTACGACAAGCCCGGCCTTGTTGGCCCGGATCTGGAGGCCATCCAGCCGGAGGATCTGAAAAGCGGCGACGAGGGGCGGGCCGCCCTGGACTTTTACGCCTACGACTACAGAGGCCGGGAGGGCGTGGCCGTCACGCTTAATAATCTGCAGCAGCTGGAGAGGGCCAAGGCATGAGTAAAGCACCGAACGCCGAGGCCCCGGCGCTGGAGTGGGCCCTGTTTTATGCAAGCCTGGGCTGGGCGGTTTTTCCGATCCAGCCCCACACAAAGAACAGCTTTTACAGATACCCGGAATTTAAGAACCCGGAAACGGGATCAGAATATAGCTGGCAATACCAGGCCAGCAGCGACCCGGAGCGCGTCCGGCGCTTTTGGACGGATCACCCGCGCGCCGGAATAGGCGTAGCGACCGGGCAGAGATCCGGCGGCCTTTACGTCCTGGACCTGGACAAGGAAAAGCCAGGCAAAACCAAGGACGGCCGCAAGCACTTTATGGACTGGCAAAAGATCCACGGAACGGCCAACGTAAACACGCCCGTAAATAGGACAGGAGGCGGCGGCCATCAGCTTTTTTATAAGTGCCAGGAGCGGCCGAAGATCAGCGGGACGGCCTCCGGCGCCGGAACGGCTGCCATTTATGCCGGATATGGAGTAGACACGCGCGGCGACGGCAATTTTTGCGTGCTGCCGCCGAGTATTCACCCAAGCGGCCAGGCCTACGTATGGAAACAGGATCCGGCAGCCTACGCGCCCCAGGAGCCTAACGAGGCCGTCCGGGCGTACTGGCTGGGCGATCACCTGGGAAATGCTGCCGAGGGCCAGGAGAGGCTGCGGGCCCGCTTTGATCTGCCGGAGCAGATCCCGGAGGGATCCAGAACGCAGACCCTCGTACAATACGCCGGAAGCCTCGTAGAACGCGGCAAGGGCCTAAACGATGAAGAAATACGGGCCCTTGTTATCCAGGCCAACGACGAGCGCTGCAGCCCGCCCCTGGACGCCAGAAAGCTGGAGCGGGAAGTACTGCGGAGCATACCGCGCTTTAAAGTCCGCCAGGCCGCCCAGGACTTCCAGGAGGAGGCCCAGGAGGCCGCGCCACAGATTGACCCGGAGGAATACACCCAGCGGGCCGCCGGGGCCTTTGTGGCCCGTTTCTGGACGGATGCCGAGAACAGAACCCCGGCCATAAAAACCGGATTCCGGCAGCTGGACGAGTTTCTGGACGGCGGCCTATATCCCGGCCTTTACGTCCTGGGCGCCGTTTCCTCCCTGGGAAAGACCACCTACGCGCTGCAGCTGGCCGATCAGATAGCGACAGAGGGAACCGACGTCCTGTTTTTCTCCCTGGAAATGTCACGGGCCGAGCTTATGGCCAAGAGCATTAGCCGTTTAACCGCGATCCTGGCCGCCAGGAGCGCCGGAAAGACCATAGCCGAGGCAACGGAGGCCCAGGAGCTGCCGAACGCCAAGACGGCCCGCGCCCTCACGGATCCGGCGCGTTTTATGCACTTCAACGGAGAGGAGCAAGACCTTGTAAGGCAAGCGGCGGCCCTTTACCAGGAATACGGGGCCCGGATCTGGATAGACGAGGGCCCAGCCCGGCAAGGCATAAGCGCGGAGTACGTCCGAAAGGCCGTAGAGCAGCATATAGCCATTACCGGGAGGCGGCCCGTAATATTCCTGGACTATCTGCAGATTATGGAGAGCCCGGACAACCGCCTTACGGACAAGCAGAAAACAGACCAGAATGTAAGGGAGCTGCGGGACATAGGCCGCCGGAATAATTGCCCCGTCGTGGCCATATCCAGCTTGAACCGGGAGAATTACAGCGCGCCCATGAACATGGCAGCCTTTAAAGAATCCGGGGCCATAGAATACAGCTCCGACGTTTTAATGGGGCTGCAGCCCGTCGGAATGGACGAGGCCGGAACAGGGGCCGCAGCTGCAAATAACGCGAACCTGGTAGACAAAACAAAGATACTGCCCGTCCGATCCGTAGAGCTGAAGATCCTAAAGCAGCGCGGAGGCGTGACCGGGCGCCGGATAGCCTACAAATATGCTGCAGCTTTTAACGTCTTTGAGGAGGACGGGGAGAGCCTGGAACGCGTGAATACGCGGGGCAAGAAATCCCGCAAGGCCCAGGAGGCGGCCGAGCGCCGGGCCTCGATCCCGGACACCCTGGACAAGATCCTGGGAGAGCTGCAGAACATCACCGGGAACCCGTTTTTAACAGAAAAGGAGGATCTGGACGACTTTTGACGCCGGATCCGGCAGCCGGGCGGCACCCTTAACCGGGCGCCGCTTTTTTCTTGCCCTAAAGTCTATGTTAAAGTTTAAATATACTCTTGCATAGGCCCACGTGGCCCACAGAGTGCCCAAGGCTTGAAATGCGCGGAAATACTGTATTTTTCATTGCATAGATAGTATAATAGGCATGGATATATGCCAAGGGCACACAAAGGGCCAAAAGGGCCAAGAGAACAGGAGGATAGAATGACGATACCTAACAAGAGACACGCGAAAGGCATGAGCGACGGGGCCAAGGCAGCCCGCGCGGCCTATGCCAAGGAGTGGCGCCGAAAGAACCCGGAGAAACAGAGGGCCATAGTAAACCGCTATTGGGAGAAGAAAGCCGCAGCTGCAGCCCCTGGAGGATCCCAGGAGGAAACGAGTATTGCCGAGAACAAATAAAGAAAAGATAATAAGCGCGCTGCTTTTGTGTAACACGCACAAAGAAGCGGCGGCCCTGGCCGGAATTTCAGAAACCACGCTTTACAAGAATTTGAAAGATCCGGCCTTTTCTGCAGCCTACGAGGCAGAAAAGCAGAAACTGATAGTAAACGCAGCCGATCAGATCCAGCGCGGCCTGGAGCCCGCTATAACCGCGCTGCGAAGCATTGCCGAGGATCCACGCGCCGGAAAGACCGCAAGAGTACAGGCGGCCCGGTCCTTGCTGGAGTACGGCCTACGCTTAACCGAGTACACCACGCTGGAGGCCCGCGTAAAGGCCCTGGAGGCCGCCCAGGCCGGAGGAGGCACAGACAATGATATTCAACCCATTTAAACGGCTGCGGGCCCTGGAGGAGGCCGTAAAGGATCTGCAAGACCGCTATTACAAGGTGGAGCTGGACACCGGGGAAATTAAGTATCTGCACCCGGCCGACGCCGTAATAGCGTACGCGCCGTACGTCCGAAAGATCCAGATAGGCCCAAACGCCGAGAATGTAACCCAAATGCTGCTTTTGGCTGCTATGATTATGGGCCATCCAAATTACAGGGCCATTAAGTTTTACGACGCCCAGGGCGCCGACATATCGCGGGAAATGCACCAGGCGTTTATAGACAGAGGGCTGGCCAGCTTATGAGATTGACAGAGAAGCAGCGCGAATACGTCCGGGAGATGGGCGGCCACAGATGGGGCATAAAAACCGGGGCCGTAAGATCCGGCAAGACCTATCTGGACATAGCTTACACGATCCCCAAAAGCATCATAGCCCGGCGGGATCTGCCCGGCCTGGCCGTTATCCTGGGCAACACACGCGGCACGCTGCAGCGTAACGTAATAGTGCCCATGCAAGAGCAGTACGGCCTGGACTATGTAGGGGACATAAGGGCAGACAATACGGCCCGGATCTTTGGGGAAACTGTTTTCTGCCTGGGCGCCGATAACATCCGGCACGTAAACCGGATCCGGGGCGCCAGTATCAAATATTGCTACGGGGACGAGATCACCACCTGGGACGAGGACGTTTTTTCTATGCTGAAAAGCCGCCTTGACAAGCCATACAGCCGCTTTGACGGGGCTTGTAACCCGGAGGGCCCGCAGCACTGGCTAAAGCGTTTCCTGGACAGCGACGCGGACATATACGCCCAGGCCTACCAGCTGGACGACAACAATTTTCTGCCGCCGGAATTTGTCGAGAACCTAAAGCGGGAGTACGCCGGATCTGTTTTCTATGACCGCTACGTGCTGGGCCTTTGGGTAGCTGCAGAGGGCGCCATATACAGGGCCTTTGCTGATAATCCGGCCGCGCACATCATCCGGGAGGCCCCGCAGAACATCATAAAGGCAGCCATAGGCATAGACTTCGGCGGCCACGGATCCGCGCACAGCTTCACCCTTACGGGCTTTACGCCGCAGTATAGGAAAGTCGTTATCCTGGACGAATGGTACCTAAAAGAGGAGATTACGCCCCAGCAGCTGGAGGACGCTTTTATAGAGTTTTGCCGGAAGAATTGCCATAAATACCCCATATATGAGGCCTACGCGGACAGCGCGGAAACGACCCTTATAAAAGGGCTGCGGGAGGCCGCCAGGATCCACGCCAGGGAAATAGACGGAATAGAAGTCTATAAGTGCCTAAAGAAGCCCATAAACGACAGAATAGACGCGGAAATACGCCTTTTTGCCTCCAATAGGCTAAAAATAATGGATCACTGCCGCCACACTATAGAGGCCTTTTCAAGCGCCGTATGGGACAGCAAGAGCATACAGGACAAACGCCTGGACGACGGGACAACGAATATAGACAGCCTGGACAGCTTCGAGTATTCCATAGAGCACGACATACAGGACATGATAGAGTTTCACGAGTGGCAGAGATACGAGGAGGGCCTACGATGAAAATAGAGGCAAGAGTAAAGGCCCTGGAGGCCCACAGAGAGAAGCCGCCGGGCAAGATCCGGCTGCACACGGCAGAGGACGCGCCCCGCGATCTGGAGCCCCTGGAGGCCCTCCTGTACTCCCTGGAGGCCGAGGCCGGAAAGGCTGCAGCCATTACAGACTACGAATACCTGGGCGGGGAGCTGCCACGCGGCGGGATCTGGGAGCCCTTTTACGATATGCTCCGGGAAGTAAAGGCCCGCGCAGATCCGGCGCTATGACAGAGTATCCGCAAACCTTAACATAGAATTTATGGGCCACAGGCCCGGAAAGGAACAATATGAGCAAACAGACATTACAGGCAATCCTTAAGAACTACCAGAAAAGCGTAAGGGACGCACGCGCCAAGATCCTGGAGGCCCGGAAGATCTACCAGCCGGCGGAGGCCAAGGCAAGAGAGGAAAAGCTGCTTGAACATCTGGAGCACGAACGCAGCAACGCCATGAGCGCGATCAATGAGGAGAGAGAAAAGGCGTGCCAGGGCGTGGCCAAGTGGGGCCAGCTGGACGGATCCAAGATCACCGACGACGCCAAGCTTTTAGAGCACGGCCTTGTTACGCCGGATCAGTTTTCCCAGCTCGTCGAGAGATACCAGGACAACGGGACTATGTGCGCGCTGCTTCGGAACTACGCCGAACAGCACAACGAGCAGCTGCGGGCAAAGTCTAAAGATGCGTTTCCGGCCGGAACTCTTGACGTCGGAAGAATCCCCACACAGGAGGACAAGACCAGGGAGGCAGAGCACGACGCAAAATCCGCTTTGTCTATCGTGGGCATGATTGACGGCGGTTTCCTGGGCGGCCCGGATTCCGAAATGGTACAGGCAGCCATTGACCATTTTACGGATTAAAGAGGATCCCAAACGGGACAGATCACAAACCGGCAAGCAGTGCATAGATGGACGTTTTCCATCTATACGCCTTGCCAGGGCCGCCCCTGGAACCCCAAAAACGAGCTACGCGCCCAGGGCGCTTTTTAAAGAAATCAACAGGAGGCCGTAAGTATGCTCTTGATGAAAACGGAAAAGGTAACGCTGCCGATGTATGGAAATGAGGCATTGATAAAGGGAAAGAAAGTCAAAAATCCGACAGCCAGCGGCCGCTTTACTGGAAAAACAATGTGCCCCGCCGGGCGGGAGCTTGCGCTTTTTCTGCCCTGGGACGTTGAGGGCCACAACCCGGACGGCTGGGGAGTGGTAGCGCCGGAGGGCTATATAATCGACGCTGCCGAACTTGTAAGGCATGGCCATTTAGATCTTTTTGTGGATCCGGCCGAAGCAGAAAAACTTATCAAAGACAAAAAATAAGAAAGGAGAAATCCCGTAAACTTCGCGAAGTAGTAGCCGTAGCAAAAGCCCTGGAATACCCGCCGGGGCTTTTTTATTTTCTGGCAATCAAAAAGACGGCCCCAGATGAAAACATCTGAAACCGGCTTTTCTGCCCTATTGCATCCAGGCATTTTGTAGTCGGGCGGCCTACGCCCTTATTATACTTTGAGCACATAAGGCACGCAAGGCCCTTTTTGCGCTGAAAGCTTCGGAAATCTGCGGTTTTCTAAACTTATGGACGTTTTAGGCCCCCGGCATATTATGAATATAGATTGACAAAGTTTCACAAAATACTTATATTTATATCTATACCGAAGCAGCACCACACAGCAGCCAAACAGGAGGGCAGACAATGAAATACGACATAGTAAGCGCCCAGGGCGTCGTACAGCCCCAGCAGATCCAGGCCGACGACCTGTACAGCCGCTTTATGGAGTATTGCGCAGACCGCAAGGACACGACCATAAAGGGCTATGCTGTCGCGATCAGACATTTTATAGAGTGGATCCGCGTAAACGGGATCCGGCAGCCGCAGCGCGCCGACATAGTGGCCTATAAGAACAGCTTAAAAACAGAGATCAGCGAAAAGACCGGGGCCCCGCTTGCACCGGGCACCCAGGCGCGCTATCTGCGGGCCTGTAAAATGTTTTTCAAGTGGGCCAGCGCCGAGGGCCTATATTTGAATATCGCGGACAACATCCGGGCGCCGAAGATCCGGCAAGACAACACGCACCGGGACGCCCTGGCCGAGGAGGACGTACGCCGGATCCTGGGCAGCATCGACAGGAGAGAGCCCCAGGGCAAGCGCAATTATGCCATGATTCTTTTGTGCGTAACCGGCGCGCTGCGAATTATTGAGATCCAGCGCGCCGATCTGGGCGACATTAAGACCATAGCCGGGGAAAAAGTACTCTTTATCCAGGGCAAGGGCCGGGACGAAAAGGACGAGTATAAAAAGCTTGTCCCGGAAGTCGAGGCAGCCATAGAGGACTACTTGAGCACCCGGCCGACGGCCCGCAAGACAGACCCGCTATTTACAGGAACCAGCAACAGGGCCCAGGGCTGCCGGATCACGGAGCCGGGAATAAGCCGGATCATAAAAGAAGTATTCCGGGCCGCCGGGTATGATTCCGACCGGATCACGGCCCACAGCCTCCGGCACACGGCCGTTACAATGGATCTGAAAGCCGGGGCCACGCTACAGGAGGCCCAGCACTTCGCAAGGCACGCCAGCCCCACCACGACGGGCATATATGCCCACAACCTGGACAGGGCAAAAGACCATAGCGAGCAGAAAGTATATAACCAGATCTTCGGAATTAAGACCGAGGAGCCCGGCGCCCTGGAGCAGCTGCAGCAGCTGCTGGGCATGATGCCGGATAACGAGCTACAGGACGCCCTCCGGGCCGTACTGAAAGAGCAGCACAGCAGAATTGCATAAGACGGGAGGAAAGCATGACAGACAGACAGAGCACAGTATTAAACCTTGAAAAGCCCTATTATTCCATCTACGAGGCCGCCGAGATCCTGGGCGTGCACCACAACACGATCCGCAACCGCATAAAGGACGGCACCCTGGAGGCCGGGCGCGTGGGCTGGGAGTGGAGAATATCCAGGGCCGCGCTGCTGGCCTTTGTGGAGCCCCAGAACAGGGCCTAAGACAGAGTAGACTTAAACCTTAACATAGAACGAGAGGAGGCAAAAACCGCATGAGAATTACAGCCATAGCGACCCAAAAGGGCGGCACCGGGAAAACCACGACGGCCCAGGCCCTTGTAGACGGCCTAACGCTGGCCGGATATAAGCCCCTGGCTATCGACGCCGACCCACAGGGGAACCTAACCCAGGCTTTAGGAGCCGCGCCCGGATCCGGCCTTTATGACGCCCTAAAAAAGGGCCGCATACTTAAGTA
>Ga0129306_1003645_pt1 | contig 11159 bp, 10 predicted proteins | sample P827metagenome_FD_94438 | JGI IMG/M metagenome (GOLD analysis project Ga0129306, IMG submission 94438) | Capybara group fecal microbial communities from Wisconsin, USA - P827 metagenome | ecosystem: Host-associated > Mammals > Digestive system > Large intestine > Fecal | place: USA: Wisconsin...
CGAAATGGGCGCAAAAAACAATGTCAGCGTCACGTAAGCGGCGGCGATGAACGCGCTCTGAGTCAGCTGGCGCAGCGAGGGACGCGAAAGATTTTTCGGCATGTTGACGTCGCTTGCATCAGGCTGACTGCGGCGCGCCGGGGCGCGGTGCTTCGCCGGCGATAAAGCGCTTCAGTGCGTCGCGCCAGTGAGGCAGACGCGAAAATCCGGCACGGTCCAGACCGCTCATGTCAAGGCGCGAGTTGAGCGGCCGCCGCGCTTTCGTGGGGTAGTCCGCGCTGGGAACGGGGCGCACGCGCACCGGCAGTCCGGCGAGGGCAAAGATCTCGGCGGCAAACTGCGCCCAGGTGCATTCGCCTTCGTTCGCGGCGTGGTAGATGCCAAATCGTTCACTTTCGAGCATGTCGCACAGCAGCGGCGCAAGGTCGGCCGTGAAGGTGGGCGCGCCCCACTGGTCGTTTACCACGCTCACTTCATCGCGGGTCTCTGCCAGGCGGAGCATCGTCTTCACGAAATTTTTGCCGTGCCGGCCGAACACCCATGATGTGCGCAGGATGAAATATCGGCTCAGCGTCTCGCGCACGGCCTGCTCTCCGGCCAGTTTTGTGCGGCCATAGACGTTGAGCGGAGCCGGCGGCTCTTCGACCGGGTGCGGCTGCGTTCCCTCACCGCCGAAAACGTAATCGGTGCTGACGTAGAGCATCTTGGCCCCCAACTCCCGACAGGCTGCGGCGATCTCGCGCGTGGCGCCGGCGTTGACGCGCTCGCACAGCTCCGGGGCGTCTTCGGCAGCATCGACGGCGGTGCAGGCCGCGCAGTGGAGCACGGCGTCGGGGGCGGCTTCGCGCACAAAATTTCCGGCCGAACCGGGGACGCTCAGGTCGAACTCCGGACGCCCCGCCGGGATGACTGTATGGCCGCGCCGAGCCAGCTCAGCGGCGGCGTCAAAACCAAGCTGACCCGTGACGCCTGTGACGAGAAATCTCATGTGCTCTCGCGCCCCGCGTACATGCGGCGGTAGTAGTCCTGATACTCGCCGCCCATGATGTGCCGCCACCACGGTTCGTTGTCGAGGTACCAGCGCACCGTAGCGGCGATGCCTTCGTCAAAACGCACCGTCGGCGACCAGCCCAGTTCGCGCTGCAATTTGCCCGCGTCGATGGCGTAGCGGCGGTCATGCCCCGGCCGGTCGGCCACAAAGCGGATCAGCGAGTGCGGCTTGCCCAGCGCCGTCAGCACGGTCTTGACCACGTCGATGTTGGCGCGTTCGGCGTGACCGCCGACGTTGTACACCTCGCCGAGCCTGCCGCGGCGAACGATGGCGTCGATGGCGCGGCAGTGGTCGGTCACGAACAGCCAGTCGCGCACGTTTTCGCCTTTGCCGTACACGGGGATCGTCTCGTCGTTCAGCGCGCGCGTGATGACCAGCGGGATCAGCTTTTCGGGAAAATGCCACGGGCCATAGTTGTTCGAGCAGCGCGAGATGGTGACCGGCAGCTTGTATGTGCGCCAATACGACTGCACGAGCAGGTCGGCCGCCGCCTTGGAGGCCGAATAGGGGCTTGACGTGTGCAGCGGCGTGTCTTCGGTGAAAAACAGGTCGGGCCGGTCGAGCGGCAGATCGCCGTACACCTCGTCGGTCGAGACCTGATGGAAGCGCACGCCGCCGCAGGCCCGGCACGCGTCGAGCAGCACGCCCGTGCCGAGCACGTTGGTGCGCAAAAACAATCCCGGGTCGGTGATGGAGCGGTCGACATGGCTTTCGGCGGCAAAGTTGACTACCGCGTCGGGGCCGAACTCTGCAAACGCCTTTTTGACCGCCGCCGCGTCGGTGATGTCGCCTTTGACGAAGCGGAAATGTGCGTCGCCGGCCAGATCGGCCAGCGTTTCCATATTGCCGGCGTAGGTGAGCGCGTCGTAGCACAGCACGTCGTCTTCGGGATGCGTCGCGCGCAGCCAGTGGACGAAGTTGCCGCCGATGAATCCGGCGCCGCCGGTGACGAATATCTTCATGACGTGGCCTCCTCGCTATGAGCCTTGATAGAAAAATCCCAGTTCGCTCTCGATGTCGCGCAGCCGGGGCGCTGCCGCGTCGCGCTCGGCGATGACGGGATGAGCCACGCCGCCCCAGTCGATGCCCAGATCGGGATCGTTCCAGACGATGCAGCCCTCGGCTTGTGGACAATAGGGATTGTCGGCCTTGTACAAAAACTCCACGTCGTCGGTCAGCGTGGCGAATGCGTGGCCAAAACCGCGCGGGATCAAAAACTGCCGCTTGTTCTCCGCCGAAAGTTCCACCGCGTGCCAGCGGCGGTAAGTGGGCGAGCCTTTACGCAGATCGATAGCCAGGTCAAGCACCGCGCCGCGCGCGCAGCGCACCAGCTTGGCCTGCGAGGCATTACCCTTTTGAAAATGGATGCCGCGTAATGTGCCGGCCCGTGCCGAAAACGACTGGTTGTCCTGTACCCAGTCGTAAAAAAGCCCGGCTGCCTCAAAGTCGCGTTTCGACCAGCTCTCCATGAACCAGCCGCGATGGTCGCCAAAGACGCGCGGCTCGATCACATACAGATCGGGGATGTCCGTTTTGATGACGGTGATCATGACGTTTCTCCTTAATCGATCGAATAGATCAGGCGCCCTTCGGCCACGGCACGCAGATGTCCGCCGTAGGGCGACTTGCCGTAGGCTTGTGCCGAGGCGAAAAGCGCTTCCCTGTCGATCCAGCCGTTCAGATAGGCTATCTCTTCAATGGCGGCTATCTGCAGGCCCTGCGAACTTTCGACTACGCGCACGAACTCGCCCGCCTTGGCCAGCGACTCGATCGTGCCCGCGTCCAGCCAGGCGTAGCCGCGCCCCAGCGTAATCACGTCCAGTTCGCCGCGCTCCAGATACAGGCGGTTCAAGTCGGTGATCTCCAGCTCGCCGCGCCGCGAGGGGCGCAGACTGTGCGCAAGCTCGCAGACGCGCTCGTCGTAAAAGTACAGGCCCGTGACGCAGTAGTTTGACTTGGGATGCTCCGGCTTTTCCTCGATCGACACGGCGCGGCCTGTTTCGTCGAACTCCACCACGCCGAACCGCCGCGGATCGTCCACATAATAGCCGAACACCGTGGCGCCGCTTGTTTTTTTTGCCGCCTCGCGCAGCCGTGCGGAAAGACCGTTGCCGTAAAAGATGTTGTCGCCCAGCACCATCGCGCAGCACTGGCCGGCGATGAACGCCTCGCCGATCAAAAACGCCTGCGCCAGCCCCTCCGGCCGTGGCTGCTCGGCGTAAGACAGCGAAATGCCGAACGACGAACCGTCGCCCAGCAGCCGCTCGAAATTGGGCAGATCGACGGGCGTGGAGATGATCAAAATATCGCGGATGCCCGCCAGCATCAGCGTGGAAAGCGGGTAATAGATCATCGGCTTGTCGTACACCGGCAAAAGCTGCTTCGACGTGACCGACGTGAGCGGATACAACCTCGTGCCAGAACCTCCGGCAAGGATGATGCCCTTCATGACGACACTCCTTTCACGCAAATAAATACCTTTAGATAGATTCTATGCGAAACGGCGCGGCGCGTCAAATGAGGGAGGAGCATTTCAAGAAGCTGGAGATCCGACAGTGAGTTTTGCGGCTTTTTCCGTTTTTGCGGATGTGCTATACTGGTGGCAGCGAACGACCTTGTGCCGGAGGTGAACGATAAACATGAATAAACTGCCGTCGCTGCCTGTAGGACTTTTTAATTTTGAGCGCATTCGCACGACGGAAAAACTGTATGTCGATAAAACAGGTCTGCTCCTCAAGCTGATCGATGAAAGCGAACGCGTTTTTCTCTCGCGGCCGCGGCGATTCGGCAAATCGCTGACCCTCTCCACGCTCGACGCGATGTTTTCCGGCAAAGCGGAACTGTTCAAAGGACTGGCGGCCGAAGCGTGGACCGTCGAACAGGCGAAGCATCCCAATCCCGTGCTGCGCATTGATATAAGCCTGACGGGAAGCTGCAGCGAGGTAGCCGAGTTCGAGCGCAAACTCGGCCGTCAGCTGCGATTTATCGCCGACGAACACGACCTTGCTTTGACAGAGCCGGACGCCGAGGGCATGTTTGATGAGCTCATCCGCAAACTGCATAAAAAGCATGGTCCTGTCGTGTTGCTGGTCGACGAATATGACAAGCCTGTGCTTGACAATCTGCAAAACCCTGAAACGGCCGAGGCGATGCGGCGCATGCTGCGCTCGATCTACACCGTGGTCAAAGGCTGCGAAGACTACTTGCGCTTTGCAATGCTGACCGGCATCAGCAAGTTCACAAAGATCGGCGTTTTCTCCGCCATCAATAATCTCAGCGACATCAGCCTTGACAGGAAATACGGCGCTTTGTGCGGCTACACGCAGGATGAACTGGAACACTGCTTTGCCGGTTGGATCAACGTTACGGCAGAGCATTTGTCGCTGTCACGTGAAGTTTTTCTTGCGAAACTGAAAGACTATTATGACGGTTTTTCGTTTGACGGCGCTGTAAATGTGTACAACCCTTTTTCGACCTTGCAAGTTTTACAAAAAGGTGACTTTCGCAATTACTGGTATGAGTCCGGCTCGCCGTGGTTTGTTATCGAATACATGAAGCGTCACGGCATCATGAATCCCGAAAACTACCGTCACATGCAGGTCGAGATCGACTTTGCCTCGTCGGCTGAGATCGAGCGCGCCAAGCCGGAAAGCTTTTTGTTTCAAAGCGGGTATCTGACTATCGAGAAGCGCGAAGAAGAAACGCTCACGCTGGATTATCCCAATAAGGAAGTGCTCAATTCGATTTCCCGGCGGTATCTGGAACTGGTCTACGAAGTTCAGGATGCCAACCGCACAGGCAACAGCCTGTGGCAGGCTTTTGTCTCGGGTGATCTGGAAGAAGTCAAGCGTCTTTACAGCGCGGCGCTCGCATCAATGCCCTATCGTTTGTTTGCGAACAAAAACGAAGACTTTTACCAGGCTGTCTTCCTGGCCCTGCTCCGCGGCGCGGGAATAAAAGCCAACGGCGAAGTCGAAAGCCACCGAGGCCGCAGCGATGTTGAAGTCCTGCTGCCCGGCCGCGTGTTTGTGCTCGAATTCAAAACGGCCAGTGACGAAGCGCAGATCAAAGCCCGCCGAACAGAAGGCGACGAGCAGATCGTCTCACGCGGCTATGCCGCCAAATACGCCGACGATCCCCGGCCGGTGACGACGACCACATTCGTGATCGACCTGAAAAAACGCGCGGCGCTGTGACGCGCAAAAGGGCTTTTCGCGCCTCAACGACCGCGAAACATAAATAATCCCCGCCGGCTGCAAGAACATGCTGTTTTTGCAGCTCGGCGGGGATTTTGTTTGTTAAATTGTAGTGAATGACCGGTGAATATTCACTGCTTTTGAATTTTTGACTATCAAGCAAAGTAAATATCTATTCTTCACGCGGGGAACATCGGATAATGAATTAAGGTGAGGCGCATGAAGACATAAAGTTGAGCTGGTTAGTCCTACATGGTATGCTACAATTACCTATGGAAGGCTAAAAAACGAAAAACTGTATCTTTATGTTTTATGAGGAGGAGAAAAAGTGGACGGATCGCTCCTTGAGAAAATAACAGCCCGCTTGTGGGGCATTCACATGAGACATCTGTTGAAAACTGCCTGGCATTTATGTCTACATTGGACTCCGTTGTCATTCCGCTGCTTTTTGTGGACGTTGAAAGTGTACTTCTGTGGTATGAGGCAATTAGGAACCTATGATTATATTGGAATCCTGCCTGAGCACCCCGATGAGGATGGATATATAGATGTTGGCGACATTCGTCTAGTCTGCAACGAGGAGTGCGTGCCGGCTTTGCGGATGGAGTGCGACGATATCCTCGGTGAGTCTGTGCTTCAACAAGATCTTGAAGAGTTTTACAGGTTGATCGAGGCTGAAGGACCTTATGAATTCGAGGAAGTCTCTCTTGAAAAAGGAGACATTGTGATTGATGCGGGGGCGAATATGGGGGTTTTTTCAGTATTTGCTGCTACCAGAGGTGCATCAAGAGTCTATGCGTTTGAGCCAATAGAGCTCATTCATGGTATTTTGAGGCAGAATATCCGGGCAAACGGACATGAGGAAACTGTTGCTGTCGTTCCTGCTGGGCTAAGTGACATGACGGGACTGCAAACGATTTTTACTTCAGGAGAAATAGGCAGCGTTGCTGGTTCGAGCCTTGTGTTTGCTGAACAGGGGCAAGGAGTGCAAGCGCAGTTTACAACTCTTGACCACTGGGTAAAATCAAATAACATCCATCGTATAGATTTTATCAAAGCTGATATTGAAGGCGCCGAGCGAAAGCTTTTGGCCGGCGCGCGGGAAACGTTGAAGAAGTTCAAGCCGCGTCTGTCGATATGCACATATCACCTTCCGGATGACCCTCAAGTGCTTGAGGAGCTTATCAAAGAAATCGAGCCGGAATATCACATCATACAAAGACGAAAAAAATTGTTTGCTTGGTGTAATAGATAAACAATGAAATTGGACAAGTTTTGCCGAGCTTTTGATTTGTATGTAGGTAATAGTGTTTAAGGAGATGTGCAATGCCAGCGATCAGTATCATTATCCCTGTATACAATGCTGAAAAATATTTGCGTAAATGCCTTGATTCTGTTATAAATCAGACGTTTGCTGATCTTGAAATAATTTGTGTAAATGACTGTTCGCAAGACGGTTCATTGAAGATTTTGCGAGAATATGAGGCAAAGGACTTGCGGATAACGGTGATCGATTGTAAACAGAACAATCGTCAGGCTGTTGCCCGCAATATCGGGATGAAAGCCGCTTCGGGCAAATATCTGGCTTTTGTAGATAATGACGACTGGCTTGATCTCGACCGGTTTGAAAAACTCTACGGCAAGGCAGAAGCGGAAGACGCAGATATTGTTTTGGCAGGCTATGTTTGTGAGTATGAGGATGGATGTGTTCAATACGTCAATCGTCTTGTACCCAAAAATTGCGTTCTTGACGGTCAAAGCTTCATTCATGAATTTGTGGCCGCAAGGATTGTGGCTAATTCACCATGGCACGGCATGTATCGCCGGTCTTTGATCGAGAGAGCTGGGATTCATTTTTTGTCTGTCAGGGCAGAAGACTACGTTTTTAATTTGGAGGCCTACGTCAGAGCTGGGAAAGTATGTGTGCTGTCTGACTGCAGCTACCATTTTCGTGCTTTGGATGTTTCCGACTCACGAGGTGGTATTTATGACGCTAAATCTCTTTATAATGTTGCAGGATTGGAACGTTGCATAGATGCTCTCAGGGGTAATGCTTTTTTACACGAAGCAATCGATGATTTTACCACGGTAATAGACAAGCTTGCGTTGGTAGAGTTTTGTGCGATTATCATTGGGGCATGCAGTGTTCCTTCAAACAGATCATTGAGTGAAAGATGTTCGTTGCTTCGGCAGATCATCAGGAATGGCTATTTTATCGAGGCATATAGAAATTCTCAGGCACTGAGAGCATTGCGTAGAAAACATTTGCTCTTGATCAAAATACTTTTGCAGAATATCCCCGTTGTTGTTTGCGCTCTTTTGTTGAGGAGTTGGCTGAAACATCTGTTCTTTACCGTTAAAAATCAGGTTTACAGATGGCGAAGAGAATCAGCTGAGTCTTTTTTTTCCAAAACGGCGGGCAAGCGCGTAAAAGCCCCAGGGACAAATGCAGAAGATGAGTGAGCTTAGTGCGACGATAGGCTCGTGCATATTGGCGATCAGTCGGATAACGTTGTTGTTCATCTCTATATCTTGCGCGAAAGTCTTAAATGTTTTGTAGTCCGCAAAGAACGCAGCCTGCCACAGGAGAGACCACCTTATCCGAGGAACGGCATATTTTTTAAAAGACGGAGCAAACTTTGGTTCTTTTTCTTCAAAAAAAACTTTCAGATCTTCGATGACTGAGATAGCGTCTAATCGTTCGCTACTAAACCGGTGCATTGCGGAAGAGGTATTCATTCGGTAATAGTAAAGTTTCGTGTCTGTTAAGACGGTGCTGGGTGCCGTAGCCAACAATTGCCAGACAAAGGAAAGATCCTCTCCGTATTTGTACCCTTCAGGAAAAAGGATGTTATTCTGCCTGATCAGTCTTTGAGATGCAACTGTCCCGCAGGCGCCGATCTTGATTTTGCCAAAGAGGTATTTGTCAAGTGCTTGGAGTTTGGACTCGCTTTTTACTTGTTCGAGGTGAAGCGAAAGGTCTTTACGATCCCTGACAAGTCCTAAAATATAAAAGTCGCTCGGAGCTTTCTTGAATAAGTCGTTAAGACATGCAAAAAAAAGCGGGGCGATGCCGTCGTCTATATCAATAAATGTTATGTATTCCCCCTCTGCCGCGCTGATCCCCGCATTCCGCGCCGCGCTGACGCCTTTGTTGGGCTGTGAGATGATCTTCATGTCAAAATTGGCGCTCTTTTGCACTTCCTGCAGGAGCGCCGGCGTATCGTCGGTCGAACCGTCGTTGATAAAAATGGCCTCAAAGTCCTTGCAGGTTTGCGCCTGCAAGTCGGCGGCGAGGCTTTTTATGTACTTTGCCCCGTTGTAAACAGGGATGATGGCGCTGAATCGCATGTTTTGTCACCTCATCGTTCATTTTTTTCAAGCGACTTTTTCGCAAAAATTCATTTTTTCATAGCGACTTTTGGGTAAAAATTATTTTTTAGGGGCGACTTTTTCTGAAACGCGCAACTTTTTGAAACGACTTTTTGCCGCCTGCTTTCGCCTCACGCGCCGAAAATCTCGCTCAGCCGTGCGTTGAATGCCGGCACCGACAAAAATTCGTCGTACACGGCGCGGCTGTTTAGGCGCATCTGTGCCATCTGCGAGGAGGTGGAAGCGAGCGCCTTTTGCGCGGCCGAACCGACATCGTCGGCGGCGATGTTGAATCCGGCGCCGCGTTGGGCCACCCAGTCCCAAGTGTCGCCGCCGATGTTGTTGAGCAGCGGCAGTCCGGCCTCGAAATAGTCGATGGATTTCATCGTCAGGCCCACGCACACCTGAGGCTTCATGATGTTGAGGCCGAAATGGCAGCGGCGGTATACATCGCGCTTTTTTTCGGCGTCGAAGGTGATGCCGTAAAAAAAGGTTTCTGCGCCCGCAGCTTTTGCGGCGCTCAGCAGCTTGTCCCTGTTCTCGCCGTCGCCGATGATGTGAAGCTCCACTTTTTTTCGTTGCGCGGCCTCTCTGATCAGCGACGCGATCAGCGGGATGTCGATGATCGTGTTGACCGAGCCCAGATAACACAGGCGCAGCGCGTCAAGCGGCGGCACATGCGGCGAAAAAAGACCGTGATCCTCGTTCACGAGGCGCAGCGTTTGCGCGTCTTCCATGCCCGGTGTGCCGCTCAAAAGACGGCGGTACAGGTCACACTCCGGCGTGACGATGTCGGCGGCGGCCAGAGCCTTGTCGCGTATCGCGCGCCACAGCGTGAACGGAAAACGGTTTTTCATCGGTCCCACGGGCATCGATTCCGGCCACAGGTCGATCAGGCCCAGGTACATCTTCGTCTGCGGGTGACGCTCTTTGTAGCGCCTGGCAAAATGCGCCATCGCGTTGGGCGGCACGTGCGTGTAGATCGTGTCGGCGTTCAGCTTTTCGGCGTAGGCAAAGGCCGAGCGGGCAAACAGCCAGTGCGATACCAGCCGCCGCACGGAGATGTTTTTGTAATAGGGGAGCGTGGACAGATAAACCACGTGCGGCGAATCGGATGCGCGCCGCTTCTTTTTGAAATGATCCCAGTCGGAAGAGACGATCTGCACTCGATCGTCACGCTGGGAAAAGAACTCGTACATCAGCTTCAGCCGGACAGGCGCCAGGCCGAAACAGTCCATGATCAGGGTGGTTATGCGGGGTCACTCCTTTGCGTTTTTGTCGCAGCAGCGAGTGTTTTGTGCAGCGCCTCCTCCAAATTTGTCACGCGATAATCCTGCCTGTACTCGCTCAAGTGCGAGTCGTACCGCAGCGAGCCGAACGCCTTGTCCACAAGCGGCGTGAAGCGGCGCAGCAGGCGCAGGGCGGGGTTGAACAGGCTGGTCAGGCGAAGCTTTCGTCCTTGCGCGGCCGCCAGGCGGGCGACCAGGTCGCTGGTGCAGACGGGGCTTGAGTCTTGCGGCCAAAAGGTGCCGCCGTCGCGGTTTTCGATCAGCAGGCGCAGAAATTCGCACAGATTTTCGATGTAGATCATGCTGCGCGCGTTTTTCACCAGCGGAAAAACGGGCAGGACGCGCGCGCATTTGATCAAAAGAGGAAAGTTGCCCTTGCAGCCGGGGCCGTAGACCATGGGCATTCGCACGATCGACACGGCAAAGTCGGGCGCGGCCAGCGGCGCGATGCCGGCTTCGGCCTCCAGTTTCGATCTTCCGTAAAAGTTGGCCGGCGCGGGGGGCGTTTGCGCGGTGATCAGTTTGTCGCACCCCAGCGGCGCGCTGTCGCCGTAGACGATACTGCTGCTGGTGAAGACGAACTGGCGCGCGCCGTCGTCTTTAGCCTTGTGCGCGGCTTCGATCGCCAAGTCGCGGTCCACGCGCATGTATTCGCTTTCCATTTTCGGGTCGAGCGAAACGTGAGCGATGCCCGCGGTGTGCACGACGGCGTCGTATCCGCGCCAGCTGCGCGCTTTCCAGCCACTGTCGCGCAGGCTGACGAGTGTGCAGGCGTAGCGCCCGTCAAAGCGGCTCAGCCAGGCGGTTAAAGCGCGCGCCACAAAACCGTGGCCAGTGACGAGGATTTTAATCGTCATGGCGCGCCTCCTTTATTATGCCCAGTTGTTCGAGGATGTGCGGGCGCTTCACTTCTGTGGGCGGCGTGATGATCGTCTCGTGCTCGCCGGCGTCGATGCCTTTGCGGGAAAAAACGGCGGCGACGGTGCGCCAGATGATCTTGATGTCGAGCCACAGGCTGATATTTTCTACATACTCAAGGTCGTAGGCGGTGCGCGCGTCCCAGCTCATCGCGTTGCGGCCGTTCACCTGCGCCAGGCCCGTGATGCCGGGGCGCACGGAGTGGCGGCGCGCCTCGTCTTCGTCAAATAGCGGCAGAAAATCGACCAGCAGCGGCCGCGGCCCTACCAGGCTCATGTCGCCCTTCAGCACGTTCCACAGCTCCGGCAGCTCGTCGAGGCTGGTGCTGCGCAG
>Ga0129306_1003646_pt1 | contig 11155 bp, 9 predicted proteins | sample P827metagenome_FD_94438 | JGI IMG/M metagenome (GOLD analysis project Ga0129306, IMG submission 94438) | Capybara group fecal microbial communities from Wisconsin, USA - P827 metagenome | ecosystem: Host-associated > Mammals > Digestive system > Large intestine > Fecal | place: USA: Wisconsin...
ACATTGATTATTATAACAACAGACGGATTAAGTTAAAATTAAAAGGACTCAGCCCTGTTGAATACAGAACTAAGTCCTTTAAGTCCGTCAGCTAAAGTGTCCAAGAATTGGGGTACACTTCATATTGCAGGTCATTTTTTCCGCAAAGTTTCAAAGATTACTCATACCGCCAGAAAAAATGGACAGTGCTTTCAAAGAAGAAGATTTTTAAAAAATTCGGTGAAGCAATTGTTTTGTACGATTATTTCGCAGAAAAATCTCCGCGTTAAGGATAGTAGCCGCGCCGAAGGCGTTCTGGAATGAGCGCAGCGAATGGAAGAATGGAGCGCGGTTAGCGCGGAACGGCGGATAGCCTGACCCGCCGCAGGCGGGTAACGCCCAAATTCATCTCAGAAAAACTGGCTCAGGAACTCTTCGCAAACGGACAGGTCTACAGCCAGTACTGCACGGAAGACGGCAAACTGAAATCCCGGCTGGATGATTCTGGTCGGGATTTCTTGTCAATCCTAAAGCTTCTCGGTCACCTCGGCAATTTGCTGCAAAGCATTGGAGATTTTTTCTGATTTGTCATCAATGAACTGGGAAGAGGAGCTTGCGATATTTCCGAAGGTTTCTTCCAGTGTCTTTGCGTTTTTCCAGCTGATATTTATCTGGTTGGTTCCTTTTTCACTGTCGAGAATCAGTCTGTTTGACGCTATCTGTATTTCATCGATGACTATCTTGATTTCCTTTATGCTGTCAAGAATGGTGTCGGAAAGCCGGCGGATTTCTGTTGCTACGATATGGAAGTTTTTGCCGGACTCGCCGGATCTGGCTGCCTCAAGTTCTGCGTTGAAGGCTATGATTTTTGTCTGGTCAGCCACATTGTTGATGATGCTCATGATGTCCCAGATGCCGGCCATTTTTCGGTTTAGTTCTTTTATTCCGTCTGTCGTGAGCATGTTCATGTTCTTGATTTCCAGCAAATCGCTTACGTTGCTTTGCAGGGCTTCATTGCCGGAATTAACCGCTTCGTTGATTTTTTTGATAGCTTCACGAATTTCGTTTTCATGATCCTGATTAGCAAGCTTGGCCATATAGTGGTGGCAGTTCTCCGCGCGGTTGAGTCCGTTGAATATGGCGACTGCCATCTGTTCGCAGCTGTTATAACCGCAGGCTCCACAATTGTAGATTTCATCAACGCTGTGCTTACCCATTTTGATATATATCTGCTGTAATTCTTCTTCTGTAGGGACTTTGATGAATTTTTTTGCTGAGATACTTCGGTCCATGTAGCTGCGTTCGTAAATACCGGGCTTCCAGTAGGCATTGACGGTTTTTTCAAGCTTTTTAAGAGTGAAGATTTTCAGCTTTTTGCGGTTTGTCTTCCATTTTTCCTGCCTGGCTTTTGCCCTTTTTTCTACCAGGTCTTCCATCTCGTCAAGAGTCATGTCGTTGTCTGCAGTTCCGCCGCCCCTGTTGCAGCCTTTTTCACAGTTGAGACAGTCTATCAGCTGATAGCGGGGAGATCCGTTAGATGCAATGGTTCGAGCAAGCCCGGAAAGGTATTCAAATACAGTCGGCTGACCTTCTATCTTGCGAGTTTTTAAAGAAATTCCTGGAACAAATCGCTCAGCCGTACGCATGAGACCGCCGGGAGTTGAATATAGTACAGCCCGTTCAGCCACCGGATTGTCATAGTCAGTTTTTGGGAAAGAATCTAACTGTATGTCATTTTGCCTGAACCATTTGCTCAGGTTTTTCATCGTGACATTGTAGTCTCCCCTGCCGTTTTCATCGAATTCTCTGCGCTTGGCGAAACATGGAGAAATAGCTGCAATTTTGCAATCTCGGTATTGGGGATAAAAATGGCGGATACATTCCACGGTATGAGCCATGGGACTGTCTGCCTTTGCAAGATAGTCAATCAATTGTGGGCGGTAGATTTCTATATAGCTGACAAGTGCGGGACAGGGCTGGGAAATCACAATCTTGGGATTTTCTTTTTTTATCTGTTCGACATAACTTTTGGTTGTTAATTCTGCGCCAAAAGCCACATCAAAGACAGCTTTCACGCCGATGGATTTGAGCCAGCCGTTCAAATTTAAGTCCTGGTCAGGGAAATTTACAGCAACTGCAGGAGCGACGATTGCCACGATTGAGACTCCGTTATGCAAGTCATGGAAGAATTCATCCATATCGTCGATTCCAGTTCTTGCCCCATGTACGCAGGCATCAATGCAAGTGCCACAACCGATACAGAGGTCGTGATTAATAGAGACATGATTGCCGGAACCGTTGTTGCACATTTTGACTGGGCAGACGCTTATGCAACGATGACAGTTACAACATTTTTCCGGATCCACATTTATCACAGGGCGAAGATGTTCAGTAGCTGAATATTCACTCATAAAATCCACCTTTCAATAAAATGCATTGCTTAAGGTTAATTTAATATTATAAGGCACTTTCCCGAAAAAGCAAATAAAAAAAAGCCTTCATCATGAAACTTAAGGACTATTAAAAAACAGAGCTTTGCAGAAAGATGATTGCAAACTGAAAGTCCACAGGAATTTTTGGCGTGATAAATGGCGTTATTGAAACATTCTTGAGGTCACGAGTGATTTTTAACTTTAATCGTTGCGGCGTAGGCACTGTTGCAAAGTCCGAGGATAGCCGAAAGAACAAAAAGTGTCTCAATTCCAAGAACGTGCCAAATCCAGCCGCCGAAGAGGGCGATTAGAATCGTAATCAGGTGATTGACTGAAACTCCTGTGGAAATCGTGGACCTTACTTCTTCCGGGCTGTCCGCCAGATCCTGAACGTAGACGTTTGAAGCCATTGAGGCAAGGGAAATCACCGAGTCCAGAATGTAATTGACGCAGCAGATTAGGAAGGCGATGTTCTTTGGAAAGATGTGGTGGGCGAATCCGTAGAAAAAGCAGACAATTACAAGAATCAGCGTGTCGGAAATCATGACAATTTTGTAGCCGAACCGGTCAATGATTTTGCCTACGAGCGGGGAAGCGAAAAAGCAGCAGATTGCGCTCACTGCAAAAAGCAGGCTGATTATCATGGCATTGGCTCCGTAAAAAAGAACCAGTACATAGGGGCCGAATGTGAAGAAAATCTGCTTGCGAGCCCCATAAAAAACTTCAAGCATGTAGTATTTTGAAAATTTCTTGCGGAAATAGAATCTTCGCTTTGACTTGTCGGTGCTGCTCTTTGCGTTCATCTGAGTGGAAAAAACAGCGCCAAGAGCTATGATTGCCGCACTGGCAGCAAAAATCGGCCGGAAAAGAGAAGATGACTTCCCAAAAATCAAAAAGATTGCTATTACGGCAAAAAATCCCAGAAGGGTTCCTACCTGATAGACGGAATTTTGGATTCCCAGAGCAAGCCCTCCCCGGCCTTCCTGTGAATATTGAAGGGAAAGGGTATTCCTCATGCCCAGCTGAATGTGCTCGCCAAGGGAATAAACGAAAATCGCAAGTGTGACCATAAAGCGGGTAGCGGGAACGAGGGACTGCATGGTCATTCCTGCCAGCATAATCACGGCACCGATTTTGTAGATGTTTTCCGCAGAAAAGAAGTAAAGGCCTGCAAGTACAAAAACAAGAAGAAAGCCCGGAAGTTCGCGGAAAAATTCAGAAAGTCCCTTATCGAACTCGCCCATGCCGACAACTTCGGCAAGATAATTGTCCATTACTCCCTTGTAAAGACCATAGGCAAAGGCAAATGTGGCGATTGAAACAAAAAAGGCTCGGAATCGGGAATCCGGCCGGAAAATTGATGTTAATTTTGGCATTTTTAAATAGTTCCTTATAAAAATGCCCACAAGCTGGAACTCACTCATGGGCATTTTCTTCTATATAATTGATTTACTTTTCTTTATGGCGTCTGTCCAGCTCATTGTAGATGTCCTGCCAGTTTACGCCCTCTTTGTACATGAGAACGCTCACGAAGTAAAGCAGGTCGGCAGCTTCCCAGATAACTTCTTCTTTTGAATCAGCATCATCGGTGAGCTCTTCGGCTTCTTCCATGACCTTTTCGCGGACTCGTTTTGCGTCCAAAGTCGCGGTGTAGCTTCCCGGCCGCGGGTTTGCGAATCGCTCCGCAATGGTTCCGTAAAGCCGTTCAAGATTTGATTTTGCATCCGGCTCCGCGCCAAAACAGGTGTAGCTTCCCGTGTGACAGACTCCACCGTGTGGGATTACAGTTGCAAGAACAGTGTCACGGTCGCAGTCAACGCGCATTTTGATAAGCTCAAGGAAGTGACCGCTTGTCTCGCCCTTTGTCCAAAGAACATTTCGTGTACGGCTGAAGAAAGTGAGTTTTCCAGTCTCAAAAGATTTTTCAAAGGCTTCCTTATTAGAATAACCCATCATCAAGACTTCGCCGCTTGGAGACTGGGCAATCACTGGAATCATGCCGTCAACTTTCTCAAAATTGAGACAGCCGATGAAAGCATCTTTGAGATTGACCTTGCCTGTGTACAAAGCCATTCCCAGCTGAACGTCGCAGCCGAGTTTTTCAAGCTCAACAATCTGCTCCAAAGTATTTACTCCGCCAGCAACAACGACACGGCAATTTACAGCCTGGCGCAAAGCCTTGCATGAGTCCATGTCGGTTCCCTGCATACAGCCTTCTTTTTCGACACAGGTGAACAAAAGCTCTGAGCAGTATTTTTCGGCCTGTTTTGCACCCTCAATCAGAGGAATATCAACCGTCTCAGTCCAGCCTTTTACGGCGATTTTGCCTTTAATCGAATCGACAGAAATAATCACGCGCTGCTTTCCGATTTTTTCGCAAAGTTCCTTCAAAAATTCTTCGTTAAGAACAGATTCGCCGGCTTTTGGCGAAGGATTCCATGCGGCAGAACCGATGATGACTTTTTCGGCTCCCAAAGAAATAAGCTCACGGGCTTTTTTGACATCGCGGATGCCGCCACCAACGCGGACATTGCCACGGCGGAGCAAAGATTTGAGCAAAGGCGTGTTTTTGGTGTTGCCTTTTTCGTCAGTGTTGCGGAGTGCCTGATCCAAGTCGATGATTGCAACTTCGCCATATTTATTAAAATCAGAAATCAAAGAATCAGAATCGTCTCTCTGGAGAACCAAATCCTTTCCGTTTTTGAGCTGGACTACGTGTCCGTCTTTCATGTCGATTGAAGCGATTACCATACAAGGAATTATAGCGAAAATCAGTGCGAGATACAATTAAACGCGAGAGTATAAATTCCCGTCTTTTTTTTACATATACTTTTTGACGTGCGGGAATATAATAAAATCGAGGTCTTAATATGAGTAAAATTGCCATCAGAATAAATGCGGCGGACGTTGTTGCCGTTGCGCTTCAGCCACTTTCAAAGGGAACTCAGGTTGTGCTTGAGGCTATGGACAATGTTCCAGAAACGACCGTGACTTTGCAGGAAGATATTACTGCTGGTCACAAATTTGCAATCCGCCAAATCAAAAAAGGCGAGCCGGTAATCAAATATGGTTATCCGATTGGTGAGGCGACGGAGGATATTGCTGCAGGCAAGCATGTTCACACTCACAATATACACACTCTTCTTTCGGGCGAGCTTGAATACACTTACGACGAGGCCAGGGCAAAAGCCGCTTATGACGCATGGTACAAGGAAACTGAAAAACTTCGCGCAAATGTTCCGACAGTGAATGTTTACAAACGCGCTGATGGTCGGGTCGGAAGCCGAAACGAGGTCTGGATCGTGCCTCTCGTTGGCTGCGTAAACAAAATCTCTGAAAATCTTGCAATGTGGGCAAACGCAAAATTCTGCGGCGGCGAGCCAAAACCGAGCGAGAAGGGCGGTGTCGAAGGATTTTTCACATGGACTCATCCTTACGGCTGCTCTCAGATGGGCGGTGACAAGGAAACAACAGCAAAAATTCTGGCAGACTTGGTTCATCATCCGAATGCAGGCGGCGTTCTTGTAGTTTCGCTTGGTTGTGAGGAAAACAATGTTCCGTATTTCAAGGAATTTTTGGGCGAATACGACGAAAACCGCGTAAAATTCATGGTGACTCAGCAGTTCGAAGACGAAATGGATGAAGGCAAAAAGCTTTTGACTGAACTTGCTGAATATGCCGGAAAATTCCAGCGCGAAGAAGCTCCGCTCACAGACATCGTGCTTGGTATGAAGTGCGGCGGCTCAGACGGAATGAGCGGAATCACCGCAAACGCATTGATTGGCCGAATCTGCGACGCAATGACAGGAATGGGCGGCCGCGTTATGCTCACCGAAGTGCCAGAAATGTTCGGTGCCGAGCAGATGCTCATGAACCGCTGCGTTGACAAAGACCGATTCGACAAGACCGTAAATCTTATCAACGGATTCAAAGGCTACTACGCCCGCCACAATCAGGTCTGCTACGAGAACCCTTCACCGGGAAACAAAGCAGGCGGAATCACAACGCTGGAAGACAAATCTTTGGGCTGTGTCCAGAAGGGCGGAAAAGCTCCGGTCACAGGCGTTTTGAAATACGGCGAGCGACTCCCGCAGAACGTAACAGGCCTCACCTTGCTTGAAGGACCTGGCAACGACATCGTTTCAACGACAGACATGACAGCCGCAGGCGCAAACATCATCCTCTTCTCAACAGGTCGGGGAACTCCTCTTGGCGCACCTGTTCCAACGGTAAAAATCGCCACAAACCATCCGCTCGCACAGAACAAACACGGCTGGATTGACTTTGACGCAGCCCGCATTCTCGACGAGCCAAGCGATTCTGTACGCGACGCACTCTTGCAGCAGATTATCGACATCGTAAGCGGAAGAGCCGTCACCAAGAACGAAAAGAACGGCTACCGTGAGATTGCGATTTTCAAAGACGGAGTAACGCTGTAACGTTTTTAACAGCCGGTTATCCTTTATGGAAGCCGGCTTTTTTGTTATAATCTCCCCATGCTGATTTTTGCTAGCGGGCGCACTGACATTCCGGCTTTTTACTCACAGTGGTTCATGAACCGAGTTCGGGCCGGTTTTGTTGATGTGCGCAATCCTTACTATGGCGAGCAGGTGAGCCGGTTCAAGCTCACCCGCGATGTGGTGGACTGCTTTGTTTTCTGCACAAAAAATCCTGCGCCCATGCTGCCTTATCTCGACGAGCTTAAATCCCTTGGAATCGGGCTTTATTTTTTCGTGACGATTACGCCATACGATAAAGATGTTGAGCCGAACGTTCCCGAAAAAAGCGCGGTGATGGATTCTTTCATCGAACTGAGCCACCTGCTTGGCAAAGACCGGGTTTGCTGGAGATATGATCCTATTTTCTGTGACGAAAAATATTCTGTTTCTTTTCATATAAAAGCCTTCCGTTCGATGGCAGAAAAGCTTCATGGCTCGACCGACCGCTGCATCATCAGTTTTATCGACCTTTACGCAAAAACAAAGAAAAATTTCCCCGGCATAAAAGAGGTTTCTGAAAACGACCAGAAATTCCTCGCTTCATCGCTCTCGCGGATTGCCTTTGAAAACGGAATCAAAATCGAATCCTGTGCCGAAAAACTGGACCTGACTTCTTGCGGAGTGGAGCAGGGTGCTTGCGTTTCACGTGAAGTGATTGAAAAAGCGGCTAATATTCATCTTCTTCAAAAAATCGGGGTCTCTGTGCTCCGAAAGCATTGCATCTGCCTTCCAACAAGCGACATCGGGGCCTACAATTCTTGTCCGCACCTTTGTAAATATTGTTACGCCAACTACGATGCCCGCCTTGTCGCAAAAAATCATGCCCTTCATAATCCACAGTCAAATTTTCTTCTCGGTGAGTCAAAAGAAGGTGACATACTTAAAAATGCCAGGCAAAAATCCTTCCGCGACGAGCAATTGTTTCTTGCGTTCTAAAAAAAGCATGCTAGAATTACTTATAAAACAAAAAAGTTTTAAAGGAGTTCACATGAAAAAATTGTTTTTAATGGTCGCAGTTTCTGCATTGTTCTTGGGTTCGCTTTTTGCTGAAAAAAATTATGTCATCGATTTGGGCGACACTTCTAACGGCAAAGTCGTTAAAATCGTCAAGAATCCGTATGGCTCAAACTATCAGAACGAAAATCCACCAATCTTCACAAGTTTCTTTGCCAAAGATTTACCGGAGCCGGGGGACACAGTTGAAATTTTCTACAAATTCACAAGCAATGTTGACCTTCCATATCTGGCAATGATGCTTATCGACAACTCGCAGGCTGCAAAATGGTGGACAGCGATTTCTGACCAGCAGGAGCAGGTAAAGGACATCAAGGCTAAACAAGTGTATGAAGGCTCGTTCAAATACAAAGTCGTTGCCAAACCGGTTGCCGCTGTAAGCGTTCAGCTCATGTACGACGACAAAATCAACAGCACTATTAAGCTTGAAAAAGCCGGCGTCAAAACAGGCAGAAAGTAAAGTCCAATTCCATCGTTGAAATCAGCGATTTCTGTGTACCAAACATGTTGATTTGTGATATAATATTCGGGTCATGACAACGAAAGAGTTTAACGATCAGCTTGATTTTTCTAACGATGGAAAACTTTCAGTCTTTTTTTTAGGGACGGGAAACGCTTTTCAAAAGTCTTATTATCAGGCAAATGTATTGATCGTAAAGGGCAATGACCATGTCCTGATTGACTGCGGCACACTTTGTCCCTTCATTTTAGAAAAAGAATACAATTCAAAACTTGCCAGCATAAAAAATCTGATTTTAACTCATCCCCATGCTGACCATATTGGTGGCGTAGAAGAACTTGCCCTCTCTTCCTATTACATTTCAAAACATCCTGTATCAATCGCAATTCCTCCTGTCTTCAAAAAAAAGCTCTGGAACGAATCATTAAAAGGCGGAATTCAGTTCAGCGAAAATGGCAAAATGTCTTTCAACGATTATTTTACTGAACTTCCAATCACAAGAATTCAAAAAAAACCGTTTGAAATGTACGACACGCAAATCGGTTCAATCAATATAAAATTTTTTAGAACCCGTCATGTAACGACCCGTCTGGATTCATTCAAAAATTCCCAGCTTTCCTATGGATTGATTTTTGATGATAGAGTTCTTTTTACCGGTGACAGCCAATATAACCCGGAACAAATTAATCTTCTGCTACAAAAATTTCCAAAAATCGAACATATTTTCCATGATTGTGATGTAAGTGGTCATTCAAGTGGAGTTCATGCTTCTTATGAGCAGCTAAAAAATTTTCCGCCGGAAGTGCGGGCTAAAATGTCACTGTATCACTACAGCCGCAAAATGCAGGAAATAAACGCAGTGGCAGACGGTTTTGCAGGTTTTGCCCAGCGGGGAATTTATTATATTTTCTAAAAGCAGAACTTTGCTTTACGGCTCCGTAACGGCGCTTTTATACCAGTCAAGGAAAGTCCGGTCTGAGTCAGGAATAACGTCATTCACTTCAACCCAGCAATGCTCCCTTGATTCAAGTTCGATATTCACCGAGTCCTTGCAGAATTTTTTTTAAAAGGCGGCCGGTTTTATATCCCTGCTCGTAGATTCCCTTGTCATATTTTGATATTTTCCAGTAAAAGCGTATTGGCATAACGTTCAAAAGTTCACAAAGTGAAGGCTGGTAATATCCGCTGCCTGAAATTACGGCTTTAAAAAGAGCGGGCTCAAAGCAGGCCAGTTTGACTACAAATTCCGCGCCCTGGGAATGACCGAAGCCGATTATGTTTTTCCGGTCGATACATTCATTTTTCATAAGAAGATTCTGAATCAGAAGGCTTGTGTCCTGACAGTTTGAGTAATATTGCCCGCGGGAAAGAAGCACTAAAACTGCACTTTTCTGGACATTCTGAAGTTTTGGGGAAATCAGCATACGGCCAAAATTGCCGCGAGACACATATTTTGAGGATGAGCCATGGAAAGCGATAATCAAAGGAAGTTTTGCCCCTGCATTGTGACGGTCATTTCGGAATTCCGGGGGAATATAAAGATAATACTCAAAGCCTGCCGGAACTTTCTCATAAAACCAGATTGAATCATCATAAGCCTTTTCTGCCCAATAATAGTCGGCATCGAATGCAAGCTTAAGTTCTTTTCGCACCCGGAGTCTGGCAAGGCAAACGAGAGCAAAAGCAATCAGCAGAACGATTGTCAGAATTAAAAAAATAAACTTCTTCGCTTGTTTCATTTTTTACCAATAACTTTATTATCTTACAGAGCCAGATCGATTTCCAGAAGAATCGGCGTGTGATCCTGTCGCGGACCTGAGTCAATCATTTCGGATTTGGTGATTTTGTCTTTGATTCGCTCGCTCACAAGAAAGTAGTCAATCCGCCAGCCCGAGTTGTTGATTTTGCTGGTTTTGATTCGCTGGCCCCACCAGGAATAAACGCTTTTTACGTCGCCGTGCATGTGACGGAAGCTGTCTGTAAAGCCGCGGGCTAAAAGCTTTGTAAAACCTTCGCGCTCTTCATCGGTGAAGCCTGCTGAAAAGTGGTTTGAAGCCGGGTTTGCAAGGTCGATTTCTTTGTGGGCAACGTTAAAGTCACCGCAGGCAATCACAGGCTTTTTTGAGTCCAGGGAAGAAAGATAGTCGGCGTAAAGCTGGTCCCATTTTTGCCGCTCGGCCAGTCGTTTGAGTCCGTCGCCGGAATTTGGAGTGTAGACGTTTACAAAATAAAAACCGTCAAATTCAAGGGCAAGGAGCCGGCCTTCATCGTCCATTGTGTCAGGAGCCCCAAGTCGCTTAACTTCGCGGCGGGCTGTCAGTCCCTCTTTGTACAAAATCATGGTGCCCGCATAGCCTTTTTTTGCAGGCGGAACCGAAGAAATCCATTCAATTTTGTAGCCGGGAAAGTAAGCGGCCAAAAGCTCCAGGTGCTTTTGAGAAGGTCCCTCCGCCGGAAGTTTTGTCTCTTGAATCGCGATTATGTCTGCATCGTAAGTGCTAAGTTTTTTGAGCACTTCCTGAGAAAGTTTTGCCCTGTCAGAAGAAGAAGTGAGGGCTGCGTTAATTGAATCTATGTTCCATGAAATAAATTTTGCCATGTTCAGAATCTATTCTATATTTTTTAGCCCTGGTGGGCAAGTTTTCCAGGGCCTCCGCATTATAAAATATCTTCTGTTAAAAATGGCTCCCAGTCGTGAAAACGGCTTATCGAAACCGCATGCTCGCATGCTACAGGCAATTTGTGCTTGTAATTTTATACATTTGCCGCTC
>Ga0129306_1003647_pt1 | contig 11150 bp, 13 predicted proteins | sample P827metagenome_FD_94438 | JGI IMG/M metagenome (GOLD analysis project Ga0129306, IMG submission 94438) | Capybara group fecal microbial communities from Wisconsin, USA - P827 metagenome | ecosystem: Host-associated > Mammals > Digestive system > Large intestine > Fecal | place: USA: Wisconsin...
CAAAGTAAATCCTAAAAAAGGCCGGCCGTACAATGAAGTGACATATCAGCCGGCTCGCTTCCGGCAGGAGGGGAGACCGCTGAAAAATATAAAGTTTAGGAGGTTACCATGAAAAAGTTTTTGCAGGAATTCAAAGAGTTTGCGATCACCGGCAACATGATGGACCTGGCGATCGGCATGATCATCGGCGGCGCATTCACCACGATTGTCAAATCGCTGGTGGATAATGTATTTATGCCGGTGATCAGCCTGGCTACCGGCAAGGTGGACTTTAATAACATGTTCATCGCACTGGACGGCAATAAATACGCCACTGTCGAGGAAGCCGGCGAAGTGGCGCTGATCAAATACGGCGCATTCATCACGGATGTGATCAGCTTCCTGGTACTGGCCATGATAGTATTCATCATGGTAAAGAACCTGAATAAGCTGCGTGAAGCCAAGAAGGCAAAGGAACCGGTGGTGGAGGAAGAAGTCACCGAGAAGGAATGCCCCTACTGCTTTACCAAAATCAGCATTCACGCAACCCGCTGCCCGCACTGCACTTCCCAGCTGGAGGAGTGATACTGCTTCAGGAGCAGATGGTTTCCTGATCCGGGCATTTCTTTTAAGAGAAAGTTTATTTGTATTTTTATGCCAAAGCTGTTAGAGTGGGAATGTGAGAGCTGTGATTTCCGGTCGTCAGCGTTGACATGGAAATAATAAAAAGATGGAAAGTCATAATAATAGCAGCCGGTGTGATTGCATCGGCTGTTTTTTATACCTGTCAGGACAATGCGGATCATACCAAGACGCTGCTGTCCGGAGCTTATGAGGAGACCGGAAATGGCGCGGAAGGTGCAGAGGCCGGCGGCAGGGACGCGGAACCCGGCGGCGGAAAGCCCGTGACAGGCAATGACGAAGCCGGCACAGAGACCGGCGTGAGAGAATATGACGGGGATCTTAATGTCTCTTCGGAAAATGCGGAAACTCCGGAAATACCGCCCTGGGAGCAGCAGAAAGAAGAACTGGAGACGCTGATCCGCCGGGCAGTCCGGGAAGAACTGCTGAAGATCACGGAGGAAGGGTATCTGGAAGTGGCGCTTCTGGAAACGGCAAAACAGGCAGCAAAGGAGGCAGAGGCCAAAGCCGGCATGGTAGGGCTGAATTCCGCGGGGGCAGAGGAGCTGATGGGCCTGCCGGGCATCGGCAGACAGAGGGCCGAAGACATTCTCCGGTTCCGGGAAGAAAACGGCGGCTTCCGTAATACTGCAGAGATTATGCAGGTTCCCGGTATTAAAGAGGCGCTTTACAACAGGATAAAAGACAAAATCTATGTGGATTAAGCCTATGTAGTTTTGCATAAATGTGTTATAATTATTCAGTTAAACATTACACACATGAACAGGAGGTTTCCTATGGCAGACAACAGCATTCAGATCATGCAGGAAGAAGAGGGAGCTTTTTTCGGCAGCGTGCAGATTGCGGACGATGTAATCGCCAGTATTGCGGCGCTTGCTACAATAGATGTGGAAGGCGTTTCCGGGATGGCCGGGAACATTACCAGTGACGTGGCAGCAATGCTCGGCGGCAAGAACCTGAGCAAGGGTGTCAAGCTTGCAGTCAACGACGATGAGCTGGAATTCACACTGGCCCTGAATATAGAGTATGGCTACAGCATTCCCGAGGTCTGTGAGAGAGTGCAGGACAAGGTGCGTACAACGGTAGAGACCATGACCGGGCTGACTGTCAGTGCGGTCAACATTCATATTTCCGGAATGAGCACGCCCCAGACGGACGACTGATATTTTTCGGAGCGCAAAATGAACAGACATGAAATAAGAGAAGAAATCTTCAAAATCATTTTCGGGGTCGGATTCCATGACAGCGAAGAGATGGAGAAGCTGGTGGACAACTACCTTACCGATTCCTGTGACAGCAAGCTGAGCGGAAAGGACCGGACGAAAATCCGTGAGAAGGCCCTGGCAATCTCCCGGATGCTGCCGGAGCTGGATGCAGAGATCAACAGCGTGGCAGAAGGCTGGACCACAAAACGGATGGGTAAGGCGGAGCTTAATATTCTGCGGCTCGCAGTTTATGAGATCCGGCATGATGAGAGCGTTCCGGTCAAGGTGGCGATCAACGAAGCCGTAGAGCTTGCCAAGGAATACTGCAGTGACGATGCGCCCGCCTTTATCAACGGGATCCTGGCGCATTTTGCCTGAAGCTTATGGCCGGGATTTATACCGTCACACAGATCAATACCTATATCAAGACGCTGCTGAACAGGGATTTTGTCCTTTCCAGGATTACGGTAAAGGGCGAGGTATCCAACTGCAAATACCACAGTTCCGGGCATATCTATTTTACGCTGAAGGACGCGTCGGCAGCCATTGGCTGTGTGATGTTCGCCACACAGAGGCAGAGGCTTTCCTTCCGGTTGCAGGATGGTCAGCAGATCGAGGCAGCCGGACAGATTACGCTCTATGAGAAGAGCGGGAGCTGCCAGCTCTATGTCAGGGAATGCCGCCTGTCGGGAGCCGGCGAACTGTATGAGAAATTCCTCCGGCTGAAGGCGGAACTGGAAGAAATGGGAATGTTCGATCCCTGCTACAAACAGCCGGTGCCCCGCTACTGCCGGAAGATCGGGATCGTAACATCTCCGACGGGAGCAGCGATCCAGGACATTATCCGGGTCTCTACCCAGCGCAATCCCTACGTTGAGCTGATACTCTGCCCAGCCCTGGTGCAGGGGGAAGGCGCCAAAGAAAGCATTGTCCGCGGTATTGAAAGACTCGATGCGATGGGGCTGGATGTCCTTATCGTGGGAAGGGGCGGAGGCTCGATCGAAGACCTCTGGGCATTCAATGAGGAATGCGTAGCCAGAGCCATTTTCAATGCACGTACGCCGGTTATTTCCGCAGTGGGGCATGAGACGGATTATACGATTGCGGATTTCGCCGCGGATGTGAGAGCGGCAACGCCTTCCCAGGCAGCAGAGCTGGCAAATTTTGAATATGCAGCTTTTGAAGACGAACTGGAAGCATATGAAAATGCTATCCAAAGGCAGCTTGAACAGCGGCTGGTGATTGCAGGCCACCGTCTGGCAGCGCTCAGGGAGCGGCTGCAGCGCCTTGCTCCGATGCAGGTGCTGGACCGCAGGAGAGAGGAACTGGACAGGCTGGAACTCCGTTTCCGGGAACTGCTGGAGCAGAGGTGCGAAAGACTTAAGGAAGAGACCGGCAAAAAGAAAACAGAACTGGACAGGCAGATGGAGCACCGGCTTACGGAATGCCGTCACCGACTTCGGCTGCAGGCGGCCAGGCTGGATGGCTTCAGTCCTCTGAAGCGGATCAGCGGCGGCTACGGATACCTGGTCGGTGAGGACGGGAAACAGATAGACAGCGTCCGCAGGGTGCATCCAGGACAGGAGATGACGGTTTACCTGCATGACGGGCGGATCCAAAGCTGCATAGAGTCGGCTGAGCTGCTGGAACAGGATAATATCTGCCGGGAGACAGAAAAGAAATGAACGGACAGGATAATACAAATCTGACAATCGAAGAGAGCTTTGCCAGGCTGGAGGAAATCCTTTCGCAGATGGAGGCGGAGGAGACCGGGCTGGAACAGTCCTTTGCCCTTTACGAGGAGGGACTGAAGCTCATCCGTCAGACGGAAGACGGAATCGACAAAGTGGAAAAGAAAATACAGATATTAAAAGATACCCAGGAGGCCTGAGGAGACCATGAGTTTTCAGGAACAGTTAAAACAGAAATCTGCGGAAATCAGCCGGGATATTACTGGCTTCCTGCCTCCGGAGGCCGGATTTCAGAAGACGATTCTGGAAGCCTGCAACTATTCCGTGATCAACGGAGGCAAAAGACTCCGCCCGATTATGATGGAGGCGGCCTACCTGCTTTGCAGATATCCCAAAGAAAACGGGGAGAGAAAATGCAGCAGCGAAGACAATGCTGTCCTGCTCCCGTTTATGGCGGCCATGGAGATGATCCATTCCTCTTCCCTGGTACATGACGATCTCCCGTGTATGGACAACGATGTACTCCGCAGGGGCGTTCCCAGCACCTGGGCCAAATTCGGTGAAGATATGGGAACACTGGCGGGAGACGGCCTGATGATTTATGCGTTTGAGACGGCCTGCCGTTCCGCCGCGGAGCCCAGGGCGCTTTCGGATGCCATCAGCATTCTGGCGCGAAAGACCGGCATTTTCGGAATGATCGGCGGACAGACAGTGGATGTCCAGCTGACCGGGCAGCGTCCGAGTCTGGAACAGCTGCAGTTTATTTACCGCCTGAAGACCGGAGCCCTGATCGAGGCATCCTTTATGATCGGAGCCGTCCTGGCCGGTGCGGACGCGGATACGGTGCGCACCCTGGAAGAAGCCGCAGGCTGCATCGGCATGGCCTTCCAGATCCAGGATGACATCCTGGACGTAACCGCCACGGAAGGAGAACTGGGCAAGCCCATCGGGTCGGATGCCGCTAACGGCAAGGTGACCTGGCTGACTTATTTTGGCATGGAGCAGTCCCTGAAGGACGTGCAGGAATATACTGACCGTGCGCTGGAACTGGTGAAGAGTGTCGGGAGTTACCCATTCCTGGAAGAGCTGCTGCTGTCCCTGGTACACAGGAGATCGTGATGAGCGCGAAAAAGAGACTGGATGTCCTGCTGGCGGAGAGAGGCTTTGCAGAAAGCAGGGAAAAAGCCAAGAGCATCATTATGAGCGGGATTGTCTACGTCAACGGCGTCAAGGAAGATAAGGCCGGAAGCACCTTCCCGGATGAGGAAAATCTCAGTATAGAAGTCCGCGGGGCAACGCTCCGATATGTTTCCAGAGGCGGACTGAAGCTGGAAAACGCAATGGAGGTGTTCGGGCTGTCCATGGAGGGATTTACCTGTATGGATATCGGCGCATCCACCGGCGGGTTTACGGACTGCATGCTCCAGAACGGGGCCGTGAAGGTTTTTGCCGTGGATGTGGGACACGGGCAGCTGGCATGGAAACTGCGCAATGATCCGCGGGTGGTCTGTATGGAAAAGACCAATATCCGCTATATACAGCCGGAAGACATCGGCGGCGTACAGCTGGATTTTGCTTCCGTGGATGTTTCCTTTATTTCTTTGGACAAGGTACTGCCTGCGGCCAAGCCGCTGCTGAAGCCGGGCGCGCAGATGGTCTGCCTGATCAAGCCGCAGTTTGAAGCCGGCAGGGAAGAAGTAGGTAAAAAAGGCGTGGTCCGGGATCCCGGGGTTCACAGAGATGTGATCGGAAAGATTCTTGCGCTGTGTGACACGCTGGGGTTCTGTGTCCTGGGACTTACCTTCAGTCCTATCAAGGGGCCGGAAGGAAATATTGAATACCTGATTCACATTGCCAATCCCGCTGCAGAGCAGGCCTCTCAGGAGGCGGCGGCAAGGTTTGCGGGAGAAGCGGACAAAGTAGTCAGGGAGGCACATGACCTGCTGGATGCCTGACAAGGGCTTCCGGCGTTATACAACAGATAATCATATGACCAGATGAAGAACTTTTTTATTATTATCAGTGAGCATACGAATAAGTCCATCGACACGACCAAACGCAAGTTGATCAGTCAGCTGGAGGCTTATGAGCCGGAGATCCGCTATGAAACCTATGAGGGCTATCTGGGAAGGGAAACCCAGATTCCCGAGTGGGTGGACTGTGTGATCACTGTAGGCGGTGACGGGACCATGCTGCGGGCAGCCAGGGCTACCTTTGGAAGAAAAGTGGTGATGCTAGGCATCAACCGCGGGCATATGGGTTATCTGACAGAAGTGTCTGAAATCAAGGATTACAGCTCCCTGGTGGAACGCCTGGTGAAGGATGACTTCAAGGTGGAAGAGCGGATGATGCTGCGGGCCAGGCTGTACAGGAACGGCAGGTGCATTTTCCGCGACATTGCGCTCAACGATGTGCTGATGGGCAAGAATGATTCCATTCATATGATGGAATACCAGGTCTTTGTCAACGGGACGCTGCTCAATACCTACAAGGCGGACGGGGTGCTGGTTTCCAGCCCCACAGGTTCCACCGGCTATTCTCTTTCCGCAGGCGGACCGATTGCGGAACCTTCGGCAAAGCTCCTGATCCTGACGCCGATCTGCCCCCATTCCATCAACACCCGGTCCATGGTGCTGGGTGCGGGGGATGTGGTGAGAATTATTCCCGGATCCCGGCAGACCCTGGTATCCTGCGACGGCGCAGACGGAACGGAAATGCAGCCCGGCGATGAGCTGGTGGTCACCCGGTCACCCCATACAGTGCGGTTTATCCGGTTAAAGGAAACATCCTTCCTGGAGACACTCCGGGAGAAAATGAGGCTGGTGTAATATGAAAGTTGGAAGACACGAAAAGATTCTCGAGCTGATCGGCAGATATGATATTGAGACCCAGGAAGAACTCTGCAGCCGCCTCAATGAGGAAGGATATGAAGTGACCCAGGCCACTGTTTCCAGAGATATCCGTGCCCTGAAGCTGACCAAAGTGACAGGACATGACGGGAGAACAGTCTACCGGGCGGTACCGGGCAATGCGGATTTTACGCAGAAGTATCTCAACATCCTTAGGAACGGGTTTATTTCCATGGATCTGGCCCAGAATATCCTGGTCATCCGGACGGTGACAGGAATGGCAAATGCTGTCTGCGCCTCCATCGATGCCATGGAATTCCGGGAGGTGCTGGGAAGCATCGCCGGGGACGATACGATTATTGTGATCGTCCGCTCGGAGGAAGCCGGCGAAGGCGTCATGAAGAAGATCCGGGAACTGGTAGAACATTAAAGGATGGCAGATATGCTCCTGGAGTTGAACGTAAAAGATATTGCGCTGATCCGGAAGGCCGCTGTGCGTTTTGACAGGGGCTTAAATATCATGACCGGAGAAACGGGCACCGGCAAGTCGGTTATTATTGATTCCGCAATGCTGGCGCTCGGCGGCAAGACCAGGAATGACCTGATCCGCAGCGGGGCGGAGTCCGCATATATCGAGCTGGTATTTTCGGTGGAAGATCCGGAACGGCTGGATAAGCTGAAGGAACTGGACATTTATCCGGAGGACGGTCTGCTGGTGATCAGCCGGAAGCTCCTGCCGGGCAGAAGCGTCAGCCGCATCAATGATGAAACCGTGACTCTTTCACGCCTCAGGGAGGTCACTTCCCTGCTGATCGATATCTACGGGCAGAACGAATACCATACCCTGATGGACAGGAAAGCGCATCTCAGGATACTGGACGATTTCCTGGGAGCCGCAGCCCAAAAGGAGCGGCGCAGCGCGGCAGAAGCCTATGAAAACTGGATTTCTGCGGAAAAGCTGCTGGCATCATTTGATCTCGATGAGAAAGAACGCCTCCGGGAAGCAGACCTGGCGGCCTATGAAATCCAGGAAATTGAGGCGGCAGGGCTGAAAGAAGCTGAAGAAGAGGAACTGTCCCAAAGATACCGGAAACTGAACAATGCGCGAAGTATTCTGGAAAATGCCAATGACGCCTACAGGGCGCTGCAGAACTGCGATACCGGCAGGGCGGTAAACGGCATTGCCCATGCCATGCGCTATGACGAGGAAGGTCTCCGGGGTATCTATGAGGAACTGATGGATGTCCAGTCCGTGCTGGAAGCAGCCCTCGGGGATATCCGGAGCTATGTGGATGAACTGGACATGGACGAAGGCGAGCTGGAGGAAACCGAGCGCCGGCTGGACCTGATCCGGTCTCTGGAAGCAAAATACGGCAGCAGTATTGCGGAGATCCTGGAATACAAAGCCCGCAAGGAAGAACGGCTCCGGAAGCTGGAAGCCTACGAGGAAGAAAAGCAGAGGGCAGCGGCCGCTTTGGAAAAGGCACAGAAAGAATTGGGGAAGGCTTGCGCGGCACTGTCTGCAAAACGCAGGGAAGGCGCGGCACAGCTTTGCGCAAAAATACTGGGAGAGCTGAAGGACCTGGGATTTGAAAAAGCAGTCCTGGAGATGCAGTTTGTACAGAAGGCGCCTTCGGCGGACGGATATGATGATGTATGCTTTATAACATCACTCAACCCGGGCGAAAAGGTTAAGCCGCTGAATGAGGTGGCTTCCGGGGGCGAGCTGTCCCGCGTGATGCTGGCGATCAAAACCGTCATGGCAGCGACCGATGACATTCCCACACTGATATTTGATGAAATAGACACCGGCATCAGCGGCAGGACTGCCCAGAAGGTAGCGGAGAAGCTGGACCTGATTGCCGGACGGCACCAGGTGATCTGTGTATCCCACCTGCCTCAGATCGCGGCTATGGCGGATACACATTATGTGATACAGAAAACAGAGGAAGAAGGCCGGAATATCACAAGCATCGAACGGCTGGACAGTGAAGGCGAGATACAGGAGCTGGCAAGGCTGCTGAGCGGCGAGAGCATAACCAGGGCGGTATACGAAAATGCCTGCGAACTGAAGGCGCAGGCACAGAAAGGGAAAAAGGAGCGGCGGCTTTTATGAGTCATGAATTCCTTGTCAACAATCAGGTGATGATTACAGTGGTCATTGCGTGGGCTACTGCGCAGATTCTGAAAACCCTGATCTATCTCCGGGTGGAAAAGACCTTCCGTCCGGAGCGTCTGGTCGGGTCCGGGGGCATGCCCAGTTCCCATTCGTCCAGCGTCTGCGCGCTGGCGACATCGGCAGCCTTTATGTATTCAGTCCATTCTTTTGAATTTACGATCAGCTTCGTGCTGGCAGCCATTGTAATGCATGACGCCATGGGCGTGCGCCTGGAAACAGGAAAGCAGGCCAGGGTGCTGAACGCGCTGCTGGAGGAGAATCCCTTTGAATGGCAGGGAGAGGTTTTTGAACAGAACCTGAAGGAACTGGTGGGACATACCCCTCTGCAGGTGGTCTGCGGGGCTGTATTGGGCGTATTGATTGCCGTGATTCTGGAGCTGACGGTTTTTGCATGAGAAACGGTAGAACAGGACAACGACAAAGAAAGAACCTTTTTACGGGCATACTGCTGTTGACAGCGGTATGTTCTTTATTCGGATGCCGCGGACTGGAGCTGGAAAACAAAACCGAGCAGGTGGAGGAATACACCAGGCCGCAGGCAATGATCCTGGTGGCCAATGAGCGCAACAGGTATGAAAATGTTTACTCCGAGGGGATCTGGGAGATCACCGTGGGGGATGACGAGGTAGGACTGGACCGTCTGACGGTCCAGAACGTCAAGTCTTATATGGAGCAGCTGAAGCTGCTCTGCATGCTGGCAGAGGAGCGGGGGATTACCGTCACCAGCCAGGAAAAGGATACCATCCGGCAGATAACGGATGCCTATATGGCTGCCCTGACGGAGGCAGACCGCCAGTATATCGGTTGTGACCGAAGCGATGTGCAGAAATTATATACAGATTATTTCACAGCCGATAAACTGATTCGTTCTGTGACCGGGCAGATCAATTCTGAAATCAGCGATTCCGAGGCCAAGGTAATCCGTGTCGAGCAGATCGGCACGACAGACCGGCGCAAAGCGCTGGCGATCCTCAAGAGGGTCAAAATTGACGGGGCAAATTTTTCGTCCATGGCCAGCCGCTATACGGAAACCGACAGCATTGACCTGGTCCTTCGCAGGGGCGCCGGCGGCGGCCTGCTGGAGAGAACCGCTTTCCAGCTGGAAGAAGGGCAGGTTTCCAACATTCTCCATATCGGGGAAATGTACTACATTATCAAATGTACTGACGGATATGCCAGGGAGGCGACACTGGAGAGGAAGAACCGCCTGACGGCAGCGATGAACACCAAGGCTTTTTATGATGTCCTGGCACCCTATCAGCAGGAACACAGGATCCGCTTTGTGGAACGTTTCTGGAACGAGATGGATTTCGGGGAGGACGGCGGTTCCACGGTGGAGAATTTCTTCGATATCTACGAAGAAGCGATGAAGTAAAAATCAAACCCGGAGAGCAAAGACCGGGAGTCGGAAACGATCCGGGCGATCATATACAGGAGGCGTCAGAAATGACAGAAATACGCAAACAGGGGAATCTGAGCATCAACAGCGAGAACATTTTCCCCATCATCAAAAAATGGCTTTATCAGGATCATGATATTTTTTACCGGGAACTCATTTCCAACGGGTGCGACGCGGTGACCAAGCTGAAGAAGCTGCAGCTGATCGGTGAATACACGGCGCCCGCAGATGAGAAGTACCGGATTGATGTGCTGGTGGATCCCGCGCAGAACCGTATCTCCTTCTCTGACAACGGCATCGGCATGACAGCGGAGGAAGTGGATTCCTATATCAACCAGATCGCGTTTTCCGGAGCGGCGGATTTCCTTGCAAAATACAGGGATAAGGCCAATGAAGACCAGATTATCGGCCATTTCGGACTGGGCTTTTATTCCGCGTTCATGGTGGCGGACCGCGTAGAAATCGATACTCTGTCTTACCGGGAGGGAGCAGAACCGGTATCCTGGGTTTCTTCCGACGGCATGGAATACGAGATGTCTGAAGGTACCCGTACCACCCACGGCACGACAGTCACGCTTACAATCAATGAGGAAGAACTGCAGTTCTGCAATGAATACAAAGCCCGGGAAGTAATTGAAAAATACTGCTCCTTTATGCCGGTGGAAATCTATCTCAGGGATGCGTCCAAACCGCAGCCGGAGGCCGGGAAGAGCGCGGCACAGGAGAATGCCGGCGAAGCCCGCGGAACGGTAGAAGTGGCAGAGGAAACGGCAGGGCAGGAAACAAAAGGGCAGGAAACGGCAGAACAGGAAAAAGAGCCGTCGGAGAAACCCCTCAATGATATTCATCCCCTTTGGGGAGAGACACCTTCCCAGGTGACGGAGGAGCAGTATAAGGAGTTTTACCGCAAGGTTTTTAAAGACTACCGGGAACCGCTGTTCTGGATCCACCTGAATATGGATTACCCCTTCAACCTGAAGGGCATTCTGTATTTCCCGAAAATCAACTATGAATATGAAAACCTGGAAGGCACCATCAAGCTGTACAATAACCAGGTATTCATTGCAGACAACATCAAAGAGGTAATCCCGGAGTACCTTCTCCTGCTCAAGGGTGTGATCGACTGTCCGGACCTGCCGCTCAACGTTTCCCGTTCGGCATTGCAGAATGACGGCTTTGTAAAGAAAATTTCCGATTACATCACCA
>Ga0129306_1003649_pt1 | contig 11138 bp, 9 predicted proteins | sample P827metagenome_FD_94438 | JGI IMG/M metagenome (GOLD analysis project Ga0129306, IMG submission 94438) | Capybara group fecal microbial communities from Wisconsin, USA - P827 metagenome | ecosystem: Host-associated > Mammals > Digestive system > Large intestine > Fecal | place: USA: Wisconsin...
CAAAATTTATTTATGAGACTAAAGATAAATTTGAAAAAGAAATGGTTGATGAAAAATCTATAGATTTATTTAATAATATAGAAATGAAGTTATCTTATGTACTAGCATCTATGGAAATAGAAGGAGTTAGAGTAGATAAAGAAGAATTACAAAAAAGAGGAGAATTACTTGATAAAAGAATTAATGAATTAACTGAAGAAATATATTCTTTAGCGGGAACTACATTTAATATTCAATCTCCAAAACAATTAAGTGATGTACTTTTTAAAACTATGGGTATTCCATATCCAAAGAGAAATGCTAAGAGTTATTCTACATCAAGAGAAATATTAGATAAATTAATAGGCATTAATCCAATTATAGAAAAATTAATTGATTATAGAACATTAACAAAATTATATAATACATATATAGTAGGTATAGAAGGATTAATTAAAGAAGATGGAAAACTACATACTATATATACTCAAACTTTAACAAGAACAGGTAGATTAAGTTCTATTGAACCAAATTTACAAAATATTCCAATTAGATATGAAGAAGGTAAATTAATTAGAAAAGCTTTTATTCCAGAAAAAGATTGTGTTTTTATTTCTTCAGATTATTCTCAAATAGAACTTAGAGTATTTGCTTCTATGGCAAATGAAGAGAGTATGATTAATGCTTTTAAAGAAGGCTTAGATATTCATACTAAGACAGCGATGGAAATATTTGATAAGAAAAAAGAAGATGTTACTAAAAATGAAAGAAGACAAGCTAAAGCAGTTAATTTTGGTATTCTTTATGGTATTAGTAATTTTGGTCTTAGTGAAGATATTGGAATAAGTGTTAAAGATGCTAAAGTATTTATGGATAAATATTTAGAGAGTTTTCCTAAGATTAAAGAATTTCAAGATAAATTAAAAGAAGATGCTTATAAAAATGGATATGTATTAACACTTAATAATAGAAAAAGAACTATAGATGAACTTAATAATACTAATTATTTAATTAGACAACAAGGAGAGAGAATAGCTTTAAATACACCTATTCAAGGTACAGCAGCGGATATTATTAAGATTGCTATGATAAATGTATTTGATGAATTTAAAAAGAATAATTTAAAAAGTAAAATGATATTACAAATACACGATGAATTAATTGTTAATTGCTATAAAGATGAAGAAGAGATTGTTAAGAAAATAATTAAAGAAAAGATGGAAAATGCTTTTAAATTAAAGGTTCCTTTAGAAGTAGATATAGAAGAAGGAAGTAATTGGTACGACGCTAAATAATGTAAAAATGTATGTAAATTTGATTTATTACATACATTTTTATTTCTCTTTAATGATATAATATTATTGTAGAGTAGAGAAAAATACCTATAAATATTTGACTTTTTCCTTTGTTTATGCTATTATTTATAGGCCAAATGGTAAAAGTCAGGGGAGATGATAATATGAGAGACGTTTATATTTTTGAATACTTAAACGAAGCAGAATTCAAAAAGAAAGAAAGATCTGTTAAAAAATATAATATGTTTGCATTTAAAAAACTTATATTTGATTTTTATCCTGAATTAAAGAATGGTAATTTCTTAGGAAAAAAGGTATCTGAGAATAAAGAAAAGAATACTGTATCTTATGAATTAGTTTTACCTACAGATGATTTATTTGTTAAGGTTCATGGAGAAATAATTTTACATTATGATGTATATACTAATAAGAATATAGTATTACTTAAAACAATAACACCAGAAGATTTATTACTAGAGGGACATAATACAGAACTTGGTGCTTATAAAGGTGTTATGATTAGTAAAGAAAATGCTGAAAAAGATATGTTTAAAATTAATTTATTAAATATGTTAAATAAATAGAGCTATGCTCTTTTTTTTATGTAAATAAAATGAAAATAAGTATTGTAAACTAATAAATTATGTTATAATGATAATAAGTGAGGGATTTATATGAATTGGATTAGAGATAATATTTTAAAAGTAGTAGTAATATTAGTAGTTTTAATTGTACTAATTGTTGTTGTAGTTGCGTGCTCTTCATTAAATGGTGGTGGAGAAATTGATTTGTCTGAAGGTTATTTAGCTTATGAAGATGAGTTACAAAATGCAGCTATTAATTATATGAGAGATAATAAAAAATTATTGCCAGCTGAAATAGATGATTCAAAGAGAATTAATTATAATACTTTAGTATCAGATGGTTATATAAAAGATTTATATGCACTTGAAGATGGTAGTACATCTTGTAAGGGTTATGTTGATGTAATTAAAATAGGTAAAAAGAATTATAGATATACACCTTTTATTAGTTGTGGAAAATATTATACAACTAATACTATCGCTGATTATATAATAAACACTGAAACTAAAGATGGAAAATTTGTAAGAAAAGAAGGCGATGGTTTATATTCTGAGGTTACTACTAAAGAAGTAGAAACTACAACTGACGAAGAAACTGATGATAAAAAAGAAACAGTAACATCTACTGATTATTATTTTAGAGGAGAATATCCTAATAACTATTTAGTAATAGAAGATCGTTTATTTAGAATTATAAGTATAACATCAGATTCTAATTTAAAAATAATATCAATTGATCAAACTGAAGATGATTATGTTTGGGATGATAGATATAATATTCAAGAAGATGATGAAGTAGGTATTAATGATTTTGTTAAGAGTAGATTATATAATGAATTAGAATTTATTTATGATAATCAAAATGAAGATGATGGTGAAATATTCTTTACTTCTAATGAAAAAGATTTAATCGCAAAACATGATTTTTGTATAGGTAAAGTTGGAAGTGCAAATTCAGATATTAATGATGATTTAGTATGTAGTGAAAAGACTAGTATGCGTGTAGGTTTAATAAATGTAGTTGAATATGCAAAAGCTAGTTTATCTTCTGATTGTACTGGTATATTTGAAAAGTCTTGTGCAAACTATAATTACTTTACTTCTTTAAATGGTAATTTATATGGAAATGATTATGTTACTTTAACTGCTAATGCAGATAATACATATGAATTCTATGATATTTCTAATTATGGAACAACTTCAACATATGCTGAATATGATGGACCATTATTTCCTGTAGTTTATTTAAGAAGTGATGCTTTATATGCTTCTGGTTCAGGAACTTTAAAAGATCCATATGTTGTTAGATAGGTGATAATATGTATAGCATTGGTGCTTTAAATAAAGATGGTAATCGTGAGGTTATTAAAAAATTTAAAACAAATGAAGAATTAGATTCTTATACAACTAATTTTGAAACTGAAGAAGATTTGTTAGGTAAATTAGGACATGATTTAAATAATGTTACTATTTACTATAATGAAAAACAAGTAGTACCTTTCGCAGGTAAAGATGATATAGATGTTTTAAAAATATTTAGAAATGGATTAACTGATATGTATTTTAATTGTGTATATCAAGATATTACTGATCCTAGTAAATTAAGATCTTTTAAAGATTATTTATTAAATGAAAAAGCATTATATTCTTTAGGTAATGTTAATGAAGCTATTTTAGGTAAAGTAAGTAGTATTAATTCGTTGTTAGATGAAACATCTAGTAATAAACCAAGTGATCCTGGATATATTGAAAAGTTTAAGAAGTATTTTGGAGAATTAAAATCTTATCCAGAATTTAGACGATTATTTATATTTTTAAAAAGAAGTGGTTTTGATATAGATTATTTTAGAGTTTCAGCTTTAAAAGCTAAAATAGAAGAAGAAAAGAAAGAAGATGAAATTATGGAGACTATGTCACATATACCTGAAGATATGGATATAGATGAAGTAATGGCTTATTCTGATGAAATGTCTTTTCATGCTGGATTTGATACTGAAAAAGCTAAAGATGTTAGAGATAAAGTAGTTAAGAAAATATAAGAGGCTTTAGTCCTCTTTTTTGGTGATAATATGGAAAAATATATTGATGAGTTTATTAATTATTTAAAAGTTCAAAAAAATTATTCTGAGTTTACTAGAATTAATTATGAAAAAGATCTAGTAGAGTATAATTCTTTTTTGAATGAAAAAAATTATGATTTTAATAATATGGATTATAAGAAATGTATGGATTATCTAATTTATTTAGATGATAAAAAATATAAAAAAACTAGTATATCTAGAAGATTAAGTTCTCTTAGAACATTTTATAAATTTTTAGTATTAAATAGTTATACTAAAACTAATCCATTTTTATTAATTTCATCACCAAAAAAAGAAAAAAGAATTCCTAAGTTTATTAATTATGGTGGTATAGAAGAGATATTTAATGTACCTGATAAAAATACAATTGAAGGTCAAAGAGAAAGTGTTATTTTAGAAGTATTATATGGCTCTGGTATTCGTGTATCAGAACTAGTTAGTATTAAATTAAAAGATATAGATTTTAATAATAAGACAATATTAATATTTGGTAAAGGCTCTAAGGAAAGAATAGTAGCTTTTGGAGATATGGCTTATGATTCTATGAAATTATGGATAAATAATGGAAGAAAAGTTTATTTAGATGGAAAAACTAGTGATTATTTAATAGTAGGAAAAAATGAAACTAATTTATCTACTAGAAGAATAGAACAAATAATAGATGATTTAATAAAACGAACTAGTATTAAAATGAATATAACACCTCATATGTTTAGACATACATTCGCAACTCATTTACTTGATCAAGGTTGTGATTTACTAGCGGTTCAAGAATTACTTGGTCATGAGTCTTTAGCGAGTACTGAAATATATACTCATGTTTCAAATGAACATTTAAGAGAGGTATATTATAAATGTCATCCAAGGAATAATAGAAAGTAGGTATTTATGAGAGTTATTAGTGGTTTATATAAAGGTAGAAATTTAGATGGTTATGATATTGAAGGTACTAGACCAACATCAGATAGAGTTAAGAAATCTTTATTTGATTCTATACAAAATTATATAGATGATTCTATTGTTCTTGATTTATTTTCAGGTTCAGGTAGTTTAGGCATAGAAACTATTTCTAATGGGGCAAAATATGCCTATTTAGTCGATAATTCTAAAGAAGCAATAAAAGTAATAGAGAAGAATATAAATACTCTTAAAATAGATAATATTAAGGTAATAAAAGATGATTATAATAATGCTTTAAATTATTTTAAAAATAATAAAATAAAATTTGATTTAGTATTATTAGATCCACCATATAAAGATAATTATATAGATAGTATTATTAAATATTTACTTGATAATAATTTATTAAATGATAATTCTATAATAGTATGTGAATATGAATTTGATATTAATAAAGAGTATGATAAATTAAAAATAATTAAAGAAAAAAAGTTTGGTTATAAAAAAATAATTATATTTAAAAAAATATAATTTTTTTTTGACAATTTTTTTAAATAAAATATTTTATACTGACATTGGTGATTAAAATGAATTTATATTTAGATATTGTATTTATAATAAATTTTATATTTGATTTTACTTTACTTGAAACAGTTAATATAATTTTAAAAAGAAAAATAAATATATTAAAAATAATATTAGGTTCATTAATAAGTTCATTATCTTTATTAACACTATTTATAAGATTAAATCAACTAGAATTATTTTTATTTAAAACTATTATAATTTTAGTAATTAATTATCTAGTATTTAGTTATAAAAATATAAGATATTTTATAACTAATTTATATTATATTTTTTTAATATCTATAATACTTGGTGGAATAATGTATTTAATAAGAAATAATAATTATATTTTAACTATCTTTTTATCTTTAATATTTATATATTATTTTATTAAAAATATATCTAGTTTAAAAAATAATTATAATAAATTCTTTGATATTAAATTAAATATTAATAATAAATATTTAAAAATAAATGCATTTTTAGATACTGGTAATAAATTAGTTGATCCATATTTTAAAAGACCTATTATTTTAATAAACAAAAGATTAATTAATGATGAAGGAAATATTATAGTTCCATATAACAATAATCAGTTATTAAATTGTATACTAGGTAAAGAATTATATATAGATGATAAAAAAATAAATAAGAAATATTTAATAGGTTTAATAGATAATATTAATATTGATGGAGTAGATTGTATATTTAATGAAAAACTAATGGAGGAAATATGATTAAAATAATAAAAAGATTATTAAGAGAAATATTTAGTAAATTTAATGGATTATATTTTTTAGGTGCAGTAGATAAATTACCCGCACCTTTATCTAAAAAAGAAGAAGATAGATTAGTTAAAGAATTTCATAATGGAAGTATAGATGCGAAGAATAAATTAATAGAACATAATTTAAGATTAGTTGTATACTTATCTAAAAAATATGAAAGTCCTCTAATAGATTTAGAAGACTTAGTATCAATTGGCTCAATTGGTTTAATAAAAGGTATTAATACTTTTAAAGGAGATAAAAATATTAAATTAGCAACTTACTGTTCTAGATGTATAGATAATGAAATATTAATGTATTTAAGAAAAAATAAAAAAAGAAACTTAGATGTATCTTTAGATGAATCACTATCATTTGATAAAGAGGGTAATGAATTAACACTAAAAGATGTATTAGGAACAGAATCAGATATAGTAACTAAACCTATTGAAGAAAGTAATCTAAAAATTATAATGCTTGATGAAATAAATAAATTAAATGAAAGAGATAAAAAAATAATGATTAAAAGATATGGACTTGATGGAGGTGAAGAATTAACTCAAAAAGAAGTAGCGAAAGTGCTTGGAATATCACAATCTTATATATCAAGAATAGAAAAGAAAGTAATAAAAGATATATCTAATTTAATAAAAATATAGGGGAATTACTTTTTTTAAAGAGAATAATATCCTTGGAGGATATTATGATACTAAGAATAGATAGATTAACAAAGGTATATGGAAAAAATAATACATATCAAAAGGTATTAGATAATATAAATATAAGTTTTAAAAGTAATGAATTTGTATGTATATTAGGTGAAAGTGGATCAGGTAAATCAACTCTTCTTAATATAATTGGAGGACTTGATAATAAATATGAAGGATCTATTAATTTAAATAATTTAAATATAAAATATATTAATCAAGATGAATATAGAAAAAATAATATTGGTTTTGTATTTCAAAACTTTAATTTGATAAATAACCTAAGTGTTATTAATAATATATTACTTCCTATAGAAAAAGAGAGAACTAGTTATAGAAATAAGAAAAAGAAAGCAATAGATTTACTTCGTAAATTAAATATATATTTAATAAAAAATAAAAAAATTAATGAACTTAGTGGTGGACAAAAACAAAGAGTCGCAATTGCAAGAGCATTAATAAATGATCCATCTATAATACTCGCAGATGAACCAACAGGAGCTTTAGATGAAGAAAACTCTATTAAAATTTTAGAAATATTAAAAGAAATAAATAAAGAAGGTAAATTAGTTATAGTAGTTACTCATTCTAAAAAAGTAATAGATTATTCTACAAGAGTAATAACTATTAAGGATGGAAAAATATATAGTGACAAAAAGATAAAAAAAGTAAAAGAAACAATAATTGATAAAGATCAAAAATTAGAAAATAAATTTATATATCTAATTAAACATGGTATTAAAAATTTAAGTATTAATAAAAAAAGAAACCTATTTATTACACTTGCTTCATCTATAGGAATAATTGGTATAACACTAAGTTTATTTTTAGGAGATGGTGTAAAAAATTATATAAATGATTTAATCACATCTAAAACTAATCCAAATGTATATAATTTAACAAGTAAAAAAATATACTATGATGATGATCTAATAAATAAAATTAATAATATAAAACATATTGATAAAGTTTATAAAGAAATAACAATTAATGTATCAAATGTAAATGATAATACACTATCTTATTTAGATGGAATAAATAATCCAAAAGTTAAAATAGGTGATAATAAAGAACTTATTGTTAATAAAAGTCTTGCTAAAAAGATAAATAAAAATTATAAAGAAGTAATAGGAACTATAGTTAGTTTAACTTTTGTTGATAACTATAAAGTATTCAATGAAAAAATAAAAATATCAGGTATAAGTGAAGATTCTGGAGTAGATATGATTGATGAAAGATATAATTCAACTATTTCATATTCTAGGTTAGAAGAAATTTATAAAAAATATAATATACCTTTAAAACCAAATAATTTAAGTATTAAAATAGATTCAAAAAACAATATAGATTATATAAAAGATAAATTAAAAGAACTAAAAATTGATGCGAAGACTAATGAAGATTTATATAAAGAATTAACAAAATATTTAGATATTGCTACTTTTATATTAAGTACTTTTTCATTTTCTTCATTATTCGTTTCTATAATAATGATAACTATAATTATTAATATAACAATTTTAGAAAGAGTAAAAGAAATTGGATTATTAAGAAGTATAGGATATTCTAAAATAGATATTAAAAATATATTTAGAAGTGAAACAATAAGTATAGGCCTATGTATATGGGTATTTTCTATTTACATATCAACATTTTTAATTAAGATAATAAAAAATATTGTATACAATAAATTTAATATAAACTTAAAATCTAACAATATAAAATACTATATAATTTCTTTATTTATTAGTTTATTAGTAACTTATATATCATCAATAATCCCATCAAAAAAAGCAGCTAATTTAGATCCTATAGATGCTTTAAGAAGTGAATGATATATTGTTAAAAAATTAATTAAATGATATAATTTATTAGAAAGTAAGATGATAAATATGAAAAAGTTTTGTTTAATATCACTATTAGTAATATTACTAGATAGAATAACTAAAATATTAGTAGTTAAATTATTATATGGTAGAGTATTTGATATAATTAATGGCTTTTTTTATTTAACTTTTGTTAAAAATGAAGGCGCAGCTTTTTCAATACTTACTGGAAAAAATATTATATTAGTTTTGTTTGGCTTAGCCGCAGCTATATTCTTATTTTTATATATGAAAAAATATGGTAAGAAAAATATAGGCTATGGAATGGTAATGGGTGGAATTATAGGTAATCTAATTGATAGATTATTTATTGGTTATGTTATAGATTTTATAGGATTTATAATATTTGGTTATTATTTTCCAATATTCAATATCGCAGACATAGCAATAGTAATAGGTGCGATTTTTCTTATCTTTGAAAAAAGCGATAAATAATGTATAATATTAATATCAGTTAGGAAGTGATAGTATGAAAATAGTTGTTGAAGTAGATAGTCCAGTTAGGATTGATCAATACTTATCTAGTATAGATGAAGTTGATTTAACACGTGCTAAAATACAAAAACTAATTGATAGTGAAAATATAAAGGTAAATGATAAAAAAGTTAAAAATAGTTATAAGGTAGTTAATGGTGATACCGTAGATATTACTTATGTTCCTGAAGAAATACATGCTGAAGGTGAAAATATTCCTCTTGATATTGTTTATGAAGATGATGATATTATGGTTATTAATAAACCTAGTGGAATGGTTGTTCATCCTTCTGTTGGTAATACTAAACATACTTTAGTAAATGCTTTAATTTATTATAGTAAGAATTTAAGTAATATTAATGGAGAATTTAGACCTGGTATAGTTCATAGAATAGATAAAGATACTAGTGGTTTATTATTAGTTGCTAAAAATGATAAAGCACATTTATTTTTAGAAGAAGAATTAAAAAAGCATAATATTGTTAGAACATATATTGCTTTAGTTAATGGAATAATAAATCATGATTCAGGTAAAATAAATGCTCCTATTGGAAGAAGTAAACAGGATAGAAAAAAGATGGAAGTAACATCATCTAATTCTAAAGAAGCTATAACTAATTTTAAAGTATTAGAAAGATATAAAAATACTACTCTTTTAGAGGTAAAATTAGAAACAGGAAGAACACATCAAATAAGAGTACATATGAAATATATTGGACATCCTGTATGTAATGATCCAGTATATTCTAATAATAAAAATATAGATAATTATGGACAATTATTACATGCTAAAGAATTAACATTCATTCATCCAGTAACTAAAAAAGAGATGACATTTAAAACAGATTTACCAGATGAATTTAAAAAAATTATGGAAGAATATATAGAAGAATAGGTGAATTATGGGAGAAATAGATAAAAAAGATTTACTTGTTATGAAATTAGTTCATTATTTTATGATTAAGAAAAATTATATTCCAGTTATTATTAGAGGAATAGATAATGAAGTATGGTTAGAAAATAAACAAGGTGAATATAGAATAATAAGAATTGTTACTAAAAATATATTTAATCAAGAACAAATTAATTTTGATATAAATAAGACTAAAGATATCGCAAGTCAAATAAAGAAAAAGACTCTTAATCCATTTATGGATATGTTAACTATATATACTGATATGGATACTTCAGTTAGAAAATTAGTAGAAAATGAAAAACATTATGAATATACTTTTGTATCGGATGAAAGAGATTTATTAAAAAATGATATATTTAATAAATTTTATAAAGATATTAGAGATGATATTGAATATAAAGAAGAAGGCTTTGAATTATTATCTAAGATTACAACTGATATAACAAAGAAAAATGTAGAAGAAAATGAAAGGTTTAATAATATGTATAATAAAAAGATACCAATAATAACTTTTATTTTAATGGGATTAAATGTAATAATGTTTATCATAACAATGATATTTAGTAAGGGTATGAATGATGTAAATACTCTTGCTAGATTTGGTGCTAATATACCATCATATATAAAGGGTGGAGATTATTATAGAATTATTACAAGTATGTTTTTACACGCTAGTATATTTCATATAGCATGTAATATGTATTCATTATATGCACTTGGACCAACTATGGAACATTTCTTTGGTAGAGTTAAATTTCTTTTAATATATTTATTTAGTGGAATAATAGGCTCATTATTTGTAATGGTATTCCAAGGTGAGTATTCTATTACTGTTGGCGCATCAGGAGCTATATTTGGTTTACTAGGAGCACTAGTTTACTTTGGATATAATTATAGGGGATATATTGGTAATCAAATATTAAGACAAGTAGTTCCAGTAATAGCCTTAAACTTATTTATAGGCTTTACATCAATTAACATA
>Ga0129306_1003651_pt1 | contig 11135 bp, 9 predicted proteins | sample P827metagenome_FD_94438 | JGI IMG/M metagenome (GOLD analysis project Ga0129306, IMG submission 94438) | Capybara group fecal microbial communities from Wisconsin, USA - P827 metagenome | ecosystem: Host-associated > Mammals > Digestive system > Large intestine > Fecal | place: USA: Wisconsin...
CTCAGTTGGCGAAAAGACAGCGTCAGTACAACAATTTCCCTATGAGACCCCTCAACTGGTGCTCTCCCAAGCAGACTTTACTCGCTTTCCCTTCCGTGTAACACATCATTGACAAACCTACAACAGCCGGGCGTTGCCTGGGAAAATGTAGTTGCACCGCCGAATGTTCGATGTTAGAATGAAAATTACAAAAGATGGAACCGTTGACGCCAGACCTTGTAAGAACGGCGTCGACAAGCCCAACGGTGAGATCGCTCATTGTGGGATAAGGTCTGATTTTGGTGTAAAACCATGTGAGGCTTTATGGCGTGTAAGCGCGTGAAAGATTGCGGGATATGCGATCCGGTGACGGCTTTGCCGCTTGCGGCTATCTGTGTAAAACGGGGCGGCATCGCGCGCGAGAATTCTGATGAAAGCATGAACACAAAACACAATGTTGGATAGGAGGTATTGATATTTATGGAGAACGAGAGCTGTATCAACAGGATCATTGCAAAATGTGACAGTCAAACTGCTACTGTCACCGAACGCAAGATCGCTCTCTATATCAAAGAAAACCTGGATAAGGTGCTGCACTGCAACCTTTTGGAGCTGGCCGAGCTGATCGGCGTCAGTGACGCTTCCATGGTCAGATTTTGTAAAAGCTTGGGGTATAAGGGGTTCCAAGAATTTAAGATCCGCGCGGCAATGGAGACCATACCCTCCGGACAGCAGTACCACCCCAAGCTGCAGAAAGACGATAACCCGGAGCAGATCTGCCAAAAGATTTTCGCCACTGAGATCACCGCCCTTCAGCGCACGATTCAGGCACTGGATATGGAAAAAATGAAGCGTGTGGCCCAAGTCCTTTGCGAAGCCCGCCGTATCGTATTTGCCGGTACAGGCGGCAGCATGATCGTGGCGAAGGACGCCCACCACAAGTTCTTGAAGATCGGCGTTCATGTCTGCGCTGTGGAGGATAAGGACGTTCAATTGATGGAAGCCTCCTTGCTGGGACCGGGCGATGTTCTTTTCGCCGTCTCCCACTCCGGCAATAACCTCCATGTGCTCCGTGCTGCCGAACTGGGCAAATCCTGCGGTGCTACCGTTGTGGGTCTGACCGCAGAGGGCAAAAACAGATTGTCTAAAATTGCTGACTATACCATCATGACCATCAGTGAAGAGACCATCTTCCGTTCGGAATCCGCCAGCACGCGGTTGGCTCAACTGGCCGTCATGGATAGTCTGATTGCCATCATCGCCTTTCAGGACTATGACAAGGCATTTCAAGCCATCTATAAAACGCGGGCCGCTACGTCGGACAACAAAGTGTAAGATGCTGGGGCAGGGCTGGAATATCAACGTTTGAGATACCGTATGGTATCTTGCTTTTCACCCTCGAATTGTAGAAAATCTACTACGAACACTAGTTAAAAATTAAACGATGTGCAGTTTTTCGTCGCCTAAATGCCGTGTATACTGTTGTTTTTCACAAAAACGGGAGCGCTTTTTCTGACAACCATCCAAAATTAAATTTCAATATTGAAATTATTCTACGGATATGCTACTATCACATCAGAAGGCAGCTCCCCCCGGTTTTCAGCCTGTTCTTAGCGGCTGGAGGTAACTGTCAACACCACACCCAAACAAGGAAGAAGGAGATTTTCATGAGAGCAGTTATTCTTTCCGGTCCCAATCAGTTCGCCCCCGCTGAGATTGCCAAGCCCGAGATCGGCCGCGACGAGATCCTGCTGGAAATGAAGGCCGCCGCCATCTGTGGCACCGACATGCGGATCCTCACCGGCAAAAAGACCAAGGGCGTCCGTTACCCCTCCGTCATCGGCCATGAGTTCTGCGGCATCATCGCCGAGGTGGGCGCAGACGTGAAAGGCTATGAAGTGGGTGAGAAGGTGGCTGTCGCCAACGTCATCCCCTGCCACCACTGCAGCAGCTGTCTGCGGGGCCGCACCAACGCCTGCCTGGACCGCAAGGCCATCGGCTATGAGTTTGACGGCGGCTTTGAGGAGTTCATCCGCATCCCCGCGATCTGCATTGAAAACGGCAACGTGGTCAAGCTTCCTGAGCATGTGTCCTTCCAGGCCGGCGCGCTGATCGAGCCTCTGTCCTGCTGCATCCGCGGCCTGAAGAATGCCGGCACCGGCTTTAACGACGACGTGCTGATCGTGGGCGCCGGTCCTATCGGCCTGTTCCACCTGCAGCTGTCCAAGATCGCCGGAGCCCGCAAGGTCATCGTCAGCGAGCCCAACGAGTCCCGCCGGAAGATCGCCGCTGAGCTGGGCGCCGACCTGGTGGTCGATCCCACCAAGGAGGATCTGGCCGCGATCGTCAACCGCGAGACCAACGGCCAGGGCATGGATGTTATCGTTATGGCCATCGGCGTGCCCGCTCTGGTGAACTCCACGTTGAAGCTGTGCAAGCGCGGCGGCACCGTGAATCTGTTCGCCGGCTTCGCCGGAACCGGTGAGTCCACCATCGAGGTCAACACCATCCACTACAACGAGATCAACGTCAACGGCAGCACCGCCTACAAGCTGGAGGATTATCTGGCTGCCGCCGAGATGATCAAGAGCGGCAAGATCGACGCCGACAAGATCGTTACCCACCACTTCAAGATCGACGAGTTCCAGCAGGCCTACGACGTGTGCGTCGCTGGCACCGGCCTGAAGGTCATTATCGAACCGTAAGCTTCCCCCTTGACGCTGAACCTCTTAAAAGCTTTGAAAAGTTGTGAAAGGAAGTATTTACAATGAGCAATATTGGTCTTGGTAAGAAAGTACGCATGTCCCGCATGGTGAACCCCGTGAGCAACAAGATGATGGCCATCACCGTGGACCATGCCATCTCCCGCGGCATCGCTCCCATGACCGGCCTGCACAGCATCCAGTCCACCATCGACAAGATCGTCGCCGGCAAGCCCAACGCCATGACCGTCACCCCCGGCATCCTGAATCAGTGCTGGGACGCGGAGAAGAACCGCGACGTGGCCATCCTCTGCAAGATCTCCAACTACAGCCCCGTGGCCCCCACCCAGGACATCGTGTTCGGCAACGTGGATGAGGCCATTTCTCTGGGTGCTTCCGGCGTTTCCATGGGCGCTATGACTCTGGGCACCTATCAGGGCGTTCAGTTCGAGACCATCGGCCGCTTCGCCGCCGAGTGTATGCAGAAGGGTATGCCCCTGATCGGCCATGTGTACCCCAAGGGCGAGAGCGTTCCTGTTGACCAGCGGACCTCCTGGGAGAACATCGCTTACTGCATCCGTTCCGCCTGCGAGATGGGCATGGACATCGTGAAGACCACCTACTGCGGCAACCCCGACGCCATGGCCAAGGCTCTGTCCACCGTTCCCAGCGGCTTCCGCGTTGTGATCCAGGGCGGTGACGCTCCCGCGGGCCTCGACGCCGAGGGCAAGCTGAACCACTTCCTGACCATCACCCGTGAGGCGATGGACTGCGGCGTGGGCGGCGTCACCATGGGCCGCTTTGTTTGGGACTATCCCGATGTCACCGCTCTGGTCGTGGCTCTGCGTTACCTGATCCACCACGGCTACTCCGTCAAGGAGACCAAGGAGCTGCTGGCTCAGCTGGAGAACGACAAGAACTACGACCAGTTCTGATCTCCGCATACCACGAAATTGAGGAGGGATCACCATGGAAGAGATTTATCTCCTGGGTGTGGATGTGGGTACCTCCAGCATCAAGGTCACCGTCATTGACCAGGAAGCCAGATTCGTGGCCCAGGAGAGCGCTACATATCGTCTTATCAACCCCAATCAGGTCTCCATCCAGATCGACACGGCCGACATGTGGAACGCCTTTACCGGCTGTGTCGGGGCGCTGATCAGCAAGCACGAGGTAGATCCGTCGAAGATCAAGGCCATCGGTATGTCCAGCCTGTGCCCCGGCCTGGCCGCCTTTGACGCTGAGGGCCACGTCCTGGTAGATCCCATTATCTACTCCGACCGGCGCAGCACCCAGGAGGCCGAGATCTTCCGTCAGACCATCGGGACCCAGCGGCTGTTTGAGATTACCGCCAACAGCCCCATGGCCGGCGCCATGTCCGGCACCTCTATGCTGTGGATCAAGCGCAACCTGCCTGAGATCTACGAAAAGACCCGGTATTTCGGCCATGTGAACACCCTGATGGCCGTGATGCTGTCGGGCAACTTTGCCATTGACCACTCCAACGCCTCCTACACCCTGCTGTACGAGACGACGGGACGTGGGGTGTGGTCGGAGGAGATCTGTGAAAAGATCGGCATCGACATCAACAAGCTGCCCCCGCTGGTCAAGTCCACCGATGTGGTGGGCACTCTGACCCACCCGGTGCTGCTGGCCATGGGCTTGTCCCCCGAGACCAAGATCGTCATCGGCGGCGGCGACACCGCCTGCGCCACCCTGGCTGCCGGCGTGGTAAAGCAGGGTGACGTGTGCGAGTCGGTGGGTACCACCAATGTGCTTACCGTCTGCGTGGAGGAGCCCAAGTTCTCACCCAACTTCATCAACCGCCGCCATGTGGTGGACGGGGCCTGGATCTACCAGGGGGCCATGTCCCATACAGGGTCCTCCTACCAGTGGATGTACGACAACTTCTACCAGGACTACAAGGACTACCCCTCCGTCACTGGCAAGCAGGGCATGATGCTCATGAACGACGACGCCGACCAGGCCGAGCCGGGGGCCGACGGACTGGTGTTCCTCCCCTACATGATGGGAGAGCGCAGCCCCGTGTGGGACCCTTACGCCAGAGGCGTGTTCTTCGGCCTGTCTCTCAAGACCACCCGCCGGGAGATGAACCGGGCGGTGCTGGAGGGCTGTGCCTACGGCCTGCGCCAGCTCATCGAGATGGTGGAGAAGGTCACCGGCCAGAAGCTGACAAAGTTCTCCTCCATCGGAGGCGGAGCCAAGAGCAAGGTCTGGGCCCAGATCAAGGCCGATATCACCGGGCGGGACATCACCGTGCTGGATATGAACGATATGGCCCCTGTGGGCGCCGCCCTGCTGGCAGGTGTGGGCATCGGAGTATTCCGGGACGTGTATGAGGCCTCCGCCAAGGTGGAGAAGAGCGTATACATGGAAATCAAACACAACGACCAGCACAAGGAAGTCTACGACCGCCGGTATCAGGTCTATACCGGCCTCTATCCCAGCGTGAAGGAGCTTTATAAGGTGAATCTCGGCATTGAGTGACCGTGTCGAATCATAAGGTAGAATAAAAAAGAAAAAGGAGTAATCGAAATGAAAAAGTGTCTCAGCATGATGCTGGCTCTGGCGCTGACCCTCTCCATGGTCGGCTGCGCCGGCGGCTCCACCAACAACAGCACTGCCACCAGCGGCAACATCTCCGGAACTACCTCCGCCGCCTCCTCCGACCCCAAGGTTTCCCTGAACGTCAGCGTGCCCGATGCTGATAATTCCTACATCTACGCCGCCGCCCAGGAGTTCAAGGCCCGTGTAGAGGAATATTCCGGCGGCAGCCTCGAGCTGACCGTGTATCCCAACGGCTCCCTGTACGGCGGTGACGGCAACGCCGCCATCTCCTCCGTGGGCAACGGCTCTCTGGACATCGTGATCCTGGCCGCCTCCCTGTACGCCAGCTTCGATCCCAGCTTCTATGTGATCTCCGTCCCCTACCTCTTCGACGATACCAAGCAGCTGCAGGACTACCTGAACAGCGATGTGGGCGTTGATCTGTTCAACAGCGTGGAGAGCATGGGCATCACCTGCATGGGCCGCTGGACCCGTTCCTTCCGTCAGGTCACCAACAGCAAGACCCCCATTAACTCTCCTGCCGACATGGAGGGCATGGTCCTGCGTACCCCCAGCAACTCCCTGTATGTTGAGTTCTTCACCGCCTGCGGCGCCAACGCCACTCCCATGAGCTTCAGTGAGGTCTACAACGCCCTGCAGCTGAACACCCTGGACGGCCAGGAGAACCCCGTGGACGTGCCCGCTACCAACAACTTCTATGAGGTCCAGAAGTACATCTCCGGCACCAACCACATCGCCGACGCCTGGGTCGTGGGCATGAACACCAACAAGCTGAACGGCCTGACCGAGAATCAGCAGAACGCCCTGAAGCAGGCCGCCGAGGAGTGCCAGCAGTGGTATGTGGACTACCAGGCCGAGAAGGACGGCGAGATGCTGAAGCTGCTGACCGATAACGGCATGGAGTACAACGAGCTGCCCGAGGACGGCTTCCAGGAGTTTGTGTCTATCTCTCAGAGCCTGTACCCCAAGTTTAAGGAAATGGTCAAGAACGACGAGCTGTTTGACGCCACTGTCGCTTTCTGCGGCAAGGCCTAAGGTCTCTCAACACGATTTAAACTCCATCACCTGAAGCGCAACGCGGATGCGGAGGAGCCCCTCCGGCTCTTCCGCATCCGTTCTTCAATCAAGAGAACAAATAACCCTGTTAGGAGGGGAATCAATGGAACGCAAACATTCACCTTTGAGCAAATTCTTTGATGTGATTGATAAGCTGGAGAGCATCCTGTGCGGCGGCACCCTGGTCTGTCTGCTGATCGTCGTGCTGCTCCAGGTTGGCAGCCGCCTGATGGGCTTCCGCCTGACCTGGACCGAGGAGACTACCCGCTTCTTCTTCCTGTGGATGATGTTCCTCGCGGTGGCGGCCGGCTTTAACCGGGCCGAGTCCTCCCGCGTTGTGATACTGGTCAACCTGCTGCCCCGTCCCATTCAGATGCTGTGCACGGTGCTGTACTATGTGGTCACCCTGGGCTTCTTCGGCTTTATGGTCAAGTACGGCATTGATCTGACCATGCAGAAGTTCGCCTTCCATGAGATGGCCACCGCTGTCGCCATCCCCATGGGCGCCGTCATGATCTGTGTGCCCCTGTGCGGTCTGCTTGGCATCATCGGCACCATTCAGAGCTTTTTGGAGTATCCTCATAAGGTAGCGATCGGAGGCGACAAGAAATGAGTGTAGCGCTGCTGTTGATCTTTCTGGGCCTGATGGCCCTGGGCGTGCCCATCGCCATCTCTCTGGGCGCCGCCTCCGTCATCGTCCTGATCACCATGGGCAATATGCCTCTGACCATGGTGGTCCAGCTGATGTACACCTCCATGAACAGCTTCGTCATGGTGGCTGTCCCCCTGTTTATCCTGGCCGGCTCCCTCATGGACGAGGGCGGCATCGCCGATAAGATCTACGACCTGGCCGAGGCCTGTGTGGGCTGGATCTACGGCGGTCTGGGCCATGTTGCCATCCTGTGCAACATCATCTTCGGCGCCATGTCCGGCTCCTCCGTGGCGGCCGTGGCCTCCATTGGTAAAATGAGCATCAACGCCATGGCCAAGAAGGGCTACCCCAAGGAGTACGGCGTGGGCATCAACCTGGCCGGTTGTATGCTGGCCTCCGTCATTCCCCCCAGCATCCTGATGATCGTGGCCGCCTCCACCGCCAGCGTCTCCATCGGCCAGGCCCTGATGGCCGGCATGGTCCCCGGCGTTCTGATCGGCCTCATCTATATGATCTACAACTTCGTCCACTGCAAGGTGACCGGCATCGGCGAGAAGGCCCCCTTCAACCCCAAGCGGCTGGGCAAGAGCTTCGTCTCCGCCGTCCCCGCTCTGATGGTCCCCGTTATCATGCTGGTGGGCATGTACAGCGGCATCTACACCCCCACTGAGGGCGCCGGCATCGCCGTGGCCTATGCCATGCTGGTCTCCATTTATGTGTACAAGCGGCTGAAGTGGTCCGACCTGCCCCGGATCATTGCCAAGAACGCCCGCCAGACCGGCACTATCCTGTTCATCGCCATCGCGGCCAAGCCCGCCGGCCAGATCTTCGAGCTGGACGGTCTGCCCACCAAGCTGGCCCACTTCATCCTGGGCATCTCCGACAACCGGCTGGTCATCATGTTCGCCCTGTTCGCCTTCCTGATCATCGTGGGCATGTTCATGGACGCCACCGCCGCCATCTACATCCTGGTCCCCATCCTGCTTCCCGTGGTGAAGCAGCTGGGCGTCAGCCCCCTGTTCTTCGTGGTCTTCCTGGTCATCACCCTCAGCTTTGGCCTGATCACGCCTCCCGTGGGTGTGTGCCTGTACGCCGCGGAAAATGTAACGGGCCTGCCCTTGGAAAAGGTCATCAAATCGGTGGTCCCATGGCTGTTCCTGACGGTAGGCATCATCTGTATCTTTATCCTGTTCCCGCAGATCATCACCGGGCCTATTGCGGTCCTGTTCCCCAACGGTTAACCGCGGTAAGGACCCGAGCTCGCGCCCGGGTCCTTTCTTTCATTTTGGTTCCCCCCTGAACAGCCTCGGGAGGCTTGCGTCCCGGAGCTTGACAGAATCCCTTTCGCAGCCCTACACTGAAATAAACTGCACGGTCCGGGCGGGACAGTCCGCCGCACCCATGGACAAATGGAGGTTTTCCCTATGAAAATTGTAGTTTTGGACGGATATACCGAAAATCCCGGCGATCTGAGCTGGGACGAACTGGGCAAGCTGGGCGAACTGACGGTCTATGACCGCACCAGCCTGACCGACGAGGACGAGGCCATTGCCCGCATTGGCGACGCGGAGATCGTCTTTACCAACAAGACGCCCATCACCAAAAAGGTGATCGACGCCTGCCCCAACATGAAGTTTATCTCCCTGCTGGCCACCGGCTACAACGTGGTCGACTATGTGTACGCCAAGGAAAAGGGTATCCCCGTCACCAACGTGCCCACCTACGGCACCGCCTCTGTGGGCCAGTTCGCCATCGCCCTGCTGCTGGAGATCTGCCACCACATCGGCCACCACAACGAGTCGGTCCACGCCGGCAACTGGGAAAATTGCATTGACTGGTGCTATTGGGACTATCCCCTGATCGAGCTGGACGGCAAGACCATGGGTATCATCGGCTTCGGCCGCATTGGCCAGACCACCGGCAAGATCGCCCAGGCCATGGGCATGAAGGTGCTGGCCTATGATAACTTCCCCAACGACTTTGGAAAGGCCATCGCCGAGTATGTGGATCTGGATACCCTGCTGGCTCAGTCCGATGTCATTGCGGTCCACTGCCCCCTGTTCCCTGAGACTCAGGGCATCATCAACAAAGACAACATCGCCAGGATGAAGGACGGCGTGATCATCCTGAACAACAGCCGCGGGCCCCTGGTGGTGGAGCAGGACCTGGCCGACGCTCTGAACAGCGGCAAGGTGGCCGCCGCCGGCCTGGACGTGGTGTCCACTGAGCCCATTCACGGCGACAACCCGCTGCTGAAGGCCAAAAACTGCATCATCACCCCCCATATCTCCTGGGCCCCCAAGGAGAGCCGTCAGCGCATCATGGACTGTGCTGTGGCCAACGCCAAGGCCTACATTGATGGCGCGCCCATCAACGTGGTAAACAAATAAGAGGTCGTTATGAAGAAATGTATCGTCATTTCCGACTCCTTTAAGGGTACGCTCTCCAGCTTGGAGATCTGCGGCATTGCCCAGCAGTCCATTCCCCGGTTTTTCCCCGGGTGTGAGGTAGTTACCGTCCCGGTAGCCGACGGGGGCGAAGGCACGGTGGATTGCTTTGTGGAAGCAATCCATGCTGAGCCAGTGACCGTACAGGTCACCGGCCCCTATGGGGAAGAGATCCAGGCCACCTACTGCCGTTCGGGCCACCGGGCGGTGGTGGAGATGGCCAGTGCCGCCGGCCTACCCATGGTGGGGGACCGGCGCAATGCCGAAAAGACCACGACCTACGGTGTGGGCCAGATCATCCGCCATGCGGTGGAGCAGGGCTGCACCGAGATCCTGCTGGGTCTGGGAGGCAGCTGTACCAACGACGGAGGCTGCGGCTGCGCCGCTGCGCTGGGTACGAAGTTCTGCCGTGAGGATGGGACCTGCTTTGTCCCGGTGGGAGAAAACCTGGATCAGATCGCCCACATTGACGTCTCCGAGACCCGGAAGCTGCTGGAGCAGGTTCAGGTCACCGTCATGTGCGACGTGGACAATCCCTTGTACGGCCCCAGAGGGGCGGCCTATGTGTTTGCCCCGCAGAAGGGGGCGGACGAGGCGATGGTGGCGCGTCTGGACGGCCAGCTGCGCAGCCTGGATGAGACGCTCCAGCGGGAGCTGGGCCTCTCCCTGAGCCAGGTCCCCGGCGCCGGCGCTGCCGGCGGCATGGGAGCGGGGTGTATGGCCTTCCTGAAGGCGGAGCTGAAGTCGGGTATCGAGGCGGTGCTGGATATGGTGGAATTTGACCGCCACCTGGAGGGCGCCGACCTGGTCATTACGGGCGAGGGACGCATCGACTCCCAGAGCGTGCACGGAAAAGTCATCTCCGGAATTGCCAGACGGACCAACCCCCGGAAGATCCCTCTGGTGGCCATCGTGGGCGGCATTGCCGACGGGGCGGAGGAGGCCTATGACCTGGGCGTGACCGCCCTGTTCGGGACTGACCGGCAGGCGGTGGCGTTTGAGCAGTTCGCCCATAAAACCAAGGAGAATTACCGGAAGACCCTGGAGGATATCCTGCGCCTCATCCGGGCAGTAGAGTCAAAACAGCAGTAAAAAATCATCCTGTGCAAACATATCGTGGGGCCGCCCGGCTATGGAGGCAGGCCCGGTGAATATTTTGTGGCGTTGATTAACGTGAAAGAGGAGTATTTTATGTTAAAGCTTGATTTGTCCAAACTGTCTTCTTTTATCCCCCAGGACTATCTGGCCGCCCGGCAGGGACGTCTGGAAAAGGCCGCCGACATGCTGGCCAATCACAACGGCCCCGGCGGCGACTTTACCGGCTGGGTCACGCTGCCCCGTGACTATGACAAGGAGGAGTTTGCCCGCATCAAGGCAGCGGCCAAGAAGATCCAGCAGCAGTCTCAGGTACTGCTGGTGGTCGGCATCGGCGGCTCTTACCTGGGCGCCCGGGCGGTCATCGACCTGCTGCGCTCCCCCAACTATAACCTGAAGCAGAAGGATACCCCCGACATCTTCTTCGCCGGCAACGGCCTGTCCACCGACACCCTGCTGGAGGTCATCTCCCTGATCGGGGACCGGGACTTCTCCGTGAACGTCATCTCCAAGTCCGGCACCACCACGGAGTCCGCCATTGCCTTCCGCATCTTTAAGGGCATGCTGGAGAAGAAATACGGCAAGGAAGGCGCCAGAGAGCGGATCTACGCCACC
>Ga0129306_1003652_pt1 | contig 11127 bp, 2 predicted proteins | sample P827metagenome_FD_94438 | JGI IMG/M metagenome (GOLD analysis project Ga0129306, IMG submission 94438) | Capybara group fecal microbial communities from Wisconsin, USA - P827 metagenome | ecosystem: Host-associated > Mammals > Digestive system > Large intestine > Fecal | place: USA: Wisconsin...
TAAAAATAATAAACCAAGAAAATATGGGATTGGCTTTATCAAGAAATGTAGGAATTGAAATTTCAAAAGGAAAGTATCTATATTTTGTGGATGCAGATGATTATGTAGAGAATGATGTTATAGAATATTTATGTAAACAAATAAAAAAACATCAGGTTTTAATAGCTACATGTGACTCTGTGGATATATATAATTATCAAGAAAAGGTAAAAAATAAAGAAGAAAAAATATCATTAGTAACAGATCAACAAATGTTAAAAGATATTTTATTTTCAAAAAATAGAGTGGGTGCTATTTGGAATAAATTAATAGATAAAAAATTATTTAAAGATATACGATTTGAAAATAGAATAATAAATGATGTGGTAATAGTGTATAAGTTGATATTGTTAGGTAAAAGAATAGTAGTTAGCAATCAAATAAAATATTATTATTTAAGACATGAAGAAAGTATAACTAGTAAGAACAAAGATGAAAGGTTAATAGATTTTTATAAAGGATCATTAGAAAGATTTCAATATATAAAAGATGTTTATCCTGATTTTATAGAAAACGAAATTGGTTTGTGTTTAGTTATTATTTATATATACACACAAGATAAAGTTAATCAATTTTTAAAAGAAACAGATGCAATTGGTTTATATAATAGAATGTTTTCTTTAAAATTTTTAATTAGCAAAATCAGTGTAAAAAATAAATTAAAAATATTATTGTTTAGAATAAGTCCAAAAATTTATAAATTTTTATATAAAAAATTAAGATAAAAAAGAAAGGATAAAAAGAGGATGAAAAACTCTAATAAAATGAAGAATATTATAGATAACATCGGATTTTTCTTAGTAATATTTAATATTTTTATCTTTAATATAATTGTGGGTTCGAATGATAAAGCTGTTCCTATTTTTAATATAGCTATTTTATTGTTTTTTTCGATAATATTTTTAACTATTAAGAAAATTGTATTTAAAGAGAAGATTATAATAAAAAATAAAGTGGATATAGCGGTATTATTATTTAATATATCATTGTTAATGCCTATATTATTTAAAACATATAGTTCGTTTGAAGATAGTATAAACTTTTTTATAAAATATCAATTTGTTTATGCTAATTATTTATTAGTAAGAAATTTTGTAAATTCAAGAAAAAAATTTGATATAGTAATTGTTTCAACTATAATATTTTCATTAATTGTGATTATATTTGGAATAGATAAACAACATAGTTATATTTTTAAAGATTTGATTGAAAAGTTAAACTTGAATTATGAAAAAGATGAAAGATTTTCTTCTACATTTGGATATGTAAATGCAGTAACAATATATATAGCTTTTTGTATTTTTTTATCAATAAATAGAATAGAAAATAGCAAAAAAGTAGCATTAAGAGTTTTCTTTGTTTTATATATTATATTAGGTTTTTATGTTGTTTATATATCTCTATCTAGAGTAGTATTACTTATATTGTTAATGACTTTAGGAATATATTTCTTAGTAAAAATATATTCTAGAATAAAAGATAATAAAAAAGTAATAAAAAAATTAGGAATATCAATAGTGATATTATCGCTATTAGGAGTTGGATTTATAGGATGGGCTTTAAATTATTCAAAACCATATTCTCCAAACAGTAATATTTTCAAATTTAGAAAGAGGTTTGAACCTAATACTGTATATAAGTTAAGTTTTGATATTTTTGTTGAGGATGAAAACAAAAACAATAATTTAGATGAAAAAAATCCAGAAATAGAAGAAAAAATTGATGAAGCATATAAAAAATATTTAACTTCTTCAGGAATTTCAGAGGATAACAAGCTTAGTAAAAAAGAATTTTACAATTTAAATTATGAAAGATATTATAAAGAATTTGGAAATAATAATTTAAAATTAAAAATTATAGAAGTTAATGATTATTTTTCAGAAAAAGAATTAGCTGTAATAGATATTACTAACAAAGAGAGTGTAAACAATATAGAAATAGAAACAAGTGATGATGTTTATTATTTAAAAATGAAATTTGAAAATTTAAATGAACAAAAAATCACAATAAAGAAGTGTTATATTAATGATGAAGAATATGCATTAGCATATAAATATTTACCAAGAGTAATAGGAAGGTTAATATCATCATTTGCGTATACTGATGATAGTTTAGTAATGAGAAAGCAATTTTATAAAACTTCTATAGAGATTGCAAAAAGACATTTGATTGTGGGAAATGGTGGAAATGCATGGCAAAACTTACAAAACGCGTATCAAGAATATTTATATAATGCAAAAGAAACACATAGTTATTTTTTTGAATTGTTAATATCATATGGCATAATAGGAGTAATTTCTTTTCTAGTTATTATAATTGCTTTGTTAAAATTTGTATTAAAACAAATGAAATTAGATAAAGAAAAAGTAGTACAAAAACAAATGCTACTAATAGGTTTTTGTGTGTTAATTCTGCATAGTTTATTCTTTGATTTTAATATGTCTTTTATAATAATAATGTTAATAGTGTTTGATTATATAGGATTACTTCAAATTGATTTAGATGAAGCTAATTTTAAAAAAGAAAATAGTAAAATTTTGAATATAATAGAATATGTAGTTATTATAAATTTTGTAATAATATTTTCAATTTTAGTAAGAGCAAATATTGCAAAATACTTAATAAAAGATACAAGTTTAAAAGCAGAAGTATATGGTTATAATTCAAATTATGTAATAAATGATTTAAAACAAAAATCTAAAACAGAAATTGTATTAAAGGATTTAAAAAAATTTATGCAAAAAGAACCATATTATTTACAAAATATGGTATATAATTTGTATTGGAATCAAATATGTTCAAATATAGATAAATTAAGTGATAAAGAAATTAAAGAATATATGGATTTTGGAATAAAGCAATATAAAAAAGCGATGATTGGCGAAAAAATGAATTTCGAATTTATTTTAACTAGAGCTAATATAATGCTTGATACAATTAAAAAATTAGAAAAAAATGATAATAATAGAGAATATATAAAAGAGATTAAAGAAATAATAAAATCAGATTATGATAAAAATATAGTTAATATAGAAGATAATCAAAGAAATTATTTAACTGAAGATAAAAAGAAAGAAATTGAGGAAAAATATGATAGTATATTAAATAGTATAAAATAAAGGAAAGAAAATATGCCAAATGTTAGTATTATTTTACCAATTTATAATAGTGAAAAATATGTAGAAAGCACTTTAAAAAGTGTTTTAGCACAAACTTATACAGATTGGGAATTGATTATAATAGATGATTGTTCAACAGATAGAAGTATGGAGATTGTAGATAAATATAAAAATGAAAAATTTATTATAATCAAAAATTCTGAAAATGTTGGTCCCGGTATCTCTAGGAATAGAGGAATAGAAAAAGCAAATGGAAAATATATTGCATTTATAGATTCTGATGATATTTGGAATGAAAGAAAATTGGAATATCAATTAAACTTTATGAAAGATAAAGAGATTGGTTTTTCTTTTTCTGGATATGAAAGAATTAAGTGTAAGAATGATAAATATATAAGGAATGTAGAAGTTCCAGAGATAGTTGAATATGAAGATTTGTTGAAAAATACTATAATACTAACATCTACAGTTATAATTGATACAAGTAAAATAAATAAAAAAATTTTAGTATTTGAAAAACTTAGGATGAGTGAAGATTTAGTATTATTCTTAAAAATATTAAAACAAGGATATACTGCTTATGGATATAATTATGTTTTAATAAAATATAGAGTTGGAAAGAAGAATGATTTTAAAAAGAGATTGTACAGCATAGGTAATGTTTGGAGAGTATATAAAATTTATGAAAAACTAAAATTTGTAGATCGTGTAAAAAATTATTTTTCTTATATAAAAAATGCCCTTAAAAAAAGAATTCCTATGGGAATTTTTGAGAGAATAGTAGAAATAAAAAATTTAATTACTTTAAAAGAAGTTTTTGATTTATTTTTATTTCCGTTTTTCTTTGTTATAAGTATATTATTAGGAAGGAATATAAAACATAAAAAAGTATGGATAATTGAAGAAAATCCAAACGAAGCTTGTGATAATGGATATGTATTTTTCAAATATTTAAGAGAAAATAGAAAAGATATAAATGCTTATTATGTAATAAATAAGAAATCAAAAGATTATGAAAAAGTAAATTCTTTAGGGAATATAATAAATAACTATTCTTTAAAACATTGGATATATTATTTAAATGCGGATAAAATAATAATTACTCAAAAATATGCTAATCCTTCACCAGCTATATTTTATATATTGCATAAAAAAAATATTTTAAAAATTCCAAGAATTTTTTTACAACATGGAATAATGTTAAGTGATATAAGTGCTTTTTATTATGATAGAACAAAATTTAGATTGTTTATATGTGGAGCAAAAAAAGAATTTGAATATATTAAAAATAAATTTGGTTATCCAAATGAAAATGTTGTATACACAGGATTAGCAAGATTTGATAATTTAAATTCTCAAAAAGAACAAAAAAATATTGAATTTTTGATTTGTCCAACATGGAGAAATTGGATAAGAAATAAGAATGATTTTAAAAATTTTTTTGAAAACTATTTGAAATTACTAAATGATACAAAGTTTATAGAGTTAATAGAAAAAAATAATATTAAAGTTAATATAGTCATTCATAAAAAATTAAAAAAATTTAAAACAAAAGTATATATAAAAAGCAAGAATATTATTTTAAATAATAATGAAGATATAAATATTCAAGATTTAATAAATAATGCAGATTTGATGATAACTGATTATTCTAGTATTTCTTGTGATATGGCATATAGATTGAAACCGATTATATATTATCAATTTGATAAAAATGATTTTCGTAAAAAACATCTAGTTGAAGGATTTTTCTCTTACGAGTCAGATGGTTTTGGAGATGTAGAAAAATCCGCTGATAGAATTGTTGAAAAAGTAAAATATTATATAGATAATAATTTTAAAGTGGAAGAAAAATATTATGGCAAAATGATTAAATTTTTTGATATGAAAGATAAAAATAATTGCAAAAGAATATTAAAAGAAATTGAAAAAATATAATAAGAAAATAGTAGTATTAATTTTAATACTACTATTTTTATTTTTATATGTGGAAAAAGTGATTAAAACCAAAATTAAAGATAAAAAATTATTATATTTTATCCACAAAATAATAATAAAAAGTGGATAACTATTTTTATAAAAATCATAACTAAATTAAAATCGTGAAAATTAAAGCATGAGACGAGATATAAACAATATATAAAAATAATATAACAATTCACAGCAAAAAAATTAATAAAAAAGATATATATACCTAAAAGGCAAATTTCCGTAATAATACTGTATTTATAATACTTATACACATATTTTATTTTTTATATAAGAATATTAATATAAATATAGTTTTAAGAGAAAGGAAGTATTATCATGAAAAAACTTAACAAAAAAATTTGCGGAATCAGTATAGTTGTTGCAGTATTGGCAATTGCTATGATTTTAATATTTGCTAAAATTCAATCAACTCTAAAAGTAAATAGCATGAATGATTTTGAATATCGTAGATCTGCTGAATATCATACAGTTACAGAAGATGATATAAAAGTTGAAAATTGCGAAAATATAACATTTAGTGCATTTTTTACTAAAGATTTAGATGGTGATGGATATGCAGAAAGGTTAGAAGGTACATGTAAGAATCTGGATTCTACTGATGTGTTATACATGGATATAAATGTATTTTCAGAAGGAAGATTAGAAAATGCAAAAATAACACTAAATGCACAGAATTTTACATGGACAACATCTTTGGTAAAGGATAATATTATTGATAATGATTATATAGGGGAAACAAAAACAGTTTCTTTTAGAACTTTACAAAGTGGAACTCAAAAATTATTATGGGGAACTGTAAAACCTGATATAAAGAATAATAAAAACAATTATTCAAGAGTTAATAGTGTTACTTTAACTGGTGATTATTATGATAATGCTAATAATAAAACTACAATCTCTAAAACAGTAGAATTTTATACAGATTGGTATGGAATTACATCAACAACAGTTAATAGATATTATTCAGAATGGTATAGTTATCAAAAAGGAGAAATTGATAATTTATCTGTAGATGGAAAAACTGTTGTAAACTTTAAAGCTATTGTAGCAGAAACAAAAGAACAATTATTGTTGCAAAAACAAATGGTAGAACTTACAATTCCAGATTTTAATGGATATAGTCCTATATCAGCAAAAGTAAAAGATAACAATATAAGATATGAATATGATGAAAGTACAAGAAAATTAACAGTAACAAGAGAAGCATCAGTATCTTCAATGGGAACAATAATTTCTTCTGTATCAAGATCAAATTCTTATAATATTGAAGTTATATATCCGATAGAGGCATATGAATCAATAAATTCTGATTTAGTAACATTAAAAATTCCTATAAAAGGTTATAATTATGGATTTAATAATGATTCAATTGATGTTAATAATCCTTATGTATCTTCTGCAGAGGATACAATAACACTTAAATACACTAGAGAAGAAGGAGAAATTTGGAATGTAAAACCATTTATAGGAACATATTCATATAATCCAGGTTCTCATACAGGAAAATATATTATTTCTAAAGCTTTTGCAAATAATATATATAGAGGTGATGCTATTCAAAATGAAGGTGATGATACATATCCAGTTTATTGGAGAGTTGATGTAAATAGATCAGATGTCATACAAACAATTACTTTAGAAGAAAAAAGTTCAACAGATGCGATATGTACAGACAAATTTGTAGGAGCAAGTAGTATTAGTACTACTGAACCCATTATAAAAACTGTTCAAATTTCATTCTCAAATGTTCCAGAGGTATTAGGACAAAATGGATGGATAGAATTATATGATGCAGATACTGGGGAACTTATAAAAAGATTTACAAAAACGGATTGGAGAACTCCTTATACTACAGAAATAAATAGTTTAAAAATAGTAACAAGCACACCAATAGGAAATGGCTCTATGTATATATATCAAACAAAGAAAATAAATGATGATTTATTAACAAATGTATTAAGTAAAGAAGAGTTTGATAATATATCTGCAATATGCACATATGTAAAAGGATCATTAATACCTAGAGAAGGGTATGAAATATCTAATGATGGAATTATATATGATTATAAAGCAGCTTCTTATGAAGAGAATGTTTCATTACAATCTTTATCCATTGATAATAAAGATATTACAAATCAAGAAACAACTAATATTAATTTACAAATAAGTACTCATGGTAATGATTATGGACAAAGTTATTGGAAAAATGGAGAATTTTTAGTAGAACTTCCTCAAGAGATTATAAATGCTAACATAAATTCTGTTAAGCCATCTATAACTGGAGTAAAAATAAAGAATGCAAGTATTTATCAAGAAAATAATAATTATTATGTAAGGATAAGTACTGAAAATGAAAAGGAGATTAAATCTTTTTCAATAAATTTAGGATTAACAATTACACCAAATCCAATTTTAGCAACAGCTTTAAATAGAACAATAAAATTATATGCATATAATGATATTTGTAATAACTATTATTCAAAGACTAATGATATTTATGATATAGATAATGATGGAAATACTAGTGAAAAAATTGGATATAGCAGTGTATATTTAAATATTATAGCTCCATCTGGACTTATAACATCAGAATATGTAAGTGAATACAATGGTACAGATGAGATTACAATTGCACCAAATGTTGCTAATATAGATATAGCTGATAGTAGTTGTGACAAAACAGCAACTGTAAACGTAACTTTATCTAACAACTATATAGGTGCAATTAGTGAAATAGAAATATTAGGAAATATTCCATTTACAGGAAATACAAAAATAATAACTGATGAAAATATGAATTCAGAATTTGATACTGAATTAACTGGACCAATAAATATTCCTAGTAGTATGGTAAGTTATGTAACTGTATATTACTCAACTAAAGAAAATCCAACAAAAGATTTGAATGATTATTCGAATAATTGGGTAAGTAAAAATCAAATAAGTGATTGGTCAACAGTAAAAAGCTATTTAGTAAAATTAAATAATTACATTTTAAGAAAAGATGAAACACAAGTTGTTTCATATGAAATTAGATTACCAGAAGATGTTGCTAATAATGCAGTTTCTTTTTCAAATCATGCTGTATACTATTGCTTAGAGTCAGAAAACGGAAAACTTGAAACTAGTACAGAACCAAATAAGGTTGGTGTATCAGCAGTAGAAACTTATAATTTAGAAATGAACAAAATAAAATACAATTATCCAGATGTTTTAATTCCTGGAGCAACATATAGTGTTTCAACAACTGATTATGAAGGAAATACTATATCAAGATTAGGAACAACAGATGAGAATGGATATTTGAAATTTGAAAAATTATATTTAGATAGAGAATATAGTTTAAAAGAAATAGCAGCACCAATTGGATATGCATTAAGTCAATCCGAAATAAGATTTTCTGCTACAAAAGATGAAAATAATAATTTCAAATTTAGCATATTAGATGGAATAATTGAAAACGAAATCATTCCAATAGAAGATGTAGACGGAAGAAGTTTGGTAACTTTAGATGTTGCTGATGAAGCTGAATTCAAATTAGTTATAAACAAAAAGAGTACTTCTGGTGAAAATATAGAAAATGTAAAATTCTTAGTTTCAGGAAAAAATGCTAATAAATTTATAAAAACAGATTCAGAAGGAAATGCTATATTAGAAGGCTTAAGCCCAAATTATGAATATCAAGTAAGAGAAGTTGAAGCAGATGGATATTATATGGACTCAGAGCCAATTTCATTTAGAATTATAAGAGATGAATTAGATAATTTAACAATTCAAAGTCCAAATGATATATTTGAATCTTCATCAATAGTTGATGGCGGAAAAGAAGAAACGACTACTGTTAATATAAGTTTAATAAATGAACCTATAGAAAAATTTAATTTAAAAATAGTAAAAGTTGAAGAAAATTCAAATGAAGATGATTTAGAAAATCTTAATAGATTAAAAGATGCTAAATATAATTTTGAAAGTATAGATTCTGCTAGTGTTGAAGAATATGTTACAAACGAAAATGGTGAAATAAATATAAATGATTTATATTTATATGTACCAGGAAAAACTATAAATGGTTGGTATACAATAAATGAAATTGAAGCACCAGATGGGTATTGTACTAATGGTGAAGAGGTTAGCGTAAGAGTAAGTAAAGATAATGAAGATAATTATGATGTAAATATTTTAAATCGAGGAGATTTAGAAAGTGTTAAAGGAGTAATTACAGATAAAGAATTAAATACTATAACTATTATTTTACAAGATAAACCATTATTTAAATTAACAAAAATAGATTCTGAAACAGGAGAACCTTTAGCTAATACAGAATTTGTTATTATTGAAGTAGATAACAAAGGTATACCTATAGATTATGCAAAAGATTTAAATGGTGATTATGTAGGAACTTTAAATGAAGATGGCAATTATGTTGTAACTACTGATGAAAATGGAGTTATAATTTTACCATTAAGAAATGGACTTTATGAAATAACAGAAGTTGGATATCCTGAAGGATATTTGGAAAAATCAAATTCAGAAATATTTAAAATTTCTAATAAAGATAATGATGATATTGATGAGTTTACAGCTTATAATTATAGTAAAGTAACAGAAATAAATAATATAGAAGATTTAGTTAATCTTTCATTATATATAAATAGCGAAAATAATTTACTTGAAAAAAATAATCCAGAAGATGTTAAACTTATGAGAACATTAGATTTTAATGAAGATAGTTCTTATGAAGATTCTACCAGAACTGATTATGGCGATTTAAATGGAGATGGAAATGTAGATAGTATAAAACAAGAATTGACTACAGGAAAAGGATTTACTCCAATAGGAAATAAAGTTATATCTAGTTTTTCTGGAAAATTTGATGGACAAAATTATGAAATTAGAAATTTGTATATTGATTCTGATGATTATTATGTTGGATTATTTGGAAATACTGAAGATTCTGTTATATCAAATTTAGGAGTAACAGGAAATATTAAAGTGTATAAATCTGCTGGTGTATATGTAGGTGGAGTGGTTGCAAAAGGATCAAACTTAGAAAATTGTTATAGCAAAGTTAATATCGATGTTACTACAACATCAGGAGGAGCTTCAATAAATGTAGGTGGTATAATTGGTTATATTGAATATGATTATTATAATGAAGAAACTATAAATATAAGTAATTGCTATAACGAAGGAAGAATTGTTGCTCATTGTGAAGGCGAAAATTCTATTACATATGCAGGTGGTATTATAGGAAATGGTAATTATAGAGTAAATATATATAATTGTTATAATAATGGAAATATAAATGGTGCTTCTGATGGTTGTTATAGTTATACTGGAGGAATTGTTGGTACATCATGTAATGCATATAATTGCTATAATACAGGTGATATTTCTTGTGAAAGTATATTTATAGGAATATATGGTGGAGGAATAAGCGGGGCTTCTTCTGATATATATAATTGTTATAATACAGGAAAAATATATGGATATATAAATAAAGATAATTTAAAACCATCTTCTAATGTTGGTAGTTTTAGATATAAGTATATTTATTCTGATTATTATACTAATTATCTTTATTTAGGAGGAATTCTAGGTAGCTCAGGAGAAGTTTATAATTCATATAATACAGGAGATGTAATTGCAAGAGATTGTACAGAATTAAATATTGAAGATTATGAAGAGTGGAATAATAAAATATGGAGAACTGAAAGTAATGTAGGCGGTATTTCTGGAAGTGCAGATGCAGAAAATGTATATAATAAAGGAAATGTTAGTATTATTACCAAAAATGATCATCCAGAAACAGTATATACACATATTGGAGGAATTTCAGGATACGGTACAGTAAAAAATGCTTATAATTTAGGTAATGTAGAAATTGAAGCTGTAAATTTTGGTGGAGATTTATATGAGCAAATTGGAACCGTTGTTGCAGGTTATGATTATAGTGAGAATTGTTATTATTTAGATA
>Ga0129306_1003653_pt1 | contig 11125 bp, 11 predicted proteins | sample P827metagenome_FD_94438 | JGI IMG/M metagenome (GOLD analysis project Ga0129306, IMG submission 94438) | Capybara group fecal microbial communities from Wisconsin, USA - P827 metagenome | ecosystem: Host-associated > Mammals > Digestive system > Large intestine > Fecal | place: USA: Wisconsin...
CTTTATTACAAAACTTGTCCTGGAAATTAAGAATAATTCCTATCTGGCAACAAAAATACGCATAAAAAATACAGTCCTACCTAATTAGTGGATAACTAGAAGGACTGTATGTCTACGGCCTGACATTTTATTATAAAAATAAAATGCATTAAATAAATATTACTGCAATATAAGTAACTGTTTTAAGTTAAATGGTTGAAAAATATTTAGGTAAATGGTATTATATTCAATGTTTGATAAAAAGGAATTGAAAGGAAGGCATCAAAGGGATGAGTATTAAACAAAAGTTTTTCATGCTCTCCGGAATTGCGGGAGCTATTATGGCCATTGTATCCATAATAGGTTACTTTACTGCATCCACAGCGTTGGAGAATACTGTGGAGGAAGAGATTATTGCTGAAATTGGCAGACAGTCTGCCCAAGCCAATGATTGGCTAAATGCCAAGGGACAGGTGGTTATTGCAGGTGCATCTGTATTTAAGTCTATCCCGGCAGACAGCACTGATTTGGCAAAACGCCGTGAATTGGTATGCCAGATTAGCGATGATAATGAGGTGTTGGATAATATTCATGCCATGGAGGACGGTTTTGCTATGGCATGTCACGATGGTGATCTCACTGGGGAGGGTGAGTGGACAAAGCGCCCATGGTACGTTGATGCCAAAAAGGCAGGTCACATTATTTATACTGACCCATATAAGGATGTTTCATCCGGTGGTCTTGTAGTAACCATCGCAGTTCCATATGAGCGTCAGGGCTCCATTGGCGGTGTATTCAGTGAAGATGTTAAGATGGATACATTGGTGGAACAGGCCAAGGGGATTAAGTTCCGTGGTGAAGGCGCAGGAATGATTATTAATCCTGACAGCAATATTATTATTGCCTCTGCCAATGAGGAGGAAAATCTTTCCAGCATGGATGAAAATCCAATGCTGAAGGCCCATGCTGCAGAAATCAAGTCCAACGACAAGGGATATTTTGTTTCTGAAGAGGGTGGCGAGGAAAATGTGGTAGCTTATGCCACTATTCCTGTTTCCGGCTGGAAAGCAGTGGTTTCTGCCCCAACCAGCTATGTATTTAGTCAGCTTCGCACCATGAAAATTACTTATGGTTTGCTGACTATCATAGGTCTTTTGATGATTGTATTCGCCTGCCTTAAGTTCTCTACTCGTATTGTAAGGGTAGTGGAGAGACTGGCTGACCGTGTAAATGAAATGTCCAATGGTATATTGGATCAGCGTCCGCTCCATGTTGATTCTGAAGATGAATTAGGACAGCTTTCTGCCGATGTTAATAACATGAACGAAAATCTGAAAAAGCTTATCGGCGGTGTTAAGAAATCTGCTGAAATGTTGGCAGCTTCCAGTGAGGAATTGACTGCTGGAGCCCATCAGGCAGCCCAGGCGGCTACTAATGTAGCTGAAACGGTTACTGAAGTGGCTGAGGGTATGGAAAAGCAGCTGCAAAATGTTGATGGTACCAGAGAGAATGTAGACAATGTTTCTTTGGATATCGATAATATGACTGCTGAAGCCCAGGAGGTTGCAGCAGATACTGCAGAAACTGCCGATGCTGCACGCAAGGGTGAGGCGCTTATGCAGAATGCTACCCAGCGCATGCAGGGTATTGAGCAATCCGTACGCCAGCTTGAGGGTGTTGTTCAGAAGCTGGGTGACAATTCCCAGCAGATTGGTGAGATTGTAGAAACTATTGCAAGCATTGCGGACCAGACTAATTTGTTGGCACTTAATGCGGCAATTGAGGCAGCCCGTGCCGGTGATGCTGGTCGTGGCTTCTCTGTAGTAGCTGAAGAAGTAAGAAAGCTGGCTGAACAGTCTTCAGCGGCTGCCGAGGAAATAAAGGAGCGTATCAGCTCTGTTCAGAATGATACGACAGCAGCTGTTACCGCTATGCAACAGGGCTCTATTGAGGTTCAGCAGGGAGCTGAGGCTGTGCAGGGGGTAGGTGTACAGTTTACCAAGATTATGGAAATGGTAACAAGCATTGAGCAGAAAATGCATTCTATCAGTAAGTCAGCTGCTACCGTTGCTTCTGGTACCAGAAATATCGTAAAGGCTGTTGATAACATTGATGATGTAAGCCGTGTTACCAGCGACCATACGCAGACAATTTCTGCAGCTGCAGAGGAACAGTCAGCATCCTCCGAGGAAATCGCTTCTGCTTCTCAGGCATTGGCATCCCTTGCAACTGACCTTTCCCAGGAAACCGGCAAGTTTAAAATTTAATTTTTAAATACAATCCGCATCCATTTATGATGGGTGCGGATTTTTTGTGCTTGGCGATAGAATGTCAGCGTTTAAAACAGAAGGATTTTTCAAATAACGTGTCGAACTAAAAATGAAATTGTTCCGATATGTTTATTCACCCACGGATAAAGCAAGGAGGTTCTTTTTATGCAAAGAAAAGTCGTTACGTTGTTGTTGGGGCTGGTGTTGCTGCTTTACAGCATAGGGGCACAGGCGGCAGTTCCACAATCAGGTTTGCCTCATTCCCAGGCCACCATATCCATGATGAAATATCTGAATGACGATCCTGAACTGATGAGGCTGATGGAAAAATCCATCGCAAGGGCCCGTGAAGTTAATCCGGACCCCAATACAAATCCAATACAAAGCGTTGATGAATTATATACATTTCTGGACTGGGCTGTGACCTGTATGCCATGGAATGTGCTTTCGGATGCCTCTTATCCTACACTATATAGCCATATAGATCAGAGCGTTGATTATTTCTGGTTTATAGTGGATCAGCCACTGGAGGAGTTGGAGAACAAGGGATATTACTATCCTTCCCTTCAGTACCATGAGCCTATAGCTACCTGGTGCCGGGAGTACTCCCAGGAATGGGGTAAATTCCTCTCCACAAAGGATAGCTGGAATGACAGCTATTATCAGAGAATAAAGCAGGACCCTTCCATGAATATGCAATATGGCTGGTATGCTGATCACAATGTATGGAACAGCTTTAACGATTGGTTTGCCCGTCATCTGGTTGATCCATCTGTTCGTCCGATTGCGGATAGCCAGGTAGTTGCTCCGGCGGATTCTACGCCACAAGGAATTTGGCAGATCGATGAAACAGGTAATCTTATACAAAAGGAAGGGGTTGCCATTAAGTCAGCCAATTTTACATCTATCGCTCAATTGCTGGGACCTGACTCAGCCTATGGCGATGCATTTAAGGGTGGTACCTTAACCCATACTTTCCTTGATGTAAATGACTATCATCGGTATCATTTCCCGGTTAGCGGAAAAATTGTTGAGCTGCGTAAAATCCCGGGAACCAACGCTGCAGGCGGAGTTACCGAATGGGATCCAAAGCTGTCCCGCTATCGTTTGATTGATGAAATTCCAGGGTGGCAAATGATTGAGACCCGTGATTGCGTTGTTATTGATACAGATGAGTACGGCCTTGTGGCTATTTTGCCGATTGGAATGTCCCAGATCTGTTCCTGTAACTGGGAAGAAAATCTGGCTGTGGGGGATGTTGTCAAGAAGGGGGATCCTATGGGGTATTTCCTCTTTGGTGGCAGCGACATTGTTATGGTATTCCAATCCTGTGTGGATGTAAGCCTCACCTGCCCACAGAAAGAATCAGGGGATGGATATAAGCATGTTCTGATGGGTGAGTCTTATGCTTCACTCGTTCCCTCCAAGCATTGAATAGTTTGTTTATAACGCCATTGTTCAAATTTTTCTTCTTTAGAAGAAAAATCTTCCAATTAGCGTTTCAACGAGCTGGGAGATATGCTCGCCAGCTGTTGTAGTTTGTTCCCCCCCCACCTAAAGAGGTGGGGGACATCTTAAAGCTCGTTATAATACTGATAAGACCTATGGGGATATCTTTCCTATAGGTCTTTTATTTGCTTAAAGGGAAAGATAATATAAAATTAATAATATTGCATAATATTATTAGATAAATTATAATATATAATTAATAATATTATACAGAGGTGGTAAAGGTGTTTGCAAAATGTTGTGGGGCGACTACTGTGGGGGTGGATGGCCAGATAATAGATGTGGAAGTGGATGTGGCAAATGGACTTCCAGGGGTAGAAATGATTGGCCTGCCAGATACCATGGTGCGGGAGGCCAAGGAGCGGGTAAGGACAGCGGTTAAAAATTCCGGCATTAAGGTGATGCCTCAAAAGGTCACCATAAATTTGGCTCCGGCTGGTATAAGAAAGGACAGTCCTGGCTTGGATTTGCCCATTGCTATGGCTATGTTGGCAGCTTATGGAATAATAACCCAGGAAAGTATAGAAGGATATTTGTTTTCGGGAGAGCTGTCTCTTGAGGGACAAGTGCGAGGTGTAGCCGGGATTTTGCCCATGGCCATAAAAGCCAAGGAAACGGGATTTAAGGGATTTTTTGTGGCTGGGGAGAATGTGAACGAGGCACTGCTGGTGGATGGCTTGGCAGTATATAGGGTGGAGACCCTGCAAGGTCTTATAGATTACCTTAACGGCAAGGTGGTTTGGGAACAATCCATAACTACAGAGGACGAGCAGGAAGTGAATGATGAGGTGGTGGAGGATTTTGCTGATGTTCAGGGCCAGTTTGTGGCAAAACGGGCCTTTGAAATCGCTGCAGCAGGAGGACACAACATTTTGCTGGTGGGAAGTCCTGGTGCAGGAAAGACCATGCTGGCCCGCCGCTTAAATTCCATTTTGCCGGAAATGACATTGGATGAGGCCTTGGAGGTAACGAAGATTTACAGTATTTCGGGGATGTTAAAGAAAAATAGGGGCCTTGTTACCAAGAGACCCTTCAGGAGTCCTCATCATACGACATCTGCTGTGGCTATGATAGGTGGTGGCACCATTCCTCATCCCGGGGAGGTGAGCCTTAGCCATAATGGCGTACTGTTTTTGGATGAGTTGCCAGAATTTAGCAAGCAGGCCCTGGAGGCTTTGCGTCAGCCATTGGAGGATGGGTCCGTAAGTATTGCCAGAGTAAACGCTTCGTTGACTTTTCCTTCCCGTATAATTTTGTGCTGTTCCATGAACCCATGTCCCTGCGGTTATTATAATGATCCGGAAAAGCAGTGCGACTGCTCCTATCAGGAAATAAAGCGTTATAACAGGAAAATTTCGGGACCGTTGCTGGACAGAATAGACATTCAAATAAGGGTGCCACGGGTAACCTACAAGGAACTGACGGCCACAGAAAAGGCAGAATCATCGGCTGTAATAAGAAAAAGGGTATCAAAGGCCAGGGACCGTCAGCTGGTAAGACTGGGCAAATACGGTATTGTGTGTAACGCTCAAATGACTTCATCGATTTTAAAGAAAACCTGTAAAATTACTAAGGAAGCACAAAGTCTGCTACGTTCAGCATTTATTGATAAAAGCATGTCTGCCCGTTCTTATGACAGAATTAAAAAGGTGGCACAGACCATAGCAGATTTGGATGGCAGTGATGAGATAAAGGGAATTCATTTGGCAGAGGCTATACAGCTGAGGAATGAAATAAGAGTATAAAATATTGGCAATAAGAAGCTAGAGATAAGACATTGGAAATAGAATAATGGCACAAAAAAATCGGGCCCTCACAATGGTGAAGGTCCGATTCTTTTTTACTTAACAATGATTAACTGTTAGTGGATTGGAATCTCATGAGAGATTTCCTCCACAGGAGTGGATAGCTTTGGCATGGTAATCGTTAAGATACCATCCTTAAAGTCAGCGTTGCATTTATTCTCATCGATGTTATCGATGTAGAATGAACGGCTCATGCTGCCACAGTAGCGCTCACGGCGAATGAAATTGCCCTGATCATCCTTTTCATCCTTTGATTCTTCCTTGTTGGCAGAGATGGAAAGATAATTGTCTTTATAGGAAAGGTGTACATCTTCCTTGGCAAAGCCAGGCAACTCAGCCTTGAGCTCGTAGCTGTCGCCATTATCCTTCACATCCACATTGAAGGACTTGCCACTGAAACCTGTGTCGCTGAAGATGCTTGCAATAGGTTGACTCATCCAGTTGAACAGGCGATCGAAGCCGTCTTCCTCACGTGCCAAATCATTTCTCATTGCGAATGGAACTAAGCCTAACATAATAACGATCCCCTTTCATTTAGATAATTGATTAATTTGGTGAGGTGGGGGATTTCTTCTTTTCCCCTTCCTCGATTATTATTATATACTTATAAGTCAAAAAGTCAATAGGTCAAAATGTAAAAAATGAAATTTTTTATGCATGGATTTTAGCGGGGGAAAATGGCGTTATAATGAGGAAAAATATGAACAATGGCGTTATAATATAGACAAAGAAAAGAGTGATGTGTAGAGGGGAGGTAGTCAGTATGCGCGTTTTAATAACTGATTCTTATGATCAGATGGGATTGGAGGCAGCCAAGATTGTAGCCGGTCAGATTTATTTAAAGCCCAACAGCGTATTGGGATTGGCTACCGGCAGTACACCCCTTTCTATGTATGAACGGCTTGTGGCGGTACACAGGACAGTTGGATTGGATTTTTCCGAGGTAACCACCTTTAATTTGGATGAATATATTGGTATGGGACCGGACAATCCTCAAAGCTATCACTATTTTATGCAGGAGCATTTCTTTAAGCATATTAATATAAAACCGGAAAATGTCCATATTCCTAATGGCATGGCCCAGGATATAATAGCCGAGGGAGAGCGCTATGAGCAGCTTATAGCAGCCAAAGGCGGAATAGATTTGCAGGTGCTGGGAATCGGGCAAAATGCCCACATTGGTTTTAATGAGCCTGATGTGAAATTTGCGGCCACAACCCATAAGGTGGAGCTGGACGAGGAAACTATACTGGCCAATTCCAGATTTTTTAATAATGTGGATGAAGTGCCAAGGTATGCTATCAGCATGGGGATAAAGACTATAATGATGGCTGAGCATGTTATATTGCTGGCTAATGGCAGGAATAAAGCAAGGGCGGTCTATAAGGCTGTTTGTGGTGATGTTACCCCAGAGGCACCAGCTTCAATTTTGCAGCTGCATAGAGATGTGGTGGTTATTTTGGATAAAGAGGCAGCAGAGCTGCTGCCGGCAAATGTTGTTAGCATCTGATAATCTGTAGCTGTAAATCTGGATTTATATAGGTGTAATAGCATTTTGTAAACAGGACAGAAATGGTTTATGAAAGGGCATTGGAAAATGACAGATATTGGAAAGATGCTTATAATTTTAGGAATAATTTTGGTTGTGGTAGGGTGTGTAATTCACTTTGGAGGTAAAATCATTCCCTTTGGCAAGCTGCCTGGGGATATTAACGTTGTGGGTGAAAACAGTTCCTTTCATTTCCCTATAATGACCTGTATTATAGTCAGTGTTATTTTGAGCGTGATAGCCAATCTGTTTTTCAGGTGAGGTGCACTATGGAACAGTTTAAGCTGGAGATTTATATACCGGAAAGTCATTTTAAAGAATTGCAAAGGGCGTTGCAGTCTGTCGATGCCGGGCATATTGGTAATTACGACAGTTGTCTGTCCTATAGCCGTGTCAGAGGCACCTGGAGACCACTTGATGGAGCTAGGCCGTATATTGGTGAAGAAAATGTCATAAGTGAGGAAGATGAGTTAAAGGTGGAGGTAAATGTCCGAAAAGAAAATTTGGCCAAGACTTTACAGGCCATTAGGCGTGTCCACCCTTACGAAGAACCGCTTATAAATGTTATCCAACTTTATGAGTACACAGAAGATGACTCAAAGTAAAACCAATCCAAACCAAAAAGCCAAGAGTGTCAGATAAGCACTCTTGGCTTTTGCTTTTTGCATATTTATTTGGTTTCCTTGGCTAGCTCTTGTATTTCTTCTTGTGTTAAGTCAACATATTCCATAATTTCATCTACAGTTTTATTTTTGGCCAGCATGCGTTTAGCAGTGCGGCGGTCAGCATTTTTTTCGCCTTCGGCTAGGCCTTCTTCCCGTCCGTCGTTGCGGGCTTCCTGCATTTTCATTTCGTAGGTCATATAACTCACCTTCTCCTTTTCTTGGTGTTTTATATCGGTAATAAGATTTCTGATTTCATCTACAAAAATGTCTGTAACTGGAAGTCCCTTCATAAAATCAAGGAATGCCTTAACATCTGGCGATACATCGTCCAGTGTTCCGTCTGAGCATAGAAAAATCTTGGTGGCTCCGTCTTCCAGCATGATATTTTTGTCCTGGGCACAGTACGACCGAAAAGTGTACATGTGTCGCTTTCCATCAAACATAGCAAATGGGCACAGAAAGATAATAAAAGATTTCTTAAGTTCAGTATAACGCTTGGTTCCAGAAGATAATATATCCTTGTCAATCATTGACTGATAATATCTTGTGCGATACGCCAATTCGGTATCACCATAATCTCTGACTTGCATCTCAATATCGTAGATGACATTATTGCCTTCAACATACACATCAAGGCGAATGCCTTTTCCGGTGTAGCTGCTTTCCAGAGTCTTTTCCGTTTCAAGATATTTTATATGATTGATTTTGATGTTAAGAATTTTCTCGATAAGTCGTTGACAAATACGAGGATGACGCATAACCAGCTTGAACATATAGTCATCGGCTATTGTCAGTTCCTCCCACGGTTTGATGGTACGTTGTGATTTCCCCATAATGAACTTCCTCTCCTTGATTATAGCATATTTGTTAATAATAATAGATAAAATTATATAAAAGGTTTAATATATATTTATGATACAACATTTATCCTAAATAATCTATAAAGCAAGAGGATGATTTTTTAAAATATTAATCAAAAATGTAAAACTAACAAAAAATATAAGCATAATGCACAGGGGGAAGGGAGAGAAAGAAAATATGTTCCACACAGAGGGCGTTTTTTTGCTCATTGTATTATTGCAATTATTGTTTAATAGGGTAGAATGAAACTGTAAATGATTATTAGCTAACATGCGTATCTATTATGTAAGTTAAAAATTGTAGTTCACATTTCGTGGTAATTAAATTGAAAGGGTGGAAAATATGGCTATATTTGCAAAGATCAGAAGTAATGGCGAGTACCATTCTCACAATATTGCCCACGCAGTTTTTGGCTTTCGGGAATTAGGTGCAGAAATAATAAAATATGAATTAATTGATGATATATATAACAAGGTTACCACTGAGGATATTGTTGTTGATTATATTGATCAAACACAAACCATATTAAAGAAATTTGGCGTTACCCCAAGTGTTAAGGATTATCCAGATGAATTGCGACCATACATGGGCAGGAAAATTTGGATTGATACGATAGACGCGTTGAATTGTAATCCTGATAAATGGGGAGTATTTGTAAAACCGATTAAAGACAAGGCATTTACAGGGCGAGTAGTCAATTCCCCGAAGGATTTGATTGGATGTGGAAATGAAAAAGAGAATTATGAAGTTTTATGTTGTGATGTAATTGATATCAAAAGAGAATGGCGCGGTTTTGTTACTTATGATGAATTGGTGGATATAAGAGCTTATAGGGGAGATTATCATTATAATTACAACCCAAAAGTTATTGATGAAATTATGAACGCATTCAGAACAATTTCAAACAGACCGGCAGGTTGTAGTGTTGATATTGCGGTCATCGAAAAAAATGGCAAATTAGAAACAGTATTTCTGGAGATGAACGACGGATATTCATTGGGAAATTACGGACTTCATTATTTAAAATATGCTAAATTACTCTCTGCCAGATGGTCACAATTATTGGGCGTTCAAGATCAGTACGATTTCCGCAAGTATAGATGATAAAAGTGGAAAAAGTGGGGAAGTTATGGAAAGAAATAAATTTTTTTATTCATCGATTAAAATAAAGGTATCTGTGCCTTGGTACAATTTAAATACCCCATACGAAAGAATAATGGCATTAAATTTAGAACGCAGGGAATTGTCTTGCACTAAATATGATAAATGGGGAAATATTGAAAAGCAGGTTGGTTATGTATTAACTGATGCTGACTTAGATATTGTAAAACCATTATTGGATGTATCATTGTATGAAGAGTTTAGGGCTGATGAATCTGGTAAAATGTTACATGATGATAACAAGGATGAACTTTTAGGTTACATGGATGAAGGAACTCATAAAGAGTTTGTTGGGATATCAAACTCGGTATATCCTCTCATAAGAATTAGTATGGATGATTATTATTCGCCTGAAAGAATCTATGATAAATTAGAGTCATGTTTATACAAATTATTACTTCGGGCAGAAAAAGCAGAGCCTGTTAATTGTGATAAGAAAATGCGGCATAGAAAAAGGCGGGCATTATCAAGGGAACATGAATTGGCAAATAGAGCAAAATTTACTTTCGCAAACAACTATACCCGGAAGGATTAGTTGTTAAGGTTGGTGTAGAATTTATAAATACGAGGGGGATATATTATGGGCAAAAGACTTTCTTTTCTTTGTTCAAAATGTGGATTTACCTTTGAAAGTAGTATTGGTATTGGAATGATGTTTCCCGTAGTTTATTCAGAAACAGTTTCGAAAATGAAAGCTGGAATATATGGAAAACAAGGAAACGAGTTTTTTAAGCAATTCCCTGATGGTGCAATTGACTGTGAAAACGTGATATTACAATGTCAAAAATGCAGAAATTTGATGAACAAGAAAGATTTAACCATGTATGTACCAAAAGAAAAAGGTAATCCAACAGAAGAAAAGAAGAGGCGGTGGTCGGTCGCATTTCCAGCGAGTGATATTTCATATGTTTCACCAATGGATTTACAGGGAAAATATTTTGAGTATCAAAAATATAACCATAAATGTCCTGAATGCAGTGGCACGGATTTTGTGATTTATTCCGTCAATAATTGTCCTGATTTAAAATGTCCTCGATGTAATATTATTCTTGAAATATGTGATATTGCATTTGCTGACTGAAAGTACATATTTAATAATTCATTTAGCGTTTTAGCTGGGGGGCTTATTCATAGTGGTGAGATATTAGATGATTTTGGCTAAATAATAAAAAATAACAGCCCTTTTGTAAAAAAACATTATTGTGGTGTGCTCCCCGTCAAGAGGACAGTAAAATAATATAAAATTTCTTAGACTGGTAGATTCTCTACCAGTCTTTTTTATGCCGCTAGGTACATGTTGTGCTTCTCAATAGGTGTAAGAATTCC
>Ga0129306_1003656_pt1 | contig 11117 bp, 8 predicted proteins | sample P827metagenome_FD_94438 | JGI IMG/M metagenome (GOLD analysis project Ga0129306, IMG submission 94438) | Capybara group fecal microbial communities from Wisconsin, USA - P827 metagenome | ecosystem: Host-associated > Mammals > Digestive system > Large intestine > Fecal | place: USA: Wisconsin...
ACCATCCGCCTCTAGCCGGTCACGGTCGCCCGGTTTGAGCCTGTCTGCCGTAAAAGCTGTAAACATCTGTTATCGCCTCCCTGTCATCGGACACGGTCAGGCTATCGTGACCGGTCACGTTTTCGGACACGGTCAGCGTGTCCGAAGGTGTCCAAATATGTCCAATGCTACAGGAAGATTATAACAGAAAAAGCCCGCCATTTGGCGGGCTTGTCAATGTTTCGTCATGAGTTGTTAGACTTTGACCAATAGTAATGGCGGAGAGGAAGAGATTCGAACTCCCGGAGCTTGCGCTCAACGGTTTTCAAGACCGCCGCCTTCGACCACTCGGCCACCTCTCCGCACACAGGCAATTATACCAACGATTTGCAAAACGTCAAATAGCACAGTACAGAGAATGCATCAATAGTTTTGATTGAGTAAGTAAAAAAATACAAGCAATACAGAGAGCACAAGACATTAATCAGCGTCTCCCTAACAAAAAGCGGCCGGCTGACAACTAACGCCCCTGGGCAAAAAATCCGCATTCACAAACGCAGCCGGAAAATGTTTCACGATAACAAATCACAGATACATTGACACGGCGCAGTAGGCCAGCAGCAACGCCAGGACAATGTTGACGGCGCGCTCATGTTTGCTCAGAACGCGGCTGAAAACGGCGCCAAACGCCGCCCAGCAGGTGATCGACGTGTACGAAAAGACGGTCATCAGCAGGCCGAAGCCCAGCAAAAACAACGGCGAGGTGCTGTGCGGCACAGCATACACCGACATGGTGGTGAGCGCGAAGACGATCACCTTCACGTTGACGAACTGCAGCAGCACCCCCGAGATGAAGGTGTTGTCGCGCGCATCAGCCGTCAGTTCGCCGCCGGTGGGCGCGCTCGAAAAAGTCTTCCATGCCATCCAGAGGATGTAGGCCGCCCCGAGAGCAAGCATGTACGGCTGCACAGCCGGGATCAGGTCGAGCAGAAAGGCGCTGCACAGCGCTGCCAGTGACTGGATGACGAAAAAGCCGCAGAAAATGCCGCAGCGGTATTTCAGCGAGTTCCAAAAGCCGTAGCGCACAGCGTTCGACATCGAAGTGATGTTGTTCGGCCCCGGCGAAAAAACAGCGGCGAGCACATAACCCAAAAACGATAACCAATTCATCGACAAACCTTCTTTCAAACGTTATAAAAGAGCCGGATGCCTCAAAGCACCCGGCTCTTTTAAGGAAACACTGATTAAATGAGCCCGATGACCTGTCGAGGTATTTCGTCGTCTGGCAAGGAGAAGCGAGGAGGCATAGTGGTGCTATGGTGACGAGCTTCGACGCAGCCAGGCGGCGAAAGGCCCGACAGGGCGCGGACGAATTAATCAGCGTTTCCTTAATTATATCAGAAAAAATTACAGATCGATGCGCGCGCCAAGCGAGATGATGTGAGCATCACAGCCGCGGGTGCGCGACCTCTGGCGGCCGCTCGGGCTGGTGGGACTTGCGTAGTTGATGCCCTTGTCGCTGACGTACATCCAGCCGTAACCGAGCGAATACTCCACGTTCTTATTGCGGTACGAGGCGCCGATCGTATAGGTACGGCGCGTTCCCGTGGGCACCATATAGTCGTTGAAATCCGCCCTGTTGGCTGAGGCCGTATCATACGTGAAGCCGGCACGCACCGTCCAGCGCTCGTTCAACTTGTGCTCGATACCGAACTGGTAGCGCCAGCCGTTGCGCCAGTGCTTGTATTCAGTCAGCGCGTACTCGCTCAGTCCGCCGAACATCATCTGATACGCCGCGGGCACCTTGACATTGATCGTCAGCTGATCGTAGGCGTTCCACATCGTCTTGATGGCGTTGAACTCCATGCGCGTGCGGTCGTTGAACTTCCAGCCCACACCGAACGTGAAACTCTCCGGCATATGCTCCACACCGTGTGCGCTCGTGCCGATCACGCCGATCGGCGTGTGCAGGTTAAGGTCGCCCTCAAGGTCCAGCTTCACTTCCGAACGGTACAAAAACGCCAGCGACAACTTGTCCGACGCCTGCCAGTCAAGCCCCACGCCCCAGCCGAAGCCGATGTCGTCGCCTTTCAGGTCGAGCGGCACCTCGCCGCCGAAAGAGGGATTATACATACTTTTATCCATCTTCAGCTGCGCGTACATGATCTCACCAGTCAACCCCAGATGCAGGTTCTTCGCCAGTTTGAACGACACCGCCGGCGAGATCGACACGGCCGCGTATTCGGCGCTGCGGCTGCTGTACCGTCCGTACCAGCCGGGTTCGTAGGTGGCGCGCAGGCCGAAGCGGGCGAAGGCGCCGATACCGATCGCCCAGCGGTCGTTCAGTTTTTTGGCCCAGAACAGCGTCGGCACATACGCCGGGTTGTTTTTGTTGTGCTCGGAGTGGTCGAAACTGCCATCGTCGTGGAAGAAGTCGGCTTTACCGCGCGGCGCGATGTAGGTGACGGCGCCGGAGATCTGACCTCTGCCGTTGTCCTTGAGCCGCCACAGACCGGCCGGGTTGTAGGCCACCAGTGAAGCTTCGTCGCTGAACATCATCGCGCCCGACATGCCGACGCCGCGCGCGGAGTTTTCGTACACGGCAAAGCCGTCGGCCAGCGCCGGCGATGCCATCAGTGCCGCCGAAAGCGCGAGCGCGACCGCGGTTGTTTTCTTCATGCTCATGATGAAAGGTCCCCCTGCCTCATTTGATTTTGGTGATGTCCGGAAATTCTTTTTTATCAAAATCATGACCGTCCAGTGAAAGGCCGATCGTGATCTCGGGTGTGGCCTCGAAGTGTTCGAGGAGGTCGTCAAGCGTGCGATGCTCCATATAATCGCGGATGGCCGCGGTGAGCTCATCGACAAGCGCGCCGATCAGGCACGGTTTGTTATGGCAGCCGGCAAAACCGCAGCCGCTCTGCGTAAACGGGCCGCCGAGCAGTTCCACCAGCTCGCGCATGTTGATCTGCTGGGGGGCTTTTGCCATTTTGTAACCGCCGCCCGGACCGTGGACGGGCGCAAGGATGCCGGAACGGGCCAGTTTTTGCAGCACCTTGGCTAAATGACCTTCGGAAGCGCCGAGCTCATCGGCAATAGTGCGCGCCGAGAGCACGCTTTCGGGAGTCCGCGACAACGCCACGAGGGCATGAAGTCCAAGCAGCAGCGGTTCGGGAAGATCGACGATGGGATTCATTCTTCTTCCTCCATTTCCCAACTCTTACGCTGATAAACCGAATAATGGATACTTTATTCCGTTTTTCTCGAAAAAAAGAAAAGCGGATACGCAATTCCACTTTTCACACTTCGCAGTTTATTCTATTTTGTTGCATTTGACAAGGGGGATTATGCATAAAAATCGCACAAACGCGCGGCAAACGGCAAATTTAAGGAGACACTGATTAAATGAGTCCGATGAACTGTCAAGAGATTTCGTCGTTTGGCAAGGAGAAGCGAAGAGGCATAGCGGGGCTATGTTGACGACGCGAAGCTAGTCCTTTAGGGTGAGCTTCGACGCAGCCAGGCGGTGAAAACCCCGACAGGGCGCGGACGAATTAATCAGCGTCTCCTTAAGACAGCACAACCATTTGCCCCAGCAGGACCAAAAAGCGCGCCCGTTCCTCCCTTTAGAAGAACGGGCGCGCCGTTTCTCGTATGTCGTTACTGCTTGGCAGGCTCGGGAGCAGCTTTTGCGGCTTCAAGCTGCTTTGTCAGCGCCTCGATCGCGGCCGCGGCATCGGCTTTGGCTGCCTCGGCGGCTTTCTTGGCGGCCTCGGCGTCGGCGGTACGGGCAGCCTTTTCGGCTTCAAGCTGCTTGGTCAGCTCAGCTGTTTTGGCATCGGCATCGGCTTTGGCTGCCTCGGCGGCTTTCTTTGCTGCGTCAGCGTCGGCGGCACGGGCAGCCCTTTCGGCTTCAAGCTGTTTGGTCAGCTCAGCTGTTTTGGCATCGGCATCGGCTTTGGCAGCGTCGGCGGCTTTCTTCGCTGCGTCAGCGTCGGCGGCGCGGGCGGACTTTTCGGCTTCAAGCTGCTTGGTCAGCTCAGCTGTTTTGGCATCGGCTTCGGCTTTAGCTGCCTCGGCGGATTTCTTGGCAGCCTCGGCGTCGGCGGCGCGGGCGGACTTTTCGGCTTCAAGCTGCTTGGTCAGCTCGGCAGCTTTCGCGTCGGCTTCGGCTTTAGCTGCCTCGGCAGCCTTCATGGCGGCGTCAGCATCGGCGGCGCGGGCGGCCTTTTCGGCTTCAAACTGTTTGGTCAGCTCGGCAGCTTTCGCGTCGGCTTCGTTTTTAGCTGCCTCGGCGGATTTCTTGGCAGCCTCGGCGTCGGCGGCGCGGGCAGCCTTTTCGGCTTCAAACTGTTTGGTCAGCTCGGCAGCTTTCGCGTCGGCTTCGGTTTTGGCTGCCTCGGCGGATTTCTTGGCAGCCTCGGCGTCGGCGGCGCGGGCGGCCTTTTCGGCTTCAAACTGTTTGGTCAGCTCGGCGGCTTTCGCGTCGGCTTCGTTTTTAGCTGCCTCAGCGGATTTCTTGGCGGCCTCGGCGTCGGCGGTTCGGGCAGCCTTTTCGGCTTCAAGCTGCTTGGTCAGCTCGGCAATCTTGGTCTCCGCAGCGGCAAGAGCTTTTTCTTTTTCACTGCGCAGCGCGAACTCGTCATTCAGCTTCTTTTCATAGTTAGCTTTGAGCTCGGCCGCTTCGTTCTCACGCGCGGTTTTGGCGGCGCTCAGCCCGGCCGCGGCGGCTTTCAGCGCGGGCAGCTTGGCAGCTTCTCCGTCGCCGGCGTAATCGTAGGCGCTTTTGCCATCCTTGTCGAGCAGATCGGTCCTGGCGCCGGCGTTCATCAGCTCGCGGGCAGCGGCAGCACTTTTAGCGGCGGCGTACATCAGAGCAGTGCGGCCTTCGGGATCGACAGCGTTCACATCGGCTCCCGAACCGATCAGGGCTTTGACCGCGCCGGGATTGGCATTGTCTTTGGCAGCCCACATCAGCGGCGTCAGTCCGTCGACAGTTGTGTTGGCATCGTTGCCGGCTTTCAGCAGTGCATTGAGTCGGGCAAGCGAACCTGAGGCGCACACCTGCGCAAAGCGTGCCGGCGATACAGGAGCAACTGCGCCGCGCTTCTGCATCGCGGCTTTTACGTCGGCATCGTTTTTCAGCGGCGAATTTTTCAGATAATCGGCAGCGGCGCGGCGTCTGCGGTCTTTTTCGGCAGGGTTAGCGCCGGCAGAGAGCAGAGCCATGACAACTTCCTTCGTGTTTTTGCTCTCAAGCGCCAGCATCAGCGGCGAACGACCGTCGTTTGCGGGCACGTTGACGTTGGCGCCGGCATCGATCAGCGCTTCCGCGACAGCGGCGCTGCGGTTGCGCGCGGCAGCATAGGCCAACGCAGTCCAGCCGCGGCTGCGTTCGCGGTCTTTCTGCTGGATGGCGGCACCGGCCCCCAGCAACGCACGGATCACCTGAGGATCGGCCGCGAATTCGGCAGCGTACATCAGCGGCGTGCGGCCGGCTTTATCGGCGGCGTTGGGCCCGGCGCCGGCTTTGAGGAGCAGCGCGATCTTTTCAAGCGGCTCATCTTTTGCACAGACGGCGGCCATCAGCGGCGTAACGCCGTCGACAGCTTTGACCGCGGAAACGCCGCCTTCTTTCAGGGAAAGCGCCACTTCCGCGGCAGAACGGGCACGGCATTGCTCGACAAATTCCTTCTGAGTCAGCGCCCATCCCGTCGCGGCACTCAAGAAAGCAGCTGCAAACAGCGCTCCGGCAAACATTTTTTTGACGTTCATACACAACACCTCGTTTTTATTAAGATGGAAAGGAGCTTTCCTCAAAATGATTATAGCGTGAAAAGAAATTTTTGTCAGAGATTTTTCTCAGTAAAATTGACACCTAGGCAGAATTCCTAAAATTCATGTAAAATAAGGACGATAGAGACTTCCGTTTTTTATGAGGTGAACATCTTGAGAGTACTGATCGCAATGGATTCATTCAAAGGCAATATCAGCGGATTGGAGGCGTCACAGGCTGTTTCCGCGGGCGTTTTGCGTGCCTGTCCGTGGGCCGAGGTGCGAGTGATCCCCGTCGCCGACGGCGGCGAAGGCACCGTGGAGGCTTTTGTTCACGCCATGGGCGGGCAAAGGCAAAAAGGGATCGTCGCTGGCCCGCTCGGTGAGCCAGTGGAAGCGTCGTGGGGGCTTTTGCCCGAGGGCGGCGCGGTCATTGAACTGGCCGCCGCCGCGGGGCTGCCGCTGGTGCCGCTTGAACGGCGCGATCCGCTGCACACGACCACGCTCGGCACAGGCGAACAGATCCGCGCCGCGCTCGACGCCGGCTGCCGTTTCATCGTCATCGGCCTGGGAGGCAGCGCCACCAACGACGGCGGCATGGGCGCCATGTGCGCGCTGGGAGCCAGGTTCCTCGACGAAAACGGAAGTGAGATCGAGCCTTACGGCAGAAACCTCGGCCGCGTTGCCGACATCGACCTCAGCGGCCTTGATCCGCGCGTCCGTGAAGCGGAGTTCATGCTTGCCTGCGACGTGCGCAGTCCGTTGTGCGGACCGGAAGGAGCGGCGGCTGTCTTTGCCCCGCAAAAAGGCGCTTCACCGGAGGCCGTCGCGCAGCTCGACGAAGGTCTAAAAAACCTGGCCGCCGTTATTCAGCGCGTCACCGGCCGCGACGTGCTCACCATCCCCGGCGGAGGCGCTGCGGGCGGTGCGGGGGCCGGACTGACGGGGCTGCTGGGCGCCAGGCTGACACGCGGCATCGACATGCTGGCCGCCGTCGCCGGCCTTGACAAGGAGATCGAAGCGGCCGACGTGATCTTTACCGGCGAAGGGCGCATCGACCACCAGACGGCGCAGGGCAAGGTCATCAGCGGCCTGGCCGCGCGCGCCCGGGCCGCTGAGGTGCCGCTGATCGCCATCGTCGGCTGCATCCGCGGGCACATCGGACCGTTGATGAGCATGGGGCTGACAGCCATCTTTCCCACCGCTTCGGGGCCATGCACCACGGTGCAGTCGTTCCAGCACTCGAAGGAAGACCTGGAGCGCACAGCTTCGCAGGTGATGCGCGTCATCCGCGGCACGCTGCGTCACCAGTCGGCCAAACGGCGCCGCTACCGCACCGAGCGGGAAGAGCCGCCACGGAACGTTTAAACGTTTAAAGGAAGCGCTCCCCCCTTCCGGCACTACGTCAAAATAAAGAACATGAACAGCAAAAAAAACGGACTCCGCCACGATACAGGGCGATGTCCGTTTTTTTTTGCGTTCCGGCCCCGGCTGGCACGCCTGGAAGCAACGTTGTTTACGGATAAAACCGGTAACAGCGCGTTTGCTGATGACGGCCTGCGCTGCGCCAAAACATTTTCAGGCAGGCAAACAAGGCGCCGAAGCTCCGCGAGCAGCAGCATTTGCAATCAGTCATAACACGCATTGTGAACTGACGGCACAATTACGGCGCTGCCCTCAAGAGTATCGACTTCAGCGCGCATCATCTTTCAACGCCGCGATCTCGTCGCCCGTCAGGCCGAACTCAGCCAACACGGCTTCGCTGTCGGCGCCGGCGGCGGGAGCGGGTGTGCGTATCGAGGCCGGCGTTTCGCTCAATTTTATATGCGGGCCCGTCACCCTGAACGTGCCGCCGCCGGGGGCGGGCACAGATGGAAACATGCCGCGGTCTTCGGCCAGATGAGCATCGGCAGCCATCTGCCGCGTGTTCTGTACAGGCGCGCAGGAGATGCCGGCCCCATCGAGCAGCGCGCAGATCTCGGCACACGTTTTCTGCCTCGTCCAAGAGCCTATGAGCGCTGCCAGTTCGTCCTGATGCGCCAGCCGGTCGGCGATGTGACGGAAACCAGGAGCATCAGCAAGTTCCGGGCGTCCCATGGCACGCGCCAAATCTGCCCAGCTTTTGTCGCCCGAGGTGCCGAACACGACCATACCGTCGCACGCTGGAAATGCGTCATAGGGATACGTCGATGTGTCGCGGTTGCCGATAGGCGAGGGTATTTTTCCCGTTGCAAAATACAACAGGCTGATCGACGACATCGCGGCCACCAATGAATCGAGCAGAGCCACGTCGACCACCTGCCCCCTGCCGGTGCGTTCACGCGCCAGCAAGGCGGCGAGGATGCCCGTCGCGCACGACAGCGCTCCCGTCATGTCGCCCACAGAAGCGGCGCTGCGCAGGGGGAGCGATCCCGGAAAACCGGTAGCGGCCATCAGACCGCTTCTGGCCTGCATCACGAGGTCATAACCGGCTTTGCGGCTGTCGCGTCCCGTCTGCCCAAAACCGGAAAGCCGCGCGAACACCAGCCGCGGATTGGCAGCCGAGAGCGCGTCCCAGCCGAGGCCCAGATGTTCCATCACGCCCGGGCGAAAGTTTTCCAGCACCACGTCGGCCCGCGAAGCCATCTTTAAAAACGCCGCACGGCCTTTTTTGCTTTTCAGATCGAGCGTGACGCTGCGCTTGTTGCGGTTGAGCGTCAGATGAAAGGCGCTCTCGCAGCCCACGAACGGCGCCAATGACCGCTCGCTGGCGCCGCCGGGACGTTCGATCTTGATCACGTCCGCCCCCAGATCGGCCAGGACCATGGAACAGAACGGTCCGGCGACCAGATGCGTCAGGTCGAGAATTGTTACACCGTCGAGAGCGCCGGTCATCTGCCCGCCACCTTTTGCGGCATATACGACCGCCACCACGGCGAAAACGTTTTTTCTTCGTCGAGGAAGACCGTCTGGCCGATCACGGGCGTCAGCAGGCGCGTATCCGTCCCCGCAAGAACCGCACTCAGCCGCTCAAACGGCTCGTACCAGGGATGGCGGGCCAATGCGAACTTACCGCTGTGCACGGGCAGCACCGCGCGCGCACCCAGCAGCCCGGCAGCTTTTGCCGTTTCCTCCGGAAACATGTGGATATGCCGCCAGTCGGCGTTGTACTGGCCGTTTTCGGCAATCATCAGGTCGAACGGCGCAAACTTTTGCGCGATCTTTTCGACATGACCAGCCCAGCCGCTGTCGCCCGTGTAATAGACGCGACGCCCCGGCGTGGTAAAGGCGAAGCCTGCGCACAGCGTCTGATCGCGTTTGAACAGCCGCTGCGCGTAATGCTGCGCCGGCAGCACGTGCACAGTCAGCGCGCCGAAGACGAACGAATCCCCCCAGTCGCCCTCGCGGATAACGGCAGGGTCTAAGCCCCACATCTCGAAATACTCGCCGATACCGAGCGGACAGACCACGTTTTTGATCTTCGGCCGCAGCGCACAGATCGTTTTATAGTCAAGGTGGTCCCAGTGTTCGTGCGAGATGACCAGCACGTCGATATCCGGCATGTCGTCGGAGGCGTACACATCCGTACCGGGAAACGCTTTGCTCACAAACGGCACTGGCGAGGCATAGCCGCAAAACACCGGATCGGCCACGATGTTCATTCCGCTCAGCTTCAATAAAAAGCTGGAATGCCCAAACCATACCAGCGCGTCACGATCAGGCGGCAGGGCGCGCAGATCGGTCTTGTACGAAGGCAGCGGACGATCAGGCACCAGGTCTGGATATGTTGTAAAAAAAAACTTTCCCCACGCCGAAATGATGCCCTCCTTCGACGTGATGATCTCCGCCGGTTCATAGCGCGCGAACCTGTCGCCGCACCACTGCGGCGAAGCCTTCATGCGGGCCAGGCGGTGCGCCGATGGCGGACGTCCGAACTGAGGCGAGCGCAGCCACAGCCATAACGCAGCAGCGGCAACGAGCAGCGCAGCCAGAACGATCAGAAACATTTTTTTCACGACGGTCACTCCGTTTCTCATATATTTATATTGTAAATATTATAAAAACTACCCAAACGCGTAGACACAATGAAATGAAAAAAGGGAAATAAATAGAGAAGCCATTTTTCGTTATTTGCGTGCGATGAGCGTCGAAGGAAGGTTTTCATTTTACACGGCAGGACGTTCCACGTGGAACATTTTCATTTTAGTGCAAGCACAATGTTCCACGTGGAACATTTTTGTCGGTGCGCAAACGCGGCGCAAAATATTTTTTCTTTGGGGGCATCATGCCCTCAGAGGATATTTCATTTTATCACATACATCGAGATGCTTCCGCTGACACATGGGGCAGAAAACGCTCGATCTTCCGCCGATGATGACGCGTTCCAACGCCGCGCCGCAGTTTGGACATGGCTGACCGGCACGGCCGTAGACCTTCAGGAGCGGCGTGTTGCGATACTCACGGCCGCGGCTGCGCAGGTATTCTTCGTTGTTCACCGCGATCTGTTCCACGTGGAACATCATCAGGGCGCGAAGCGTTTCTGCCAGACGCCGCCATTCCGGAGCGGTCAGGGTGCGGGCTTCGCGCTGCGGGTGGATGTGCGCGGCAAACAGGATCTCGTCGCTGTAAATGTTGCCGACGCCGGCCACGACCGACTGATCGAGCAGGCAGGTCTTGACGGCGCGCGACGACGCTCCGATACGGTCTTTAAGATATTTCGGCGTCAGCCGCATGTCAGACGGCTCAAGGCCAAGGCGAGCCATCCCGGTGAAGTCGTCAGTCTCCCCCGCCTCGATCAGCCACAGCTGTCCAAACCGACGCGGGTCGACAAAGCGCAGTTCGCTGCCATCCGAAAAATGCAGCACGACGCGCGTGTGCTTTTCTTCCGGCAGGCCGGGGGCACATGCCTGAAAAAACCCCGTCATGCGCAGGTGCGCGGCCATCTCGCCGCCGCCGCGCAGAAAAAAGCGCAGGAACTTGCCGCGTCTTCCCAGGCCGGCGATCGTTTTTCCGGTCAGATGCGCGGCAAACGCATCCGCATCGGGGCGCGCGATAGCTTTCGGATCACGCAGCTCCGTGCTGGTGACGGTCTTTCCCGTCACGGCAGGAGAAACCGCGTTTTTGACCATCTCCACTTCCGGCAGCTCAGGCATCTTCGCTTTTCCTTTCATTGTCCAGCCGATAGGTAGGATGATACTGTCCCGTCGGCGGATACAACTCATCGTGCGTGCGGATAAAACCAAGGCGCGCCAGCAGCTCCCGCGACGCGGCGTTGGCTGGATTGTGACCGGCCACGAGGTAACTCGCTTTGAGCGCGCCAAACGCGTATCCGATCGCGGCGGCGCAGGCCTCAAACGCCAGACCCTGCCGCCAAAACTGCGGCC
>Ga0129306_1003658_pt1 | contig 11117 bp, 9 predicted proteins | sample P827metagenome_FD_94438 | JGI IMG/M metagenome (GOLD analysis project Ga0129306, IMG submission 94438) | Capybara group fecal microbial communities from Wisconsin, USA - P827 metagenome | ecosystem: Host-associated > Mammals > Digestive system > Large intestine > Fecal | place: USA: Wisconsin...
CTTACGGGTATGTACGAGATGCTGTTCTACTGCAGATACGGCCAGAAGTGAAGGGATCGGTACATGGTTTTCATCCACTCCCCTGTCGGAAAGGATGATTATGTTGGCACCCTTTGATACCGCACGGTCGACCGAGATATACAGCTGATCAACGGCGCGTGCCAGCGACGTGTGCTTATAGTAGAGAAGCGATACCGTCTCGGATTTGAAACCGGGTCTGTCGAGAGAGCGGATCTTCATCAGATCGACTCCGGTCAGGATCGGATTATTCACTTCGAGTACGGTACAGTTATCGGCCTTCTCATTGAGCAGATCACCGTCCGAACCTATATATACGGTAGTATCGGTTACGATCTTCTCACGCAGCGAGTCGATCGGGGGGTTCGTTACCTGGGCAAACTGCTGCTTAAAGTACCAGAACAGTATCTGATGATGCTCGGACAGAACTGCCAGAGGCACATCATGACCCATGGATACGGTACGCTCGACACCTTCCTTTGCCATGTAGAGGATGTTGTTATTGACTTCCTCATAGCTGTATCCGAATACGCGGTAGAGCCTGTCTCTGTCTGCCTGGGATTCAGAAGGAACCTTATGATTCGGGATCGGAAGCTTGGACAGATGGATCAGATTGGAATCGAGCCACTCACCGTAGGGCTTACGGTTTGCGTAGTATTCCTTGCACTCCTCGTCCGAGATGATACGCTTGTTGACCGTATCGACAAGAAGGATACGTCCGGGAGTGAGTCTGGACTTCTTAACGATCTTCTCGGGCTCGATGGGAAGTACTCCGACCTCGGAACTTAAGATCAGCCTGTTGTCATCGGTGATGTAATATCTGGACGGACGAAGGCCGTTTCTGTCAAGCGTTGCACCGAACATGTCTCCGTCGGAAAAAAGGAGCGCCGCAGGGCCGTCCCAGGGCTCCATCATCGTCGCATAGTAATGATAGAAGTCCTTCTTCTCTTCACTCATGAAACGGTTATACTTCCAGGGTTCGGGGATAAGTGCCATGATCGCGAGCGGAAGCTCCATGCCGTTCATATACATGAACTCAAGCGTATTATCGAGCATCGCGGAATCGGATCCGCTGGCCGATATCACGGGGTAGATCTTGCTCATCTCATCCTGCATGATGGGAGATACGAATGTCTCCTCACGGGCGAGCATTCTGTCTGCATTACCGCGGATCGTATTGATCTCACCGTTATGTGCGAGCATCCTGTAGGGATGAGCTCTGTCCCAGCTGGGATTGGTATTGGTAGAGAATCTGGAATGAACAAGTGCGATGGCACTCTTATAATCGGTACTCTGAAGATCGGTATAGAATCTCCTGAGCTGTCCTACGAGGAACATACCCTTATAGACGATGGTCCTTGATGACATGGAGCAGATATAAGTATCCTCGGAGCTCTGCTCAAACTCCCTTCTGATCACATAGAGCTTACGGTCAAAGTCGATCCCGCGCTCAACTCCGTCGGGACGCTCCAGAAAGCACTGCATGATGCACGGCATGGAGTCAAGTGCCTTGGCTCCGAGTATGGAAGGATCGGTGGGAACCTCGCGCCATCCGAGTACCGTAACGCCTTCCTTGCCTGCTATGACTTCGAGCATTCGAACTGCAAATGTACGCTTGAGTTCATCCTGGGGAAGGAAGAACATGCCTATACCGTAATCACGTGCGTCCTTAAGTTTGATCCCGCTCTTCTGTGCTGCCTTCTTAAAAAAGTCATGTGATATCTGCAGCAGTATACCGACACCGTCACCAACCTCTCCGGTCGCATCCTTGCCGGCTCTGTGTTCGAGCTTCTCCACGATATGGAGTGCATCATCCATAACGCAGTAGTCGGCATGTCCGTCGATATTGACTACTGCACCGATACCGCAGGCATCGTGTTCGCGGTCATAGGATATCGGTGTATACGTTTGCCTCTGTTGATCTACCCAAGTCTTCATAATCGTCTCCTCATGTGATTGCATTCAGCCTTATCACAAACGAAAAAGGCGCCATCGAAGGGGATACTATCCCTTTCAATGAACGCCTTTGTTCACTCATATATAACATTGTATACAGGTATACGATTTATGTCAATGCTTTTTTACATGCTCCCCAAGAGGCCGGATTATCAGTCCTCACAGAGATACCAGTCATCACTGCGCTCATCATAGTAATAGACTTCATCCTCGTCTTCATCGTAATAGAACATCGTCTCGGAGTCTTCGTCATAGAGATACAGGACATCATCTTCGTAACAGTACCAGATCTCCTCTTCATAATCATACAGCCAGCCGTCATCCAGATCACTGTTGCCGTAGCAGTTATAATCATCACAATCATAATCATATCCGTACTCGCATGATCCGCCGCCGCTGATGTTACAGCCATATTCCTGCTCGTATGATCCCCAGCCTTCCCAGCTGTCTTCGAATCCGCCGTAATCATAGTAATCGTCATAATCGGAGGCGTATACGAAGTTGCCCAGCCATTCGATGTAATCATCATCCAGTCCTATGGCACGATATACTACCGTCAGCTGATTGTAGAAATCCGAATCACCGTAAGGAAGCGAAACAGCAAGTCCGGTCAGCTCGTTCTTGTCGGATGTGTGTCCGTAATATGCAACGGCCGCCTTTAATGCCGACATCAGATTTCTGGCTTCATCGCTGCTGTTATCGATGCTCTCGACCAGCGCCAGGATATCACTGATATAGTAATCCTCGAGAGTCACATCGCTCTCGTCAGATGCCCAGAACTCCCAGAAGCTTCTTCCTTTGGCCATATGAGGCGTACTGTAGTTGGCGCCCAGAAGCGCTTCCTCGTTCTTGTATGCATAGGCCTTCCATGCATTGTAGAGACTCTTCGAGGTAGATACGTTGAAAAGTCCCATGCAGGAAGAGTAATCATCGCTGTGTTCCTTTTCGTTATCCTTGATGATCTCGTCTACGATGTATTTACCAAGGAGCGGCGTCGCGATACCGGGATTCTGCTCCAGTTCCTTCATCCAGGAAGTGTAGCTCCATCCTAAGCCCGATTCGAAGTCCTCAGACAAAAGAGCATACTTACAGTACGGAGCAAGTGCATACAATGTCTCCATGCTGGCCATGATGCAGCAGTCCATTCCTATGATATCGAACCGTACATCGCTGTGCTCGGAGAACGCACTCGCCATCTCCGCAAGCGTCAGACTGTCATCAGAAGACTGCCACTCATCATACCCGAAACCGTATACCGGGCCTCCGCCGTGATCCCAGAAGACAAAGAAATATCTGTCCGCGGGATAATTGTTCTTGCAGAATCCGACGAATTCTGACAGCGTCCCGGATGAAGTACAGTCGAGCTGTCCCAGGTCGTCACGTAAGAGTTCAAGCCTGCCGTTATCCACCTTGTAGGTCTGCGCGGTCTTTGATGATATGCCGTAGTCCTGCCACTCTCTGGTTCCCATGGTCTGGATGATGACGTTCACATTATCTCCGATGCCGGAATCGAGCATCTCGCCTATATCGGTAGTTGCCTCTCCTGCTTCGGATTCCAGATCCGAGCCGTTAATATATACCATGACCGTTGCGGACTGTGCACCGGAACCAACAGACACGGATGATACATCCGCATACGCTCCCTGCCCCGAGCCGGAATAAGTCGGATCAACAGATGTGCTGTCATTATGTGTCGCTTCCGGTCTGGGTGGTTCCTCATCATACTCATACTCGTCCTCACACCCCGTTATCATCATCAGTACTGCGAACAGAACTCCCAGCACCGGGAGAATGCCGACGTTCCACTTGATCAGTTTTCCTTTTCCCACTTGTCCTTACCTCGTGTAGTCTTATATCTTATTGCGCATTCGGGACAGGCATGTATGCACTCACCGCATTGAATGCATTCACGGTCTCCCACCGCACAGGTGTCCATCTTACATACATCTATACAGGCGTTACAGCCCGTGCACCGCTCTCTGTCAACGGTTATGCCGAAGAAAGAAACGGGATTGAGCAATGAATACAATGCACCGAGAGGGCATATGAATCTGCAGAATGCCCTGAAGCAGATCATGCTGATCAAAACAAATACGACCAGCACGAAAACTTTCCACGAAAAGAGCCATCCGATCCGAGATCTTAATACCTCATCGGCAATGACTAGAGGCAGTCCGGCTTCAAGCGTGCCGGCAGGACATATGTATTTGCAGAAGGCAGGTATGAATCTGACCAGAGGAATGGCTATTACGGTAAAAAGCAGAACGGCGTATTTAAGACATGACAGTGCTGCGGTCACCTTGCTCTTTTGAATCTTCGGAAGCGGGATAAGATACAGCAGTTCCTGGATAAGTCCGAACGGACATAAGAATCCGCATATCAGTCTGCCGAAAAGGATACCGAACAAAAGCAGCGTTCCGAGGATATATAAGCAAACCCTGTAAGCCGATACGGTAAGCGCGTTCTGCAGACTCCCGAGCGGACATGCTCCCACTGCTCCCGGGCAGGAGTAACAGTTTAAGCCGGGTACACATATCCCCTTGGTCCTGCCCTTGTATATCTTACCTGTTACAAATCCCGTGATATGACAGTTATACAATACGGCCGATATGAGCTGTATATACTTTCTCTTCATCCGATGCCTATACACTCCATACAGATCATAACAGCCCTGGTAAATACATCCCTGAATGCGCCGCCTGTAAGCCCGGCGATGATCATTATCACGGCTGCGGCCAGTATTATACACCGGATGAAATTCTTACGTACTGATTCAGTCATACGGTTTATTCCAGATATCTTTTCAGCTGAGCTACGGTTTCACTGTAGCTGGCTCCGTTTAACTTCTCTCCGATCAGATGGCCTTCCCGATCCACAAAGAAAGACGAAGGAATGTACTGCAGATCGGAAATGAGATTATATATGTCATCACTGGTGCGAAGGTTCGTAAATTCCGCACCGGCATCACTTAATATACTGTTTGCCGCAGATACGTTTCTGTCGATACCGTCATATACGTCACAGACTATGGCGATCAGATTCACATTATCGGGCAGTTCCTTATAGAGCTTTGCGTAGTCTCCCATCTCACTGATACAGGGCTGACAGTAGGTACCCCACACATGCACGATCGTCAGATCATAGCCGGAGAACACATCCTGAGTGACCTCCTTATCATCAAGAGTGAGTGTCTTAAATGAGATCTTATCACCGGAGAGCTGTGACGATGGGATATTCACGGTAACGGTATTCTCTCCCGCAGTCTCCGTCCCGGCATCACCGGATGAGGTATCAGTGCTTTCTTCTGTCTGTACAAAACCTGCGCCGGAATCTTCGTCAGCGTGTTCCATTATCAGATCAGCCAGAGTCTGTCCTTCAGAGCCAGATGTATCTTCGGAAGTGTTGTAGGCCGGCTCTTCAGCCTCTGCTTCTTCTGAAATGACAACGGGCTGCTGCGCACCAACATCATCATCCTCTTCATCATCCGGCAGGAGCATCAGTATAATGAACAGTACTCCGAGCACTGCAAGTATCGCTATTATGACTTTTCCAATCTTCTTTCCCATGTCCGTACTGTATTTATCCTCTCTAATCTGCCAGATATTGACTGATCGTCGCGATCAGGGTTTCCTTCTTAAACGGCTTGGCGATATGAGCATTCATGCCTGCGTTTAATGCATCCTCGATATCAGACTGGAATGCATTGGCAGTCATGGCTATGATCGGGATACCGTCCAGTGCGGGATCCTCCAGCTTCCTGATCCTGCGAGTCGCTTCAAGTCCGTCCATAACAGGCATCATCACATCCATAAGGATCAGATCGATCTCTCCGGGATTCGAATCCCTGACCATCTCGACCGCATTGATACCGTTATCCGCCGTACGTACCGTAAATCCGTATGTCTCAAGTATGCGCTCGGCCAGTTTGAGATTGATCGGAGTATCATCGACTATCAGGATAGTATAATCCGAATAAGTCCTGTTCATGGCTTCGTATACGGAAATATCCTGAGCAGCCTGAGCCGCATCGCCGTTTCCTTCATTAAGAGGGAGCATGATGATGAACTCGGTACCCTTACCGGGCGCTGTCACAAGATCGATGGTTCCCTGCATCATATTAACGATGTTTCTTACTATGGCCATCCCCAGACCCGTACCCTGGGTCTCATGTACTGTCTCGGTATTCTCTCTTGTGAATGCCTCCCATATATGATCCTTAAACTCCTCCGACATGCCTATGCCGGTGTCTCTTACACGGATCTCATACAGAAGCGTATCCGACTTCTCCTTAAGCTCACCCTCCAGATATACACTGCCGCCTTCGGGGGTGAACTTATATGCATTGGATAACAGGTTCAGGATCACCTGATTGAATCTGAGCTTATCACAGTTGACGATATCGTCGCCCACCTTATCTATATCCGTAACAAAGTTTAAGTTGCTATCGTCCATCTTGACGCGGATCATGTCGGCGCATTCCGTGAGCAGATCCCTTATCCTGACGGGCGCAGGTGACAGTTCCATCTTACCGCTCTCGATCCTGCTCATATCAAGTATATCGTTGATCAGGTTCATCAGATGGTCGCCGGCAGTTACTATCTTATCCAGATAGTCCTCAACATGCTCCCTGTCGTCTATCTCATCCATGGCCAGTCTGGAGAATCCGGTGATCGCATTCATCGGAGTCCGGATATCATGGGACATGTTGGAGAAGAATTCGGTCTTGGCCATATTGGCCCGGTTGGCCTCATCTATGGCATGCAGAAGCATGGCCTGCCTGTCTTCGAGTTCATCCTTCTGGGCCGCTATCAGACGGTCGGCATCCATCTTCTGTGCACGAAGATCCTCTATGACAGATACTGTCACTACCAGTCTGTCGACACCCAGGCTTCCCTTTTCAACCAGATGGATATCGATCCTGATCCACTTATCTTCGGCATCATCTTTATATACAAACTCTCTGACGTCGCTGTCACTGAACAGTTTCGTACGGACCAGACCGACATCACTCAGGGTATCGACTTCCTCTGCTGCAACTTCGCGTATCTTATCTGATACCGCGCGCATCAATCCGGCACATCCGGCATTCTCATCCGCGTTCAGCAGTCCGTCTTTTTTGATTACCCTGACCTCATCCTTTACAAAATCGGCCAGATAGATACCGGCATATCCTTCGGCAAGAGTCGATATGATCTGGTTATCCACCTTGATATGTCCGAGCTCGGTCTCCGAGATCAGCATTGCCGAACCGAATGCCTTAATGGGATTACCTTCTTCATCAAACTCCGTTGTGTACTTGATACGGAACGGAATACGTCCCGCTGTCAGGGGGATATCCGCCTCAAGTTCGGGAGCGCCTTCATCGATCTTACGCATCATCTCGTGATACATATCATAGTAATCCTGAGGGAATATACCGCTGTCAAATACCGGCTCGGGATAATTCTCCACAACGGCAGGCAGTCCCAGATCACGCATACATCTGTAGCACGGACGCATCTCCCTGGTTGCGATATCATACTCCCAGTTGTAGATATTGATCTGTTCGCTTGCCCTTACATATCTGGACTCCACATCCGTCAGAGTATCCTGAACGTTCTTTTCATTGGTAATGTTCCTGATACTCTCATATATTATCGATTCATCGGGAGTTCTCTCGAGCAGGATCAACCTGCTCTTTACGAAGACTCTTGAAATACCGCAGCAGTCGGATGACAGTGACCTCCAGGTCTCCGTTTCCTGCTCCTCGCCGGATGATACGCATTTATTCAGTGCCCTTAACATGATGAACAGATTATCATCATCAAATCTTCCGCGGAAATCCTCTTTGAGAAAACTCTCGGCAGACACGTTCATCCACATTTCGGATATGTATCTGTCGTTGGCATCTATGATGCTGATATTGTCGCCGTCATATGAAATGATAGCTGCAGGCTCCGCAAATCTGTTATGTATGATGCTGTTATGATCCATATATGTCCTACCTTTTCATTGCCTTTCCGACCAATGTGATCACCGGCCCCAACGTTGCTGCAATTATGATTATTCCGATAGTCGGATGTCCTCCTGCGAGCATGCCGGTCACTATGACCATAGCGTCACAGATGATACGTATAATGAAAAACGGTATCCGCGGATTCATTTTCTGAACCGAATCTGCGGCTATCTTACATGAACCGTCATACGGAGACAGCCCCGCATCCGCATTCATATATACGGCGGCCTATATGACAAACAGGCTTATCGCTGCGGCAAAGATGATCGCACGTATGGGCTGCGCGGTAAAAGCCTGTCCTTCATGTCTTCCTCAGGTTGAGATTGTTTCCAGGATGATTCATGTAAGAATGCCTCGCATTCTTACGACCAGCTGCACATCGTACAGCCAGTCTAATTATATCATATCACAAAGGCTCCGGGGAAAAGCCCGGAGCCTGTCTTGCGCGTTATGCTCTGTTACGTTTGTATTCAGTTGCTCTTTATCTCATGCCTGATGTACACGATATATCCGGCGATGATGAAAACTGCTGTCAGCACGATATACATAAGCGGCGCAGCCTGATAGCACAACAGATATCTTCCGACGTTCACCAGGCGGAATTCATATACCAGTCTCGATGATACGAGTGTTGCAGGGAACAGGCTTAATAACTGAGAGATGAACCTCGCACTTATCGGTATGCTGATCGAAGCGGCAAACAGAGTCAGATGAACTCCCGTCACTATCGCCATGGATGCCAGAGCGTTTCGGGTGATATTTGAGATCAGCAATGTAAATGCGGAAATGAGCATCGATCCGAAGATCAGTAACATGATGAGTATCCGTGTCAGCTCCCACATGTTCATGTCAAGCTGTGCAAAAGGATGATAGAGCTGCACGGCGCTGTCCATGCCGGCGGTTCCCCATCTGATCACGACATAGGATATAAATGCGCTCACAAGGATGGCCAGGCATGCCACGGTATAAGTCATACCGGCGAGTATCTTTGCAAAATACAGTTTTCCACCGCCGTTTAATGAGGCTCTGATCATGGGATCCGTCTTTCTCTGAGTTTCAAGCGCATATACGCCTGCCAGACTGACAGCTATGATCAGCAGCATCATGATCATGTAATTGGAAGTTCCTTCAAGTATCCCGGAGGATACGGCGGTATCATGATATACAAAAGGCTTCTCTATCTCATCCTCTTTTGCTTCCCAATAATCGATCTCACCCTGCGTAAGATATGATGATCCATATGCATCCAGTATGGTCTCATCCCTTTTGCGATATACGGTATCGGCATCAAGATCCTTAAATGCGGTTCCGTATCCGACGGTATCGGATACCCATTCGGACAGATTCTTATATGCGATGCCTTCGTCACCGGATATATTGCCTATGTCGTCTGAAACCGCCTGCAGCTCGTCGATGAGATCATCATCGATCACTCTGCCGTTTACGGTCTCATACGTAGCCATTTCTTCGGGCGTTACATTACCGCGTATCTCAAATTCTCCCTGGATGAATGCATAAGCCAGAAGTATCAGAAAGGTAACGACAGCAACCCTGTTCCTGAATATCTTGATCAGTTCAAATTTATATAATGTGCCGAAGCATTCAGTCTTCATATCGGTCTCCTCATATCTTTTACGGATCACTTCTTAAATGTATTCAGATAAAATTCTTCCAGATCTCCGTCTTCTTCTCTCCACGTTCCCTGCCATACTATCTGTCCGCTGTTCATCATTATGATCCGGTCCGCGATGTGTTCGATATCGGATACGATGTGCGTGGAAAGCAGAACTATGGACTCATTTCCGATTTCCTCTATCAGATTCCTGAAGCGGACACGTTCAGCAGGATCAAGTCCCGCCGTAGGTTCATCGAGGATAAGTATCTCGGGACGGTTGATCAGAGCCTGTGCTATTCCGAGGCGCTGCTTCATACCGCCGGAGAGTTTCCTGACCTTAACTGATGCCACATCCTCAAGTCCTGCCAGAGTAAGAAGCTCTCCGCTCCTGTTCTTTGCAGACCGTTTATCCAGACCTTTGAGTGCGGAAAAATACATCAGGAATTCCCTGCATGTAAACTCAGGATAATATCCGAAATCCTGCGGCAGATATCCGAGTACATTTCTGTATTCCTCGCTCCTTACCGGGATTCCGTCATATACGATCTCTCCGCTTGTAGGATTCAGGATCCCGCACAGCATGCGGATCAGCGTGGTCTTGCCGGCGCCGTTTGCTCCCAGTAGTCCTGTTACGCCCTTGTGAAGCGTAAAGCTCATCCTGTCGACGGCTATCTTGCTGTCATATTGTTTAGTCAGTCTGTCTACTGTCAGTTCCATGCTAATTCCTCCGATCCGAGTGTCTTTCTGACCTCATAAACCTGGATCAATGCCAATGTAAGAGTGATAAGTATCAGCACACCTGTGCCTGCGGTGTTAAACGTTCCGATGGTGAGAATAAGTTCACGAAGAGTAATGACTGCGATCGATATACCGAGACAGCACCATATGTTATCTCTGCCGAACCTTGTCCTCTCCGCTTCCATACACACTATGCATGTGATCAGATACGGTATCATCAGACTCAGTCCTGCGTTCACGATCTGAGCTGCGTTAAGCTGAGTCATAAGTGCGGAGATGATAAGTATGGTGACCAGATGAACGAGTCCTATCACGGTCATTTTTGCAAAAAGAGCACCCTTCGCAGATATGAGCGTTGCCTTTTCCAGTTCATCCATTCCATGCATATGTGCGCGGAATGTCTCGATCATACCGAGGCCTGCAAGCAGAGGCATCAGATCCGCAAGTACCGATATACTGTCATCCGGAACAACGGACAATCCGATCATCGTCAGAACAACAGCCAGGAACGAGATGACCCACACGCTCTTACTGATGTATTTAAGCTGGATCAAAAGCATCTGTGTAAATGATATGCTCCTCTGCTTTAAGGTCATGCCTGCTTTACGGATGAAGGCGTCCTTCCTGACCGGATCGGGCGCTCCGGGCGCCATACGCAGCTTATCGATCAATTCTCTATCTCTCATGGTCTTACCCTTCCAACAGTTCCTTTAATCTGTTCTTTGCTTCATTGCACCGCCTGTATACGACGAATCTCGACAGGCCGGTCAGCTTGCATATCTCCGATAACGGCTC
>Ga0129306_1003661_pt1 | contig 11106 bp, 9 predicted proteins | sample P827metagenome_FD_94438 | JGI IMG/M metagenome (GOLD analysis project Ga0129306, IMG submission 94438) | Capybara group fecal microbial communities from Wisconsin, USA - P827 metagenome | ecosystem: Host-associated > Mammals > Digestive system > Large intestine > Fecal | place: USA: Wisconsin...
AAACGCGAAGCACAAGGCGAAACGTTAGTGAAGCCCTTTTGTCAGCCATCGGAGTTGAATCTCAAACCGCGAAGGCAAAGGAATGCGCATGTGACGAAAGAAAAGTCCTCCCAAGCTGCATAGCGGGCACCTCCCGAGGTACATGGCAGGTACCTCGCGAGGTGGGCATAGGGTACCTCCCGAGGTGGGTGGCGTGTACCTCGCGAGGTAATTTTCGATGTGATTACCCGTAGACGAACGGCGCTTTCGGGATTGCCGCTAGGTCGAAGCGCGGCAGAAGCGCCGCGAGCGAAAGCTCCTCGCCCTTCTCCGCCCAGCCGCAGCTCGCCGCGAGAAGACCGAGGATGCGACCCGCGCTCCATCCGGCCTCGCGGAACGATGCGATGCGCGTGTCGCCGTGCCTCTTCGCGAGGCGGCGTCCGTCGGGGCCTACGACAAGCGGAAGATGGCAATAGGACGGCGCGTCTCTTCCGAGCGCGCGGGCGATGAGAATCTGCGCCGGCGTCGCGGGGAGAAGGTCGTCTCCCCTCACCACCTCGGTTATCCCCATGTCGAGATCGTCCACGACGCACGCGAGCGTATAGCCCGCGCCGAACTCGTCGCGTGCGAGCGGAAAATCCCCGAGCGTCTTCGAGACATCCTGTTCATACCGCCCGGCGAACGCGTCGTCAAACGAGACGACGGCATCATCCGGAACCCTGAATCGCCAGCAGGGGTAACGGGAAGTGGGGGAGTGGAGGAGTGGAGGAGTGGAGGAGTGGGGGAGTGGAGGAGTGGGGGAGTGGAGATAGGTGCATGCCTCGCGCCATGACGCGAAGCGTCCACGACATGTTCCCGGATAGTGCAGCTGCTCGCCGGCGTGGGGCGCGGACTGCGCGGACTCCACGTCGCGGCGCGAGCAGACGCACGGATACGCGAGCCCCATCTCCACAAGCTTTTCAAGTGCGGCACGGTAGAAATCCTTTCGCTCGGACTGCACATATTCCTCGTCCCAGTCGAAGCCGAGCCATCTGAGGTCGCGCACCGCCTCCGCCGCCGCGCCGGGCTTGTCCTTCGGATGGTCAAGGTCCTCCATGCGGAAGACCACCTTCCCCCCGAGCGAACGGGCGCGAAGCCACGCGACCATGAAAGTGCGGACGTTGCCGAGGTGAAGTGCGCCGGTCGGACTCGGCGCAAGCCTGCCGACGTAGCTCATTTCTCCTTCCAGTACTTTGTCCACTCACGCACGAAAAGGTCGAGGGTGTCCTTGTCCTTGAACGCGATCGACGTCGCCTGGCGCATGTCCTTGGTGGCGATGAGCGACTTTACGTAGTCGCGCTTGACGTTCTTGAACGGATCAAACCGCACCTTCGGAGCGCCTCGCTCGAGGAACACGGCGATCGAAAGAGCGAGACGGTACTTGAGCCGCCGCTCCTCGTCCGTCCCGGCGTAGAACTCGTCGTAGTCCATCATCATGACCGCGGGAAGCGCCTCCGCGCAGGCGACGAGCCCCTCCGTGTCGACCGAGGCGGGTCCGTCGGGTCCTCCCTCGAAATACTGCGCATAGCCCTCGTTGATCCACGGAGAGGTCGAGATCATCGAGGCCGCGTACGAGAAGTACTGGTGGAACGCCTCGTGGCGGATCGTCTCGATCAGCTTGTCGGATCCGTCCGGCGGAAGGTACGCGACGAGCTCGCGGCGCTGCGGACTCCAGTACGCCGCGCTCCACTCCATGTCGCCGTGGTCGTTCTGCCCGAGCGCATCGAGGTACTCCTCGCGCGACGCGAATATGCGTGCGACGGCAAGGACGTTGGACCCGTCTATCGGCGACGGCATCACCGCGGCATATGCGCCGCGCATCTGCTTGAGGTCGTTCGTCAGCGCAACCGTGAAGGCGCGAGAGTTCTGGATGTCGTCCAAGACGGTGAACTCGTCTCCGTCCGTGACACGCCAGCTGTCGTACAGTGCGACCGAGTGGCGCGCATCGGCGCGCAGCAGCTCGCGCTCGCCCGGCGGCGGCGGATCCTTCGCGCGGCCCTTCTTCTTCTCCTTGGGCTCCTCGGCCCAGCCCTTCGGCCACGTGTCGCGCTTCTCGAGGAACTCCCCTTCGAAGAGCTTCACGCAGTCGTCGTATGAGTCGCCCTGCGCGAGAGTCCACGAGGCGAGGTACCAGCGTTCCGACTTCTCCTGGATGAACGCGCAGACGATCGCCGTCTCGTTCGTGCCCTGGTAGTAGCGGACGTCCCTGTAGCCGCGCGGCGTCTGGTGCGGACGCGCGAACTCCTCAGTAGGCGCGACCGGCGAGAGCTTGTCGATCGCCGTGAAGAGCTCCTTCTCGTCCTTGCGCAGCAACGGCGCGGAAGACGCGACGTAGTCCTCGCGCGTGACCGACTTGTCGCCCGTGAGCGGCGGCGCAATCGTGCCGAGCGTGGCGAGCATGAACTCGCGTCCGTCGGCGTCGCGCCACATCCCGTCCACCGAGCGCGAGATCCAGAGGTCTGTCCTGTCGAAGCGGTCCTCAAGGCGCATCGTCTGGCGCGCCTTGCGGTCCACGCGCTCCTTCACGAGAAAAGCCTGCGCCCTCGGCATCTCCATAGGTGCCGGGTTCGTGAAGAACAGACTGGCCGCAAGCAGAATCGACATTAATCCTCCGTTTCCTCCAAATTATACCAAAAACCGCGGCGGAATTTTGGTATAATTGTGGAAAATGACGAAGACGACGATACTCACCGCCCTCGTTGCCGCCACTTCACTTCAGGCGTGGTCCGGCGACGCGCAGTCCGCGCGCGCCGGGAACTTCCGTCCGCCGCCCGGCTGGGTGCGGACCGCGCACGTGCACGATCCGTCCGTCTTCAAAGACCTCGACGGAAAGTTCCGCATCTTCGGGACCCACCTCGCAAGCGCGCAGAGCGACAACCTCATCAGCTGGCGGCAGACGGACTCCCTGAGAAGCGCCGTCTCTCACGAAACCGCTGAGAAGATCCGCGCCTGGAACAAGGACGGCTCGGCGAGGAACTGGTTCGACTACCTCTGGGCGCCGGATGTCGTCTACAACAGGAAGATGCGCAAATACTGCGTCTACCTCTCGGCTAACGGCGACGACTGGAAGTCGAACATCGTCCTTCTCACTGCGGACAGGGCGGAGGGTCCATACGAGTACGCAGGCAGCGTGGTGTACGGGGGCTTCTCGCCATCCGACTGGAAGGAGACGGACGTTCCCGCCGTGCTCGGAGCGAAGACACTTCCGGAGCGCTACGTCACGTTCGGCGTCGGAAACAAAAAGTGGGGGCTCGCCTTTCCGAACTGCATCGACCCGTGCGTGTTCTACGACGAGGCGGGGAAGCTCTGGATGTCGTACGGTTCGTGGTCGGGCGGAATCTTCATGCTCGCCCTCGACGAGAGGACGGGCCTGAGGGACGCCAGGGCGAAGTATCCCGCGAACGCGCATTCCGACCCCTACTTCGGGAAGAAGATCGCCGGAGGCTCCTATGCGTCGGGCGAGGGGTCGTACATATTCCGCTTCGGCGGATGGTACTGGCTCTTCGTCTCGTACGGGAAGCTCGAGGCGAAGGGCGGATACAACATCCGCGTCTTCAGGTCGAAAAACCCCGACGGACCCTACCTCGACAAATCCGGCAACACGCCCTTCTACGACAAGTACGAGATGAACTTCAACGGTCCGAAGGGCGTGAGGCTCTTCGGCGCGTACAAATGGCCTGGCGACAGGAGCGGAATGGTCGCGCAGGGACACAACTCCGCGATCGTGAACGACGACGGACGCGCCTACATCGTCTTCCACACGCGCACCGACGAGGGACACGAAGGCCACTATCTGCGCACGCACCAGCTGTTCCTGAACAAGGACGGATGGCTCCTCGCGGCGCCGTACCGCACGCGCGGCGAAAGGCTGGACAGAAAGGGGCTTCCGCGCAAGGCGCTCGCCGGATCGTGGGACGTCATCCTGCACAGGCTCGAGGTCGACTACGCGCACGGCGGTGGCGCGAGGGCGGAGCGCATCGAGCTGAGGGCCGACAGGACGGTCGGCGGCGCGCGCACCGGACGCTGGGACGTCGAGACGGGGACGCCCTACATCACCGTCACAATAGACGGAATCGACGTCTTCCGCGGCGTCGCGCTGACGATGGCGATAGACGGGACGAACGACAAGACAGCCGCCTTCACTGCGATAGGCGACCGCACGCAGCTCACGCTCTGGGGCTCGCGCCTTCCGTGACGCCGCGATGCGGGCGAATTAGGACGACCGAGAGAACGCACGCGACGCACGCAACGCAGAACGCCGCGAGGTAGGCCGCGGTCCACGCGCGCGAACCGTCCGCGCGCGGCGCAAGCACCGCGTTGAAGATTCCGTTCGACAGGAACACTCCGACACCCGCGGTCATAAGGTTGACGAGTCCCTGCGCCTGGTTGCGGAGCTCCTTCGGCGCGTTGTCGTCGATGTACATCTGGCTGCCGACGACGAGGAGTCCGAAGATGAGACCGTGGACGAGTATGCCAGCGAAGTCACCCGGCGCGAAGCCGAGAGCGCACGACGACGCGAACGCCGCGTTCCTGAACGCGAGCGCGCCGATGCCGATGGCGAACGCAGCCCTGTAGCCCCATTTCGACACGATCAGCGGGACGAGCAGCATGAAGCCGATCTCGCCGACCTGTCCGAGGCTCAGGGTTATCGTGAGGAACTTGAAGCCCGACTCCTTGAGGTACGCCGCGCAGTAGACGTTGTACCACATGAACGGAATCATCGCGAGCAGAAGGACCGCGGCGAACGCGCAGAACTCGGGACGCCTGAACAGGACGAGCGCCTTGAGCCCGAGCGCGTCCGCGATCGACACAGGCGTGCCCTTCGCCGCAGGCGGCGTCGCGGGAAGCGCGAGCGATAGCAGCCCGCCCACGGCGGACGCACCGGCGCCGCACGCAAATATCCACGCCGTCGTGTCGAAGTTCTCGACGCCGAACCACTTGACGCCGATGTAGGAGAAGACGCCGGACGCAATCCAGCCGAGCGTGCCGAAGACCCGAACCTTCGGAAACTCCCCGCTCGGCAGATGCGCCATGGCTATCGACGCCGACAGAGCCCACGTCGGCATGTAGAAGCACATCGCAAGCAGCAGGAGCACGAACAGAAGCCCGGGGCTGCGCACGAAGAACGCGGCGAAGAGCATCGCGGCTCCGGCGAAATCACAGAGCGCCATCACCTTCTCCGCGTTGAGGAACCTGTCGGCGAACATCCCGACGAGCGGAGAAGTGAAGGTGCCGAAGCCCATGATGAGTCCGCACCAGAGCACCCATTCCCCTCCTCCATCGAGCGACTGGACGTACGGCACGATCGGGACGAACCATACCGGCAGCATGAGAAACTGCAGGAACATCATCCCGGAGAGGAGAATGCGCTTTCTGATCATTTCGCGTCCTTACGCGAGCTTTGCGAGCTTCTCGGCGATGCCGATGTACGACGCGGGGGTGAGCTTGAGAAGACGCGCCTTGTCGTCCTTCGGGAGCGGGAGCGCCTTCACGAAGTCCTGCATGATCTGCGCGTTGACGCGGCGCCCGCGGGTGAGCTCCTTGAGCCTTTCGTACGGACGGTCCATGCCAACCTTGCGCATCACTGTCTGGATCGGCTCGGCGAGGACCTCCCAGTTGCGGTCTAGGTCCTCCGCGAGGCGGTCGGCGTTGAGCTCCAGCTTGCTGAGCCCCTTCTGCGTGGAGCGTATCGCGATGAGGGTGTAGCCGAATCCGACGCCCATGTTGCGGAGCGTGGTGGAGTCCGTGAGGTCGCGCTGCATCCTGGAGATCGCGAGCTTCCTCGCCATGAATCCCATCACGGCGTTCGCGAGGCCGAGGTTGCCCTCGGAGTTCTCGAAGTCGATGGGGTTCACCTTGTGAGGCATCGTCGAGGAGCCGATCTCGCCCTTGATCGTGCGCTGCTTGAAGTAGCCCATCGAGACGTACATCCACACGTCGCGGTCGAAGTCCAGGAGAACCGAGTTCCAACGGCATATCGCGTCGAAGAGCTCGGCGATTCCGTCATGCGACTCAATCTGCGTCGTGAGGCGGTTCTGCCTGAGGCCCAGCGACTCGATGACCTTGCGCGCGAGCTTCTCCCAGTCCACCTTCGGATACGCGGAAAGATGCGCGTTGAAGTTTCCTACCGCGCCGTTCATCTTCGCGGGCATCACGAGACGGTCGATTTCGCCGGCCTGGCGCTTCAGGCGCGCCGTCACGACCGCGAGCTCCTTGCCGACCGTCGTCGGGGAGGCGGGCTGCCCGTGCGTGTGCGCGAGCATCGGGACCTTCGCCCACTCCTTCGCCATCGCCGCGACCTTCGCCGTCATCTCGTCCATCGCCGCGCGGAGAACCTTCTTGCCGTCGCGCAGCATAAGCGCGTGGGACATGTTGTTGATGTCCTCGCTCGTGCAGGCGAAGTGGACGAACTCAAGCGTCTTTGCGCCCTTCGCGCCGAACGCCGGGGCGAGCTTCTCCTTGAGGAAGTACTCAACTGCCTTGACGTCGTGGTTCGTCGTCTTCTCGATGTCCTTAACGCGCTGCGCGTCCGCGAGCGAGAACTCCGCCGCAACGCGGTCGACGGCTTTCGCCTGCGCGGCGGTGAGGCAGCACTCGGCGACGCCCTTCTCGGCGGCGAGCGCCTTGAGCCACGTGCACTCCACGAGGACGCGACGCTTGACGAGTCCGTATTCCGAGAATATCTCCTGCAGCTCGGAGCACTTGTTTGCATACCGCCCGTCGATCGGGCTGACGGCCATAAGGTTGTCGAAGTTCATAGTCTTATTATTATACCAAAAACGGCGGCCCTGCGTCGGCGCGGTCACTGCTGGTGCGGACGCGTCCAGGCGACTATGTGGTCGCGTCCGTCGGGGGCGAACACGCGGTGGAAGACGCGGTCTCCCTCGGACGCGCACTCGACGCGCACCTCGTCGCCGGCGAGCGTCTCGGACCTGAAGACGATCTCCGCCTCCCCCGGGCACGCGTCCTCGGCGGGCTCGAGCATCCACTCGACGTAGTGGACGTTGTTCACGTGTCCGTTGAGGTCGATGTGCGACTTCTGCGCGCGGAAGGTGCACGAGCCTGACGGCGCGCCGTCCGGAAATCGAAACTTCGAGAACGGCGACTCCCCGAGCACCGGCGCGTCAGCAGGGTCCGCCGCCGCGAACACAGACTCCGGCACGGGCACTATCTTGCGCGTCGCGAGGTCGATGAGCATCCACTCGCTCGACGCGACGCCAAGCCGCGCCCCCGACGCGTCCTTCACCTCGAAGTCGCGCCACGCGACGATCTTGCGTCCGCCGCGCGGGAAGGTCTCGACGACGACTTCGTCCTCCCACTTCGGGAACCTGTCCATCTTCACGACGAGGCGCGTAAGGACCCACGATATGTTCTGCCCGGCGGACGCGAAGTCGGACTTCGAAAACCCGAGGTCCTCCGCGTTTACGCTCGCCGCCTCCTGCAGATAGTTGCATATCGTCGGCAGCGTGGCGAAGCCGTCCGCGCCGCACTCATATGTCCGCACCCTGAAAACACTCTCGCCTCTCATCTACTCGGTCTCCTTGCCCTTGAATTCCTCCATAGTCTCCGTCGCGGAGCTGTTTATCCCATCACGGCGGACCGTGCGCCACACGGTCAGGAAAAGTATCTTCGCGTCGAGCAGAAGCGAGCGGTTGTCGACGTACCACACGTCAAGCCGGAACTTCTCGTCCCACGAAATCGCGTTCCGCCCGTTCACCTGCGCCCACCCCGTTATGCCGGGGCGCACCTCGTGCCTGCGCGCCTGCTCCGGAGAGTAGCGCGGCAGATACGCCGTCGGCAGCGGACGCGGCCCGACGAGCGCCATCTTCCCCGAGAGGACGTGCAGGAGCTGCGGCAGCTCGTCGAGCGACGTCGAGCGCAGGAAGCGCCCAAGCCGCGTCATGCGCTCCGCGTCGCTTCCTTCACCGCTCTTCATCGTGCGAAACTTCATCATCGAGAAAGGCCGTCCGCCGAGACCCGCCCTTTCCTGCCGGAACACGACAGGCGATCCGTCCGCAATGCGCACCGCAAGCGCGACCAGCGCGGCAAGCGGCGCCCACAGCGGCGCGAACGCGACGACGATCAAGGTGTCTATTAGCCTCTTCATGCCACCTATTATACCAAAATATGCTATAATGGGCGGACGATGAAGACTTACGATTTTCCAGGTTTTTTAGACGTCCACGTCCACTTCCGCGATCCGGGGGTTCCCGAGGCCGAAACGACGGAGTCAGGCCTCTCCGCCGCCGCGCGCGGCGGATTCGCCGCGGTCGTCACGATGCCGAACACGACGCCGGCCTGCGACTCGCCGGAGCTGATGCAGTACCAGCTGAACAAGGCACAGACACTCACAACTCACGACTCCCAACTCATAACTCCGTGCATCCTTCTTCCCTCCGCGTGCATCACGAAGGGGCGGCTCGGACACGAAGTCGCCGAGCTCGAGGCGCTCGCGGAGGCGGGCGCGGCGTTCTTCACGGACGACGGCTCGTATGTCGCGGATGACAAGGTGATGGAAGAGGCGATGCGCCGCGCGGCGAAACTCGGAATGTGCATCTGCGAACACGCGATGGATCCGAAAGAGGTCAAGGACGGAGTGATCCGCGACTGCGACCTCGCGCGCAGGCTCCATCTGCCGATCATCCCGGTTTCCGCGGAGACGGTCGCGATACGCCGCGACCTCTCGATCTGCCGCGTCACTGGATGCAGGCTGCACATACAGCACATCTCGACAGCCGAAGGCGTGGAGCTCGTGCGCGCCGCACAGAAGGAGGGGCTTCCCGTTACCGCCGAGGCGACGCCGCACCATCTCGCGCTCTCGTGCGAGGAGATTCCGGCGAACGACGCGAACTACAAGATGGCGCCGCCGCTCGGAAACGACGAAGACCGCGCGGAGCTGCGCCGCGCCGTGAAGGAAGGCGCGCTCATGTTCGCGACGGACCACGCGCCGCATCCGGCGGCAAAGAAGTCGCTCGGGTTCGAGGCGAGCGCGAACGGCATCATCGGACTCGAGGCGGCGATTCCGCTCACCTGGAACGCGATGGTCGAAGAGGAGGGAATGTCGCCCGAGGCATGGGCGGAGGCGTGGTGGAAGATGCCCCGCTCGATTCTTTCCCCGCTTGCGGCGAAGAAGCTCGAGTCGGCGCGCCACACGACGATTGAAGTCGGCAAGCGCCGCGCGATCGAAGTCGCAAAGTTCGCATCCCTCTCCCGCAACTGCCCCTACGACGGCATGGAATCCGTCTGCTGGCCCGCTCCGTAACATCCATTTCTAAATCCGGTGGATATTCAACAACGGATACATACGCCAAAATGAAGATCGACATTCACCCACCCTACAGAGTCGTGTTCCTCGACTACCTCCGCGTTGTCGCGGTGTTCATGGTGCTGCTGGTGCACGCCTGCGAGCAGTTCTACTTCGGTGCCGACGGAGGGTTCTACATCCAGTCGCTATCGGACGCGTCGTGGGTCGTCGGAATCGACTCCGCCTGCCGCGCGTCAGTCCCGCTCTTCGTCATGGCGAGCGGCTACCTGCTCCTTCCGGTGAGGCGTCCGACCGGCGAGTTTCTGGCCCACCGCATTTTCCGCGTCGGGGTCCCGTTCGCGATATGGTGCTGCGTGTACAACTGGTGGAACGGCGGAAGCTGGGGGCAGATGCTGTTCAACTTCCCGGCGGCGACCGGCGGACACCTCTGGTTCGTTCCGATGCTCATCGGACTCTACCTTCTCATGCCGATTCTCTCCCCTTGGGCGGACCGCGCGTCGGAGAAGGAGGTTCGCGGATGGCTGATCCTCTGGCTCTTCACGACGACATTCCCCTTCCTGCGCAAACTCTGGGGATATTTCTACGGCACGCCCGACTTCGGCGCGGTTCCGTTCCTGTACGGAGAGTGTCCGTGGAACTCGTTCGGAACCTTCCACTACGTCAGCGGATTCTTCGGCTACATGCTCCTCGGCTTCTACGTCCGCAAGTTCCTCCCCAAACTCGACAGGCGCCAGACGATGTCCGTCGCCCTCCCGCTCCTCGTGATTGGCTGGCTCATCGTCTCGCGGTTCTTCTACTGCCGCATATCGAACTACGGGACGGAGTTCCCCGTCTCCGCACCGTACGCCGCGGCCGTTGACCTCGAGATGAGCTGGGAGTTCTGCTCGACCGGCGTCGCGATGACCGTCGCCGCGTACTTCCTCCTCCTGCGCAGGCTCACGGGCGAAGGCGCGTTCTACATGAAGGTTGTGCGTCCGCTCTCTGAGGCGAGCTTCGGCGTGTACCTCGTCCACATACTCATCCTCTGCCCCGTAGTCGCCGCCCTGCGTCCGCACATGCCCACGCCTGCGACCATCGCCGCGTCCGCAGCGGCGACGTTTGTCGCCTCCTCGCTCGTGTGCGTGCTCGGAAGGAAGATTCCGTACGCCGGAAAGCTCGTCTTCGGCTAGCGCCGCGCGGCTATTTCGCCGCGTCCTTCGCGGCGTCGAACTTGCGAACGCCAATGACCTTGAAGAAGGTCGCGGACTGGTCTTCGGGCCTGTCGAACGTGAAGCCATCCTCGTCCGCCTCGGCGTCCATCGCCTGCGCGAAGCTGCCGGGGGTGCTGCCGGGCACGACGAAGTACTCCGCCGCCGGACTCATTCCCTTGACCCGAAGCCTTATCTTCGCACCGCGAATCTCGATCGCGGTGATCTGCGGCGACTCTATCTGCGTGTAGACGCCTACGTCGCCCAGCCTTATCGCCGCCGACGCGCCGATTCCGCCGGCGACTCCCGCCGCGGACGTCGCCTCCTTCTCCGCGCCCGTCGCGCCGAAAGAGTTTACGACCCTGGGAAGTCCGTTCGCGTAGGCCGCAAGCGTAACCTTGCCGTCCGCGCCCTTCACGCGCGTGTCGAGGAGGTAGACCGCAAATGTTCCGCCCTCGTAGCTCTTCGCGTCCTCCGCGTTGATCTCCACGACCGTCACGGGGCAGCGTCCGCGCTTCGCGAGCGGAGCGACCATCACGACCTTGTCGGTCTGCGCAAGCGGAGTGCAGTCGGCGGACAGACCGCCGAACGTCGCGCCGTCAGCGGTCCACACGAGCGCATACGACTCGCCCTGCA
>Ga0129306_1003663_pt1 | contig 11094 bp, 9 predicted proteins | sample P827metagenome_FD_94438 | JGI IMG/M metagenome (GOLD analysis project Ga0129306, IMG submission 94438) | Capybara group fecal microbial communities from Wisconsin, USA - P827 metagenome | ecosystem: Host-associated > Mammals > Digestive system > Large intestine > Fecal | place: USA: Wisconsin...
GCCACTCAACGACTGTATATGTGCCAGGGTACGCATTTTGGGATGCGACTGCGTCGCATAAATCGGCCGAAGGCCGCTCTAATCACTACAAAACGGCGACACCTGATTGTGGTTGAAAAGCGCAAAGCAGTGAAGCGGTAGCGAGAACCCTAACCATCGGAGTTTTACTCATGCTCTTCCACTAAAAACTCCGACGGTTTACAAAACGCCTTCGCTACCGCGGCGGCCTATGCTTCGCACACCTCAACCGCACATGTCCGACGCGGGATGGCCGCCTCGACCTTGCTCTCATACTCCGTCTCATCCACCCAAAGCTCGCACTGGCGCATGACGGTCTCGAGCGCGCCTTTGGCTTCATCCGGCGGATACTTGTACTTCTTCAAAAGTCTCTTCACGAGCATGCGCATGTGCGCCCGCGCGCTGTCGCGCCGATCCCAGTCGACCGTGCGGTTGCGCCTAAGCTGGTCGGTCAGCTCCTTTGTGAGTTTAATGAGCTCGTCGTCGGTGTAGAACTTCTTCACCGCGTCAGGCTTGGCAAGAGCATCGTAGAATGCCGCCTCGTCCTCGTTGAGTCCCTTCGGAATGGAATCGATTCCCTCCTTGATGCGCGTCGCAAGCTCGATGAGACGCTTGATGACCTCCTCGTTCGTGATGTGTCCGTTGACGTACTCATTCATCGCCTTGCTCAGCATCTCGCTGAACTCCTCGCTCCTGACGAGGTTCTTCCGCGCATGGAGCCTGACGCTTTCGGAAAGCAGCTTCTTAAGTATCTCGACGGCGAGGTTCTTCTCCTTCATCCGCCTGATCTCGGTGAGAAACGCCGCGTCGAAGAGCGACACCGCCGCCTTCTTGTCGGAGAAGAGGTTTATCACGCCGTCGCTCGCCACGGACGCCTTCACCATCTCGGCGATCTGCGCGTTAAGCTCGGCAAGTCCCTTCTTCTCGCCGCCGGAGCCGGACATCGTCCACTGGTTGATCATCCCGCGCACAGCTTCCATGAATCCGGCCTCGAAACGGTCGCGCTCCGGCACCAGCGCGGCGCAGAGCGAAAGCGCCTGTTTCATGAGGTAGGCGTTTTCGAGGAATATCTCCTTCTGCCTCTTGCGCGCAGGCGCAAGCAGGAAGTTGACCGCGCCGTTGATCGCCTTGGCGCGCTCCAGGTCGCTGCCGTCAATCCCCTTGCTGTAGCCGTAACCGTGCAGCTGCGCACGGCAGACCTCCAGATGCTCGTAGAACTTCGGCTTCGCGATCGTCGCGACGTCCGGATTGCCGTATTTCTTCCTGTCGCGCACCGTGTACTGGTTCATGGCTTCCTTCAGGGCGGACGCGATGCCGATGTAGTCCACCACCAGTCCGCCCTCCTTGTCGCCATACACCCTGTTCACACGCGCGATGGCCTGCATCAGGTTGTGCCCGACCATCGGCTTATACACATACATCGTGTCGAGGCTCGGCACGTCAAACCCCGTGAGCCACATGTCGACTACAATGGCGATCTTGAACGGAGAATCCACGTCCTTGAACTGCACCGCCCTTTCCATCCTGTCGCGCTTCGTGCCGATGATGTCGCGCCATTCCTCAGGATCCTGGTTGCCCTCGGTCATCACGACCTGTATCTTGCCGCTCTTCCCCCATTGCGGACGGAGCTTCAGGAACCGCTTGTATATCTTAATCGCAATCGGGCGGGAATACGCAACTATCATCGCCTTGCCGACGAGGTTATTCTCGCGGTACTTCTCGTAGTGCTCGAGTATATCGTCCACCAGCGACGCCACGGTGTCATCGTGTCCGAGCAGCACCTCCATCTGCGACTGGTCGCGCTTCGACTGCTCGATCACATCCACATCCGCCTCTTCCTCCGCCGCAAGGCGCTTGTACTCCGCGTCAATCTTCGCGAGCGCGGCATCGTTGAGCCGCAGATGCACCACGCGACTCTCGTAGTAGACGGGTCTCGTCGCGCCGTCCTCCACGGCCTGCGTCATGTCATAGATGTCGATGTAGTCGCCGAATACCTCGCGCGTCGAGCGGTCGCCTTCATCTATCGGCGTACCCGTGAACCCGATGAACGTTGCGTTTGGAAGCGAGTCGTGAATGATACGCGCCGTCGGCACCACGCGCCGCGTCTCGACTGTTCCGTCCTCCTTGCGCACCACCTTCTCGGACTCAGCGAACCCGTAGTGTCCGCGGTGCGCTTCGTCCGCAATCACAATCACATCGCGCCTGCGCGAAAGCGCGTCGTCGGACTCCTCGAACTTCTGTATCGTCGAGAAGAAGAGTCCGTTCTGCTTCTGCTTCTTCAGGAACTCCTTCAGGTGCGCTCGGCTCGTGGCCTGTTCGGCGGTCTGCCGCAAAAAACCAGCGCACTTCAGGAACTGTCCGTAGAGCTGTCCGTCTAGGTCGTTGCGGTCCGTCAAAACAAGCACGGTCGGTCCGTCCAGCTCCGCAGCGAGCAGGTGCGCGTAGAAAACCATAGAGAGCGACTTGCCGCTTCCCTGCGTATGCCAGAACACACCGCCGCGTCCGTCGCCGCGCATCGCCTGTTTCGTCTTGTCGATCGCCTTGCGTACAGCGAAATACTGGTGATAGCCCGCGAGTATCTTGTCGGCCTTCGGACCATCCCCCGAAAAGCAGATGAAGTTCTTCACCACGTCGAGAAGTCGCTCCGGCGCGAGCAGCCCCTTGAACAGCGTCTCGAAGTTCCCGACCGCGCGATCTTCCTTCTTGCCGTCGACCGACTTCCACTCCTTGAACCAGCTCTCGTTCGCCGTGAGCGAACCCGCGCGAGTGGACACCATGTCGCTTACGACGCAGATCTGGTTGAAGGTGAAGAGGTCGGGTATGTCCTTCTGGTAGTTCCTGAGCTGGAGGAACGCATCGCGGACAGTCGTGTCGGGATTGGACGGATTCTTGAGCTCGATCACGACGAGGGGGAGTCCGTTGACGAACAGGACCACGTCGGGCCGCCGCATGATTTCGCCGTTCTGGACCGTCCACTGGTTGACGGCGTGGAAGGCATTGCGCTTCGGATGAGCCCAGTCGACGAGATCAACGAGGACAGTGCGCTCTTCGCCGAACAAAACGCAGGTTGCCTCCACTCCGTTCTGCAGGCAATCGGTGAACGCGGCGTTTCGCGCGACTACGCTTCCGCCGGCAATGTCCTTGACCTTCGCGAGCGCCTCGTTGATGGCTTCGTTCGGCGTGTCGCGGTTGATCGCGAAGACGCGCTCGCGCAGCACCTCGTCCCATGTCGGGTCGCTGTAGTCGCGCTCGATGTCGGGACCGTATTCTACCGTCCACCCCTCCTCGGCGAGGAGATCCAGCACCGCCTTCTCATAGGCGCTTTCGTTGTATGAGCCTGTGGTCATGGCAAAGCCTCCTCCTCGAACAGACGTTCCAGCGACTCGCGCTGGGCCGTGAATTTCCTGGGATTGCTTTTCCGCAGCGATTCCAGGTTATGCCGTTTCCAACGAATAGCGGGCAGCTCGTCGAAATGCGGGATGCCCCACGCGTTCTCTTCGCCCGAAAGCGACACGAAATCCAAAAGCCGCTGCTTGTCGCCGTCATCGAAGAGGCCCTTCACGTCGGCCGCCAGTCGTTCAAGCGCCGCAAGGTGCTCGTCGTATGAAAACGGCTCGTCGGACATCCCCGCAAACTGCTGGTCGAATATCTCGCGCTGCTCCTGAATCACCGGACCAAGCAGTTCGTGCAGGGGACGGTTGTGCCCAAGTGCCAGCACAAGGAACCCCTCCTTGACTTCCTCAAGCGAATGCGCCTTGTAGAACTGCGCCATGTCGAAGAGGTCCCGCGGATGCTGCCGATCGAGCGCCGCGCAGACCTTCCCGCCATACAGCTCCTTGAACGACAGCACCTGCATCACCGTTTCGTTTCGCGTCAACTCAACGATCCTATTGCAAACCTTGAGCGGTCTTACAGGATACGCCGTTCCTCTCAAAATGAAATTCGGCTCGACTTTGATGATGATCTTATCCTTGGAACAATACATCTTGCGCGCATTATCAGCGCCACTCAACCTTGCGTCAATGCCTGCCTTCTTCAGTTCTTTTACAATTCGCTCCAAAGCTAGATTTATTTCTCCTATCGCCTCGTCGCGCCCAGCCATCTTCACGTATGTCAGATCGATGTCAACGGAGAGCCGAGGCAGATTGAGTTCAAAGAGGTTGATTGCCGTGCCACCCTTGATGGCAAAACAATCCTCAACTGCGACAAAAGGCAGGACTTCCGTTACAAGATGGACTTGCTGCACGTACTCCCGAAGCATCAGATTTCCCTCCACGGCTTGACGACAACATTGTATTTTCGCTCAAGCGATCCGCCTTTGTCTATCATGCGGCAGCCAGAACCCAGGTCAACCGAAGAGAGATCGAGGCGTTTCAACCACGGATGCCCTGCTTCTTCTGCAAGCATCAGGAAAAGGCGCTTGGCCTTGACCGACGAGCAGTGCGTCAGCAGTTTCTGGACAACGGTAGCCCTTAGACTCGCCATCATCTCGAAAAGCTGATAGCACTCGGCAAGCTGAACTTCGCGCGGAACAAGATTCAGCAATTCAAGAATTGCCCGCTCAGGGTCAGACCGGAGACATCTAAAACCATTTGTCGGCTGTTCGGACACCCCGTCATCGACCGCGATGAACGACGTCGTCGAAAGCGAATATTGCCCGGCAAACTTCTGGGCGAACCATCGCGGAAGCGCCATGCCCCTTTTCAAGTAAAGATATGCCTTCCGCCTCCGCATTGGAATGAAATGAACAAATCCGTCAAGTGCCAAAGCGCTCCGGGCCCCTATTCGAAGCGGGAGTCCCACTTGATGATTGAGAGCGTCAACGGCAGCCTCAATGCTGGGATGCTGCCCTTGTTTGCAATATGCACCATTCCCGAATTCATCAATCCAACCATTTTTCTTATAGCCATACAGTTGCTCGTATGTGTACCCCTTTGACAGCAAATACGACGAAACGGCAACCCCATTTTCTGGGATTGTCCCCTGGATTCTTTTTACATTCGCTTTAGTTTCTGAACTCACAACGCAGTTATTATAGCAAAAATAAAGTGGCGGGGCAATGCCCTACGCCGAGATTTTCACCTTCTCCACGTCGATCTCACCGCTCACCAGCTTCGGCAGCAGCGCATCGCGCAGGGCGGCAAGTGCGCGGGATTCCTTGCAATGATTAAAAATCATCTTAAACAACGGTTCTACCGACTCGCCAAATTCCTGGACTAGTTTATGTGTCGGATCAGGCATCATAACATCTAGTACATTAGATTGGTTTATACCAGGTATTGCGGCCTTGCCACCATTCATTTCCAGCCAGCTGAAAACGTATTGCGACTTGAAATAGAAATAAGCGAAGATGTTTGTTGCACGATTTCCAAAATCAACTTTGAACACATGTTCATTAATGTAACACTCTTCATACGGAAAGCCTTCACCAAACATTGAAAAGTGCGGCTTAAACATTCCAGGTTTGCCGCCGTCTTTATACAACAACAATTCGTAACCGTTGATCTTTCCCCTTTTCAACTTGGCCGCATATTCTTCTGGTATAAATTTCTTAGCACCAAAATCAAACTCTCCCAGTTGCTTAACGTTCTCTGCCCCTATACTTGGAATCCCTGATAACGCCGCGCCACCTTTAGGACGACTTCCTGTTTCCAAAATTGGATTGAGGTTTCCCACTTTTACATAGCGTAATTCTTCGGGATGATTGCCCCAAATCACATCCGTAATTTGTTTGCCGCCGAAGGGCTCGAAGTCCACAAACCACGACTTGAAAATCGCCTGCGCCTGCGCTTCAAGGTTCGCGCATATCTTGCGGTTGTTCTCGATCTTGTCGTCAAGCGACGAGAGAACAGCGGCTATCTTGCGCTGGGTGGGGAGTGGGGGAAGAGGGATTTCAAGATCTGATATTTGCTGCAAATTCAGATTTGCTTGAACTGACTGTCCAGATGATATTGACGACAACAACTCTTGTGTTGAAGGGCTTGAAAGAAAATACTTCAGATAAAAGCCATCTAATTCAGCACTTTCTAATCGTATGATGGCAATTGCTTGATTGATGTTTGCCGGCAAATAACTAGGCGTCACCAACGCTACACGACCGATTGCGCCTGCAATGGTAATCAGGATATCCCCTTCATTTAAAATCGATCGTCGTAATTCTTTGCAATGAATTTGTTCTGGAATATACTTGAACGAACTGCCGCCAACTATACCATTGTCAACATTCTCAGCCCTAAGGAAAATAACAGCTCCTTCATCACCCTTAGAAACATATTCACATCGAGGCGTTGTTCCCTTTGTGATTACAGCCACCTCATCCCCCAGCCGCACTTTCTTCCACTCGCTCATGCGGCACCTCCCTTGCCACAGCTAGAAGTTCTAGAATTTCTAGAACCGCTAGAAAAGCTAGAACCGCTAGACCCGCTAGAAAAGCTAGATATTCTAGAATTGCTAGAAACTCTAGAAAAGATAGTGTCTTTAGAACCGCTAGAAAAGCTAGATATTCTAGAATTGCTAGAAACTCTAGAAAAGCTAGACCCGCTAGCCCCGCTAGAACTTCTAGAAAAGCTAGTATCTCTAGATCTACTAGCCAGTCTAGAAACCCTCGCCTCTCTAGCCCTTCTCGCCTTGATCGTCATCGCGCGGCCTCGCTTTCTGCCAGGCGCGCCTTCAACTGCTCGATCTCGCGGCGCAGGCTGGCGTTCTCGGTCTTGAGCGCGGCAATCTCCTCGTTCTGGGTCTTCCGGCGGCCAAGACGGGCCGCGGTCATGCGCTCCCTGATGCCGCCGTTCTCGGTGAAATCCTTTTCCTTCGCCGCCAGATGCGTCGCAATCATCTTGTCGACCATGTGGCAGAGCGTATTCGCGCAGTTCGCGATTTCCTCGTCGGTCCACTTCTCGAGGAACGGCTCATAGTCCTCTACTCTATTATGGGCGCGGCAGAACTTCAGCAATCCGTCATAGCGCGGGTGATTCTTGTTCCACACCGCGAGCTTGCGGCTCATGAGATAGTCGAGGTAGTCCTCCTTCAGTTCCTTGATGCTCGCGCGCGCGACGTTGAGCAGCTTGAGCTCCATCTCCGTCGAAGTCACGCCGTCGGCACAGCCCTCGACGATGTTCTGCTTGCCGCTCCTTGCGGCCTGCACCATCTGATCGACCGTGCGGTCGCCGTATTTGGGAAGAAACCTTTTGCAGAACACATAGGTCATCTGATAAAGCGCGACCGTCTTCTGGTAGAAATAGAGATTCTCCCAGTTGGTCTGCTTTCTTAAAACTCTCACCGGCTCAGTCATTAGCAAGTCTCCATTCTAGCTGCTCTAGATATTCTAGCCGTTCTAGATATTCTAGACTTTCTAGAAATTCTAGCCTCTCTAGACCTCATAGCCTATCGCCTTTAGATTGGCCTTTATCTGCGCTTCCAGTCGCGCCGATTCGCCGAACAGTTCGCCCAGTTCGCCCGTGAGCCGCTTCATCTTCGCGTCGAACGGCTCGCCGTCGTCTTCTTCCACCTTGCCGCCCGCGTAGAGGCCGGGCGTGAGCTTGAACTTCTTCTCCGCGATCTCCTCCGTCGTGGCGACGGCGGCAAATCCCTCTTCCTTCCTGAACTTCCCGTTGCGGAACTTCTCGAAAGTGGCCGCGATCTTCGCGATGTCCTCGTCGGAGAAAGTGCGGTGCGTCCTGTCCACCATGTGGCCGAGCGCAGTCGCGTTGATGAAGAGCGTCTTGCCGGGCTGGTCTTTAGCGCGGTTGAAGAACCAGAGCGTGACGGGAATCGTCACAGAGTAGAAGAGCTGCGGCGGCAGGGAGACGATGCCCTCCACGAGATCGTCCTCGATGATCGCCTGGCGTATCTTGTCTTCGCCGCCCGTCGCGCTCGTAAGTGCGCCGTTCGCCAGCACGAGGCCGATGCGCCCCCTCGGCTTCAGGTGCGAGATCATGTGCTGAATCCACGCATAGTTGGCGTTGCCGTCCGGCGGCAGACCGTACTTCCAGCGCGGGTCGTCCTTCACCCTGTCCGCGCCCCACTTCTTCTGGTTGAACGGCGGATTCGCGAAGATGCGGTCCATCTGCGTCCCGGCGTGGATGTCGTGCATCAAGGTGTCTTCGTGGCCCATGCCGAAGTCCGCGCCGATGCCGCGGATGGCCATGTTGATCTTCGACATCTTCCACGTGTCGGGGTTCGCCTCCTGTCCGAACACCGAGACGTCCCCGCGGCTGCCGCTGTGCGTTTCGATGAACTTAACCGACTGCGCGAACATGCCGCCCGATCCGCAGCACGGATCGTAGATGCGCATGCCGGCGGCGGGCTGTAGGACTTCGACGAGAATCCGCACGATGGTCTCGGGCGTGTAGTATTCGCCGCCCTTCTTCCCCTCGTATTCGGCGAAGTGCTGGATGCAGTATTCGTAGGTGCGTCCGAGTATGTCGCGGTTCGCCTCGATGTCGCCGAGCGGCAGCTCGTTCGTGAAGAGGTCGATAACGTCGCCGAGCATCCGCTTGTTGATGTCCGTGGAGCCGTAGAACTTCGGGAGCACGCCCTTGAGCGCCTTGTTCTCGCGCTCGATGGCGATCATCGCGTTGTCGATCGTCTCGCCGTTGTTCGCCTCGTGCGCGACGGCGGCGATCCTTTCCCAGCGCGCGGACTTGGGGACGAAGAAGATGTTCTTCTCCATGTAGGCGTCGCGGTCTTCCTCGTCGCCGTAGTCCTCCGCCTTCAGCTCGCGGTAACGGTTCTCGAAGGCGTCCGAGACATACCGCAGAAACAAGAGCCCCATCAGCACCTGTCGGTACTGCGTGGCGGGGAGCTTCCCGCGCATCAGATCGGCGGCGTGCCAGAGCTTGGCCTCGAATCCAAGGGTTGCAGTCGACTCCTTTATCTTTTTTGCCATTTACCAGACACCTCGCTTCTGCGTTGATGCTAAATTGATTAAACGCCCAACCGGAGGGAGAAAAGTGGCGGAGTGGAGGAGTTAATTTGTCGACTCCCTCACTCACCCACTCTCAACTCACCCACTTGCCTTTCCGTTTTCCGGACTATGACCCCACGCCGCGCAGTGCGCCTCGCGGAATGGGAATATTATATCAAATTTTCACCCAAGCAAATGGCTGGAACGTGAATCTTATCTGGCCTCACATTGTTCCGTCGCGGAGCGACGGAACCCCCTACTCCACGCAGTGAAAGCAAATGCGCTGTCGCCGATGGCGTCAGGCACCTCCCGAGGTACATGGCAGGTACCTCGCGAGGTGGGCATAGGGTACCTCGCGAGGTAGGTGGTGGGTACCTCGCGAGGTAATGTTGGGCCCAATTTCATGCACAGGTTTAGAGGGCCGATGCCTCCACGAGCCAGTGGGGCATCGGAGGCGGAACCTGGCGCGTTTCCTTCGGCTCGAAGCCCGCTTCGCGCATCCAGCCCTTGAGTTCCTCGTCGGAGAAGACCCATCCGTTTTCCGTCGTGAGCGCCATGTTCACAGCGAAGAGCGCGGAGAACTTCGGCGCCGTGTGCGTCGCGTCCGTCATCATGTCGAGGACGAAGAGCCTTCCGCCCTTCTTCAGCGCGCGACGAGCGCGGCGGAGGATGTCGACGATCTGCGCCGGACTCTCCTGGTGGAGCGCGCCGAAGATCGTCACGACGTCGTACGACTCCGCTTCGTATTCGTCGGAATGGTAGTCGCCCGCGCGGCACTCGATGCGGTCAGAAAGACCGAACTTCGCGACATACCCCGCCGCCTCGGCGGATATCGCCTTCAGGTCGACAGTTACGCACGTCGCGCCCGGATTCGCCTGGCACATGAGAATCGCGTACGCGCCTGGTCCGCCCGCAAGGTCGAGGATGCGCGCGCCCGCCGGAATGCCGAGCATCGGGACGATTCCCTTGCCGATGCCCATGGCTCGTCCGAACATGGACGCCGCAAACGCCTTCGTGCGCGCGGCGTCTTCGCCGAGATGGATTTCCGGACGCTCCACCGGCTTTCCAGTCTTCGCGAGTTCCGCGAGACGGCCCCATGCCGGATAGACGTCGCGGTTGTAGCGGATCGCCTTCGTGAGATCCGCAGGCGAGCCTGGGATGAGCGCCGCCTTCGCGGCCTGCGTGTTGAAGTATTTTCCGTCGCGCTTCTCCAGTAGCTCCTCCGCCACGCACGCGTCGAGCAGAAGCCGCATTCCGCGCGGCACATCTGCCGCGAACTCGCCCTTCTCGACGCGCGCGAACACGTCGCAGTCTATCGCCGCGAAGAGCACGGCGCTTCCGTAGTACGCGCTTGCGAGATCCACTATGTCCTGTACGTTCTTCATTGCATCAGACTCCTTTCTCGTTGACTACTTCACTTCGACCCAGTCGCCCGACTTGCAGTCGACCTCGAAAATCTTCCCGCCACGGCGGACAACAAACGAGTCCTTGCCAGATGCGTTCATCACGAAGGTGCGCGTCCCTTCGCGCACGTCAACGACGCGTCCGTCGTCGTAGAGGCCGACAACCGTCTCGCCCTTCCCGATCGCCTCTATTATCGGATACTGAAGCTCTGGATGATGTGGGACGAACCTTCCGTTCTGCAGGGTGTCGCGGTGATCCTGCGAAAAGCGTATCCACTTCTCGATCATCGCGAGATGGTCCTTCGGCGCGTCGCGGAGCATCATCGAGTACTGCACGACGCCGAACATCGCGTTGATGATGTACAGCGCGGCGTGATCGGGAGTGTCGGCGTAGTTCCACTCGAGCATGTCGGAGTGGACGGCCGTCGCGCCCGAGGCGAGGCGCAGGTTCGCCATCGCGAAGCGGTTGCGGCGCATGTTTCCGGGGCAGTCCCCGACGCGCAGCATGTTGCCGTACTTGCGTATCGCGGGGCCGACGTAGCTCTGGCGGAACTCTACGAGGACGCCTGGCTTGACGGACTCGAGCGCCGCCTTGACCTCGGTCATGAGCCTGTCGACGGCGAGCGGAAGAGACTTGATGTCGCGTCCGGCGTAGCCGTCCTTAACGGCCGGGTCCTGTCCGCGGAAGTACATCGCGTCGATGAAGTCGAGCTTGAAGCCGTCGATGTTCCAGTCCTTCACCGCCTTGACGTACGTATCAACAAGGAA
>Ga0129306_1003664_pt1 | contig 11090 bp, 11 predicted proteins | sample P827metagenome_FD_94438 | JGI IMG/M metagenome (GOLD analysis project Ga0129306, IMG submission 94438) | Capybara group fecal microbial communities from Wisconsin, USA - P827 metagenome | ecosystem: Host-associated > Mammals > Digestive system > Large intestine > Fecal | place: USA: Wisconsin...
AGAACCTGTCAAGGGCAAGCCGCTGACGCGGTGGCTGGTTTTGCCTCCGGTTCGGAATCTAAGAACAGCTCTGATGTGAGTGCAAAAGGTGGATCCCCACCCACACTTATGCCAGAAGCCTCTAATATATGAACCAATTGCTTAAAGTAAGAGATCTCTGCAAGACATATATCATTCGCTCCAACAGCAATAATGTTCTTTGCAATATTGACCTCGATATTGAAGAGGGCGAATTTGTAACGGTTATGGGACCCAGCGGAAGCGGTAAATCCACTCTCCTCTATACCGTGAGCGGAATGGATCAGGCATCTTCGGGAATTGTCGAATTCGAGGGAAGAAGTCTGAGCTCAATGACAAGAAATGAACTCACCGAACTCAGGCTGAGAAAAATGGGGTTCATCTTCCAGCAGATGTATATGATGAAAAATCTCTGCATCATGGATAATATCATACTCCCCGGCTATCAGGCAGGTATGAACAAGAAGGAAGTTGACCGCCGTGCTGAAGAACTTATGAGGAGGCTGGAAATTATCGATACAGCTTCAAAAGAGCTTACTGAGGTATCGGGCGGTCAGCTTCAGAGAGCCTGTCTCTGCCGTGCGCTTATTAATTCTCCGAAGATCATTTTTGCCGACGAGCCTACAGGTGCACTCAATTCAAAGGCTTCGGGCGATGTTATGCGAGAGCTTAATACTGCTAACAGAGATGGTACAACTATCCTTATGGTCACCCACAGCGAAAGAGTCGCTTCGTTCAGCAACAGAGTCATTTATCTCATGGATGGTGGAATACAGGGAGAATTGGTTCTTGGCAAACTTGAGGACGATGAGGAAATAACTTCCAGAGAGAGAAAGCTTCATCACTGGCTTAGTGAACTGGGGTGGTAATGATATGAAAAAAATATTGTTTACAGCTGTTTCACTGCTTTGCGCTCTTACTTCATGTGAAGCCGAGACCTATGATACTTTCGTGTTCCCACAACAGGAAAGCTCTGCCCTTGAACCTGTTGATAATCGTTTTACCAATAATGATTACAGTAATATCCCACCCGTTTCAGAGGAGACAATCGAGGTTTTCACTTCTGAAGACGGTATATGTACCATACAAAAGAAGAACGACTATTACGATGTATCCCTTGATCTTCGTTCTGGCGATCATTTCGGTGCAGGAAAAGTCTATGCCGAAACTCTTCTTAAAGCGGACCATGATTTTGAGAAAAAGGCTGAACAGATCATTAGTGATACAATGATCGCATCTATGGTTCTTGTAAAGAAAAGCAAAAGAAACGACGTACTGCTTGAACTCGCAGATAAGATGCGCTCAACCCTTCCTCCGGATTACGGCGATGAGGTGGAGGGCTTTGCTTCCGTATTCAGCAAAACTGACGGTATTTCGCTGAATGACGGGGTATTATCCTCAGATGAAGCGGTTATTTTTCAGCTGTACTATGACATTTTTCTGGATTACAACGGCAGTGCTGTTTCAGTCGGTGGAAACAGATCTGAAACAGGCAGTCAGATATCCGCTGTTACTGCTGTTTCATTTTGCAGAAAAAGCGATTTATTATTATCCGATCACTGTGTGTTAAGACTTATCGGAGATGATCGTACTATAAATTCCGTTTCGTATCTGGGAATGCTCGGTGTAAAAACTGCCGTTACGGATAAAGGCGTTCTTGCCTCGATAATTAATGCTGACCGGGAGGTCAAATATGATCATCCCTGCGGTATACCACGTTCATTCGTTATCAGAGAAGCTCTGGAAAAGTGCGATACTGCTGAGAAAACAGGTGAATATCTTGTTAAGGAAGTGTATGATCCCGATTATTTGTTCAGTGTTTTTCTGTCGGACAGAGACAATGTTTTTTCTGCAGAACTCAGCAGTGAAAAAGGAAAATCTGTTCTAAGGGATAAGGATACAGATCTGTTCGGGGCTTTGCCATACGACTGCCCCGATTGCTTTTTTAATGTAATCAGCTTTGTTTCTGATGGAGAAACGGATAGGATCACACTTGATAAAAACACATTAAATATCAGATATTTAACGTGGAGAAAGTACAATGACATATTTTCCGGAAGCGAACCCCTGAATATTACATCTGTAAAGAATATCCTCACATCAGAAACTATAGATTCGCACACGAATATAATCCGTGATAATAAAATGCAGTTTATGCTCATCGTGGATCATGCTTCCGGAACGTTTCAGGCTGATCTTGTCAGAGAAGAAGGCGTTAAGAATATGCCTGATTTTATTGATCTCGGTTCTTTCTGACAGCTACTTGATAAATTCCTGCTTACATGGTATAATTAAATAGAAATTATTGGAGGTGATGCCGTGAAAGATATACTTATGATAGAGGATGATCCCGAACTTGGAACGCTTGTGAGGGATTTCCTTTGCAGGGCTGAGCTTTCTGTGGATCTGTTCGGCGACGCTGAATCGGGAATTGCTGCTCTCGGGAATGAGACATACCGTCTTATTCTGCTGGATGTTATGCTTCCGAAAAAGGATGGCTACACTTTCTGTTCCGAACTCCGAAAAAAATATGATACTCCTGTGCTTATGATGAGTGCAAGAGATGACGATCAGAGCAAGCTTACAGGATACGGCACAGGTGCTGACGATTACATCACAAAGCCTTTTTCCATTCCTGTACTCCTTGCAAAGATAAGAGCGCTGATGAAAAGAGCTGTCGTTAAGCCTGAGAATCACGAGATCTCGGGATGCGGTATTACTCTGGATATGCAGAATCACGTTGTCCGCAAGAACGGCACTGTAATTAAGCTGAACGTTAAAGAGTATGAGCTTCTGAGGACCATGATGGAGCATCAGGGCGAAATAATGGATAAAAACAAGCTGTTCGACACGGTCTGGGGTTTCGACTGCTTTTCCGAGCCGAGTACTGTCAGCGTTCATATACGCTGGCTACGGGAAAAGATCGAAGATGACCCGAATGAGCCGAAGATAATCCAGACCGTCTGGAAAGCCGGATACAGATTCGGAGGCGGAAATTGAATGTGATGTTTCGTTCTCTCGCCTTTATAACTGCGGTTGTCATTGCCGCTCTCATTGCTTTCAATGTCTGGCTGAGTAAAACTATAAGCAGCAGATCAGACGAGAGAAATATTACTATAAATTCCATAAATCTTGAGCTTTCCGAAATTCTCAGCGAACATCCGGAAGATCCGTCTGAGCTGATCTCTGAAAAGCTTCCGGAATGGCGCAGGATCTACGGTGCAGATGTTCCTGACAAAATAGAATTTATCCCGATAAAAGCCGATGCTAAGCAGTTTATTTCATCCTCTGACAGTGATACTTCTGTATGTACGGTAAGAAACGGAAATGACGAGCTCCTCGGAGTTGTTCTTTACACCTGCAAGAATTCCTATTACCTGAAGATAAGAATTGTTTTTTGCTGTGTAATTATTGCGTTCTGGATGCTGATCTGCGGAGTATTGCTTTACATTCATTTCCGCATTCTTGCTCCATTCAAGAAACTGGCAGACTATCCTGCACATATCGCTAAAATTCCGACAGCAGAAAAGCTTCCCGAATCACGGAATAAGTATTTCGGAAAATTCATCTGGGGCATGAATATGCTTACAGATGTACTTCAGACTGAACGGCGTGAGAATGAAAAGCTTGAATATCAGCGTCAGACCCTTATTGCCTCTATCGCCCACGGTGTAAAAACTCCAGTTACAAATATCAGCCTGTATGCTGACGCCATTGAAACGGGGCTGTACTCCGATCATGTTGATATCGCTCAGAAGATACGCAACAACACCAAAAAAATAGAAGCTCTCACGGCTGAACTTATCGGCACAGCTTCCGAATCTGTTAATGCCTACATCCCCGAGATCAGCAAATTCTACCTGAGAGAACTGTGTGAACTTACTCTCAGCGAATATGCAGGCAGAATGAAGATCAGCATGATCCCCTTTGATGTCAGCTGTTCGGGCGATCCGATGATCGAAAGCGACAAATACGGACTTTTCCGTATTATTTCCCAGCTTATAGAGAATGCTGTAAAATACGGCAACGGTCAGGGAATTTCAGTGGCCATGAGAAGACAGGATGACGGTACAAGCATATCTGTCCGCAATAAAGGTCAGCTTCTCCCCGAATCGGAACTCCCGTTTGTTTTCGGAAGCTTCTGGCGAGGTTCTAATTCCAGAAATACCGAAGGAAGCGGAATCGGACTTTTTATCTCCCAGAAGATAGCTGCTGCTCTCGGAGGAAGCGTCTATGTACGAAGACTTCCCGAAACAGAAGAAATGGAATTCACCATTTTCATAAATGCATAACAGCCCATAGCTTTTCAGCTGCGGGCTGTTTTGTTTTCAAGGGATTTTATTGTTTGATATATATGTCAATTCTGTTGTTCTTTCCGAATCGGATAAATATCTTTCCATCTTCAGACGGGTAAACCGTATATCTGATAAAGTATTTTGTTAATGCGTCACTTCCGTAAACAGTGCCTTCTCCGATACTCTCGGTTCCTTCGGGGAGTTCGGAAAGTTTGATATGTTCTGTTGTGCAAATATACTGCTCGCCGCCGAATTCAATGATATTATGGCTTTTTTGTATTGCGAGCGGTCCTATTATATGTTTTTCGATTTCTGCTGCTGTTTCTATGGTAGTAGTTGCGGTTACAGGGCCTGTTTCTTCAATTGCCTCGCATGGGATAGTTGCAGTCAAAGTCTCCTTAACCGGAATTGTAACCGGTGTAACAGGATTGGATTGAATAGTTACCGGAGATATTTCGATTGCTGTTTGCTGCTGCTGTGTTGTTTGGGCTGTATGTGGCTGCGTTACGGGTTCACTGTCAACAACATTGGAATTAGAAACGGTTTCTGAAGGCGTAGTGCTGGTTACAGTCGTATGAACGGTCTGCATGGTATTTCTTTCAGTGTGAGTTGTTGTTTGCTGCGCAGAAGTCGGTTTTTCGGTTGCTGATTCATTTTCAGATGCGGTTGTATCCGGTGAAGAAACGCTGGTTATCGCTGATGTGGTTGCTGTTATAGCTGTTGTTTTGGTCGTTTTCACAGCTGATGCTGTTCTTGTATGCGATGCGGTGCTTCCTGTTTTGGTGTCGGAAGCAGTTGCAGTTTTTGCAGTTGTAACGTCCTTTTCCTCGATAACGTATGAACTGCTGTCATGCTGCGGAAGTTTATCCTTTACGTTGAGACGCCATATGCCTACGCCCGTTATTACTGCGGCACACATTCCCGATACGGCAAAGGATGTCTGGCGTATTTTGGTATTTCTTATGCGGCGGTTTTCGATTATTCTGTCGCCTTTCTGCATTATTCTTACAGAGATCTCCTCATATGTCCTCATATTCAAAGCCCTCCTCAATGAGTATTTGTCTAAGCTTTTCCTTGGAGCGGTACACGAGATTATAGACCTGCCGCTCCGATTTTTTCATTATGTCAGCCGTTTCCGAGGTGTTAAAGCCCTCAAAATATACCAGATACAGAACCTTTCGGTATTCGTCATTCAGCTTTTCCATCGCCTGATGAACTATTCTTTTTTGGTCTGATCTGATGTGCCTTTTCTCGATATCATCACCGTCTGAAATGTCATAGAAATCATCTATGGACGGCTCGGAAAGATTTGACTTTTTCCGCACATAGTGACTGGCTGTATTTCGCCCTATCGCATAAAGCCACGTCTTGAACGTGCTTTTTCCCGAGAATCCAGGCTTATCCACATATATTTTAAGGAAAGCTTCTTCAGCTATTTCTTCGGCAACTGCGAAGCTTTCAACGAATTTACTCAGATACAACGCAAGACCATCCCAGTATTCACGGATAAGGTCGGTAAATGCGTCTTTATCCCCATCGAGAAAACGGCGGTAATTTTTAGTACCGCTGTCCATATGATCCTCCTTTTTAACAGGTAACTCCTCTTTATTATTTAGTACCGGTGAACTCCTCGTTTTTCTCACTATAATTATAAAATATCACAGATTATCTGTCAATAAAAATTTTTATGAGAAATGGTGAGAAAAATCTTTCTCAAATGGTACTAAATAGTGAAAGAAAAAAATCCAAAGGAGGTCTTACTATGAAAAAAATGTATATCTCATTCGTACTCACAGCTGCAATGACAGCTGCTATGATACCGAATTCAGTCTTTGCAGGCGGAGATCTGACCAAAACACCGATCGACTTGCAGGATTACTATGATTCTGTAGAAAACTTTTCTAAGGAAGAAATCCCGAAATACAAGTGCCTCACAGTGGATGATGTGTTAGGCGATATCAATGGCGGTGAATACGTAAGTCTGTCGACCGGACTGGGCAGTACTATGGATGAAAAAGGCAAACTTCATAAAATCGATAAGCGGTTTTCAGCAGCTGTTGCCAAGATCAAGGCAGGCACTGAATCCAAACCTGCATTTGAGGAACTTGCAAAATCTCCGTTAGTTGTAATTGATGGTCAGTACATTATCATCAGGCGTGGCGCAGCTGAAAATATTGACAAGTATGTGGATACCCTCAAAAACGATCCTGATGTTCTGTCCATTGATCTGGATTATGGAATTTACGAGGATACCGCCAACTATGTGAGCATTGAGGGCTTTTTCTACGACGGTGAAAAGCTTACTGATGAATTCCTTGCTGAATTTCCTGCACTTGCGCTTAAACATAGCGATAACTGGAGCACTGAAGCTCATGATTACTTTGTTGTGTTCGGAGGCCGTGATTCTGATCCTGTGGATATTTACAGGGATATCGTTAAATTCAAGGAAAAAGTTCCGTCAATAGATGTCTGTGCTATATCTACTTGCCTTGCAATGATGAAACCTGAAATGTATTTCTGCCATGAGTCTGTTTACGTGGATGGTCTGGGCGGAGATGCTAATATTGACGGTGTGATGGACATTTCCGACTCTGTAATGATAATGCAGTCCATCGCTAATCCCGATAAGTATGGTCTCAGAGGCGAGGATGGAATTACAGGTCAGGGCGTAAAAAATGCCGACTCTGACGGAAACGGCATTACAAATTCAGACGCACTGGCAATTCAGAAGAAGCTGCTTCATCTTGACGAAAATAAAGCTGTGACTTCCGCATAGTTTATGAGAATAATGAAAGCGTTATGGTTCATCTTCATGGCTATGATTATCTGAAAGCTAATGACGGCACATGGTATAAGAATGTAATATAAAATCGGGGACAGCCTTTACTAAGGACTGTCCCCGATAATTATTATTTAAGGAATCCGTTGATTATCTGCTCTTCGGCTTCGGCCTCGGTCAGACCTAATGTCATGAGTTTGATAAGCTGGTCTCCTGCTATTTTACCTATGGCAGCTTCGTGAACAAGTGCTGCATCGATATTATTTGCTTCAAGTGACGGCACAGCAAGTATCCTTCCGTTATCCATAATGATAGAATCGCACTCGGTATGTCCGCTGCATGGCGCATTGCCGTTTACGCAGAGGTCAAGCTTCTGGTAGCTGTTATCTCTTGCGACGCTTCGTGATACAACATCAGCGCTGGAGCCTTCTTCGTTAAGGTCAACCTGGTACACGCTGGCAGCATTCTGTTCGCCGTGAGTCATAAGTCTCTCATGGACAAGGAGTTTTGCGTCTTTTTTCAGCTCTGCCCTGGTGGTACGCTGAGTGGAGTCAACACCCTTTATCTGCACCATTTCGAGCTCAGCTGTACTTCCCTCGTCAAGGTAAAGCTCTGTTACAGGATTGAGGATACGTTTACCGCTTCCGTCTCCTGAGCCGTAATGCTTCTCAACATAGCGGATCTTTGAATTCTTGCCTACGAAGAATCTGTGGATTCCGTCATGTTCGGAGTCCTGTGTTCCGCAGTTGTCGATACCGCAGCCTGCAACTATGAGTACATCGCAGTCATCACCGATGAAGAAATCGTTGTACACAGTCTCCTTCAGACCGCTTGCGCTGAGCACTACAGGAATGTGAACGCTTTCATTCTTTGTTCCGGATTTTATGCGGATATCTATACCGCTCTTGTCAGTTTTGGACTCGATCTCAATGTTCTTTGTAGAACGCCTGTCCACTGATTCGCCGTTTGCACGGAAATTATAAGCTCCCTCGGGAATATCGTGGAGATCTGCTACTTCTTTAAGAAGGCGCTTCTGTACTGCATCCATTTCTTTCATGTCCGTCCCTCCTTATGACAATCTCTCGCAGGCATTGAGAGCGTAATCCTTGCCGATTATTTCGGGGAGTATCTCGTCCTTGCTGCCCTGCTTGAGGACCTTGCCTTCACCAAGAACGATTATCTCATCGGCAATATTGAGAATACGTTCCTGATGAGAGATAACAATGATAGTTCTGTTCTTGCTGCTGTTTCGCATTTTCTCGAATATTCTTATCAGATTATTGAAGCTCCACAGGTCGATTCCTGCTTCGGGCTCATCGAAAAGTGCAAGTTTTACATCACGGGCAAGCACAGTAGCTATCTCGATTCTTTTCAGCTCACCGCCTGAAAGTGAAGCATTGACCTCACGGTTGATGTAGTCCTTGGCGCAGAGGCCGACCTCTGAAAGGTACTGGCAGGCTTCGGAAATGCTCAGTTCCTTATTGGAAGCGATCCTGAGAAGATCATGGACTGTAAGTCCCTTGAAGCGTACAGGCTGCTGGAATGCAAAGCCAATACCCATTTTTGCTCTTTCGGTGATACTTTTATCGGTAATATCCTCACCGTCAAAAATGATCCTTCCATCGGTATTTTTAACGATACCTGCTATGATCTTGGCGAGAGTGGACTTGCCTCCTCCGTTAGGGCCTGTGATGGCTATAAATTTATTATCCTTTACAGTAAGACTCAGGTCACGGATTATTTCATTTTTTCCGTCATCTGAATCTACATTGAAAGAAATATTTGTCAGTTCAAGCATATTTTCAGCTCCTTTATGTCTGGTAATTAATATCTGATCAAGGCAGCCGATCGGTGTTGTGTTAATTGTTTAACAATATTTACCGCCCATTCTGACTGCACATTACATTTATTATAACACAGTATCAGAAAAAATACAAGCGAAATTAGCACCAGATAACTATTTATTGACTATTTCACATTTCTGTAATATAATTATTCAGGATCAGTCTTACATACGAAAGCAGAAAATGTCAGGATTTTTCATCTGAGGTCTGCTATAATAATGTCATATCGAAAGGAGATTTGAACATGAACTGGGCTGAAGGAATACAAAATGCAATCAACTACATCGAAAACAACATTACTGAAGAACTGGATAATAATGCAATAGCTGCACAAGCTTGCTGCTCTTCCTATTATTTTCAGAAAATATTCAGTCTTCTCTGCGATATGACCCTTGGTGAATACATCAGAAACAGACGGCTCGCTCTTGCCGGCAGTGAGCTGATATCCACTGATATCAAGGTCATTGACATTGCAATGAAGTACGGATACAGTACTCCCGAAAGCTTTACCCGTGCTTTTACGCTGTTTCACGGCGTAAGTCCCTCAGAGGCAAGGAAGAACGCTTCGTCGCTCAGATCATTTTCACGTCTTACGGTAGAGTTATCTTTAAAAGGTGGAAAAACCATGAACTACAGAATAATCGAAAAACCAGCATTTACTGTCATTGAGAAAGCTGAGGTACACAGACTTGACGAGAACGATGTTGTATCAAGCACCGTTCCTGATGTATGGGCAAAAGCCGGAGCTGACGGCACTATCGCTCAGCTTGTCGGTATGGCTTCGGACAGGGAGTTTATCTACGGCATCTGCTACGGAAACGGCAAGGAAACATATGACGAGGATACTTTTGAGTACTCCATAGCCGCTATATGCGCTGAGGATACAGTCGCTCCCGAGGGCTTCCGCATCAGCCATATCCCTGCAAGAACATGGCTTGCTGTTGAGTGTCAGGGCACCTGTCCCGAAACTGTTCAGCAGCAGTGGAGGGAGATGTGTGCGTCATTCTTCCCGAGTTCTGGATATACTCCTACCTATGAAATGGATATTGAAGTTTATCCGTCAGGTGATCCATCTGCTCCCGATTACAAATTCGAGATATGGGTACCAGTTGTAAAGAACTAATCGTGCTTTCCCAGCTGCCAGAATGCAACAGCGCTTGCAGCCGCAACATTCAGCGAATCTACGCCGTGTGACATGGGTATCTTTATGGTGTAGTCGCATGAATCAATAGTCTCATCTTTCAGACCTTCGCCTTCTGTTCCGAGTAAGACCGCCAGTCGGTCCACGGACGCAAGACGAGGGTCGTTTATTTTTATGGTGTCTCTGCGAAGTGCCATTGCAGCTGTAACAAAGCCTGCATTTCGCAATTCAGCGATGTAGTCTGGTGAACCATTTTCCAGATAAGTCCACGGCAGCTGAAAAACAGTTCCCATACTGACACGAACCGAACGCCTGAACAGTGGATCGCTGCTTGACGGTGTGAGAAGTACTGCATCGAATCCCAGCGCCGCTGCACTGCGGAAAACGGCTCCTATGTTGGTCTGATTCATCACATCTTCAAGAACTGCCACTCTCTCAGACTTTGCAAGAATGTCCTCGGCTTTCGGAAGCCTTTTCCGCTTCATCGCACACAGCACTCCCTGAGTCAGCTTGTATCCGGTGAGAGCGGTCAGCTGCTGTGAGGACGCTGTATACACGGGAATATCTCCGCATTTTTCGATGATATCTTTTGCCTGTCCGTCTATGTATTTTCTCTCGGTCAGAAGTGAGATCGGCTCATATCCCGATCCGAGTGCAGTTCGGATGACTTTCGGGCTTTCCGCTATAAACATAGGAGTATCTGCATTTTTCAGTTCAAGCTCGGATGTGTCAGTGTAAGGCTTTAATTCGGGCATTTCAAGGTCAGTTATCTCTATTATCTCCGCCATGGCTATTTCGTCCTCTCTGATTTGATCTGTGACAATTATACCATATATTTCAAATCAGGTCAAACTAAAAGTGTCTCCCTAACCGCTGTACTCTTACAGCAGCTTTATGCGTGTCTATTGAGGGAAACCCTTTTGAAAAAGGGTTCTCCCTCAAACTCCCTTCCTAAAACTTTCAGTATTAATTTTGCCCCATAGAGGGCGCTCCACGTAAGATGTGAAAACCAG
>Ga0129306_1003665_pt1 | contig 11087 bp, 8 predicted proteins | sample P827metagenome_FD_94438 | JGI IMG/M metagenome (GOLD analysis project Ga0129306, IMG submission 94438) | Capybara group fecal microbial communities from Wisconsin, USA - P827 metagenome | ecosystem: Host-associated > Mammals > Digestive system > Large intestine > Fecal | place: USA: Wisconsin...
GGCTCGGAATCCTTGTCGAGGTTGATGACCTTCGCGTAGCAGCCGCCCTCGTAGTTGAAGACGCCCTCATCGTCCCAGCCGTGCTCGTCGTCGCCGATAAGCAGTCTCTTCGGGTCGGTGGAAAGGGTGGTCTTGCCAGTGCCGGAAAGGCCGAAGAAGATGGCGGTGTTCTCGCCGTTCATGTCGGTGTTCGCGGAGCAGTGCATGGAAGCAATGCCCTTCAGCGGCAGGTAGTAGTTCATCATGGAGAACATACCCTTCTTCATCTCGCCGCCGTACCAGGTGTTCAGGATGACCTGCTCACGGCTGGTGATGTTGAACATCGCGACGGTGTCAGAATGAAGGCCCAGCTCCTTCCAGTTCTCGCACTTCGCCTTGGAAGCGTTGTAGACGACGAAATCCGGCTCAAAGGTCTCAAGCTCTTCCTCGGTCGGCTGGATGAACATGTTCTTTACGAAATGCGCCTGCCATGCCACTTCCATGATGAAGCGGATCGCCATGCGGGTGTCCTTGTTCGCGCCGCAGAACGCGTCCATGACATACAGCTTCTTGCCGGACAGCTGCTTCTTCGCCTGCTCCTTGCAGGACTCCCATGCTTCCTGGGAAGCTACGTGGTTGTCGTTCGGATATTCCGGCGTGTTCCACCATACGGTATCCTTGGAGTTCTCGTCCATGACGATGAACTTATCCTTGGGGGAACGTCCGGTGTAGATGCCGGTCATAACATTGACTGCGCCAAGCTCGGTCAGCTGGCCCTTGTCATATCCGGTAAGCGACGGATCCATCTCGTCCTTGAAGAACTCCTCGAAGGACGCGTTGTGGATGATCTCAGTTACTCCGGTAATACCATACTTTGTTAAATCGATCGCTGCCATAAGATTTACACCTCATCATTTAAGCGGTTAACAGTTTCCGAATTCTATTGATATAACAAAATATTACATCGTAAGGGTACAAAAATCAAGATGATTGATATTTTTATAACAATGCATTTTACTAATATATTTATTCATTTTCTGTAATTGTTCAGCACCCCGGGATCATGAGCAAAAGCAGGAAGGAATGCTCGCATTCCAGACTGCTTTTGCTCATGATCCCGGGGCGGTCAAGGCGCGAAGCGACTCTGACCGCCGACAACGAGGGTCACGAAGTGACCCGAGTCCGGGGTGCCGGATCGATACCTCATATTAGCAAATACACTTGCGGGCGATGCTGACGGTTAATCAAAGACCTGCGTACCCTGCAGCCCCTTCGGCAGGCGCACCGCGACGATGTCCGCGACCAGCTGCCGCTCGTAGTCATCGAAGCATTTATTCACGAGGCCCATGCCGACCGCGCGGTCCGCGTCGAGCCCCTGCTCCATGAGCCGCACCGCCGAGACCAGCCCGCGGAGATCCAGCGCCTTGGACGATATCTCCCCGCCCTCGCATTTCCCGCGGATCTCCATGAAAAGCTCCGCAAACTGCCGCGCCCACTCCTCCTTCAGCTCCGGGAAGCGCGACTTAAGAAGCTTCTTCAGGTTCTCCCCGCTGATCAGAGGCATGTTGATGATCATGAAACGCGAGGCAAGCGCCTCGTTCAGATCCCGGGTCCCCGCGTAGCCGTAGTTCATGGTCGCGATGAACCGCGCCGCCTCGTGGAGCTTCACCCGGTCGTAGCCCGGGACGTCGATCACACGCCGGAAATCAAGGACCGCATGCAGGACCGCAAGCGCCTCGTTCTTCGCCATGTTGATCTCATCAAGGACGCCGAAGCCGCCCTCCTCCGCACAGCGTAGCACCGGCCCCTTCCTCAGGCGCACCGCCCCGTTCTCAAAGGTATCCGTCCCCACCAGGGACGCTGCGTCCGTATTGATATAGAGGGAAATGTCCCACTCCGGCCGCCCGAACGCCGCCGCGAGGCACTGCGCGAGCACGTTCTTGCCTGTAGCCTTGGGCCCTGAAAGGAGAAGATGCTCCCCCGCGAGGATCGCTGATACAGCCTCCTCCCAGACCTCCGCCCCGTAGTACATGAACTGCGGCACCGGGATCCGGTCCTTCACGTCCCCGCTCACATTGTAAAACTTCCTGTAACCAGCAATCTCCCCGACCAGCCGCTCCGAAACGCCCTCCTGCCTGAGAAAATCAAGCATCGTTTTTCACCTCTCTCACATTTTCAAGCCTTTACGTAATCTCTGCCACCAGTCTGTGGAAATCATCTTCATCAAGGATCGTCCAACCTCTTGCATTATGGCTTTTCTTCTATAATTATACGGTCCGTATCCCCGTCTCGATCAGGCGCCCGACGCGCTCCGCGAAGCGGTCGAGCGAGCGGATCCTCACGAAATCCTGCCCGTAGATCCTCCTCGCCGAAGGGACGTCATCATCGTTCCCGGTAAACACGCACATGACATTGATGCCCGCGAGCCGCGCGGCATGTACCTCCGCCGCCGTGTCCCTGACCGCAGCATCCAGATCGTAAGGCCTGAGCCGTCCGTCACCCGCGTCGAACACCAGCGGGTCGTTCGGCTTGCAGTCCGAAAGGACGATCAGGATCCGGTGCTCCGCGTTCGATTTCCGCATCCAGGACGATGCCAGCCTTACCGCGAGTCCGTCCCTGTTCGCGCCGGCGGTGAAATAGCGGAACACCTCCTCGTTCCCGTGTGTCTCGTCATAATCCCGGAAGAGATTGACGACTGTGTAGCCGTCGATCGAGCAGAAGGAATACATCCGGCACGGGATCCCGCACCTTGTAAGGCTCTCCGCGATGACGTACCCCTGGGCGGACACCTGCCTGAGCCGCGTGACCTGCGACTTCGACGCGTCAAGGAGGATATCCACCGTGAGGCGGCCGGCATCGTCCCGCTTCTTTTTATTGAAGACCAGGCGATCGTCCAGTTCGATCCCGCGCCACACCCGGCCCGCGGCCAGCTCCCCGGAGGCGGACCGGACCGTCCGCTCATCCATCCGCATAAGAATGGAGTTGCGGATGCGCTCCGTCATCTGGCGGACCGCCGTGAGATAGATCTCCTGTTTCTCGTGGAAGGCTTTCAGGTTCTTCTTCCTGTGGTCCAGCGCCTCCTCCTGGATATGGTAGCGCACGCCGTGCGAAAGCAGCTCCGGCGGGTATTCTCCGCGCGTCACGTAGATCCGCGCCTTCTCATGCGCGCCGGTACAGAGGTCCCGCTCCATGGCCTTCAGCTCCGCGTCCGGAACCGCCTGCTTTCCGAAGTTGCTCATGATAAAGAAGCGGACGCTCTCCTCCGTCAGGGATTCCGTCCTGGTCCCCGTACCGCCGAGAAGGTTCCATCCCTCCGGCTCCTCCGTGGGCTGCACCGTTTCGCCGTACCCGAAGGCCAGATGCCGGAGCGCCTTCGGCGCCGGCTTCCTGCGCACAGGGGACTCCGTGGTGACCGACAGAAACGACGGGATCAGGACCGAAAGCAGCGATGGAAGTATGCCAAGAAGGCTCCTCCGGCCCTCTTTCCCATCTGGGTCCTCCGCACTGCCGTCGGTATCCTTCCCTGCCCCGTCCGCCGCCTGATTCCCGAAGCACGGCGCCAGGATCTTCTTAAGCTCCGCTGCTAGAGCTGCAGAGTCCGCTTCCGGGTCAAGAGAATTAAGGCGGCTAAGAAGCAGACGGTCGGAGTCCGTCATGAGGAGGGGGGAGGGAAGATGAAATTTTGTTTTCTGCTTTCCGGCAGAAGTTTCCTCTTCTGTGTTTATGGAAGCCGGGTCAGGATGGAGGATCGTTTTTTCCAGTTCGCTTTCCGGTTCGCTTTCCGGTTTGCTTTCCAGTTCGCTTTCCGGTTTGCTTTGGAGTTTATTATCCGGTTTGCTCTGCAGCTCGTTTTCCGTTTTATTCATGTCGGTTTCGACATCAAGAATCCCCGCAAGGTGCCCTGCCAGGATCCGCTCCGCCTGCGGCGCCTGTTTCACAGCAGTACCGCTGTCTTTCACACCGGATCCGGTAAATCTCCTAAGCCAGCCGGTCGGCGCCTGCCCTTCAACTGCATCCGCGCCGGACTCTGCTCCCCCATATTTAGCGGAAAGCGTGTTAAGCGTCTGCTCCGCCCAGGCGTCTCTTAAATAAGAAAAGACCGGCCGCTCCAAAGCCTCCCTAGTAAAAGCCGCGTTCTCAAGCGCGATCCAGAAAAGGCTCTCCGCAAGCTCAGGATCCGCCGCATCCGCAAAGGAACGGACCAGCGCGGCCAGCGGCTCGCGGTCATAGTGCCGGTAAACACATCCGATCAGGCTGTTGAAATAAAGCTCTGCGCGCCCCTCTTCGTCAAAGACACGAAAATCCGCCGGGGCACCATAGTCATGCGCCCCGTTCCAGATGAGATTCACCGCTCTTCGCTTTTCAAAGCCTGATATTTCCATATGATTTATCCTGAAAAACTTACCCGGTCAGGTCTTCCGTACCCGGCGCACGTTTTCGCTCCGCAAAGTACGAAAGCCCCCAACTATAGCGATTTTATATGTCCTCACAGGCAGTGTCAACTTTATTGGACCTTAAGCCCTCTCTCCGGCTGTTGCGCAAAAAGGCAACCGCAGGGACTGCCCCGAGGTTGCCTTCCATCTCATTCATATTTTTTTTAAATCATTCTTATCGTCTCAAACCTTTCCCGACGATTAGGACAGCTTTCGTAGCTTCGGTTTATTCCGCTGCTTCCTGCGCTGGCGTATACACGCCATCAAGCCCTACATAATACCCATCCGGCGTCGTCGCGTTCTTCCAGAGATAACCGTCAGTCGGATCAAGATAGACCCACTGCTTTTCAGTGTATCCTGGTACCTTCAGCTTGCACCAGCCCTTAAGCATGTTTCCGTTTTTGTTAAAATAATAAGTCTTATACTCGATATCGACCCATTTTGCAGCCACATACTTTCCGTCCGCAAGTTTATACTTCCAGTTCTTCCCGCTCTTTTCCCAGGTCCCGGAAGTCTGTGCCGCGTCGTTCTTCGCCTTCTGGTCAGCCGCTTCCTGAGCGGAAACAACAAACTCCGGAGAGCTGAACCAGGACGTCGCCGTCCCGTCCGCCTTACCGATCGCGCGGACCTCATACTTGTAGGTACCAGCCTTCGTCATACTCTCTCTCGAGTCGTACTTACACTTCGTGACTGTCTGGACAACACCGAGCGGATTTCCGTCGCGCACCAGCCTCACCTCATAAGAAGCGGCACCGGCAGATGCCGACCACTCCGCCACCTTGTTCTCCGCAGTCACGCTCGCGATCGGACCGGCATGGTCACTGATCTTCGGAAGCTCCACCGTGACCGTGCAGCCATAGCGGGAATCCGTAAGTGTTGCCTTCTTGAAGGTCGCACCTTCCACATTGACCACTAGTCCGCTTTTCACTGCAAGAAAACGGTAGCCTTCCTTCGCGGAAAGAAGGATCTTCATGGTCGGCGTATCCTTCTCCGTCCAGGTCTCGTTCGTATTGGTCATCTCATAGAAATTGTACTCGTAGCCTGCCTCGACGACCTCGATCTTCAGGTTTTCCTCATGGTTCACAAGCTCGCCCGCGTTGGCATTGCCGGTGATTTTTATTGCTATCGTACTGATAGTCCTGGCTTTTTTCGCCATTGCCGGGACCGAGAACAGTACCGAGGACATCATCACACACAGCACCAGCGCCATTAATCTCTTCATCTTTTTCATTTCCACTCCGATCTCAGGATACAATATGCATTCCCGCGTCAAATGCGACACGTTTATATTCCATACTATATCACCGAGGTCCATTTTTATACAATTCAGAAAGTATTAAGTCTCCTTTCTATTTTCTTACTTTCTGAAATCGGACCCTTCATGCTCCTGGCACCGCCCAATATGTCAGGCCTTCTCACGGTATAAAACACGCGAAAAGACACCCGACTGCCGTGCCGACAATATTCATGATCAGATCCGAAAGCTCCGCAAGGCGAAGCCTCCACGTAAACTGCAGCACCTCGATCGCCAGCGAAAACAGAAAGCCGAACAAAAGAACTCGCCACTGCTCGTTCCGGCGCAGCAGGCATCCCCCGAAAAAACCAACCGGAATAAACAGCAGCACATTTTCAATGACATATGCTCTTCCCTGCGGTCCTTCAAGCCATGTACCATACCATTTCAGATCCAGCACAGGATCATTCATGACCTTCCGATTATAAAGCGTGTAGAAAAGCACCAGGACCAGAAAGCTTATAAACACTAGGATAAGTACTTCATTCAGAAGCCCTTTTCGCCTGCTTTTTTTCACGACCAGAAGACGTGCCGCAAGAAGTGTCCCTCCGCAGGCCAGCGCGTGCGGAACATATCTCATTATTCTGGTGACATCCTTCAATATCAGCGGAAGTAATTCACTCATCGTTCCTCTACCCTGATTTCGACCATCTCTCATATCTATGCTGCAAAAGGCAGCCGCATCCACACGAGCCCTTATCTGATCCAGCTGTTCCTTAAAGGCCTGACGTCCAAATTCCCTCCAGAAACATATCAGCCGGGAAATGTCACATCACCGGCTGAAATAAGAAACACTATTCTGTTTGATTATTCCGGTTTCTTCAGAGCCGCTCATGCCTGCAGAATCCAGACCCCGGACTGCCGGACCATCTGCTGAAGAAGTTTGCCGAAAAATCTACCGATTCACGATCAATGACTTCCCATCATCTCTCATTCTGCAGGACATCTCTTTTCAGTCTCTACGGAAAAGATCTCTCGTGTAAACCTTTTCCTCCACGTCGTCAAGACAGCTGTCATAACGGTTCGCGATGATCGCGTCGGAGCTCGCCTTGAACTTTTCAAGATCATTCACCACCAGGCTTCCGAAGAACGTTACCCCATCCGGAAGCGTCGGCTCATAGATAATAACAGTCGCGCCCTTCGCCTTGATCCGCTTCATGACGCCCTGGATGGACGACTGGCGGAAGTTGTCGGAGTTCGCTTTCATGGTAAGACGGTAAACGCCGACCATGATAGGCCGCTCCTTCGCGGCGTTCCACATGCTGTTCGCCGTGTAATAGCCCGCCTTCTCAAGCACGCGGTCCGCGATAAAGTCCTTACGCGTCCGGTTACTCTCCACGATCGCCTCGATCAGGTTCTCCGGGACGTCCTCGTAGTTCGCAAGCAGCTGCTTCGTGTCCTTCGGCAGGCAGTAGCCTCCGTAGCCGAAGCTCGGGTTGTTGTAGTGCGAGCCGATCCTCGGATCCAGGCACACGCCGTCGATGATAGAACGCGTATCCAGCCCCTTCATCTCCGCGTAGGTATCAAGCTCATTAAAATAAGAAACGCGAAGCGCAAGGTAGGTGTTCGCGAACAGTTTGACCGCTTCCGCCTCCGTGAAGCCCATAAACAGGACCTGCACATCCTCCTTCAGCGCCGCTGCCTTCAGCATGCCCGCGAAGTCGTGCGCCGCCTTGTCCACCTTCTCATTCTCCGGGTCCGTCCCCACGATGATGCGCGACGGATAGAGATTGTCGTAAAGCGCCTTCGACTCCCTCAGGAACTCCGGGCTGAAGAGGATATTCGAGGTATGATACTTCTCCCGCACACTTACCGTATAGCCGACCGGAATGGTCGACTTGATGATCATGACTGCATCCGGGTTCACCTTCATGACGAGCTCGATGACCGCCTCCACCGCGGAGGTATCGAAAAAGTTCTTTTTCCCGTCGTAGTTCGTGGGCGCGGCGATTACGACGAATTCCGCGTCCTTGTAGGCCGCCTCCCCGTCCAGCGTCGCGGTAAGGTCCAGGTCCTTTTCAGCGAGGTACTTCTCGATATATTCGTCCTGGATGGGCGACTTCTTACTATTAATAAGGTCCACCTTTTCGGGGACGATGTCCACCGCAGTCACATGGTTCTGCTGCGCAAGGAGCACCGCAAGCGAAAGTCCGACATATCCCGTGCCGGCAACGGCAACTCTTCTTTTCATACGATCCTTCCGGCACCTTTGACCGTGCCGATATCCTTTCCAAAAATGTTTGTACAGTTTTTTATTATACATAAAAAGGGGACTGCAAAACAGTCCCCTTTTTCATCCGGCTTCATACGGTCTTCTTTTCGAGCCGTGTCCAGACAGCCCTTTCTACTCATGGATCTCCAGCGGCAGACCGTCCGGGTCCCGGAAGAAGGTCATCTTCTCCCCTGTGAACGTGTCCCTCCTGACCGGTTCGCAGGTAATCCCCTTCGCCTCAAGGTCTGCGACCATGGCATCCACACTATCCACTCGGAACGCGAGATGGCGGAGACCGTAAGCTTCCGGACCGGAAATCCGTTCTGGATGGTCTTTCATGATAAAGAGTTCAAGCTCTGTGGTATCATCCACTCGAAAATCGATCTTCCAGTCATCACGTTCGGGACGGTAGTTCTCACGGACCACGGGAAAGCCAAGCTTATTGCAGTAGAAATCGACAGCCGCATCCTTGTCGGAACAGAGAATGGCAATGTGGTGGATGGCGTTAAGCATTTTGTACCTCTGACATTTATTCTATCATAAATGAATCTTACTCCACCGTCATACTCTTCGCAAGGTTTCCTGGTTCAAAGACGGCGTAAAGCTGATTGTACAAGATTGGACCCAATAGTATACTGCATATAGTTAATTCATATGTAATATACTCGTTTACAATACAAAAAGGAGGACATCTGCCTCTAAGGATTATCTGCTGATCATTCGGGACGGAGAGCTGATCTACGATTATGGGTCCAGTAAAGGCCCCAATATTTCGGACGGATCTTACAAAAAAAGGGACGCAGCTGAGCCCGCAGCAGAAACTTCTTCCCCGGCACCGAACAGCGGTTCCGGCAGCAGCACAGGGAAGAAATCAGCAGGTTCCTCCGGCTGGATCATCAGCAATTCTGCGTTAGAAATGGCACATCTTTACCTTGAAACTATGCCATTTTCATACACTGGGCTTATAGAGCAGCTGGAATTCGAATGGTTCACTCATGAAGAAGCTTCATACGGCGCAAACGCGGCAGGATTATAAAATAATAATAGATATTATAACAGGAGGCCGGTTCACCCGGCCTCCTATAAGGATGTGCGAAAAAACTCTAAAAATAGCCTTTCGCTTATCGCGGGTTCCATTACGCCGGACTTATGGTGTAATCGGAGCCCATATATTCCATAACCGTGTGCGCGGTAAGCTAATTTTACAGCCACACGGTAAGGCGTTTTTTTTTCGCGGTAAGCAGATCTTTCTCCATGCGGTAAGGACTTTTTTCCATGTGGTGAATAAACAGAAGGAGGCTGCTGCTGCTTTCATCGTATCTCTCCATGATTTCCACACGTCTATCGAGCAGCCCAAGATACCTGTCCAGCTGCCTCAAACCGATCCCCGCCATAATATCGGTCATATTGCACTTATACCAGGGCCCAATAATATCGTATTCCCAGGAACCGATCTTAGTCTTGGTAAGCGCATCTTTGCTCTGACCATGAAGAGACAGGAGCTGATACATGTGATAGATCTCAGCATCATCAACGCCTTCTATCGGAAGCCAAGTAGACGCTCCGCCTTCAGCAGTGGTAAAATTTTTCACGGCATGGAAGCTGAAATCTGTGAAGTCGGCCATTGCGCCGCAGTATTTCTTTCCCCCCCGGAATACTCGACTTGCCCCAAGGCTATGCGCGCAGTCAGCAAAAACAGCCACTCTTCCTATGGCTTTCTGGATGCGTGCAGATAAATCACCTAATGGTGTACCATCGCTTTCCACCGGCCTAAAGAGGCCGCGTTTCCTTTCCACGATTTCAAATACGCGGTCATAGTCACAAACGATACCGCCGAGGTCAACGGTCACGATTGCCTTCGTCTTTTCTGTGATTGCAGCCTCCAGCTTCTCATAATCCATCTCAGGCATATGAGTGACAGGATCTCCGTCCTTCTGAATATCTACAAACTTCACCGTTGCCCCGCAGTGAATTGCTGAAGACGCAGATGCTGTATATGTATACGCAGGAACCAGTACTTCATCCCCGGAAGTTATTCCAAATACCAGGAGATTTAACTCCTCCGCTGCAGTTGCGGAATTAAGGCACACAACACGATTGCTGTACCTCTCAACATTTTCCGGCAATTCACAGTCAATATCTGTTTTTCCGGTCTCTATATATGCAGCGAGACGCCTCTCCAGCAATTTTGTTCTTGGGCCTGTTGTGATCCATCCGGAACGAAGGGCTTCGCATACCTCTGCAATCTCTAATTCACTAATATCCGGCGGACTAAAAGAAATTTTTCTATTGCTCATTGCAGTATTTCTCCTTCCTGATCAGAAAAAGGAAATCTCTCTCCCTGTCTTTTCCAAATGTTCTTTTACCCAGTCCTCTCCTAAATCGTTAGGAATGACTTTGCTCTCCTGAAGCTCAACTATAATAAGGTCATTCTTTGCTGAAATACGAATCACTTCGTATTTCTTATCAAATGCATGAGCCAGCAATGCCTGTGCGTCAGTGAAAGCTTTTTCTTTGCCGTCAATTACACAGAGAACAGGGCCATGTATTCTTCCAAGCACTGCTTCACCTAATCTATAGGTCATATGTTTTACTCCTTCATAAAACAGATACCCGTTATAAGCGGCTTGATCATTTGCCTAAATAGAAGATGCTGTCACACAGGTTCCAAATAAGCCGACAGTATATCTAAGTTAGTATATTCTCTTCAGTTTTTACGAATTGGACCCACCGGGTCCAAATAACAGATCGAAACTGCGGTCTTGCTCTTTTGCCGCAAAATACACAAACCAATGTGCCGTTTATCGATAAGCAATAATAAATTTGGCAGATCTCTTTCATCGGACCTTTTTAATTCTCGTCATTTATCCCATCCAACACCGGATAATTGGACCTGATAGGTCCAATCAAAAAAAAGCAGAAGACTCTCTTTCCTCTGCTTTTTGAGTTTCCGCTGTTATTTAGAACCCTTTTTTGCCAATAAAAAAGAGCAGAAGCGATTGCCTCTGCTCTTCTTTGTGTTTACATTAATTGTATTTATTATTACTTATAACTTTCCCAACCGGTGAGACTATATAAAAGCCTATAGTTTTCACCGAAATGAGCTTTTTACCAACTCGGACAGTTGAATCAACCGCCGAAACGCCTGTGATTCCACGGTTTTAGCCCA
>Ga0129306_1003668_pt1 | contig 11081 bp, 14 predicted proteins | sample P827metagenome_FD_94438 | JGI IMG/M metagenome (GOLD analysis project Ga0129306, IMG submission 94438) | Capybara group fecal microbial communities from Wisconsin, USA - P827 metagenome | ecosystem: Host-associated > Mammals > Digestive system > Large intestine > Fecal | place: USA: Wisconsin...
CGGAATCGCCCTCCACGATGTAGATCTCGGTGAGGGAGGCGTCCCGCTCATAGCAGTCGGCCAGCTTTCCGGGCAGGGTGGCGCCGTCCAGGGCGTTCTTACGGCGGATGTTCTCCCTGGCCCGGCGGGCTGCCTCACGGGCCCGGTTGGCGGTCATGGCCTTCTCCAGAATGGTCTTGCCAACGCCGGGGTTTTCCTCCAGATACTCGGCAAACTTGTCGGAGACCACGGAATCCACCAGGGTCCGGATCTCGCTGTTGCCCAGCTTGGCCTTGGTCTGGCCCTCGAACTGGGCGTTGGTCAGCTTTACCGAGATGACGCAGGAGATACCCTCCCGGCAGTCCTCGCCGGAGACCTTATCGTCGTTTTTCAAAATGCCCTTCTGCAGGCCGTAGTTGTTGAGCACACGGGTGAGGGCGGTCTTGAAGCCGGTCTCGTGCATGCCGCCCTCGGGGGTGTGGACGTTATTGGCAAAGGAGACGATGTTCTCGTTATACCCGTCGTTGTACTGGAAGGCGATCTCGGCCATGGCGTCGTCCTTCGTTCCGGCCATGTAGATCACGTCATCGTGGACCAGGGTCTTGTTCCGGTTGATATAGGACACGAACTCCCGGATACCGCCGGCGTAGTGCATCTCGTCGAACTGCTCCCGGCCGGGGCGCTCATCGGCGGTGCGGATGCGCACGCCGGCGTTGAGGAAGGCCTCCTCCCGCATACGGGTGTGGAGGATATCGTAGTCATACACCGTATCCTCAAACATCTCCGGGTCGGGCTTGAAGGTGACGGTGGTACCGGTATGATCGGTATCCCCCACCACGGTCATCTCCTGGGTCACATGGCCCCGGGAGAACTTCATCTCGTAGATCTTCCCGTTCTTATGGACCTGGACCTCCAGCCACTCGGAGAGGGCGTTGACCACGCTGGCGCCCACGCCGTGCAGGCCGCCGGATACCTTGTAGCCGCCGCCGCCGAACTTGCCGCCGGCGTGGAGAATGGTATAGACCACCTCAAGGGCGGGCTTTCCGGTCTGGGGCTGGATGTCCACGGGGATGCCGCGTCCGTTGTCGGTGACCCGGATCACATCCCCTTCCAGGATGGTAACGGTGATCTGGTCACAGTAGCCGGCCAGCGCCTCGTCAATGGCGTTGTCCACGATCTCATACACCAGATGGTGGAGACCGGAGGACGAGGTGGAGCCGATATACATGCCGGGGCGCTTGCGTACCGCCTCCAGCCCCTCCAGGACCTGGATCTCAGAGCCGGTATATTCATGCTCCACCTGGGTCGGGTTCTTTTCCAGTTCTTCAGACATAGTGTAAATAACCTCCGATAGTTTCCACTCCGCGGGGCTCTCCCTGCGGACGCTGTTGACTGTTTATGCCGTGCCGGCCCTTCGCCGGGCGGCGCGCCGCTTCCCGTTACATATCGTCGTCGTCCAGGAAGCCGTCGCCGTCGTGATCCATATCCTCGTCGCCCAGCAGCTCGGTGGCCCGCATGCGGCGCTTCTCCTTGGCGGCCTCCACCTGGCGGTAAATGAGCTCCTTCACCGCCTTGGGGTCCTTCACATTCTCCAGCTGCAGGACGGGTGTGGTCTTGTCCGAGGAGTGGATGCACACGGTGCCCACGCCGAAGATCCGCTGGCCCAGGCTCCTCCGCAGGTCCAGATCCCGCACCCGGTAGAGCAGGACCTCCTCCTCCTTCAGGTTCAGAAGTCCCTTTTCCCGAAAGATCCGGTTCTCACTGACGCTGTATTTCGTAAAGGTGATGGGCATGCCCAGAAAACGCTTGCGGTCCTTCCACAGGTATTGGATGGATTCCATAAAGCTCCTCCCCTCGTCGCATGGACGCTGTTTCATTCAAAGCTGTTGCTCTCGGCCCGGCGCAGCAGGGTGGCCGGCGAGAGCTGCGAGATATACACCCGGTCCGCTCCGTCCCGTCCCCTGCACAGCACAAAGGACTTGGGAAGGTCGTCGGATACATTGACCACTCTTCCCTCCCGCTCCGCCTGATTGAGAAAGTTCCGCGTCAGGCGGGAGGAGGTGGTATTGTCCATATCAAAGATGCCGATGACGTCCCGGTACGCCACCACCACCGACTGGCCCAGATGGAGGTACATGCCATCACTCCTCTTTTGCTTCCCGGCAGGGAATATGTTTTTCTATTCCAATCAGGGGCCCGGATCGTCGATGACCCTGGGGGCCCACCACTTCTTCCACAGCCGCCAGCCCAGAAGAAGCCCCAGCAGGAAAAAGAAACCGGGCACGCCCGGGAAAAAGATCAGCTGCGTCACGGGGGAGACTCTCTCGCTGCGCCAGATCTGCCAGCGCCCCACAGCCACCGCGGCGATGACCGCCACCGCCAGGAGCAGCGGCAGCAGCCGCACCAGTGCCGCCCGGCCTCTCCGGCGGCCCGAGAGCCCCATGGTCAGGCGGCAGGTCCCGTACTGGAGGACCAGCGCCGCCGCCAGAGGCAGGATCACAAACAGAATGAGCATCCTGTCCTCCTCTCAGTCCGCCAGGGCGCCGCCCCGGATATGGAAGGTCCTCCCCTCCCCCAGAGCGTCCATCCCTTCCTCCTCGCAGCAGGTGATGAATACCTGTCCGCCGGTGATGCGGCGCAGTACGAACTCCTGCCGCCGCCGGTCCAGCTCGGAGAGCACGTCGTCCAGCAGCAGCACCGGCCACTCTCCCAGATCCTCCTGGTGGAGCTCCCGCTCCGCCAGCTTTAAGGAAAGAGCCGCCGTTCTGGTCTGGCCCTGGGAGGCGAACTGCTTGGCGCTGCGGCCGTCGATATCCACCACCAGGTCGTCCTTGTGGGGACCGGACAGACAGGACCTGGCCTCCAGCTCGGCCCGGCGGTGGCTCTCCTGGTGCTCCAGCAGCAGGGGATAAATATCCTTGGTGGGAATGAGCGGATCGGCCACTGTGCTCACCGTCTGGTAGGAGAGGGACATCTCCTCCCGCCCGCCGGAAAAATCGGCGTGGATGGCCGCCGCCGACCGGGCCAGCTTGCGGATGAAGTGGGCCCGGTAGTGGATGAGGATGGCCCCGCACCGGGCCATACGGTCGTTGAAGTCGGGCAGCAGGTCCAGCAGGCCGGGCTTTTCCTCCCAGTCCCGCAGGATGCGCAGCTTGTGCTCCTGCAGCCGGTGGTACTCGGCCAGGGCGGCGGCGTACCGGGGCCGGAGCTGACAGAGGGAGTTATCCAGAAAACGGCGGCGCTCTGCGCTCCCCGCCCGGATAAGCATCAGGTCCTCCGGACAGAAGAGCACGGTGTGCAATATCTCAGACAGGCCCGACGCCGTCTTGAGGCGCACGCCGTTGGCCGTCAGGGCCCGCCGTCTGCCCCGGAAGAGTCTGGCCTCCACTTTGAATTCCCGGTCCCGGCTCTCGATGGAGGCCCGGACGGCGGCCTCCTGCCGGGAAAAGCCGATGAGCTCCCGGTCGGCCCTGGCCCGGTGGGACCGGGCCCCCGAGAGATAACCCACCGCCTCCAGCAGGTTGGTCTTTCCCTGGGCGTTCTCCCCGTAGATCACGTTGACCCCCGGGGCGAACTCCGCCGTGAAGCGGTCGTAGTTGCGGAAGCCCTCCAGCTCCAGACTGCGGACGATCATCGGACGGTGAGCCGCCGGCTCCCCAGTTCCACCGTGTCTCCGGGACGGAGCTTCTTGCCCCGCATGGTGCATACTTCGCCGTTGACCTTTACAAGGCTGTCCTGGATCAGGTTTTTGGCCTCGCCGCCGGTGCTGACGGCGCCGGCGAATTTGAGAAAGGCCTCCAGCTTGATAAATTCCGTGGAGATCGTGATTTCCTGAGCTTCCATAAAGAACTCCTTTTCCAGGCGGGATGCATATTTATGCACTTCCGCCCTCCGGTTTATTCCCCGGCCTTCAGGCGGACGGGGAGCACCATATACAGAAAGTTTTCATCCCCCTCGGCAGGCAGGATGACGCAGGGGGACACGCTGGTGGTCAGCTCCAGCCGCACCCGGTCGGCGGGGGCGGCCTTCAGGGCGTCCATCAGGTACTTGTTGTTGAAGCCGATCTCCAGGCCGGTACCGTCCCCGGTGATGGGACACTGGTCGGCGGCGTCTCCGATAGCGGTTTTGGTGCTGATTTTCAGCATATTGTCATCAAAAACGCAGCGGAGGGGGCTCTTCAGCTTGTCGCTGATGATGAGGGAGACACGGTCGATGGAGGCAAGCAGGGTGCGGGTGTCGCCCTCCACCCTGATGGTGTTGTTGCGGGGGATGGCCTGGCGGTAGGAGAGGAACTCACCCTCCAGCCGGCGGGAGACCAGCATGGTCTCCCCCACCTTGAACATCACATGGCGGGCGCCCTGGGTGACGGAGGCAGGCTCCTCCACATCGGAGCAAATTTTTTCCACTTCCGACAGGGCAGCGCCGGGGACCACAAAGGAGAAGGTCTCGCCGCCCTCTTTTTTGCCGATGGCCTCATGCCGCAAAGCCAGGCGGTAGCCGTCCACCGATACGATAGTGAGCCCGTCCTGGTCTACTTCAAAGAGGGAGCCGGTGTGGATGGGGCGGCTCTCGTTGTCACTGACGGCGAACAGGGTCTGGCCGATCATGGCTTTGAGCTTATTCTGGGGAATCAGGAAGGAATTCTGGTATTCCACGGTGGGCAGTTCGGGGAATTCCTCCGGGTCGGTGCCCAGAATATTGAATTCGCTCATGCCGCACTTGATGTTGACCATATAGTTTTCGGCGGTAAAGACCACTATGTCGTCGGGCAGCTTGCGGATGATCTCGCCGAAGAGCCGGGCGCCCAGTACCAGGGTGCCGCCGGACTGGATGTCGGCCGGGACTATGGTGCGGATGCCGGTTTCCAGGTTGTAGCCGGTGAGCTTCAGTTCCTGATCGGCTTCCAGCAGGATCCCTTCCAGTGCCGGGATGGAGCTTTTTGGAGACACTGCTCTGGATGTGGTGGAGACAGCCGCTTGGAGAAGGGCTTTTTCACAGGAGAATTTAATCATTTTGGTGGTCCTCCGTTCAGGTGCTCCCTGTCTCTCGGGGAAGAGAAGGAGAGGTAGATGGGTAGTAGCGGTAGTAGTAGGGGAAAATTATGTGGAAAAGTGGAAATTTCGCCTGGGAGACTAAGAGTTGCCCTTCCACAGGGGGTGTGGAGAAATTTGGGGAGTTGTCTACAGCCCTCTGCGGGGGGCCGGATTTGTCCACACCCTGTTTTCCACATCTGGATAAAAGTCCGTGGAAATGTGGAAGGCTGGGCCGGTCCGCTTTTCTTTCTTTTCCACGGTTGGGGCGCCGGCGGTGGAGACTCAGTCGTACCGGGCGTTGATGTTGGCGTTCAGGTCCTTGATGATCTCGGCCACCTCGGGATTGCTCTTGATGAGCTTTTCCACCCGGTCGATGGAGTGCATGACGGTGGTGTGGTCCCGATTGTCGAATTCCTTGCCGATCTCCTTCAGGGACAGGTTGGTCATCCGGCGGATCTGGTACATGGCGATCTGGCGGGCCAGCGCGGTGTCCTTGGTGCGGCCCTGGCCCCGGAGGGCGCTGTTCTCGATGTTGTAGAATTTGCAGACCTCTTCGATGATCACGTCGGGTGAGGGGAGGAAGTCGGCCTTGTCCTTGCACATGTCCCGCACGGCGCGGATGACGGTGTCCACGTCCACGCTCTCCCCCATCAGCTCCTGGAAGGCCAGGATTTTGTTGACGGTGCCCTCGATCTGGCGGACGTTGGAGGTGATGTTGTCGGCGATATACTGCAGAACGGGCTCGGGCAGGTTCATGCCCCGGCGGATGGCCTTATTCTTGATGATGGCCACCCGGGTTTCATAGTCGGGGGGCTGGATGTCCACGGGGAGGCCCCACTCGAACCGGGTCTTGAGCCGGTCGTCCAGCCGGAGCATCTCCTTGGGGGGGCGGTCAGCGGTGAATACGATCTGTTTTCCCGCCTCGTACAGGGTGTTGAAGGTGTGGAACATCTCCTCCTGAGAGGATTCGCGGCCGGCGATGAACTGCACGTCGTCCACCAGCAGCACGTCGGTGGTGCGGTATTTGTCCCGGAATTCCTGGTTGCGGCCCTCCCGGATGCCCTGGATGAGCTCGATGGTGAAGGTGTCGCCCTTGCTGTAGGTGATGCGGAACTCCGGATGGCTGCGGTGGAGCTTGTGGGCGATGGCATAGAGCAGATGGGTCTTGCCCAGGCCGGATTCGCCGTAGATAAAGAGGGGGTTGTAGCTGTGGCCCGGATTTTCGGCCACGGCCAGGGCGGCGGCGTGGGCGAATTTGTTGGAGGAGCCCACCACGAAGCGCTCGAAGGTGTAGTCCTCGGTGCCGGGCATGAAGGACGCGTCGGCGGCGGGCCTGGCATCGGCGGAGAACTGCTCCAGCTCCCCCTCTCCCAGGATGACCACTTCGAAATCCGCGGAGAAGAGCTCGTGCAGCGCCTTTTTGATGGCGGGAAGGTAACGGGAGAGGATGATGTCCCGCTTGAAATTGGATGGGGTGTGGAGGACAAAGCGGTCGGTATCCATGGAGACCGCCTTTGCGTCGTCAAACCAGGTATTGATGGTGGTTGGGGTCATGTCCGCCTCCATGAGGGAGAGCACCTTGGCCCAGACATCGGCTGGAGAATTCATGTGTAAGACCACCTCTTGACATGGGAGGGGCGCCGCAGCCGAAAAAAGGGCGCACCGGTCCCGCTCTGTAAATAGACAGTATATTATACCAAGAAAACAGACTTAAAGCAACGCCTATACCTTTAAAAAATATAAGCCGTTTGTGTGGAGCAGGAAAGAAGACCACAAGATATGGACACAAGGTGGAAAAGTGGAAAAAGGAAGGAGAAAAAGAACAAAAAATATGGTTGACAGCTCTTTTCCGGATACGCTATAATACAGAATGCACCATGTTCTGCGTGGATGTAAAGCATTTTTCCTTTTTTGACGACCGCGGCCGCAGTACGGCCGTTGTGGCGGGCAGGTGAAAAACCTGCCAGAATGAGTACAGGAGGTGTACCGGAAATGGTTCGTACCTATCAGCCCAAGAAGCGTCAGCGCTCCAAAGTGCACGGCTTCCGCAAGCGCATGGCCACCGCGAATGGCCGCAAGGTGCTGGCTCGCCGCCGCGCCAAGGGCCGCGCCCGCCTCTCTCACTAAGAGAAGCCGGCTTGCGCTCCGGGAAACAAAACGTACAGCGTCATAGTTAGGGGCGGGGGAGTTCATCCCACCGCCCCTGCGTAGCATACGGCAGAATCTGTCCAAAGGGGAAGCACCTGTGAAGGATACCGTCTCACTGAAATTCAACCATGAATTCCGTCGACTTTACGCCAAGGGCAAGTCGGCGGTTTCGCCCTGTGTGGCGGTCTACTGCCGGAAGAACCGGCTGGACCACAACCGCCTGGGCCTGACCGTTGGGACCAAGGTGGGCAAGGCGGTGCTTCGCAACCGCACCCGCCGCCGCCTGCGGGAGGCATACCGCCTCCACGAGGATCAGCTGGTCCGGGGGTACGATATCGTGGTGGTGGCCCGGGTCCGGGCGGCCTTCGCCCCCTACCAGGAGCTGGAGCGGCATCTGCTGCGGACCATGGACAAGCTGGGCCTTGTGAAGCGGGACTCCTGATGAAGACGCTGCTGCTGGCTCTGATCCGGTTTTATCGGAAGTATATTTCTCCTCTGCGTCCCCCCTGCTGCCGCTTTATCCCCACCTGCTCGGCCTATGCGCTGGAGGCGGTGGAAAAATACGGCGCGGCGAAGGGGGGCGTGCTGGCGCTACGCCGCCTGCTGCGGTGCCATCCCTTCCACCGGCAGAAGAGCATTCAGTACGATCCGGTCCCCTGAGCGCGATTCCCCACGCACACTTATCACGTTGGAGGAAGTCTCATGAAATTAATCCTGACCCCCTTTGTATGGGTGCTGAACGCCTTCTACAGCCTGACGGGCAGCTATGGCCTTGCCCTGATTCTCTTCGCCATCGTGGTGAAGCTGATCCTCTTCCCTTTCCAGCTCAAGGGAAAAAAGAGCATGATCCAGATGAACCTGATGTCCGGCCAGCTGCAAAAGCTGCAGAAGCAGTACGGCAAGGACAAGGAGCGGTATAACCAGGAGGTACAGAAGCTCTATGAGCGGGAGCATGTCAACCCCATGGGCGGGTGCCTCTGGTCCTTCCTGCCTCTGTTCATCCTGATCCCCCTCTATTCCATCATCCGCGAGCCCCTGGTCTACATGATGAATGTTGGCGTGGACAATCTGGCTGCCATCGCCGAAGCCCTCAACTGGAGCCAGGTGGCGCTGGACAACGGGTGGATCAAGGCCGCGGACGAGGCATTCCGCAATACCGGCTACAACCAGCTCTACCTCTCCTCTCTCATTACGCCGGAGAACCTGGCCGCCGTGCAGTCGGCTGCCGGTGAGGGAGCCAAGGTTTTTGCCATCAATTTTGATTTTCTCGGTATTTTTGACCTGGCCCGGGTGCCCAAGCTGAAGTTCTGGACCATGACCGGCGGCTTTGCCCTGTTCCTGCTGCCGGTGATCTCCGCCCTGTCCAGCATCCTGGTGTCCTGGGTCTCCCAGAAGACCAACGCCGTCAACCAGCAGGCGCAGCAGGCGGACAACGCTTCCATGAAGATGATGTTCATCATGATGCCCCTCATGTCCCTGTGGATCGGCTTCAGCATGCCCGCCGCCCTGTGTCTCTACTGGATCATCCAGAACCTGCTGAGCATCGTGCAGGAGTTCATCTGCGGCAAGATGCTCAAGAAGGACTATGAGGAAGCTGCCCGCATCCAGGCCGAGCGGGAGCAGCAGGAGAAGGAAGAGGAAAAGGAGCGCAAGCGCCAGGCCGCCGAAGAGCGCGCCCGCCGCATCGAAGAGGCCAAGAGCGCCAAGGGCAAGAAGAAAAAGGAACTGATGAGCGCCATGGAGAAGGACTCCAAGGGCGACTCCGCCGTCATCGCCGTCAGCGGCGTGGGGATGCGTTCCTACGCCCGGGGCCGGGCCTATGACCCCAACCGCTTCTCCCCCGACGGCCCCACCGCCTACCAGGACCCCGATCTGGACTGGGCCGAGGCCAAGAAGAATGCCCCTGCCGAGGAGCCCAAGAAGAAGGGACTGTTCGGCAGAAAGAAATCCGCAGAGGCGGAACAGCCGGTGGACAAGCAGGAGGAGACTCCCACTGAGGAGCCGGTGAAGGAGACGGAAGTTTCCACCGCTCAGGATCAGAATGTGGAAACAGAAGCGGCTGAAGCTGAGGCCCCCTTTGCGCCCGAGGCGGAAGAGGGATCTGAGGAAGAAGACAGCAAGGAGTGAAACGACCGATGCTGAAATGGATCGAGAGCACCGGTAAGACCGAGGAAGCCGCCATCGAAGCGGCCCTGGTCAAGCTGGGTATGGACCGGGACGAGGTCTCGGTTGAGATTTTGGAGCGCGCCAAGTCCGGATTTCTGGGCATCGGCAGCTGCCCCGCCAAAGTAAAAGTGACTTACGAGGCCCCTGACGAGCCTGAGGAGGTCCCCGCCCCCCCGGCGGAGCCCGCTCCCGCGCCCAAGGCCGAGGCCCCCAGGCAGGAAGTCAAAAAGAGCGAACCCAAAAAGCAGCCCAAGCCCGCTCCCGCGGCGGAAAAGGCCGCCCCCGCTCCCCAGCCCCAGACCTCCGCCGACCTGAGCGGCGATCCGGTGGCGGAGAAGATCGAGACCTTCCTCACCGGACTGCTGGAGCATATGGGCGCCCAGGCCGCCCCCAGGATCAGCCTGGACGACATGGGCAACTACCAGGTGGAACTGGTGGGCAGCAATCTGGGCTCCCTCATCGGCCGCCGTGGCGAGACCCTGGACGCCATCCAGCAGCTGACGGTGTACGCCGTCAACCGGGGCCTGACCAAGCGGGTACGCATCCATGTGGACGCCGAACACTACCGGGCCAAGCGGGAGGAGTCCCTGGAGCGGCTGGCCCATAAGGTGGCCGGCAAGGTGGTCAAGTACCGCCGCAACGTGACTCTGGAGCCCATGAACGCCTATGAGCGCCATGTGATCCACACCGCCCTTCAGGACGTGCCCGACATCACCACCTACTCGGTGGGCACCGAGCCCAACCCCGTACCGTGGTGGCCTACAGCCGGGGCGAGCACCGCTGAGCCCGGGAGCCCTTTCCCGCTATATCTCTGAAAAACAGCACGGAGAGATCCGTGCTGTTTTTTATGCTCCGGCTGCCCAAAAAAAGACTTGCAAAAATCGAACATATGTTGTATACTCTGTTCGAACAAAAGTTCTGGAACAGAGAAGAACAGTCCGTTTTATGGGACAGCGGCGCCGGTATCATAGAAATGTACCTGAAACGACGGCGAATGGAGGGCTTTGGCATGGAGACAACTTATCTGAGTATCGACGCCAGCTATGTGACCACCTGCGGTATGCTGGAGGAACAGGCCAGCGGCGGCAGCCGCGTCTGCTACACCCGTGTTCCCCGCCGTTCCCTTCCCCGTACCGCCGGCGGGGAGAAGGTCATCGATCTGCAGGCCTACCGCCGCCGGATGGAGCAGGCGAATGCGGTCTGCGCAGACGGAGAGGAGACGGAGGGAGCGGCGGAGGTCCGCCCGCTGTCCTCCGCCCCCATGACCCGGCGGGAGCGGATGGGCCTGGTGATGGATCTGCTCTCCTCCGCCGCCGTGGTCTGCTGCGCGGCGGGTGTGCTGCTGGCCTTTTTATAAAGTCCACCGTTCTGCCCGTTTATGTGGAAAACGTGCCGCCGGAGACCGGCGGCACGTTTCTTTATCCCTGAAGATGGCGGTACTTGTTGCGGGTGGCGATGCCGCCCCGGATATGCCGTTCAGCCTTGTTCTCATCCAGCACGGACTTTACCTGTTGGTAGAGGGGCGGATTAAAGCCGGGAAGCCGTTCGCTCAGGTCCTTGTGGACGGTGGACTTGGAGATGCCGAACTTCTGGGCAGCGCTCCGGACGGTGGCCTTATTCTCTATGATGTAAAGCGCCAGCTGGCAGGCGCGCTCCTCAATGTTCCCTTTCACACATGCACCACTCCCATGCATTCTTACTGCATGAAAAGATATATGCGGTAAAAAAGGGAATTATGCTCCGCCTGCCCGGCCG
>Ga0129306_1003670_pt1 | contig 11076 bp, 11 predicted proteins | sample P827metagenome_FD_94438 | JGI IMG/M metagenome (GOLD analysis project Ga0129306, IMG submission 94438) | Capybara group fecal microbial communities from Wisconsin, USA - P827 metagenome | ecosystem: Host-associated > Mammals > Digestive system > Large intestine > Fecal | place: USA: Wisconsin...
CACCATTATTCATAATATATGATTCTGTAATATGTCTGAAAGACTCATCTCTTACTTTTCCATATAGAATATATTCCATAATCCGTAAATACTATCCCTTCTAAATCAAGAACATTCTCCTTTACATAACCACATTTTCTATCTATATATGTCTACAACTAAACATCATTATTTCTTTTTATCAGTGTTCTAAAAACATCCCCTTATTCGAAAAAAATAAAACTGTAATCCCCCGTATAGCCCCATTCTCTATACAACCATTCCCATTCTTCTACTGAATAGTAGCTTGCACACGTCAACTGCCAATACAGCATATTCATCTCTTCCCGATCGTTTCTGTATGATTCGACCATAATATAACTGTGTCCTTTACTTACACGTTCTATCTCCTGTACAGCGTCCTTTAGATCATAGACCCTCAAATTATGCAGTGTAGTTAACGATATGACCAGGTCAAAAGACTTATCATCAAATGGCAGACTCTTTGCGTCACCCTTAATCAAACATTCTCTTATTTCCTCTTTAGCATGTTCGAGGGCATAGTCCGAAATATCCAATCCGATAACCTCGATTCCCGGAACCACCTGTGTGAGCTCATACAGAAGATGAGCCATGCCACATCCAACATCAAGAACCCGGTTGCCAGCTTTCAAGTCATAGTGTTCAGCCAGTCTCTCTGCGACCACTCTCCATCGCCCATCATAACGGTATCCGCCATAGCCGTATTTTCTATCCCCATCCCAATAATCGTATCCGTACTTTTTTGCTACAATTGCACAATCAGCTTTATCGGCTTCCATCACTCTTCCGAGATAATCTCTTGTAGTAGCCTTATGAAGATCTGATACAAAATCAATGTATGCCATCACACAAGTTCCTCTATAGCCCTGCTTATCTCCATCTTTCCAATACCGTTCATATCCTTGACCTCCGCATATGTGCCATATCCGTGCGAGAAATCATGTAATCCGATTCTCCTAAAGCGTACCGGTGCGCCGTATTCTGCGATCACCTCCGATACCGCACTCCCCAAGCCACCGACTATATTATGATCTTCAACAGTTACGATTTTTCCAACTTCCTCAATCGCTTGAATTATAATCTCCTTATCAATGGGTTTAATCGTATGAATATTGATCACGCGAACATTGATGCCGGATTGACTCATTTCATCCACTACATCAATCACGTCTTTCGCAATGCTTCCCATGGTAATCACAGCAGCATCACATCCCGCACGCAATTCCACACCTTTCCCAATTTGAAATGTATAATCCTTATCATATATCTCAGCTTCCCGATTGGTTCCGATTCTTAAGTAAACAGGGCCTTCAAGCTCATATGAAGCCCGTGTTGCCTTACGTACCTCCATTGGGCTCGCCGGTGTGATAATGACCAGATTAGGAAAGCTGCGCAGGCACCCCAAATCTTCAGTCGCATGATGCGTAGGCCCCAATGCCGGATATGCCTCTCCAGCGGCCGTTCCCACAATCTTCACATTCTGATTCTGTAGACAGACATCGTTACGGATAAACTCATTAGCTCGGTATGCAAGAAAAGCACCAATAGTGTATGTGAAAGGAATCTTTCCACGACTAGCCATACCTGCAGCCATGGCTATCATATTAGCTTCCGATATACCCAGATTAAGATACTGTTTCGGCAGATCTCTTCGATAACGGTCATATACAATAGCCCCATTATCAGAGATCATGGCATAGACACGTTTGTCTGTCATTGCAAGATCATATATGCAGTCCAAATAAGCCGTTCTCATATAGTCATACCTCGTGTATCAAATCTTCCGGGGTTAGTCCAAGATCATTCATAAGAATAGGCAGTTCCTCCTCATTAGGCATCCTAATATGCCATAACGGCATATTTTCCATGAATGAAACGCCTTTACCCTTTATCGTATTAGCTATAATCATAACTGGTTTGCGCTCCTCTCGGTGAAGCATGGCCTTTCTTATTTCCTCGTGGTCATGTCCATCAATTTCAATAACATGCCATCCAAACGCTCTCCATTTATCGCCAAAAGGAGTCATCCTGACAATATTATCAAGCCTATCCATGGCCTGAAGTTTATTATGATCAACTATTACCGTAAGATTATCAAGTTCCAATGTAGGAGCCGATAATGCCCCCTCCCAAATGGAGCCCTCCTGGCATTCACCATCTCCCAGGATTGTATATACATGGTTTTCCTTATGATCTACTTTATTGGCAAACGCTATACCTATACTAAAAGATAAACCGTGCCCTAATGCACCGGTAGACGCTTCAACACCTGGTATCTCATGTAGCTTAGGATGCTCACCAAATGCTGACCCGGGCTTCCCAACATGCCATAGTTCCTCCTCGGGGAAAAAACCCGCAAGTTGTAATGCCGCATAAAGAGCATAACTAGCATGACCTTTACTTAACACGAAAAAATCCCGATCTTCCCAATCAGGATTCATCGGATCATATCGCAACACATCCCCAAAGTATAAAACTGCAATAAGATCAGTCATTGAAAATGCACCACCCATATGTCCGCTGCGCGATTCATGGGCTATACGATATATATTCTTTCTGATTTGTTTAGCAACCTCTATAGTATCTGTCATAAATCCGTCCTTATCATATGAAATTGATATGCTTTCTATCCAGGCTGAAGAACGTGTTCAGCAATTCATTCCTGTCATCATAAACGCAGTGATGATCACACTCTATACAAGGATCAAAGTTCTCATACCGCTTAATCACGTCCGGGGCAAACCACAGGTCTTTAAATGACCTGTCTGTCAGATCCCCCACTTCCCCGGCCGCTACATATGCCTTATCATGGCAGAAATACACTTTACTGTCTGCCGCAATAACACAGAATATACGATTGATGTAGCACTTGTCGTACGTTCTGTGGAACACAAGCGCTGAATCAAAATCGCACTCATACTTGTTAATCACCTTGAATCCATCATCATTCAATTCTTCCGCGCGATGAATCTGCTCTATTACATTTGCTCTGAAAGGCGCATGATACTCAAACAGATCCCTTGTCACTCTAGCGGTAAATTTTATATGATTAACACCCAGTTCCTTGACCATACGTGCCATATCCAAAACCTGATCCGCATTCTCATGATTGATTACAAAGTTAATCCCCAGTTCGCATTCTGCAGATTTTTCCCGGGCAAACGTACGGATATTATTGCATACCTCATTGAATGCATCCGGAGATATCTTTCTTACCTTGGAATATGTCTCAGCGTCAGCCGAATCAAATGATATTCTTACCCATTTAGCTTTCTTAAGAGCTTCAGCACGATCATCTCTAAGGAGCTGGCCATTCGTGATGATAGACAAATCAATTCCAGCGTCCACAATCCCCTGCATTGCCTGAACAATATATGGATAAACCAAAGGCTCTCCGCCACCACTGAATGTCACAGCCTTGACTCCCATATCAGATATATCCGTGATAATCTCTCGCATCTTATCCCACGGAATCTGATCCTGTCTATTAACTGAATCTCGGAGGCCTAATGCGGAATCCGCATAACTGCAATAATAACAGTTATGATTACAGTAATTGGTGGGTTTGATCCTGATATAAATCGGCGATATTCGTTCTCCCCTTCCGATTGCTTCCAATTCTCTGGCATGTGCAAAAATTTTTAGATTGCTATATGGCGTTGCTTTTTCCATTTTCCACCTCAAATGATCATATGCAGGTCTCATGTCTCAGATAAAATTAACATGTTCACCTGGATGTTTCAATTCATCTAGATACTTATTGATCTCATCTAGCCGGCAAGCTTCTCTGCACACCTTATTTATATCCAACGAATTAATTCTGTCCATAACATCTTGGCGGCGTCTTCCATCCCAGATTTCTTCAAATGTTTGTTCATTTATGTTACCATATAGGAATTCCTCATTCCCTATATGCGCCACACAGGGCCATACATTACCTGCGGCATCTATATGCGTCATAAATGGCATGCCATAACATTTCTCATAGCATTTTTCATGATGCATCTTTTTCATGGCATTGGCACGGAAAAATACTGAGAATGTGTCTGTTTCGAAGTTCTTTACCGCTTTTTCCAATGATAATAACTTCTCATAATCAACTGTGAAAGAATTATTACTATGAAGATGCTGCGAATAGGGCTTAATGGTAAAATAATCTACTCCTATCTCACGTAGTTCTCTGGCCATATCCACTATCTGATGCATATTGCCAGGCAACAACAGACACTGAACCCCAATAGTAGTCTTCAGATTGTCGTCATGCTTAACTTTGACAGCATCACTTAAATTCTGCTTTACTCTGTCCAAATCACCTTCTTTTCCACGCTGTATGGCGTTATAGGATTCCTCCTCGAAACTGGCCACGCTATAGCGAACCCAGGTAAAGGAGCGAAGACAATCCTTTAACTTATCCAATGTAAATATGGCTCCATTGGTACTCATCGCCACATCAACCCCGCAGGCCTTGATTTCATTGGCTATCTGTGGCATATCCACATTCAGAAGAGGTTCCCCTTCCCCAGAGCATATAACACTTTTAAGCCCATGGGATTGCATTTGTCTGATATCCCTCAACAAAATATCTTTATCAAGAAATACAGGCCTATATCCGACATAATCCACTGCACAGAATACACATCTGTGATTACAGGACCCACTGGGGGATATCTCTATCTCAATGGGGTAAATGTTATCCCCCTTGAGCCAGGATGCCACCCTGTCAGGATGATATATGAGTTTATGAGAATCCATTCTTATATTATCCATTGCCATATGATCCACCCCATGTTATACGTTCAACAGGGTACTTGCGTACTTCATTGCATTTACTTTCTCAACTGAATCCTTATTCCCGACGATATTAGCACCCAAGGCACCACCTATATTGCCCATAAGAGATCCCATATCACTTGGAGCCCCCGCAGCAGCAAAAAGACACGCTAAAGAGAAGAACGCATCGCCTGCACCTATGGTATCCTTAACGCTAAGTGTAAAAGCCGGACATTCAGATATCTCCCCCCGCTCATCTATCTGCCAGGAACCCTCAGATCCACGGGTAAGCCAGCCACGGCCTCCCAGATGTCTGTGAAGCGCATCCAACCCTCCTCCTTCATTGAACGCATAATCCGGAAAAGCAAGTTTCAATTCCGTTTGATCCACAGAGAAAGCTTCGGCTCTATGGTACTTAGTGATTGGATTGAGTCCACGGTTAGTGGAGTTAGTCTGGCAGTTCAGCGCTATATACGCTGCCTTATCCTCAATGATCCGGATGGTCTCAGGTCCTATCAAACCATGTCCGAAATCGCATACAAATACCACATCGTATTCACTAATCAAATCTGAAAGTTTCGAATTAAAACCTCGACGGTCAGCATCATCATAGTGATAATCTTCGGGTATATTATTGATCACAAATACTTTCTTATACTCTTCACGTTTCTGATTTCTTGATAGGAAACGGTGCTTAACTATGGTCGGAAAAACATGGCTGATTGAAAGTTCAAGTTTCACATTTTCTGGAAGGCCGTTTCGAATCAGTTCTTCTCTATCCTCCTCATCACCTATCATAGTCATGAATGTCAGATCATCCACAAATGAAGCCAGATGTCTTGCTATCGCAGCGGCACCTCCCAGATAATCTTCGGTAGATTTCAATCTAGCCGAATAAGCCGTATCCTTACTCATAAGTCCTTGTATGGTACAATAACTGTATTCATCAATAATCATATCACCCAGGACGAGTACCTTCATTTGGCATGCCGTATCGGCATATCTCAGAATATCATCCATCGAATACTTTTCCGCAAAGGCCTCCATATACCGAAGCACATCCTCAGGAAGTCCTGACATAGCTGTATTAATCAGTTTAGTGGAACTGAAGACCTTCCCGCCGGTATATGCGATATGTCCGCCATGCTTCTCAACCAGTTCACGTTCTTCTCGAATTTTACCGGTGATATCGGCATCTTCCCTGGCATATTCCTGACCCTTGACATATACATCAGGCTCTACCGCTTCTATAATATCATCTACAGTGTACCCCTCTGACAGCATCACATAATCAATATACTCGATAGCAGCCAGTTCCTTCATACGAAGCTCATCATCAAAATACGGGCGGCCGGGGCCTTTTCTGACATACTTTGAAGCAGTAATAGACACAACCAACACATCACCCATCTTCTTTGCCTGTTCAAAATGGATTATATGCCCCGGATGTACTAAATCAAAAACGCCATGGCATAGAACAATAGTCTGATCACCTTCCTTTTTCAGTGCCGGACGGATCCTATTTCGAAAATCTTCTTTGGTTATTATTTTTGTATTTTGTCTCATAATGAACTTACTATCTGAAATTCAATCAATTAATAATACAAGTCTACAACATATTCACAAATTCTCTTAAATCATTAAGTATATAGTCAGGTGTTATTCCCGCGTTCAATGATTCTGACCCGTATCCAGACTCCAATAAAACAGTCCGAATACCAGCATTAATACCCAGTTGTATATCTGATTCCCGATCTCCAACCATCCATGAGGTAGTCTGATCTATATTATAATCTAGACACGCCTGTTTAATCATTTCAGTTTTCGGTTTGCGGCAATTACACTGAATAGAGTATCGAGGAATAATCCCCCCAGGGTAATGCGGACAATAGTATATGGCATCCACACCAAGCAGATCTATCAAATAACGATTCATTTCATCCAGACTCTCTTCTGAAAAATAGCCTCTGGCCACACCGCTCTGATTAGTCACGATAATTGCCAAATAACCCTTTTTATGTATTCTATCGATACATTCTCTGGAGTAATAAAAGACCTCAAGTTCTTCGACCGATCTGACATAACTCTTTTCAAGTGTAACCACTCCGTCACGATCCAGAAACACCGCTGGTTGCCTGTCTCTACTCATAAAAAGTATCACTCTGTTCCATGATCATATCAACAATCTGTTGTAGGATTAGATTGTGTATAGATTCAACGATTCCGTAACTCTCACACGGAACCCAAACATTAATATCCCCCATCTGTCTAGCAATATTATCCATCGAGAATCCCGTGAAAGTGATTACCCTTGCACCTTTTTCATGTGCTACACGAATCGCATTAATAATATTCTGTGAATTGCCGGAACTGCTAATAGCCACCAGCAGATCACCCTTGCTGATAAGGAAATCCAATGGTCTGGAAAAAACCTCTTCATATCCATAATCATTTCCCATGCAAGTGGTTACAGCCGTATCATATAGACTATATGTGTTCATCCTGCCATTCTTCATATAATCGGCTGTCATATGACTCGCTATGGCGGCTGATCCACCATTACCTATAAAAAAAACCGTCCCTCGAGTTTCTTTACACTCCAAGAACACGTTCATAAGAATATCTATTCCAGATTCATATAAAGGTATTTCCGTATTTCTATCTCCATACCGTATCTGCGTCATTTTCAGTGAATCCGTCAACTTCCATATGTATTGATTACTGTTCATTCTCTTGTACCAATCGTTATGCTACCCTAAATACTTAAACCAGTCTGCTGTTGCATCGCGAATACTATCTGGTGTCCAAACCGGTGCTTCCCTCCAATAATCAATGTTGTCAAGTATATACTTAACACCCTCCTCTAATGTCACCTGAGGATGCCATCCCAAGATATTGCTAATCTTAGACGTATCTGCCCATGTGCAATCCGGCTCACCCGGACGCTTGGGTATATGAACGACATTCTCCTCCGTGCCACCCAATAACTCTACAAGACGATTCACAGAGTATGTGTGTTCACTCCCGACATTAAATCGTTCTCCCTGTATATCAGACTTTGCAGCTGTCACAAACGCATCAACGATATCCGTCACATATGTGAAATCCCTGGTTTGTTCTCCGGTTCCAACAACTGTATATGGTTTACCGGCAAGCTTTTGTCCCAAAAAAACGCCAAATACAGCACCATACGTGCCATTCGTTCTGGATCGTGGGCCATAAACATTGAAAAGACAAAGCGACACAACAGGAAGATTATACAATTGGCACCAATGTAGCGCAAGTTCTTCCCCCAAGCGTTTTGTTAATGCATATGGGTATTCTGGCCTAATATCTGCTGTTTCATCCGTCGGAAAATTATCAGGGATACCATAGCAAGAAGACGAAGCAGTATACATAAAACGTTTGATCCCGGCACTTTTCGCACACTGCAATACAGAAAAAGTCCCATCCACATTAGAGTGAAAATAATCTTCTGGCCGTTGAATAGAAGGAACGATATCTGCAAGTGCTGCCATGTGAAACACCCAATCCACACCTTCAAATAATGGCGAAATACTATCAGTATTACATATATCTTCAATAACTATATGAACCTTTTTCTCAGCAGAAAAACAGTTTCTTGGTGGAACGATGCTTTGATCAACTAATCTAAAAGTAGCTAACGCCCTCCCGCAATCCTTTCCAAGCCGATTATCCACTTCAGAAATTTCTGCATGATGTTGAAGATTCTCAAGTCTGCCTGTTGAACAGTTATCTATGACTACAACATCATGTCCTTCCTCTAATAATCTGTCTACCAAGTGTGAGCCAATAAAGCCACACCCACCTGTTACTATTGATTTCATATGTCCCTCTCCATTTCTATTATTATGATACAAGCCACTCATTCTCTAAAAGATACTGCTCGCCAATTCTTACTCCTACGTCTGTGTAACCAAATGAATAGAATGATTTTTTAATCTCATTATGTATTCTTTCCCTATCATAATAAGCTTGATTATTATTTTGTGACCCTTTTAACCATTCATACATTTCTACGGAGACGCTTAATATCTCTTCAGGAGTATTATCTATACACCTTATACCCAATTTATCATAAATCTCATATGTCACATAGTTACTTGGACTATTAGTCATTACGGCTACTTCAAGTGCCTCTTTTTCAATTTCCAAAACCTTTCTCAACGGAAGAATACTCTTTGTTTTTTCATCAAAAAATTTCTTGTATATTATTAAATCTCTGGTTTTGTCACCCGCCACCCCTAGATCATTAGCTAATAAAAAACATTGTGCATTATAATACACTATAGGAACACAAACTAATAATGGTAAAGCTTGAATACCTGATTGGTCTGAAATGAAGAAATCCGCCCCCTTTGTAATATACAAGTCCATTTCTTCGTTCCGATCCATCACCGCATAATCTATTACCCCAGGATAATCAAACTTTTCTTCTACCTTAGCCCCCATTCTAACCAGTTGGTATCCCTTTTTTCTGTAATAGTCCGCCACTTTCCTAAATGATGTTATATCTCCATTTCGATAGGCATCCCCAATTTCCTGTTTAAAACAGGCATCATCTCTTCTTAATATATCGCGAGTATATGAACTATCTCTGACAGAAATGCATATATATTTGTCTCCAATTCCAAGTTCTTGTTTTTTACGCTCAAGTTCTTGTTCCTCTTCTGGAGAGTAGTAGACATAACTCCTATTAAAGTCTATATGTCCATTCATATATTGCCTATTTCCAATTTCATTCTCATTAATATAATCTGTGATATATACAAATAGACTCCGATAGTTGTGCATCATATATTTCCAGAAATCCACATTATGGTTGGATACAACTGAAATACCTTCAAGATCAAGTTTTTCCGTTATACTAGGATTGACTCCCAACCACGAAAGGCCATCAGCTGGATAATTACAAAACAAATAGTATGTGCCCGTATCTTTACCACATCGATTAACTGCTGTTATCCAGTGGAGATATGATCCCATATGGTTTAATCCGATAAATCTCACTTCGACATAGTCATATCTATCAATAAATGCTCTTGCTTTCTCCGCAAATTCCGTGACTTTCTCTTGTTGGATACAGCCATGTTCCTCTATCACATTTATCATAGTATTCATTCTTGTTTCATGCTTGTTCATAAAATATAACCTTCGCTGTTATATCGGTATGGCTAATTCTTTATTGGTGTCACTTATGTAAAAAACAACAATCAGTAATTCTTAATCTAGTTGTATCCATTCTATAGTTTTCTTAACCCCCTCTTCGAAAGAAGTCTGCGGGGAAAAGCCTGTATCTTCACGAAGTTTAGATATATCACAAGCCAAATGCATCACAGAGTTTTCTCCATATTCTATCTGTCCATATAATATCGGTATATCTGGATTAATAATGCCATGGATTATCTCAATATACTCTTTTAGCACACGACTCTGACCAGCGCCTATTACATATATTTCCTGATCTCTGCCTTTTCCGGAAAGAAGCAGAAGCGCACGTGCTATATCTTCCGTATATATGAAGTCCCAAATCTGTCGACATTCAGTGAGGGACGGCGAACGCCTCGCCAAAAGCTCTCTGATAGTATAGTCTACAATAGTATGTGGCTGGCAGTTTGGTCCATAACCTGACAGAATTCTGGGCCAGATATGATCTATACCTAATTGTCTGCATTTAAGCCGGGTCATCTGACCGGCGCACAGTTTCGCAATTCCATAGGCCGTTTCAGGATAACACTGTTTTTGCTCAGTGAGTATTTCATCTGTTCTGCCATATTCCGCCTGAGAACCGGCTCCTACGAACACGCGACACCCCAACCGGACTGCCAGGTCCACAGCATCCACAGAATAGCGAATATTAGTTATCTGGTTATCAATCTGATCTCTAGCTCCATCTCCGGAAGTAGAAGTCCACGCCAAATGAAAAAAAGCATCATATTTAGGACCTGTATCTGCCCTAATTGCTCCTTCTTCATTCATCAGGGAACTATACTCATCCAGAGGGCATTCTATTATTGTAATTAATTCACTTGATGGGATAAGTGATATCTTCGATGACCCCTTATTCACCAGAGCTAACACTTCTATCCCCTGTCCTATGCATTCATCGATCAGTGCAGTTCCTATAGAAGATGTAGCCCCTGATATGACTACACGATGGATATCTCTCATGTCTGCGAGATTCCTCCCGTTAAGCGAATTATGATCCGTTGACATTGAGCGAAAGAAGGGATTCTCCGCCGTCAACCGTTACTACAGCACCTG
>Ga0129306_1003671_pt1 | contig 11072 bp, 8 predicted proteins | sample P827metagenome_FD_94438 | JGI IMG/M metagenome (GOLD analysis project Ga0129306, IMG submission 94438) | Capybara group fecal microbial communities from Wisconsin, USA - P827 metagenome | ecosystem: Host-associated > Mammals > Digestive system > Large intestine > Fecal | place: USA: Wisconsin...
CAAAGGAAATTAACATTATTTTGTAGAAATTAATAATTAAGAAGCTTTTATTTATATAAGCCTAATTTAATAAACTTATATATAAAATACATAACTTTATTTTTATAAATGAAAGCTTAACTCTAATATTACTCTCATATGATTAGAACTATAATCTACTAGTACAAAACTATATATTATATTTGGAGGGATATTATGGATGAAAATATTATAATAAATATATTAAAAAAAGAGATGGTGCCAGGATTTGGTGTTACTGAACCAGCTTCTATAGCTTTATCAACCGCTAAAGCCTATGAAGTAATTGGCGGAGAAATAAAAAATATAAAAGTAATAACAGATCCTGGGTTATTTAAAAATGCTTTTTCCTGTACAGTTCCAGGAACAAATGAATTTGGTAATGAAATGGCTGCTTTATTAGGGGCTATTGGTGGAGATGCTTCCTTCGGTTTAGAGTCTTTAAGAAAAATAAAAGAAAAAGATGTAAAAAAAGCTAAAACTATGTTAGATAAAATTAATATAGAATTAAAATCTGAAACAGAAGGACTTTATGTAGAAGCTATCGTAACTACAAATAATGGAGTAGGAAGAACTATAATAAGATATAAACACGATAATATAATTTTAGTAGAAAAAAATGATAAAGTGTTATATCAAAAGGAAGATCCTTTAAATAGAAACAATGAGCTTTCAAGAAAAACTGTAAACTCTAAAAAAATAACTGAAATGAAATTAGATGAAATGGTGCATTTTGTAAATACTGTTAATTATAAAAAAATAGAATTTTTATTAGAATCAATTAAAATGAACAAGAAACTATCTAAAAAAGGATTAGAAGGTTTAGGAATAGGCCTTGGTAAACTAATTTTAGAAAGCTGTGATGAAAATAATTATGAATTATATGCTGAATCACTTACTTGCAGTGCTATAGATGCTAGAGTGTCTGGTGCTGCTTTACCTGCTATGACAATAACAGGCAGTGGCAATCATGGTATAATAACTACCTTGCCTTTGCTGGCTATAAAAGAAAAGAAGAATTTAAATAATGAAATGCTAGCAAGATCCATAGCTTTGAGCTATATTATAAATATATATATAAAGGAATATTCCGGGAAACTATCTGCTTTCTGTGGCTGTGCTGTAGCTGCAGGTACTGGAGCTAGCGCCGGAATTTGTTACTTATTAGGTGGTGGTTTAAAAGAAATAGAAAACACCATAAAAAATATGACCTCTAATATTACAGGAATGATTTGTACCGGTGGAAATTCAGCCTGTTCACTAAAAGCGAACACTGGTGTGAAAGCAGCTTTCTTAAGTGCTAAAATGGCCATTAAAAATATAGTAATACCAAATAAATGTGGCATTGTTTCAGATTCCATAGAAACTACAATGAAAAATATAGGTAGAATAGCTTATCCTGGAATGGTAGAAACAGATAAAGAAATATTAAATATAATGATAGAATGTTCAAAATAAATTAATTATATTATCCTAGGTTTTAAAGGTAAGAGATTAAAATAAAAGTACTTTTAGTGAATAAATAGCTATAAAAATAAGAAATGCTAATTTCCCCTAAAAGTACTTTCTATTTTATACCTTTAAAAGTTATCATAGTAATTTCCAATTATACGCTATTTATTGTACTTTGTTCTTTATAATATGTTCTTTACCCATCATACTCTTGACACATTTAAATAAAAAGTGTAAATTTAAAATTAATTTGTCATAATTTGAAGGAGGTTTTAATTATGCAGCAATTAGGATTAAAATATGGGAAGGATTCTATAAAATTTTCATTATCTGAAGAAGATTTATTAGGGGTAATAGATCGTAATGAGTGGAATTTAGATAAAACAGAAGAAGAAATAATAAAAGAATCTATAGAAAACCCTATATGCAGTGCACCTTTAAAGGAACTTGTTCATGAAGGAGAAAAAATTTGTATTGTTATACCAGATATAACTAGAGCTTGGCAAAGATCAAGTGTATATTTACCTTATATAGTAGAAGAAATTAAAAAAGGTGGAGTAAAGGATGAAGATATAATTTTCTTAAGTTCTACAGGTACTCACAGAGAACAAACAGAGGAAGAACATAAAATACTTATAGGTGAAAAATTATATAATAACTATAAAGTAGTTGACCACATCAGCACTAAAAAAGAAGATTTAGTCTACGTTGGTAAGACCTCTTACAACACTCCTGTAATGATTAATAAACTTGCATTAGAATGTGACCATGTAATACTTACAGGTGCAATAATATATCACTTTTTAGTAGGTTATTCCGGCGGTAAAAAAGCTATATTACCAGGTATAAGTAGTTTTGAAACAGTAATGGCTAATCATTCGCTATCCTTATGTGGGAACCTTGGTGATGGTGAAAATCCTAATGTTCGTGCAGGTAATATATATGAAAATCCAATTCATAATGATATGTTAGAAGCTGCAAGCTTTATAAGACCTACATTTATGTTTAATGTAATAATAGGTCCAGATGGAAATATAGGTGCTGCAGTATCTGGAAATTACATAAAAGCTCATGATAAAGGGAGAGAATATGTAGATAAAATAGATGGAGTAGATATAAAAGAAAAAGCAGATTTAGTTATATCTACAGCTGGAGGATTCCCTAAAGATATAAATTTTTATCAATCTTCTAAAACTATAGTTAATTCAAGAGAATCCTGCAAAGAAAATGGAACAATTATAATACTATCAGAATGTAGTGAAGGACTAGGTGGCGACGAAGGTGTTAAAATGATGCTTACAGACTTTACTAATGCCTTAGATAGAGAAAAAGAACTTAGAGATAACTATAGTATATCTAAACATACAAGTTATATAGCTTGTGATACAGCAGAAAAATTCAACTTAATATTAGTAAGTAATATAGATCCTGAAATTATGAAAAATACAAAAATTAAAGTTGTAAAAACTTTAGAAGAGGCCTTAGAGATAGTAAAAAAAGAAAAAGGGGAACACCTAAAAACCTATGTATTACCACATGGAGCTAATACATTGCCTAAATTAGTATAATACAAGGAAAGTGCAACGCACTTTCCTTAAATTTTGACTTTTTACATAAAACCTATACAATAGTATTGTTAGTATTGTTACAATAAAATATAATATAAAGGTGATTATATGGAAGAAAGATTACAAAAGTATATGGCCTCTTGTGGCGTTGCGTCTAGAAGAAAATGTGAAGATATTATTTTAGAAGGGCGAGTAGAAGTAAATGGCATTAAAATAAAAGAAGTAGGCACAAAAATTATATCTGGAAAAGACATTATAAAAGTAGATGGGAATATTATAAAACCAGAAGAAAATAAAATTTACATTTTACTTAATAAACCAAAAGGGTATCTATGTACTGCTAAAGATGAAAAGGGCAGAAAAACTATTTTAGATTTAGTAAAAGTTAAAGAAAGAATATACCCTATAGGCAGGTTAGATATGGACACATCAGGTATAATAATACTTACCAATGATGGAGAAATATACAATAAGATTATTCATCCTAAATTTGAAAAAATAAAGACTTATAAGGCTAAAGTAAAAGGAACTATGAAAAAAGACCATATAGAGTTATTTAAAAAAGGCATAGATATAGGGGATTACATAACAGCTCCAGCGGCATTAGAAATTTTTAAAACAAATAAGGATACTTCTGAAATAATAATAAAAATTCACGAAGGTAAAAATAGACAAGTAAGAAGAATGTGTAAATCTATAGGTCATCCTGTTATAGATTTAGATAGAATTTCTATAGGTAATATATCAAAAGGTGATTTGAAATTAGGTGAGTGGAGATACTTAACTAAGAAGGAAATAGATTATATAATTAAAATATAAATTAAATCTAAAAGTAAATAAGGTTGTTAAAAACTTACCAATAATACATTCAAATATTTTTAAGATTCATTTTTTAAAATCATAAATAGTTTCAAAGAAATATAGTTTTATGTAAAAACACTTATAATTCATATTATTTAAAAGATTAAGAGTATACTTATAATTATACTCTTAATAGCTGTTTCAATGATTATTTAAAATAACTTCAATATTTATTATAAGTTTATATTCTAAATATCACATCAAAGAAAATAAATATATATATATATATACGAATAATAATTGTTTTAAATAGTTCAATTAACAAACAATTGCATCATCTATTGATAAAGTTTTCAATAGATGATAAACTGAAATAGATAATGCATAATTTTTTTTACCTGTAAGAAAGGATTTGATTTATATATGGAAGAAAACAAACAAGATTTAATGAGAATAATTCAAGTTAAATTTCCAAGATTAAGTAAAGGTCAAAAATTAATAGCAGAGTTTATATTAAAGCATTATGATAAGGCTGCTTTTATGACTGCGGCAAAACTTGGAACAAGCGTAGGGGTTAGTGAATCTACTGTGGTTAGATTTGCAAATGAGCTCGGATTTACTGGATATCCAAAACTTCAAAAAGCTCTACAAGAACTTATAAAAAATAAACTTACAACAGTTCAAAGAATAGAACTTTCAAATGATTATGTAAGTGAAGAGTCTGCTTTAAAAGGTGTATTAAAATCTGATATGGAAAATATAAGAGCTACTTTAGAAAAAATTAATCATAATACTTTTCAAGATGTAGTGGACAATATATTTAAAGCTAAAAGAATTTACATTTTGGGGCTTAGAAGTTCTACTGCTTTAGCAGAGTTTTTAGGATTCTATTTAAATTTAATATTAGATAATGTAAATATAATTGCTTATGGAATTAGTGATATTTTTGAACAAATGATAAATGTATCAGAAAATGACTTAGTTATAGGTATAGGGTTCCCAAGATACGCAGCTAGAACTATAGAAGCTCTAACTTTTGCTCAAAATAGAGGAGCAAAAGTTGTGGCTATAACAGATAGTTTATTATCTCCTTTAGCTGCAAAAGCAGATTATACATTAATAGCTCAAAGTAATATGGCTTCCTTTGTAGATTCTTTGGTTGCCCCACTTAGTGTAATAAATGCATTAATTATAGCAGTAGGATTAAGAGAAAAAGACAAAATATCTTCAACCTTCAGTACCCTTGAAGATATTTGGCAAGAATATGAAGTTTATTCTTACAGGGACAATAAAGATAAAAAATACTAAAATATTCATAAAAAAGCTGTTTTTAGGGCTTGTGTAAAAAAGAGATCTCTTTTAGACCTCTTTTTTCTGTTTTTTATTATTTTTCTAAAAATTTAATTATTTTTTTATTTTAAAGAAGGAAAAGTTAAAAATTTATAGAATACATATAATATAAAAGTAATTAAAAATAAATTTTAAATGTAAAATTGCAAAATTTGTTGCAATATTATATTCACTATTGGGAGGTAATCAATATGGCAAAAGAAAATTTAAATCCATTTGAAAATGCACAAAAACAAGTTAAAACAGCTTGTGACAAATTAGGTATGGAACCAGCAGTATATGAGTTATTAAAAGAACCTCAAAGAGTAATTGAAGTTTCAATTCCAGTTAAAATGGACGACGGCTCAGTAAAGGTTTTCAAAGGTTATAGATCTCAACATAATGATGCAGTAGGTCCAACAAAAGGTGGAGTAAGATTCCATCCAAATGTTTCTTTAGATGAAGTGAAAGCGTTATCAATCTGGATGACATTTAAATGTTCAGTAACAGGAATTCCATATGGTGGTGGAAAAGGTGGAATCATAGTTGATCCAAAAACTTTATCTAAAGGAGAACTTGAAAGATTAAGTAGAGGATACATAGACGGTATTCACAAATTAATAGGTGAAAAAGTAGATGTCCCAGCTCCAGATGTAAACACAAATGGTCAAATAATGGCTTGGATGGTAGACGAGTATAATAAATTAGTAGGAAGAAGTGCTATAGGCGTTATAACTGGTAAACCAGTTGAATTTGGCGGTTCTTTAGGAAGAAATGCAGCTACAGGTTTTGGTGTTGCAGTAACTGCGAGAGAAGCAGCTGCTAAATTAGGAATAGATATGAAAAAAGCTAAATTAGCTATCCAAGGTATAGGTAATGTTGGAAGTCACACAGTATTAAACTGCGAAAAATTAGGTGGAACAGTTGTAGCTTTAGCTGAATGGTGCAAAGAAGAAGGAACTTATGCTATCTATAACGAAAACGGTTTAGATGGAAACGCTATGATAGAATATGTTAAAGAAAACGGAAATCTATTAGGTTATCCAGGAGCTAAAAAAATATCTTTAGATGAGTTCTGGGCATTAAATGTAGATATATTAATCCCAGCAGCATTAGAAAATGCTATAACTCATGAAAACGCTTCATCAATCAATGCAAAACTTGTTTGTGAAGCTGCAAACGGCCCTATAACTCCAGATGCAGATGCTATATTAAAAGAAAAAGGAATAACAGTTACTCCAGACATATTAACTAATGCTGGTGGTGTTACAGTTTCTTACTTCGAATGGGTACAAAACTTATATGGTTACTACTGGACAGAAGCAGAAGTAGAAGCTAAAGAAGAAGAAGCTATGGTAAAAGCTTTTGAATCAATTTGGGCTATAAAAGAAGAATATAGTGTTACAATGAGAGAAGCAGCTTACATGCACTCAATTAAGAAAGTAGCAGGAGCTATGAAATTAAGAGGTTGGTATTAATCTTAATCTTAAATATACAAAAAGAGGTTTGAATTATCAAACCTCTTTTTTCGTTTTTAGTATATTTTTATAAATTTTAATTTAAAAAATACTTAAATATTTATTCTTAAATATACAAATTATAATACTATATGTGAAATAAATGTACTATAAAAATAAAGTAAAACTTAATTTATAATTGTAAAGTTATCTATGAAATAAATACCTTTTTATTATAAAATATATATTTATAGTAATGAATTTATTATATAATAAGTATTAGAAAATAAAACTTAGAGGTGATAAGGTGTCAAAAATTATAGTAATAGGTGGTGGCCCTGCTGGTATGATGGCAGCCATTAAAGCAGCAGAAAAACATGATGTTATATTAATAGAAAGAAATGAAAAGGTGGGTAAAAAATTATATATAACTGGAAAAGGGAGATGTAATGTAACAAATTCTAAAGATATAAGCGAATTTTTTGATTATATTCCAACTAATCCTTATTTTTTATATAGTCCTTTATATACTTTTACAAATGAAGATACTATTAAATTTTTTAATGATAGAAATATTAAATTAAAAGTAGAAAGAGGAGATAGAGTATTTCCTTCTTCAGATAAATCTTCAGATATAATATATGCTTTAGAAAAAGAACTTATAAAAAGAAATGTAAAAATATTACTTAATAAAAGAATAACAAAAATTCACAAAGAAGATTCATGCATAAAATATGTGGAAACAGAAAAAGGAGAAAAAATAAAGGGAGATTATTTTATATTATGTACTGGTGGGGTATCCTATCCTCAAACAGGTTCTGAAGGTGATGGACATAAAATAGCCGAAAAATTAGGCCATAATATAAAAAAATTAAAACCATCTTTAGTTCCCCTAGAGACAAAAGAAGAGTGGATAAAAGACTTACAAGGACTGGCATTAAAAAATGTAGAAATAAAAGTTATAGATTCTGAAAATAAAACATTATATAAAAATTTTGGAGAAATGTTGTTTACTCATTTTGGCATATCAGGGCCTATTATACTTACAGCTAGTAGTGTAATAGATAGAGATAATTTAAAAGTTTTTATAAATTTAAAACCTGCTCTCTCACCTAATGATCTGGATGAGAGAATACAAAAGGATTTTAAGAAATATTGTAATAAAGATTTTAGTAATTCTCTAAATGATTTATTACCTAAAAGACTTATAGATATTATAATAAACTTAAGTAAAATAGATCCGAACAAAAAAGTAAACTCTATTACAAAAGAAGAAAGAAAAAATTTAGTACATTTGCTACAAAATTTACCATTAACTATAAAAGGAAAAAGATCTATAAAAGAAGCTATAGTAACCTCTGGAGGTGTTGATGTGCTAAATATAGACCCATCTACTATGAAATCTAAAATAATAAATAATTTATATTTTGCAGGAGAATTAATAGATGTAGACGCCTTTACTGGTGGATTTAATATACAAATAGCTCTATCTACAGGCTATTTAGCCGGTTTAAAGGTAGGTGAAAATTAATGCAGTCTATAAGAGGGGCAATAACTATAGAAAAAAATGAAGTAAAATATATTAAAGAAGCTTCAATAAAACTTTTTTCAGAAATATTAATAAGAAACAATATAAATATAGAAGATATATTATCTATATTTATATCCTGTACAAAGGACATAGATAAGGACTATCCAGGGAAATATATTAGAGAGAATTTTAACTTAAAAAATGTAGCTATAATGCATTTTAATGAAATGTATGTTGAGGGTTCTATGCCTTTATGCATAAGAATTCTAATTCTAATAGACAAAAAAAATAAAAATATTGAAGAAAATATAGAGTATGTTTATCTTGGCAGAGCAAAGACTCTTAGAAAAGATTTGTTTTCGCCAAATTAAAGGAATTTTTATAGATTTTATAGAATATAAAATTATATAGTGTTAATTATAAAATGCATTAAGGAAAGGCGGAATAATGTTGAATATATCTATAGCCATAGATGGCCCTGCAGGAGCAGGGAAAAGCACCATAGCAAAAATTATTGGAAAGAAATTAAATATAATGTACATAAACACAGGTTCCATGTATAGAGCAGTAACCCTTATGGCATTAGAAAATAATATAGAACCCTCTGATATAGAAAGCCTTAAGACTTTAATTAATTCCATGGACATAAGTTTTAATGGTAATAATATAATTGTTAATGGAAAAGATTTAGAAGAGGCTATAAGAATGCCTATAATAAATAATAATGTATCTAAATATGCAGCAGTGGAAGAAGTAAGAGAACTTTTAGTTTCCATGCAACAAAATATAAGCAAAAAATATAATGTGATAATGGATGGGCGAGACATAGGTACAGTAGTTCTTAAAGATGCTCCTTACAAATTTTTTATTACAGCTAGTGCGGAAGTTAGAGCAAAAAGAAGATTAAAAGAATTAAAAGAAAAGCATATAAATATTGATTTTGAGGATGTATTAAAGGAAATTAAAGAAAGAGATTATATAGACAGCAATAGAAAAATTAATCCTTTAAAGCAAAGTAAAGATGCTATTTTGATAGATACTTCTAATTTTACTATAGAAGAAGTAGTTGATAAAATATGTACCATAATAAAAAGAGATTAAGAAATAATTATTAATCCTATGAAAAAAACAATATTAAAAACATTAAAGTTAGGAGAATAAAAGATGAATGTAATTTTAGCAGATAAAGCAGGATTTTGCTTTGGTGTTAAAAGAGCTTTAGATACAACAATAAATACCAAAGAAAATTTAAAAGGTAAAATTTATACTTTAGGGCCCTTGATACATAATAATGATGTAGTTAATCTTTTAAAAGGCAAAGGTATAGAACCTATAAATATAGGGGATGTAGATAAACTTAACAAAGATGATACTATTATTATAAGATCACATGGAGTACCACTTCAAACTATAAACTATTTAAAAGACAAAGGGTTAAATGTTATAAATACAACCTGCCCTCATGTGGCTAATATACAAATTAAAGCTAAAAAATATTATGAAGAAGGCTACAAAATAGTAATAGTTGGAGATGAAAATCATCCAGAGGTTATTGGGATAAATGGTTGGTGTAATAATTCTGCTATTATCTCAAAGGATGGTTCCAATATAAATAACTTAGATAAAAAAGTTTGTGTATTGTGCCAAACTACAGAAAAACAAGAAAATTGGGAAAAAGTCCTTAATATATTAATAAAAAAATCTAGAGAGATATTAGCTTTTAATACTATATGTAATGCAACACAAGTGCGCCAACAAGCTGCAAAAAAATTATCTGAAAAAGTAGATAGTATGGTAGTTATAGGTGGTAAAAATAGTTCTAATACTACTAAGCTTTATGAAATATGTAAAAATAATTGCAAAAATACAATACATGTTGAAAATGCAAAGGAAATACCTGAGCACATATATAAAAACTCAAATATTATAGGTGTTACTGCCGGAGCATCTACACCAGATTGGATTATAAAGGAGGCCGTTAATAAAATGAATAATAATGATAATATAATAGAAGTATCAAAAAATGAAATGCTTGAATATATGAATGAAAAAGAGCAACAAATAGTAGTTGGAAAAGTAGTAAAAGGAACTATAGTTTCTTTAAATGAAAATGAATTATTTGTTGATTTAAATTATAAATCTGAAGGTATTATACCTAAGGAAGAAGTAACTTTAAATGAAGAATCTATATTAAAAGAGGCATTTAAAGTAGGAGATGAAATAGAAGCTAAAATAGTTAGAATAAAAAATGAAGACGGATATGTAGTACTATCTTTAAAAGAATTAGATCGTGAAAAAGCGTTAAAAAATTTAAAAGAAACCTTTGAAAATAAACAAACTATAAAAGTTATTGTAAAAGATGCCGTTGATGCTGGATTAATATGTATATATAATGGTGTTAGAGTATTTATTCCTGCTTCTCATATAGAACTTTCTCATGTAGATAACTTAGAAAAATATAAAGGATCAGAATTAGAAGTTAATATTATTGAATTTATAAAAGATAGATATAAAACTAAAATCGTAGGTTCAAGAAGAGAGATATTAAAAACTATTAGAGATGAACATATAGAAGAAACCTGGGCCTCTTTAGAAAAAGATACAATAGTAGAAGGAGAAGTAAAAAGATTTACAAATTTTGGGGCTTTTGTAGAAATTAACGGAGTAGATGGGTTATTACATGTTTCCGAAATATCCTGGGGAAGGGTAGAAAGGCCAGAAGATGCATTAAAAGTTGGAGATAAAATAAAAGTATATATTTTAGATATTGATAAGGAAAATAAAAAACTAGCTTTAAGCATAAAAAAATTAATAGAAGATCCTTGGAAAAGTGTAGAGCTAAAATATCCAATAGGAAATATAGTATTAGGAAAAGTAGTTAGATTTGCAAGCTTTGGAGCATTTATAGAATTGGAA
>Ga0129306_1003672_pt1 | contig 11071 bp, 7 predicted proteins | sample P827metagenome_FD_94438 | JGI IMG/M metagenome (GOLD analysis project Ga0129306, IMG submission 94438) | Capybara group fecal microbial communities from Wisconsin, USA - P827 metagenome | ecosystem: Host-associated > Mammals > Digestive system > Large intestine > Fecal | place: USA: Wisconsin...
ACACGCTCGAGAACGAGCGCTACCGCGTCACCATCGATGAAAACGGCGACATCGCCTCCATCTTCGACAAGGAAAACGATACCGAACTGCTCGCCTCTCCCGCGGGTCTCGAGATCGGTCCCGACACCTCGACCAACTGGCCGTCCTGGGAGCTCGTCTGGACGGATTCCCTCGAAACGCCGGTCCGCGTGAAGGACAACGTGAAGATCGAGATCGCGGAGAACGGTCCCGCCGTCTGCGCCCTGAAGATCACGCGCACCTGCGGCGGTTCCACCTTTGAGCAGACTGTGCGCCTCACCGCCGGCGGTCAGCGCGTCGACGTGGAATGCAAGGTCGACTGGTTCGAGAGAGCCTCCAACCTCCGCGCCGCCTTCCCGCTTGCCGTCTCGAACCCGAAGGCCGCGTTTGACCTCGGTCTCGGCGCGATCGAAAGCGGCAACACCGATTCCTTCCCGTACTATCAGCACGTCGTCCATCAGTGGGCGGACCTCACGGCGGAGGACGAAAGCTACGGCGTCTCCATCCTCAACGACTGCAAGTACGGCATGGACAAGCCGAACGACAACACCCTGCGCCTCACCCTCATCCACACCCCGCTGGCTCCTTTCTCCCCGGAATCCGGGCAGGACTGGCAGGACATGGGCCTGAACCTCTTCACCTACTCGATCATGGGCCACAAGGGTCCGCGGACCGGCGCGACCACGAAGGAAGCCGCCGAGCTCAACCAGCCGCAGATGGCGTTCTGGACGAAGAAGCATCCGGGCTCCTCGAAGAAGCTCTCCTTCATCAAGGTCTCCGACGACGCGGCGATCCTGCGCGCGGTCAAGAAGGAAGAAAAGGGAGATCGCATCATCGTCCGCGTGCAGAACACGGTCGGTCATGAACTGAAGGACGTCAAGCTCACGTTCGCCGCCAAACTCGTCTCCGTCACCGAAACCAACGGCTACGAGGACGAGATCGCGCCCGTGGCCTTCGACGGCGACACCCTCACCCTCGACTTCGGCAAGTACGGCGTCCGCACCTTCGCCGTCGAGCTCGAAAAGCCCGCCGAAACCGTAGCTCCCGCAGAATACCAGCCGATCGGTCTGCCCATGGACAAACGGATCACCTCTTACCAGTTCCGTCTCGATATGGGCGAATTCGCCAAGGGTATCTCCATCCCCGGCGAGCTCTGGGAAGAACAGATCGTCTCCTCCGGCGTCCCGTTCTGGCAGCTCCGCGAAGAGATGAAGAACGCCATGACCTGCCGCGGCCAGACGATCAAGATCCCCGCAGGCGCAACGAGCGTCTCCGTCCTCGCGGCCTCCGCAAACGGCGACAAGACCGTGACCTTCAAAGCGGGCGGCAAGGAGATCCCCGTCACCGTCCAGGACTTCCACGACAACGTCGGCGCGTGGGATCAGCTCGTCAACGGCAAGACCCCGCTCATCAAGCGCGATGAGATCGCGAAGACCTTCACCCATACCCACGACAAGGACGGCGACCGGCTCTACCTGTTCGCGTATCTGTTCCGGTATGAGATCCCCGTCTGCGGCGCGGACAGCCTCACCTTCCCGGACGACGAAGACATCCTCGTCACGGCTGCGACCGCCTCCTTCGATCTCCCGTTCGCGCCTGCCTGCGACCTCTACGACCGCGTGGATGAGTCCGACGCACCGCTCCACACCCTGACCCTCGTCAACTGCGCGGGCCATGAGACCAAGTATACCTACCGCACCGGCAAGACCGCCCTCGTCCGCACGAGCGAATACGACGAAGGCTGGATCTTCCGGGGCTGGGAAGGCGACTGCATCGCCGCGGAATACGGTTCCGCCGCCGTCATCGTCATGCCCGACCGCGACGTCGCCGTGAAGATCAAGGCGGAAAAACTCGGCCATGACATCCTCCTCGGCAAGCACGCCACCGCGATCCATGAATTCAACGAACGCGAAAAAGCGTGCAACGCCGTCAACGGCAACGACCGGACCAAGTGGTGCGCCGCGGATGAAAGCGGCAAGCTCTGGCTCGAAGTCGACGCCGGTGAGGTTTACAAGGTCGACCGCTGGTTCGTCATGCACGGCGGCGCGGTGGAAAGCCCCGGCTACAACACCCGCGATTTCAGCCTCCAGGTCAAGGTGAACGAAGGCGACGAATGGCAGACGGTGGATGCCGTGACCGACAACCACGACAACATGACCCTGCGCGACTTCCCTGCCGTGGAGGGACGGTACTTCCGCCTGTGGATCGACCGCGCGACCCAGCACCGCGATCCCACCGCGAGAATCTACATGTTCCAGGTGTTTGAGGCGTAAAGCTCCGAAACATTAAGCAGGATTAAGTTTACATGAGAAACCCCGTCGATCCCTTGCGGACGGCGGGGTTTCGTGTTATAATGGGGTCACTGAACAAAAAGGAGGCGGTCTTATGACAATCCTCGGCAATTTTCTCTGGCTCATCACGGGCGGTTTTCTCTCCGCCTTCGGCTGGTTCCTCTCCGGGCTCTTCTGGACCGTCACGGTCGTCGGGATCCCGTGGGGACGGCAGTGCTTTAAATTCGCGCGGCTCTCCCTCGCTCCGTTCGGCAAGGAAGTGATTCCGGGCGGCGGAGCGCCTTCTCTGATCGCGAACGTGATCTGGCTGCTCGGCTCCGGATTCGTGATGGCGTTCGACCACATCCTGACCGGACTGCTGCTCTGCCTGACCGTCGTCGGCATTCCCTTCGGACTCCAGCACTTCAAGCTCGCGCGGCTCGCGCTCTTCCCCTTCGGCGCAAGGATCCTGACGCCGCTTGCGAGGAGGATCTGACATGGAAATCGAAACCTCCCTCGGGCGCCTCATCCCGGTCGAGCTCTGGATCTGGATCCTCTTCTTCCTCCTGCCCTGCGCCGCGGCACTCGTCTGGCAGATCTTCCTCTGCCGGCACGCGGGAAAGACATGGACGAAGTTTTTGCCGCTCATCGTCGCCGCCTGCATCCCGGTCGTCGTGTACGGCTGCCATTTTGCCGACATTTTCCAGCCGGTATTCGGCGGATTCGTCGGCCTGCTCCTGCTCGGGACCGCCGCGTTCTTGGCGGGAGGCTCCCTCCTCGGATGGCTCATCGCGGGGATCGCACGGCTATGCCGGAAATAGAAAAACAGCCGCGGGTCAAACCTGCGGCTGCATTGTTTTCCTCTTCATACTATTCTCATTCTAAATAATTGATTGTCAACACACCTCATCCGCCCCTAACGGGCACCCGAGTTCATCAAAGATGAACTCGGGCTGTCCAGCCTTAAGGCTGACTGATGAGGTGTTTAGGTTGAAATTAGTATCAAACGAGTTCAAACCCGTCGAGAAGCGCCTGATACGCGCGGTCGGCGTCGCGCTCGGGGACGAGCATACAGATCTTGATCTCGCTCGTCGAGGTGTTGAGGATCCTCACGTCCGCGTCCCAGAGGCACTTGAAGACCTTCGCGGCAACGCCGGGCTTCCCCTGCATCCCCTCGCCCGAGACGGAGATCTTCACCGCGGTCGGGTCGATCTCGATCTGCGTCTGTTCATGCCCGCTGAATTCCTCTTCCAGGATTTGGCGGGCTTTTTCCGTGTCTTCCGCGTGGATCGTGAAGATAAAGTCGCTTCCGTGACCGACCGAGGCGGTCTGGAGAATGATGTCGACGTCCACGCCCGCGTCCGCGAGGGAGCCGAACGTCAGATACGCCACGCCCGGGATCTCCGGGGGACGGCGCACATATACCACGGCGATGTTGTCATCGCGCTTGATCGAATGGATTCCGTACAGCATGGATTCACCTCAGAATGGGAAGGATCACGGCGCCGGGGAGGGCATGATGTGCTTCGGCGACCGTCATGACACCGGTCTCGAACGCGCCGTCTCCGAGCGGGATCACCGTGTCCGTGACGGCTTCGAGCGCCTCTTTGGCCTCCGCCGCGCTGCCCGACACCCGGACATAGAACGGGAAGGACTGCGCCTCGAAGGGGATGGCCGAGCCGGGCTTCTTCGCGAACACCGGGACACATTCCGCACGCGCCGCGCCGGAGAGGATCGCCGTGACGTCGGAGAGCACCGCGCCCGCCGTCGGAAGGCTGCCCGCGCCGCGTCCGTAATACAGTATATCCCCGGTCACGGGACTGGTGAGGGAGATCGCGTTGTAAACGCCTTCGACATGCGCGAGCGGATTGCCGTTCTTCACGATCATCGGCGCGACGCACGCCGCAATACGGCCGTCATCGGTGATGCGGGTCCGCGCAATGAGTCTGAGAACTCCGCCCGCCGCCTCCGCCGCCTCGATGTCGCGGATCGTGACGTTCCGGATCGAGCCCGCATACACGTCGCCGTCTTCGGGCAGGATCCCGGAGGCCAGGGCCGTGAGAATGATGATCTTGCGCTTCGCGTCGATGCCGTCGAGGTCCGCCGAGGGATCGCGCTCCGCATACCCGAGCCGCTGCGCCTCCGCGAGCACGTCGTCAAACGCCCGGCCTTCGTTCTTCATCTTCGTGAGGATGTAGTTCGTCGTGCCGTTCACGATTCCGCAGATCTCCGTCACGCGGTCGCACGCGAGGGAGGTGAAGAAGGGGCGGATCAGCGGGATGCCGCCGCCGACGGACGCCTCGAAGAGATACGAAACGCCGTGTTCCCGCGCCTTGCGGAGCAGAAGATCGCCGTAGTTCGCCACGACCTCCTTGTTCGAGGACACGACGGACTTCCCGGCTTCCATGCACGCGAGCGAATACTCGAGGGACGGATGCGAACCGCCCATCGCCTCGCAGACGAGCGAGACCGCCGGATCGTCGAGGATCGGCGCGATCTCGTGGACCACGCGGTCCCCGTAGGGAGAATCCGGGAATTCCCGGAGATCGAGGATATATCGGATGCCGACCTCTTCGCCGACGGCACGCGCGATTTCCGCCGCGTTCTGTTCGAGGACCCGCGCGATGCCGCTGCCGACGACGCCGAAGCCGAGGATTGCAATGTGTTTCATGGGATGCCTTTCCGGTCTGATAATAGCTTATCATACCACAAATCCCCGTCCAAATCAAGGGGGGCGGGGAGATTTCTGCATGGAAATTCAAAAAAGCGGAGATTTATGCGTCCGCTCCGCCGTCGTCCTCCGCTGCGGGAGCCGAACGGTCTCCGGGAAAAGCGGCTTCAAAGAGCACGCGGATGCGGTCCCCGTCTCCCCGGAGCCAGAGCCAGCCGAAGAGGGTCTCGAGCCCGGTCGCGCGGCGGTATTCGGCGAGGGAGGCGGATTTCGGGATGTTCGTGTGTCCGATGTTGCGGCCGCGTCGGAATTCGTCGGCTTCCTCCTCTGAGAGGAGCGGGAGAAGACGTTCAGCTGCTTCGCTCTGGGCTGCGGCCGTGACATACGCGAGCGCGTCGACGCTGGGCTGACGGGTTCCGCGGCGCACGAGCATCTCCCGGACGGAGAGCTCCCAGACGCAGTCGCCGAGGTAGGCCAGCCGTGCGGCGGAGATGAGGGAGGGGTCGGTATCCTGCATGGATTTCGTTCCTTTTTGTCAGAAAATCAAGCGGGGGAAAAACGTAACAGTTCTTCCCCCGTCCTGTTTTGTCCCGGATCAGATCACATTCATGAAGTACCGCATCCGGAGCTTTTCGAGCGCCGGGAGGGCGGCATACACGGATGCCTGGATCTCCTTCAGATACTCGGCAAGCGTTCCGAGCTCGCGGAAGGAGAGCGTCCCGCCGAATTCTTCCTTTTCGATGAGGTCCATCACGTCGGTGATTTGGTGCTTCGAGATGTCCGCGTAGTCTTCCCGGATGCGGACCGCGTATTCCGTGGGAAGTTCCCCGGTCTGCGGCGGCACGCCCAGTCCTCCAAACAAATCGAAGATACAGTCGGTGATCGCGCGGGCGGATTTGTGGATGTCTGTCTCGCCGGATTGATACTTCCGCTCGTCGAGGGCGTCGTCCACGAGCTTCTTCCGCTTGTAGGACGCGCGTCCCGCCCGGAGCTTGAGGATCGTCCAGATCGCGGCGAGGACGAGGATCGCGCCTACGACGATGCCGATCGTGACGAAGAGCGCGGTGTAGTCGATTTCCTCTTCCGTGCCGAGGTCGACGATCACTTCTTCGGGCGTGGTCGTGTCGCGGACCGTGATCTTTGAGCTGTCAAGGCCCTTCGAGGAGCTCGACGATTCAACGGTGTTCGGGTCGTACATCTCTTCCATGAAGGACGGCGTGCATTCATAGAGCACCCAGCCCATGGAGGGATAATAGATTTCGATCCACGAGTGCGCGTCGTAGTCGCGGACGCTCGTGCGGTAGGTCGAGACCGCTTCGGGGTCGTAGGTGCGGTTCCAGCTGTTCGCGATGTAGCCCTCGTCATACCGGACGGCGAAGCCCAGCTCGCGCAAGAGTGCGATCGCGGAGGTGGCGAAGTGCACGCAGTAACCCTGCTTGACCTCAAAGAGGAACGCCTCGAGGTTGGATTCGGATTCGATGTGGTCGGCGGTCACGGGATTGCCCGCTTCGTCGAGGACGGGCTCGCCGTTTTCATCGAGCACTGGCTCCTGCTCCACCTCGGGATCGAGGGTGTAGGTGTAGTTCTCGCGCAGGTAGTTGAGGACCGCCATGATCGCCTGATGCCGCGGGATCGTCTCCCCGGTCGCGGCGTCGGTGAACCACGAGGTCGTGACATTGCCGTATTTCTCGGCGTTCGTCATGCGCTTGATCTGGTTCTCGTTCTTGGTCTCGAGATAGGACTTGTCGTGTTCGTACTTCTCGCCCAGCACGATGCCCGTGTCGTCGAGGATCTGCATCGCGAGATCGTGGATGGCGTCGCTGCCGAACGTGGTCCGGTAGGTCGATTCCGCGTAGTCGCGGTAGTCGATCTCCTTCTCGTAGGAATTCATGTAGGTCTTCCGCTCGGAGGAGGTCATGCCGAGGTACATCGATACGAACTGATCGGTCTTGTACTTGTATCCGTGTTCCTCGCATTCCGCCTCGAACTGATCGACGAGGAACGTGAGGTCCGTGCCGGTCAGCTTGATCGTGCCGAGCGGGGTGTCGTATTCGTATTCCTTGTCTTCCTTGAAGAGGAGGTTCGAGGAGATCCCCTGCTCGATGGCGTCGATCGTCTCGGCGTACATGTGCGCACGGTTGTAGTACCAGATCGAGCCCTCGAGATTCTCGGCAAGATCCGGATGCTTCATGACCGGGTTGAAGGAGGAGGTGGAATAGGTCGTTCCCTCTTCAAAAAAGCGGGAGGAGTAAATGCCGTCGTAATACGCGGAATACTTCTTCTGCGTGGGTTCGATGGAGCCGAAGTCCATGATCCCGAGCCCCGCGTTCATGATGGACGGGACGAAGAGGATCTTCGAGGTCCCGCTGTTGCGGCGCACATGGACCTGGAACACGCGGAAGCCGAAGTTGTCGACGTTGCGGTACTGGTCGACCTTGTTGACCTCCAATGCGGACGGGTACACATACTTCGCGAAGAAGTAGGTGATGTTGTCCGGGGTGTAGGCCGAACCGAAGCGTTCGCGGTAGGCGATGACCTCTTCCGCGTCCGCCGAGGACCAGTAGTCCGTTTCGAGATCGTAATTCGAGCCGATCCAGCTTCTCATGTAGACCGGCGCGGCATAGCTCGCCTCGGCGGTGAAGAGACGCTGACCGGTGTACTGCGGGGTGTTGAAGTCGACGTTGCGCGGATTCAGCTCGGCGACACCGCCGTACATGGCGAGGGAGTTGAGGTCCACGTCGTCGCCCATGAGGTAGGCGGTGACGTAGGTCCGCACGAGCTGCATCCGGTTGTTGATGAAACGCACGATCGGGAAGTTCTTCTTGACCGCCGAGAGCGGGATCCAGATCGCGAGGAACGCGATGAGCATCGCCATGGCGCCGGCGAATCCCGATGCCGCGCGGGTCTTGAAGTCCCGGACGGAGCCTTCGTTCTTCGCCTTCCGGGCAGCCTTCGCCGCGGCCTTCGCGTCGCTCTTGAGCTGCAGGACGGCGGCGGCCTCCTCGGCGTCGGGCTTCTTCGATTTCTTCAGGGCGACGGCGCGGGCACGGAGGGCTTTCTTCTGCTCCTTCGCGGCGAGCCGTTCGGCCTTCTTCGCTTCCTTGGCGGCTTTCTTCGCCTCGATCTTCTCCTGCTTCTCCCGCTCCGCCAGGCGGATGGCAGCCTTCTTCGCGTCGGCCTTTTCCTTCTTGGCCTTCGCGTAAACGGCGGCGCGCGCTTTCTTGGCGGCGGCGGTGGGAGAGCCGGCCTCGATCGCCGTGTTATAGGCGACGGTGGCGGCATTCTTCAGCGCCCGCTTTTCTTCCTTAGCAGCCTTCTTCGCGGCTTTCTTCGCGAGCTTCGCGGCTTTCTTCGCGTCCTTCTTCTCCTTACGGCGCTTGAATACGCCGCCGTAGATGCAGTCGAAGAGGTAGAGCGCGACCGCGCCGCAGATGAAGATCAGCACGCAGGCCAGGCCCTTGTTCGAGCGGGTGATGTTGAACATGAAGACCGGGATCATGTAGACGGCGCAGATGAACGCCACGCCGAGGGCCTTCACGCGCTTGGCCATGAAGAGGCCGAGCAGGAGCCCGGACACCACGATCAGGGCGGCGACGGCGAATTTCAGAAGGCCCAGCCGGTCATAGGAGAACGGATCATCCTTGATGTACTGCATGTAGGTGGTGTACCCGGCGTTCGCCATGTTGGAGAACACGAGCTCCTTCACGCAGCGGAAGGATTCGAGCATGTAGCCGATGGGATCGGTATAATGCGTGAAGAGATAGGCCGCGATCCCGCCGATCACGATAAAGGGGGCGAGGATGCGGGTGATCTTATGCAGCGAAAGCGCCATCACCACGACGGTGACAAGCGCGCTCCAGAGGGCGATGAACGAGGCAGGCAGGATGATGTCCTCCGCCTTCGCGCCGTTGAGGATGACGATCTTCACCGCGTCGCAGAGGAAGAGGTTCAGGCCGAAGATGCCGAGGAAGAGCGTCAGCGCGCGCAGAATCATACCGATGACGGTGTAGGGCGTCGTCATCGAGGCCGCGGGATTGACGGTGACGGGTTCGAGCACCGTCTCGGCGCGGGTCTTCGCCTGCTTTTTCTGCGCGGCGTCGATCTTTTCCTGAAGGGTCGCGTTCTTTTTCCTGCGGAAGAGTCCGCCCTCTCCGGAAAGAAATTTGCGATTCACTTTATTCATGGGGAGATTCCTTCAATAGATAGCATTCGGATCGGGGGTCAGTGGGTCGCCGCCTGGAGCGTGTAGTGGCCGGTCTCGTCCTTCACCGCCGTAAGCTCGGTGAGGTCGACGCCGTCCTGCGCGAGCCGGATGCGGCTCATTTCGACGTACTCGCGGCGGATCTTCACGTCCTCATACCGCTCCTCGGGATTGAAGAGGAGGACTTCCGCCACGCATCCGGTCCCAGCGCCGCCGAAGAGCCCCGGGATCGCCGCGTACTTGTTGAGGGACAGCGGGTCGAGGTTCGAGGTACAGATGCGGATGGTGACGTTCAGGGATTCGCTGATGAGCGGGAGCAGGCTGGTGACATTCTCCTTCTCGGAGCACGGCGGCGTGGTCGCGAAGACGGGATAGACGGCGTCAAAGTCCTCGGGGCAGGTCAGCTGCACCGCGGCGACGCCTCCGTCCTGACGGCGGTCCGCCCAGATGAGGGTCACGTCGTTGCCGTTGCGGAGCTCGTTCAGCACCGCGCCGATCGACATCTCGACGACGCCGTCCGCGCAGAACTCATCCATATCGGGCGCGTATTCCGGCTTGATGATGCCGCCGATGGCCAGGGCGTTCTGGGTCTCGGCGTCGCGGCGTCTCTTCTCGATTTCGGCGCTGTTCTGCGCGCCTTCCGCTTCAGGTGCGGCATCCTTTTTCTTGCGATGGAAGAGGGATTTCTTCTCCTTCGGCTCGGTGCGTCCGGACTTGGAGGCCGCGGCGCCCTCGATCATGTCGTCGATCATCGCGGCGGTATCGAGCCCCGCGGCGCTCATGCCGGCTCTGGCGCGCTTCGCCGCCTTTTTCGCCGCCGCGTCCGCCTTCCGCGTCGCTTTATCCGGCTTCGCGGCTTTGAGCTTCACGTGGCGGTCCTTCGGCTTGCGCGCGGCTTCGCGTTCCGCCCGTTCGCGCTCGGCGCGGGTGTTCTCATCCTCGAACACCTCCGGCGGGATCGCGCGGGAGAAGTCGCAGAGCATGTAGACGCTCTGGCTCGTGTTGGTATTGAATTCCTTCACCATGAGGGTGCCGTCGACGGCCTTCGAGGAGAGCTTCCAGTGGATGCTCTTCAGGCTGTCGCCGGGAATGTATTCGCGGATATTGCCGATCTCCGCCTTTTCGGTGGAGAAGACGAGCTTCGCGGCGTCGTTCGGGATGTCCGTCGCGGAGGTGGCCATCTTCATGTGCATCCCGAGCTTGCGCGGGAAGACCAGCACGTTCTGGTAGATGTCCACGTCGAGGCGGATCGAGAACAGGCCGAGGAAGTCGGAGATATAGAGGCAGCGCACGCCGATCTCGTAGGTCCCGCGGTAACGGAAGCTCGTCTCATGGTTGACGATATAGCTCCCGAGCGGGGAGAGCGACATGGTGAGGGACTGCTCGGTGCAGCGGACGCCGTCCGGCTGGGGCACGCTCACGATGGCCTCGATGAAGGGATAGGCAAAGGGAGAGGCGTTGATGATGCGCAGCTCGTAGTTCACCGGGTCGAGTTTCTCGACCTTCGTGATGTCGGAACTGACGTAGATCCGGATCAGGGCCTTGCCGATAAGGACGTAGATCACCGACACCACCGGCAGAAGCACGAGGAACCAGAACAGCACCGACGAGGCCGTCGCCCGGAGAGCCTGCGTGAAGACCAGCGCGAAGACCAAGAGGAGAGCGTACAGAATGGCTGTCCGCCTGAATTTCACAAGGGGTCTTTTGATTACAGTATCCATGTTTGGCTCGTTTCTTTCGTTGGGAAATGAGGGGCGGCGGTGTGGTTATCTCTGGGTCTTGAAGGGCGCTTCGACAGAGCGGAGGATCTCGCCGAGGATGTCGGACTGGGTCTCGCGGTTGAGGCGGGCTTCCTGGCTGAGCACGATGCGGTGCGCGATGCCGGGGATGAAGACGAACGCGATGTCCTCG
>Ga0129306_1003673_pt1 | contig 11069 bp, 6 predicted proteins | sample P827metagenome_FD_94438 | JGI IMG/M metagenome (GOLD analysis project Ga0129306, IMG submission 94438) | Capybara group fecal microbial communities from Wisconsin, USA - P827 metagenome | ecosystem: Host-associated > Mammals > Digestive system > Large intestine > Fecal | place: USA: Wisconsin...
TGCGACAGTGGCCTCCATCGGTACGGCGGGCGTTTCCGGCGCAGGAATGATCATGCTGGCCATGGTGCTGACCGCCATGGGCATTCCGGTGGATATGATCATGATTATTTACGGCGTGGACCGTATCTTCGATATGGGGCGTACCTGCCTCAACATTACCGGCGACATTTCCTGCTCCATCTGCGTTACGAAATGGGAGAACGGGAAGCTGAATAAATAATCCGGCGGATATGCCGGCACAGGGAGCAGCAGAATGGATCTTTTCGACTATATGCGGCAGCAGAATATCAAAGAACAGCAGGCCAGGGGTGAAGGACCCCTGGCTTCGCGCCTTCGTCCGGATACGCTGGACGAGATCGTGGGGCAGGAGCATATTATCGGCAGGGATAAGCTGCTGTACCGCGCGATCAAGGCGGACAAGCTGGGATCCGTCATCCTGTTCGGACCTCCCGGCACCGGCAAGACCACCATCGCCAGGGTAATCGCCAACACCACCCACGCGGACTTTAAACAGCTGAATGCCACTACCGCCGGCAAGAAGGATATGGAAGAAGTGGTCAGCCATGCCAAAGATATCATGGCAGCCTACGGGCAGAAGACGATCCTGTTCATCGACGAGATCCACCGGTTTAACAAAGCCCAGCAGGACTATCTGCTTCCCTTTGTGGAGGACGGGACGGTGACGCTGATCGGCGCCACTACGGAAAATCCTTTCTTCGAGGTCAACCGGGCCCTGATTTCCCGGTCAAGGCTCTTTGAACTGAAGCCCCTCTCCAGGGACAATATTAAGACGCTGATCCTCCGGGCTGTAAATGATGAAAAGAAGGGCATGGGTATGTACCATCCCTATATCGACGACAATGCGGTGGAATTTCTGAGCGACATTGCGGAAGGGGACGCAAGGGCTGCGCTGAATGCCGTGGAACTCGCGGTGCTGACTACGGATCCGGAGGGCAGCGGGCCGGACGCGGGACGCATTCACCTGACGCTGGACATCATGCAGGAGTGCATCCAGAAGCGGGCCATCGGCTATGATAAGGACGGCAATAACCATTACGATACGATCTCCGCATTTATCAAAAGCATGCGCGGGTCCGATCCCGACGCCGCGGCCTATTATGTGGCGAGAATGCTGGAGGCCGGGGAGGATATCAAATTCATTGCCCGCCGCATCATGATCTGCGCGTCCGAGGACGTGGGCAATGCGGATCCCATGGCGCTGGTGGTGGCGACCAACGCTTCCCTGGCCGTGGAGCGCATCGGGCTTCCCGAAGCCAGGATTATTCTCACCCATGCCGCGACCTATGTGGCCTGCGCGCCCAAGTCCAATGCGGTGGTCATGGCGATTGACAAGGCCCAGGCTGCGGTGCGGGCCACCGGGAACCTGCCGGTGCCCATGTACCTTCGGGATGTGCACTATGAAGCGGACGCCCGGGCGGCGGAAACGGGGCAGGGCAGCTTCAAGGGCAACGGGACAGGCTATAAATACGCGCATGATTACCCGGGACATTATGTGGACCAGCAGTATATGCCGGACGGCGTGGCGGATGAGCGCTTTTATATTCCGTCCGAAAACGGGTATGAACAGAACATCCGCGCATATTTTGAGCGGATCGGGAAACCGATGCCAAAGGAATAAGCGGAAGAATGAACGGAAAATCAGCGGATGATTGACCGGAGAAATAAACCAACGGGAAATAAACAGAACAACGGTACAGCCGCTGTCATCTCCTTCCAGTGGAAATGGCAGCGGTTTTTATAATGATTTTAGATAATTTTTAGCACTCGACGGTTGACAGTGCTAACAATTATGCTATAATCAATTCTGCAAGGGCCCGTGAGGGGTCCTTTATTAGAGCAGAGAGATACAATGCTTTAAGGAGATTGCATCAAATGGCTCAGGGCGGAGGGGATTCCTGAAGCCCGGCAATGAATTCATAAACAATCAACGGAAGGAGGTTTCCGCATGAATATTAATAAATTTACCCAGAAATCAGTAGAAGCAGTCAACGGCGTCCAAAAGGTGGCGCTGGAGTACGGCAACCAGCAGGTGGAACAGGCCCATATCCTTATGAGCCTTATATCGCTGGAGGACAGCCTGATCCTGAAGCTCCTCCAGAAGATGGGAGTCAATGCAGACGGCTTCAGGGGTGACCTGACCGGCATCATCAGCGGTTATCCCAAGGTCAGCGGCCAGAGCGCCAATATGTATTTTTCCAATGACGCCAACCGCGTGCTGACAGAGGCGGAAGACCATGCCAAGGCGATGGGGGACGAGTATGTTTCCGTGGAGCACCTGTTCCTGGCCATGCTGGACAGGGCAGACAGGGACATGAAGGCCCTCTTTGCCCGCCACAATATTACAAAAGACGGCTTCCTGCAGGCGCTGTCCGCTGTCCGCGGCAACCAGAAGGTAATGTCCGACAATCCGGAAGCCACCTATGATACCCTTAACAAATACGGCTATGACCTGGTGGAGCGGGCACGGCAGCAGAAGCTGGACCCGGTTATCGGCAGGGATTCCGAGATCCGTAACGTGGTCCGCATTCTGAGCCGTAAGACCAAGAACAACCCGGTGCTGATCGGCGAGCCCGGCGTCGGCAAGACCGCCGTGGTGGAAGGCCTGGCACAGCGCATCGTGCGCGGCGACGTACCCGACAGCCTGAAGGACAAGAGGATCTTTGCGCTGGATATGGGCGCGCTGATTGCGGGCGCCAAATACCGCGGCGAGTTTGAGGAACGTCTGAAGGCCGTCCTGAAGGAAGTGGCCGAATCCGACGGCGAAATCATTCTCTTTATTGATGAGATCCATACGATTGTGGGTGCCGGCAAGACCGAAGGCTCCATGGACGCCGGCAACATGCTGAAGCCCATGCTGGCCAGGGGCGAGCTGCACTGTATCGGCGCCACTACCCTCGACGAGTACCGGCAGATTGAAAAGGATCCGGCCCTGGAGCGCCGTTTCCAGCCGGTTATGGTGGATGAGCCCAGCGTGGAGGATACCATTTCCATTCTCCGCGGTATCAAGAACCGTTATGAAGTTTTCCACGGCGTCAAAATTACGGATGCCGCCCTGGTGCAGGCCGCGGTGCTTTCCAACCGTTACATTTCCGACCGTTTCCTGCCCGACAAGGCAATCGACCTGGTGGATGAAGCCTGCGCCATGATTAAGACTGAGATGAACCAGCTGCCTGCGGAACTGGATGAGCAGCAGCGCCGGATCACCCAGCTGGAGATCGAGGCTGCGGCACTGAAGAAGGAAACGGACACCATTTCCAAGGAACGCCTGGAAGACCTGCAGAAGGAACTGGCGGAGCGGAAAGAAGAATTCGCTTCCCAAAAAGCCAAATGGGAATACGAGAAAGGTGCTGCTGACAGGCTGTCAGCACTGCGCGAGGAGATCGAGCATCTGAAAAACGAAGCCGAAATCCTGCAGCGCAAGGGCTCCTATGAAGAGGCTGGCGCCATTCTCTACGGCCGTCTGCCCGAACTGACCAAGAAGCTGGCGGAAGAAGAGGAAAAGGTCCGCACCGAAGAGCATTCCCTGGTACATGAGAATGTTACCGACGACGAGATTGCCAAGATTGTATCCAAGTGGACCGGCATCCCGGTATCCAAGCTTTCCGAGACAGAGCGGGCGAAAGTCCTTGCGCTGCCCCAGCAGCTGCATGTCCGTGTCGTGGGTCAGGACGAAGCGGTGGAAAAGGTTTCCGATGCCATCATCCGTTCCAAGGCCGGCATCAAGGATCCCAAGAAGCCGATCGGTTCCTTCCTGTTCATGGGTCCCACCGGCGTCGGCAAAACCGAGCTGGCAAAGACTTTGGCAGAAAACCTGTTTGACGATGAGAACAACATGGTCCGTATCGATATGTCGGAGTACATGGAAAAGCATTCCGTCTCCCGGCTGATCGGAGCGCCTCCCGGATATGTGGGCTATGACGAGGGCGGCCAGCTGACCGAAGCGGTGCGCCGCAAGCCCTACTGCGTCATTCTCTTCGATGAGGTTGAAAAGGCGCATCCGGATGTATTCAACGTGCTGCTGCAGCTGCTGGACGACGGACGTGTAACGGACTCCAAGGGCCGTACCGTAGACTTCAAGAATACGGTCATCATCCTGACCTCCAACCTGGGTTCCCAGTTCCTGCTGGAAGGCATCAATGAGGAAGGCGAAATCACCGCGGAAGCCAGGGAGGCCACCGAGACCCTGCTCCGGCAGAGCTTCCGGCCGGAATTCCTGAACCGTCTGGATGAGATCATCCTCTTCAAGCCGCTGCGCAAGGAAGACATTGCCAAGATCATCGACCTGTCCATCCTTGACCTTAACAAGCGCCTGGCCGGACGGGATATGAAGCTGGAAATGACAGAGGCGGCCAAAACCTACTGCGTGGACAATGGCTACGATCCGCAGTTCGGCGCCAGACCCCTGAAGCGTTTCATCCAGAAACACGTGGAAACCATCGCGGCCCGGGCTATCCTGGAAGGACGCATCGGGGACGGCGATACCATTCTTATCGACCTGCTGAGAGACGCGGACGGCGAGGAGCTGACGGCGGAGCGGAAATGAGAATAATGAGCTGAGGCAAAAGAGCGCTCAGAAAAAAGAACAACGGGCAAACTCCTGAATTTTTACAATCAAAAAGCCCCGGTCCGATATCGGAAGTATTTTCCTGATAACAGACCGGGGCTTTTATCTGCCTTTTCCGGCAATTATTCCTTTTCGACCTTGACGGCGTCCACGCTGATGCCGTTCAGGGAGCCCTGATAATAGACTCTGACGTGATTCTCTTCTTCGATACCTTCGAAGATTTTCTCATCGCCCTGTACATCAAAGGTGACGGCGTCCGTCAGCAGAGCTATGTATCCTTTGCCGATTCTGTCGACAATGCCGGAAATATAGTTGGCCTTTGCGTCTTCGGACTCAAGGGCGTCCATTGCCACGATCTTTACGACGATCGGATGGTTGATCTCGCCGTCTTCATCCATGGAATCCGCTTCACTAAACAGGCTGCCGCAGTAGGTAACAGCCACCGTATCGCCGGGGCGGATCTCGCCGGAGGAAACCTTTCTTCCCATGGAGTTGTCCAGTTCCCTGGTAACGCCGTTATAATCCACGATCTCCAGGTCGTTGATATCCAGCAGCTGTACTTTGCCGTAAATAACGGGATCCCGGCCTTCCATCTCTGCCTGCTGTTCGATGTCCATCAGCACGTTGAGCGCGTCGGCCGGCATGGCATCTACGCCTTCCACTTCCGCGTAGCTGACTTCCACATAGCAGCCCTGCATGAATCCGTCATCTTCCTGGCGCTCCGCATTGGAAATGTCGAACACTTTTTTAGTGCCGTCCTCGCTGACAATCGTCAGGAAGCTGCCATTGATGCCGGTGGCTACGCCTTCAAAATATTCGGCGTCATATTCTTCGGGAAGGGGGGCAGTGCTGAGCTCTACCGGAGCTTCCGCGGTGGTTTCGATCTTAACGGCGTCAGTGCCTGCTCCGTCACTTTTTGCTGCCGCCGCAGTGGTCTGCTGCATCGGGGCAGCTGCCTGTGTAGGCACATTCTCTGTCTGTCCCTTGCCGCAGGCGGTCATTGCCAGTACTGCCGCAGCAAGAATCACCCAAGTGTATTTTTTCATTTCTTTCATCTCCTTATACATAGTGCAGCCGGTTGCTGCGCTTTCTAAATCTCTCGATATTTATCCACGATAAAAAGGATTCTACATCAAAAATGAAGCGTATTCCATAGAAAAAGTCTTATGTTTCGGAAAAGATTCTATGAAGATAATGTGGGGTATGTTATAAAAATGCTATGACTGAAAATAATAAAAATAATGACAATTACACAGAACAGGAAGTAAAACCGCATAAAAAGCGGAGGTACCGCGGGCCCCGGAAGCAAAATGATAACGGGGGCAGCGGGAAAACCGGCGTAAAAAATTACATTCGCGGACTGGATACCGAAACGCTGATTGACAGCGCCCGGGAGGAGATCGTCCGGGACTGGCAGTCCAGGATCGAGAAGTATTTGTCCCACCGGGAGCTGTATGTGCGGGCGGATGACCCGAATTCCGAAATCTTCAACCCCTTTTCCAAAGTGGTATCCCTGAATAAGCGGTCGATTTCCGCATTCCTTCGCAGCTTTGAGCCGGCCAGCCGGCGCAACTGCATTGACCGCGCTTTTCTGCAGAAGGTGCTGCCCCAGAGCCGGACGCCGGAACGGATCGTCTGTGATATGATCCGGACCGGAGACGACCGCCTGCAGAAATATCTGACGGACAAAGAGACCCGGTCGTATGCATTTTCCTATCTGATGACGGAGATTGAGAAGGCGTGGCCCCGCTATGAGGCCGGCATTCTTCGGGATCTCCGCAGCCGCTTTGATCCGCAGAGAGTGCTGCAGCTGCTGAAGAAAAACCCGCATTACAGACAGCTGACGGACTCTTTTGCCAGGAAGCTGGAGCAGGAAGCTATCCTGAATTCCATGATCCTCCGGACGATACCGGACCGGTTTGTGGATCTGTATCCAAAGGCCCGGCAGCTCAGACGGCATTTTATCCTGCACATCGGCGTTACCAATTCCGGCAAGACCCATCAGGCCATCGAGGCGTTAAAAAAGGCTCAGCACGGCATTTACCTGGGACCGCTGCGCCTGCTTGCCTATGAACAGTATGAGCGGCTCAATGCCGCCGGCGTGCCCTGCAGGCTGGTAACCGGCGAAGAGCGGCAGGAGGTGGAGAATGCCAGGGTACAGGCTTCTACAGTGGAAGTGGCTGACCTGGAAGATTTCTATGATGTGGCGGTGATTGACGAAGCCCAGATGCTTTCCGACGAAAGCCGCGGCGGCGCCTGGGTTTCCGCCCTGATGGGACTCTGCGCCAGGGAAATCCATGTCTGCGCGGCGCCCTATGCGGAGCGGATCCTGCTCAACCTGATCCGGGAATGCCGGGATGAGGCAGAAATCGTGCGGCATGAACGCATGGCGGACCTGGTGCTGGAAAAGGAGCCGTTTGCATTTCCCGGAGACGTGCAGAAGGGCGATGTGCTGATCGTCTTTTCCAAGGGCAATGTCCACGGCGTGGCGTCGGAGCTGCAGGCCAGGAAAAAGAACTGCTCCGTGATCTACGGGTCGCTCCCCTATGACGTGCGGCACAATGAAGCACAGCGCTTCTCCGCCGGGGAGACGGATATCGTGGTGGCCACGGATGCCATTGGCATGGGAATGAATCTGCCGGTCCGGCGGGTGATTTTCCTGGAGGATACTAAATTTGACGGCCGCAACCGCCGCCTTCTGAAACCGGAGGAGGTCACCCAGATCGCGGGGCGCGCCGGACGCTACGGACTCTATGATACGGGATATGTGAATGCTCCGGAGGAAGTGCGGGACCACATCTACGCGTCGATGGAAGCGTATATCCCGCCGATCCGGAACGCGGTTGTCCGGTTCCCGGAGACCCTGGTGGATATTGACGCAAGGCTGTCGGATCTCATTTCCCGCTGGATGGAAATGGAGGACCGGCCCGGTTTTGTCAAACAGGACATGGCCGCGCAGCAGAAGCTCCTGCGCCTGATTGAGAATGAAACCGACGATAAGCACCTGCTTTACCGGCTGATCATGATCCCCTTCGATGAGGAAGACGCGGAGCTGGTGAAAATCTGGAAGGAAATTGCTCTTTCCATGATCTGGAATACGCGCTTTGACGAGCGGCAGTATATTCCGCTGCTGAAGGAAAGCTACAGCGCCTCTGAACTCTCGGCGCTGGAACATCTCTATGAGATCTGCGACCTGATTTATTATTACGTGGACAACCTGCTGCAGGAAGACGCGTCTGAGCTGATGGGGGTCAAGCGGCAGATTTCCATGCACATCATCCATATCCTGGAGACCAGCAGGCTGCAGCCCAGAAAATGCAGACGCTGCGGACGGCGCCTGGCATGGAACCATCCTTTCGGCATCTGCAGCCAGTGCTGGGAGAAAACGAGGCGTTCATAAAAGCAAGCCCGTGCCCGGAAGCCCCGGAAAAGATAGAGCGGGGCAAAGTACTTAATCCATTCATTGACTTGAATTTTGGGAAATGCCGATCTGGGTCAAAGTTTTTTAGGATTTCATTGACCCAAATTTAAGAAAATGCTGATCTGTGTCAAAGTATTTCAGAATTTCATTGACCCAGATTCAAGGAAATGCCAATTTGAGTCAAAATAATGCCGCGGTCAGGTGCATGATCGCGGCATTTTCTTAAAGCATATTCTTAAAGCATATTCTTAATAAGATTCTTGCAGAGGGATTTCTGAACAGCTTCAGGCATTACAGCTCCTCCGGCGGAATATATTTAACTTTTTTCGGATGGGCAATCCGAAGGTCCCGGAAAAAATCCTTCATCAGCTGCGCGCATTCTTCCCCGCAGGTTCCCACCACGGTTTCTACCTGGTGATTGAAGCGTTCTTCATGGAACATGTCAAGAATGGACCCTGCGCAGCCGGCCTTGGGGTTCATGGCACCGATATAGACTTTGGGAATGCGGGCCTGGACAATGGCGCCCGCGCACATGGGGCAGGGCTCCAGAGTCACATACAATTCGCATTCCTCCAGCCGCCAGTCGCCGGTTTTGCGGCAGGCCTTGTCAATGGCGATGATCTCCGCGTGCTGCAGCACATTGCCCCTGGCCGTTCTGCGGTTATAGCCCCGGGCAATGATTTTTCCGCCACGCACCACAACGCAGCCGATGGGCACGTCCCCGATGGCAGCCGCCTTATGCGCCTGCCGGATGGCTTCCTTCATGAACTTTTCCTGTGTGGTCAGTATCAACGGGTCTGTACCTCTTATTATCTGTTTTCTGGATTCGGAAGTCTCCTCATTTTCCTGGATTTGCCCCGGCCTTTCTTAAAGGCCGCTTCCTGGGTCTGCTCTTTGATCGTATTTGCCCCGCTGGCCATCAGCTGGAGTACTAAATCGGTAAATTCCCGTCTTTTATCCGAGTCCATATTTAAGGAGGCTTTGATCATCTCGCCGGCTGTCCGCAGCGGGTTGGACTTGAGATCCTCCACCGTCCTGGCGCCTCCGGCCTCCAGCACTTCAAACAGCGAGTCGGTAAATGCTGCCCGCTCCGCATCTGTAATGCCGCTGAGCCAGCTGTGGACAGACTCGTCAAAGAAGCGGCCCATGACCGAGCGTTCCGCGCGGACAAAATTTGTCCCCAGCACCTCCCAGGACATGGCGTTGTGCTGCCGGATACCGTTTTCCGAACTCTTTATGATCTGGTTGTCCGCATGACTGTCTAATAGTCCGCCAATCAGGGAAGATTCCGGGATAATGCTGACGATTTTCGGCAATATTTCCAGATAAGCAGGATTGTGTATAATTTCCTCCCGGAATCCCGGGCCGTCATTGGAAAAGACGGTATGAATCCGTTTCCGGATGGAGGGCTCGGCAAATGCAGAGGCATAGACAGCCAGGTTTCCGCCTTTGGAGTGCCCGCCCACATAGAGCAGGGGCAGAGCATTTTCAACATTTTCCGAAAACGAAAAAACATCATTCAGAAATTCCACCGCATGGCGCTGGCCGGGGGTTTCCGTCAGATAACTCAGGGCGAAATCCTCTTTCCAGCCCACAATGGTGCTGTCGGTTCCGCGGAAAGCGGCATAAACAAAGGAATCGTCCGGCCAGAAAAGCATGGCTGCCATCTGTTCCTCGGCTTCCGTATCAATGATATTGATGTAATCGGAAACCATGAGGGAGCCGTAGCGCACAGTGCGGCTGGCTTCCCTCGCGAGGCCGGGAATTTCATTAAAAGGCGGCGTGGCATTCTTTATTTCCTTTTCCGTATGTGAAGCGAAATATGCGTCCACCGCCTCGGAAAAGGGAATCCGCTGTCCTTTTCGCACGCCGCAGAACACCTCATCCATGTCCAGATAAGAAAGGAAGGCCAGAATTACGTTGTCCACCGCGTTGAAGGGGCTGGCCTTAAAATCCAGATCCCCGCGCCATTTGAGATAATCTATGATATTTGCCAAAGCTTTCTCCTTATAGTAAACTCCATGCCGGCTTCGCCGGATTATTCTCCAGTATACATGGCTGAAGCGCAAGGTGTCAACTTCACCGCACCGCGGAAAATCCGGCAGGCAGTACAAAGAGAATCCTGCAGAATCATGACTTTCCGCATGGAGTGTGATATACTCTTGACTGCGCACGATTGTCAGTCCGCGCCTGAGGAGAGAGAAGAGATATGAAGAGAATTATGGTATGCGGATGCGGGGCGCAGGGCTCCACGATCTGCCGCAAGCTGGACCAGGAACCCATGGTGGAGGAAGTCATCTGCGCCGATTACAACCTGGATGCTGCCAGGGCGGTCTGCAGTCTGATGACCAAGGGAATCCCCAGGCAGGTCAATGCTGCCCATGTGGAGGAAATCAAGGAAGCGGCAAAGGGCTGCGAGCTGCTGGTCAATGTAATGCCGCTGCAGTTCGGACCAAACATGCTGAAGGCCGCTATGGACCTGGGCTGCTGTTATCAGGACCTGTCCGCATGCGAAAGCATCCCGGAGGTCATGGACGTAGACAGGTATGACCGTTGGGTTGCAGGCATTCAGTATATGTACAGCGAGTATGGAAAAGTATTCGCAGACAACAATACCACTGCCATTATCGGCACCGGATCCGCCCCCGGGGTCATGTGTGTCATGGCCCGCCGCTGCATCCAGGAACTGGATGAGTGCGATACCCTGAATATGATGGTGTATGAAGGCGTGGAAGCCAAACGGTTCCTGCCATTCTGGTGGAGCACAGATGTGGCGCTCGCGGATATGCAGGAGGATGCATTCGCATTTGAAGACGGCAGGCTGATCCGCACAAAGCCTTTTAGCCGCAAGATTGTCCGCAGGTGGCCGGAATATAACATGCAGCCGGTGGTACTGTGTGAACATGCGCATGACGAGCCGGTCTATGTGGGATTTAACAGGGAAAAGTATTTCAAGGGATGCAGGAACGCTTATTTTAAGTACGGCGGCGTCGGCATCGAGTTTGCGGAACCGCTGTACCGGGCCGGACTCCTTTCCGCGGAGGAGGAAGAAATCAACGGACA
>Ga0129306_1003678_pt1 | contig 11050 bp, 6 predicted proteins | sample P827metagenome_FD_94438 | JGI IMG/M metagenome (GOLD analysis project Ga0129306, IMG submission 94438) | Capybara group fecal microbial communities from Wisconsin, USA - P827 metagenome | ecosystem: Host-associated > Mammals > Digestive system > Large intestine > Fecal | place: USA: Wisconsin...
CACCTTGAACTCCTTGATGAACGTAGCCACGTTCTTGTTGCTGATAACGGTACACTCGTACTCCTTAACGCCAAGGATACTCTCGTCGACGTGGATCTTAAGGTCGCCCTTCACCTTACACTGACAGCCTAAGCGCCAGTGATCCTTAATCTGCTTACGTGTGAAGTGAGGCTTCTCAGAGTCGAGGATCTCGCCCCCACCCTCAAGTACCTGAACTTTACACTGTCCGCAAGAGGCCTTACCACCGCAGGCAGAAGGCAGGAAGATGCCGTTCTGATTCAGCGTCGCCATCAGGTTATTACCCTGGGCTACAGAAATGGTACGGTCGCCATTAATCTCGATATTCACATTGCCCGAGGGCGAGAGATATTTCTTCGCTACGAGCAGGACAATCACTAACAGGAGAATTACCAACAGGAAAACTCCAATACTATATGCTATAAACTGAGCCATAATTTCAATTCTTCAATTTTTCAATTCTTCAATTTTATATGTTCAGTCCAGAGAAACACATCATCGCCATAGCCATGAGGCCGACGGTGATAAACACTATGCCGAGGCCCTGAAGAGGCTTTGGAACGTCGCTGTACTGCATCTTCTCACGAATAGCACCCATAGCCACGATGGCCAGTGTCCAACCGATACCTGAACCGAAGCCATAGACAACGGCATCCCAGATAGAGGTGATGGCCTGTGAGTTAGAGGGGTCCATTAGGATGCGCTGCTGCATGAAGAGCGAAGCACCCATGATGGCGCAGTTTACGGCAATCAGAGGCAGGAAGATACCGAGTGCTGCGTAGAGCGATGGCGAGTACTTCTCAACAGTCATCTCCACCAGCTGCACCATACCTGCGATGACAGCGATAAAGAGGATAAACGACAGGTAGCTCAGGTCTACTCCCTCAGCGAGACAGTCAGGACCCAGCACCTTGGTCTGCAACAGATAGTTCACAGGAACGGTCACTGTCAACACGAAGGTCACAGCTAGTCCGAGTCCCATAGAGGTCTTCACCGTCTTCGACACAGCCAGATATGAGCACATGCCGAGGAAGAAAGCGAAGATCATATTGTCGACGAATATCGACCTGAATAAAAGACTTATTGCGTGTTCCATATCTTACTTCTCCTTATAAAAATATGCACGATGTACCCAAATCACACAGCCAACGAGGATGAGCGCCATTGCTGGCATCGTCATCATACCGTTGTTCACATAGCCGAAGTCGTAGCAGGCATCAGGGATAATCTGGAAGCCCAGCAGAGAACCACGTCCGAGCAACTCACGAACAGCACCCACAATGACCAGAATCATAGCGTAGCCGAGACCGTTGCCCACACCATCGAGGAACGAAGGCCAAGGCTTGTTCTGCATGGCAAACGCCTCGAGGCGTCCCATGAGGATACAGTTGGTGATGATCAGACCTACATATACAGAGAGCTGAACGCTGACGTCATAGGCGAAAGCCTTCAGAATCTGAGATACGATAGTTACAAGAGCAGCCACAACCACCAGCTGCACCACGATACGGATGCGGTTAGGAATGGTGTTGCGGATGATAGAGATAATCGTGTTAGAGAAAGCGGTAATCACCGTTACAGCGAGACCCATCACAATGGCGGGCTTCAGCTGTGCAGTAACGGCCAGTGCCGAGCAGATACCCAATACCTGTCCAAGGATGGGGTGATCGAGGTTCAACGGATTGGTGAAAACCTCCTTATTTTGTTTACTGAATAGTGCCATAGTTTATTCCTCCTTTAATTTCTTCAGACAATCTTTGATCATAGCATCGACGCCATTAGAGGTCAGCGTAGCACCTGTCACACAGTCAACCTGCGTCTCAGGGTCTTCCACCTTCTTCACAACAGAGAGGGCGATATTGCCATCAGCATCGAAAATCTTCTTTCCAATGAACTTCTCCTGCCACTCCTGCGAGTCTTTAATCTCAGCACCCAGTCCGGCAGTCTCGCTCTCGTGATTGAAGTAGGCACCATAGACCTTGTCGTCGGTGTCGATGGCCAGATAGCCACTGATGCCACCCCAGAGGCCCATACCCTTCAGCGTGACCACCACAATCTGCTGGTCATCTACCTGACAGGAATAGAGCTTCACTCCGTTGATGTCCTTCTCTTCTTTCACCACGTCAGCATACTTGGCTTCTGCCTCAGCACCATCAAGGTTGCGGATGTTCAGCGAATATAGAATCTGCTTCTTCACATCGAGGGCAACGTTAGCGTCCTGCATGGGCTTCAATGCCTGATAGACGAAAGCCAGCAGGAAGGCAACGATGACAACGAGCACCGCGCTATATATTATAATGTACGCGTTAGAGTTTGTATTTAACTTAGCCATAATTTCAATTCTTCAATTTTTCAATTCTTCAATCTTTTCTGGCGTTTGCTGATATTGCGCTCAACGATGAAATGGTCGATCGTTGGAGCGAACATATTACCAAAGAAGATGGCGAGCATCATACCTTCAGGATAGCCGGCATTCATCACACGGATGATAATAGCCATAGCACCAATAAGGAATCCGTAGATGTACTGACCTGTAGTGGTGCGGCAAGAGGTAACAGGGTCTGTTGCCATAAACACAGCACCGAAGGCGAAGCCACCAAGTACGAAGTGATGCCACCAAGTCATCGACTGACCGGTCTGCTCGAAGATGCATGCGAGAACAGCACCACCAACGAACACGCTGAGCATTGTGCGCCAAGAAGCGATGCCAGCCCACAACAGGATAACAGCACCGATAGCGATGGCGATGAGAGATGTCTCACCGATAGAACCTGGGATGAATCCGCAGATCATATCGCAGATAGAAGCATCAGGATTGATACCCTGAGCCATCTGTCCGAGAGGTGTTGCAGCTGTGAATCCGTCAGGCAGAGTATTGCCAAGTCCGAAGATAGAGTCCTGAGCCACCCATACTGTATCACCAGTCATCTTTGAAGGATAGGCGAAGAACAGGAACATACGTGCTGCGATGGCAGGATTGAAGATGTTCATACCTGTACCACCGAAGATCTCCTTACAGAAGATAACAGAGAATGCGCAAGCCAGAGCCAGCATCCACAGAGGACAGCCGATAGGAACGATCAGTGGGATGATGATACCAGAAACGAGGTAACCCTCCTGAATCTCCTCACCCTTCCACTGAGCCCAGGCAAACTCGATGCCCAGACCTACGATGTAAGATACCAAAATCTTTGGAAGTACAGCCAGGAAACCGAAACAGAAGATCTCGAAGAAACTTGCTGTTGCCAGTGTGCCTGCAGCGAGATAGTTCTGGTAACCGATGTTGTACATACCAAACAGCATAGCAGGCATCAGAGCGATAACCACCATACTCATAATACGCTTCGAGTCGATGGCGTCGTGAATGTTCACGCCACCAGCCTTTGCTGTGTCGTTAGGCACATAAAGGAAGGTCTCGAAGCCGTCGAATATCGAACGGAAAGCATGCAGCTTGCCACCCTCCTCGAAGTTCGGCTTTACCTTATTGAGATAATTTCGTAATGCTTTCATATTCGTTAAGCGTTTTCTTTACGTAAAATGTTAAGACCCTCACGCACGATGCGCTGGAGTTCGAGCTTAGAGCTGTCCACAAACTCTGCAAGAGCAAAATCCTCAGGGCTGACCTCATAGATACCCAAGGCCTCCTGACGGTCGATATCGCCAGCAATGATAGCCTTGATGAGATACTCACCATAGATATCCATGGGCAGCACCTTGTCGTACTCACCACTCATAATCATGTGACGCTCACCACCCTTGATACGAGCATCAAGAGCATAGTTCTTCTTACCACAGAGCCAAGAGAAATAGCTGCGGCTGACAGAGAACTGCTTGAAACGAGGAAGAATCCATCCCAGCATCTCGTCAGCATCGTTGCCCTCAGGAATAACGGTAATCTCAGAAGTGTGGGCACCAAGGAAACCATCCTTCGTTGTTGGCTTGCCTGTGAGCACGTTACCATTGATGATACGAACACTCTTAGAGGCATCGTAGCTGTTTGAGAGCAGTGTAGAGAGTTCCTCGCCTACGAGCATATCCACATAAGCAGGACTCTTGATCTCACTACCACAGAGAGCTACGGTACGAGTGAGGTTCACCTTACCTGTGTTGAACAGACGTCCGATGAAGAGCACTACAGTAGGATCGCCGATGGTCCATACAACCTCGCCCTTGTTTACTGGGTCGATGTTGTTCACCTGAACACCAACGTTTCCTGCAGGGCACTTGCCATCGAATACGTTCACTTCTACGTTCTTGTAGTTCTCAAAGCTAGAGTGAACTCCACAGCCTAAGTAGGTCTTGGCAATCTTTGACAGCGCTGTCAGACCTGTCTGGAAGTCAGCTTCCTGGCCCTTCACCTCGAAGTCGAAGCTGGCAGCCAGAGGCTTGTCGCGCAGGGCAGATACAAAAATTGCCTTAGGCTGAACACTGGGGTTAGTGGATACAGCATAAGGCAATTGGTTGATGTAACCAAAGATACCTGCTTCCAGCAATGCGTTAATCACTTGCTCGCCATTGAGGCTGCTGACATCCTTCTTGCCGAAGTCTACGAACTCCTGCTGGGCGTCAGCATCAACCTTGATGCAGAGCACTTTTCTTCGTTCACCACGCACCACCTCACGGACTGTACCGCTCACTGGCGAGGCAAACTTCACCTCGGGATACTGCTTGTTCAGGAACAGAGCATCCCCGGCCTTGACCTTGTCGCCCTCCTTGACTACAACCTTTGGAGTGACTCCCTCGAAATCATCAGGCACCAGTGCAAACTTGCCATTAGACTTCAACTGGATTTTCTTCTCCTCAGCCTTGCCTTGAAGGTGAATGTCCAAGCCTTTGTGTAACTTAATTACATTTGCCATTTATTAAAAATCAATGAATTTGAATAGTTTCTCCATATGAATTGCTGCAAAATTAATAAAAAAAGTGCACAATAAGCACAAAAAATCGATGAAATATTCCCTTGTCACAACTTTTTAGTGTAATTTTGTAGCAAATTTGAAGCATAACAAAATAATTTGCTATCTCTGTCTGTCAGTTTTGAAGATTGTAAAGCGCATATCCAACATCGTTGTATGGACCATTCTGGGCCTATACATCTTGTTCTTTGGCATCACCAGCATACCTGCCGTACAGGAGTACATGGGAGGGCGAGTGGCCAAAATACTGGCGGGCAAACTGGGCACCAGCGTCAGCATCGGACGAGTGGACATCGGACTGCTGAACCACCTGACTATCAATAATCTCAATGTGAAGGACCAGCAAGGCAGGGATATGCTCTGGTGCGATCGACTATCCGTACGCATGGAACTGCTTCCACTGACGGAGGGAAAGATATCCATCGCGAAAGCCCAGCTCCTTGGCACCAACGCCAAACTCTATCAAAAGACAGCCAACGACAAGTTGAACTGCCAGTTCGTGATTGACTCGCTGGCTTCGAAAGACACTACCAGCAGTGCCCCACTCGACCTACGCATCAACTCGTTGATTATCCGTCATACCAACGTCAGTTACGACTGTCTGGACGCACCTGCCACACCTGGCAAACTGAATCCCAAGCACCTGTGGCTAAAGGACATCAGTACGCACATCGTGCTGAAGGCGCTGACGGACGACTCGCTGAACGTGAAGGTGAAGCGACTGGCCCTGAAAGAGAAATCAGGACTAAAGATTGACCGACTGTCCTTCACCTTCGAGGGTGGCAGACATCGCAGTCTGCTCAAGAAATTCTTGTTGCGCATGCCTGGTACCAATGTACAACTGGGCGACATCGAAGCCAACTACCGATTTCGGGGTGACCACTTCGTCACACCCTCGCTGCAATACAGCGGAAGCATCAAGCCATCGACGATCACACTCTCCGACCTGAGTTGTCTGCTGCCTTCGCTGAAGACATTCCAAAGCACGCTGCAGGTCAATTCCACCTTCAAGGGACAGGGTGAAGACCTCATGGTGCCAGAGCTGACTGTCAGTTCGACGACAGGAGACATTGATCTGAGCATGAGCGGACAAGTCAGGGGATTGCGCCAGCAGAACCCATCGTGGCTGGCTGACATCAAGAATCTAGACCTCTCGCACAAAACCATCAATTTCATCTCTGAGAACCTGAAAGGCAAACAGGCGGAGGTGCCTGCAATCATCAATCGTATGGGCAACATCCACCTGAGAGGTACGACATCAGGCGTAGGACTGCAGAGCATCACCACACAAAACCTGCTCAGCACGGAGGCTGGACAAGTGACGCTGAACATGAGGATGGACGAACAGAGACAGTTCGTAGGCGACATCAACACCAGCGGAATGGACCTGAAACGACTCTTCGACGACCCCAAGTTCGGAAATATCAAGTTGGCCATTGCGCTCAATGGACAACTGCCCAAGAATAAGGATATTCAGGTGAATGCCGATGGGGTGGTCAGCTCATTCGACTATAACGGCTATCAATACCAGAACATCAAGATTGACGGACAATATAACCAGCAAGGCGTACACGGAAAGGCCAGCATCGACGACCCCAACGTGGCACTTAGCGTGGAAGGTCACATGGACTTGCAGAATCGTATGAAGAACGTGCTGATCAATACCGTGCTCGACCATTTCTCCCCCAAGAACACCCATCTGAGCGACAAGTGGGACGATGCGCTGTTCGCTGGAAAGCTGAGTGCGCAGTTTGTGGCCAGCGACGTGAACGATGCGGTGGGAAGCATAGACCTGAACCACTTCACCATGATGTCGCCCTCAGTGCATTATGCACTCGACACGCTGCACATCGAGTCGAGCTATACGGAAGATACCCACCACATGACGCTATCGAGCGACTTTGGCAACATCGAGATTACGGGCGACTTCGACTATGAGACACTGCCCCAGAGCTTTACTAATTTCATTGCCTCAAAACTGCCCACCCTGCCTGGTATTCCCAAGGTGAACCCGCATACGAAGAACAATTTCGTCATATCTGCCAATATCCATAAATCTGACTGGCTGCAACACTTGCTGCAAGTGCCCGTCAGGCTGGAAGCCCCCCTCAGACTGCAGGGAATGGTGGACGACCCAATGAAGAGTATTGACATAGAATGCGAAATGCCCCAGCTTTATTATAAGAATAGCGGGTATGAGAACGCACTCGTCAGGATCACGTCGCCTGGCGACACGCTGCAATACAACCTGAGCGTCACCAAGCTGATGGACGACGGAGACCACTTCGACCTGCATGCAGTTGGTAACGCCATCAACAACAACATCTTCACCTCCTTCATGTGGGATAACCACAGCGACAAGAAACGCATGAACGGACAGCTGAACGCTACCATCAGCTTCGATGCCAAGTTGAACAACGAGCAGACAGCCTACATCAGCATTGAGCCCTCAGAGCTCAACATCCACAACCAGCAATGGAACATTGAGCCTGCCTTTATCAGTTATGCGAAGAACCATATCAACATCAGCAATTTCGCTATCCGCAACGACAAGCAGTTCCTCACACTTAACGGCACAGCATCTGAGAGTGCCCAGGACTCCATCAGCATCCAGATGCGCGATATCGACATCGAATACGTGCTCGACCTGGTGAACTTCCACTCAGTCGACTTCAACGGATATGCCACTGGTGGAGGTAACGTCAGGGGCGTCTTTGGAACATTCGAAGCTGACGCTAAACTGATGGTTCGCGACTTCCAATTCGAGCATGGTCGCATGGGTACGCTCCATGCGAACGTTGGATGGAATAAAGACGAGGAACAGATTGATATTCAAGCGATTGCAGACGATGGTGAAGATGCAACAACCTATATAGACGGGTACGTTTCTCCCAAGCGAAACTACATCGATCTGGGCATTCGTGCTGAGGGTACTCATCTGGATTTTGCCCAGTCGTTCACCAGCAGTTTCCTCAGCAGCGTCAAGGGGCATGGTCATGGTGCCGTGAGACTGGCTGGTCCATTGGACGCCATCAATCTGACGGGTGAGCTGGCACTCAATGGACGAGTGCATGTCACGACGCTGGGCACAGATTACGAGTTGCGTAACGACACCATTCGCATGATACCCAACGAGATTGAGTTCCTCCACTGCCCCATCTACGACGTTAACAACCACGTGGGCATCCTCACAGGAGGCATTCACCACAAGGAACTGACCCAGATGACCTATGATATCTTCGTGAACGCGCAGAACCTGCTGGCCTACGACTTCAAGGATTTTGGCGACGAAGTCTTCTATGGAACGGTTTATGCTAATGGTGATGTAGCCATTCATGGCAGAGACGGCAGCGTGACTATTGAGGCCAACGTGACGCCTCTTCAAAACTCCGTCTTCGTCTATAACGCTGCTTCACCCGATGCTGTTAACGATCAGGAATTCATCGAGTGGAACAAGTCTGACGACCAGAAACCTAAGGCCAAAAAGTCATCAGACGATGATAACGACGATTTCCGTTCAGACCTGAACATGCGTCTGAAAATTAACGCCACGCCACAGGCAGCTATCCGTCTGCTGATGGACCCACATACCAACGACTACATCACCCTCAGGGGCAATGGCGAGTTGCAGACTACTTATTATAATAAGGGAGGATTCAACATTTTTGGCACCTATCGCGTAACAGATGGTACCTACGGACTGACCATTCAGAACATCATCAAGAAGAACTTTATCTTCAAGGAGGGAAGTACCATCGTCTTCGGAGGCGATCCCTACGATGCTGTGCTCAATATGCAGGCCCAACATACCGTCAATGGTGTCAGCCTCTCCGACCTCAACGTAGGGCGCAGCTTCTCCAATACCGTACGCGTCAACTGTCTGATGAACATCACCGGGCAGCCTCGTCAGCCTATCATCGACTTCGACTTAGAAATGCCAAACGTCAATGCTGACGAACAGCAGATGGTGCGCTCCATCATCAACGGACAGGAGGAGATGAACCAGCAAGTCATCTATCTGCTGGCTGTAGGACGTTTCTATCCGCAGGGCGCCAACAATGCCAACGAGAACCAGGAAGGCCCCAGCAAGACATCACTGGCCATGCAGAGCCTCCTGTCTGGTACGCTGAGTGGACAGATCAACAACGTGCTGGGACAGGTCATCAAGAGCAACAACTGGAATTTTGGAGCCAATATCTCGACGGGTGACGAGGGTTGGAACAATGCTGAATATGAAGGACTTATCAGCGGACGTCTGCTCAACAACCGACTGCTCATCAACGGACAGTTCGGCTATCGCGACAATGCCACCACAGCTACGCCTTCGTTCATTGGCGATTTCGACATCAGCTACCTGCTCTTCCCCAACGGAAACCTCGCGCTGAAAGTCTACAACCAGACCAACGACCGCTATTTCACCAAGTCGAGTCTGAACACCCAAGGCTTCGGCATTATTATGAAAAAAGACTTCGATGGCATACGCGACCTCTTTGGTATTAAGAAAAAGCTATCAAAGAAGCGCGAAAAATCGAAATAATGGCCTAAAAATTTGGCAGTTACGCAAAAAAACAGTACCTTTGCAGCCGCTTTTTGCCCTAAATGGGGCACAGGAGCTGGAACAGGCGCCGACTCCTACGATTATTAACCCTTAAAAAGTGACCTGATAAACGTCTGTTCAGGTTATGCTCCGACAAACGGAGCGCAAGAGAATTTTATGTCAGAATTAACAAAGAACGTCCAGCCATTACAGGACTTCAACTGGGAAGAATTCGAGAATGGCACAGTGGCAAACGTCAGCAAGGAAGAGCTTGACAAAGCGTATGATGAGACGCTGAACAAAGTAAGCGAGCATCAGGTTGTTGACGGTACCGTCATTAGCGTAGACAAGAAAGAGGTTGTCGTTAACATCGGCTACAAGAGCGATGGTATCATCCCCGCCTCTGAGTTCCGCTACAATCCCGAGCTGAAGGCTGGCGACGTTGTAGAAGTTTATGTTGAGAACGCCGAGGACAAGAAGGGTCAGCTCGTACTGAGCCACAAGAAGGCCCGCATGTCTAAGAGCTGGGAGCGTGTTAACGCTGCTCTCGAGGCTCAGGAGGTTATCCAGGGCTACATCAAGTGCCGCACAAAGGGTGGTATGATTGTAGACGTATTTGGTATCGAAGCCTTCCTGCCCGGTTCACAAATCGACGTTCATCCCATACGCGACTACGACCAGTTCGTAGGCAAGACCATGGAGTTCAAGGTTGTCAAGATCAACCAGGAGTTCCGCAACGTAGTTGTTTCTCACAAGGCTCTCATTGAGGCTGAGCTCGAAGCTCAGAAGAAGGAGATCATCGGCAAGCTCGAGAAGGGTCAGATCCTCGAAGGTATCGTTAAGAACATCACTTCTTACGGTGTATTCGTTGACCTGGGCGGTGTTGACGGACTCATCCACATCACCGACCTTAGCTGGGGCCGCGTAGACGATCCTCACAAGGTAGTAGAGCTCGACCAGAAGATCAATGTCGTTATCCTCGACTTCGACGACGAGAAGAAGCGCATTGCCCTCGGTCTGAAGCAGCTCACTCCTCATCCTTGGGATGCTCTGGATGCTAACCTCAAGGTGGGCGACCACGTAACAGGTAAGGTAGTCGTTATCACTGACTACGGTGCATTCGTTGAGATTCAGCCTGGTGTTGAGGGTCTCATCCACGTATCAGAGATGTCTTGGAGCCAGCACCTCCGCTCAGCTCAGGAGTTCCTGAAGGTTGGCGACGAGATCGAGGCTGTCATCCTGACTCTCGACCGCGACGAGCGCAAGATGTCACTCAGTATCAAGCAGCTCAAGGAAGATCCCTGGGAGGCAATCGAGGTTAAGTATCCTATCGGTTCTAAGCACACCGCTAAGGTTCGCAACTTCACCAACTTCGGTGTATTTGTTGAGCTTGAGGAGGGTGTTGACGGACTCATCCACATCAGCGACCTCTCTTGGACCAAGAAGGTTAAGCATCCTTCTGAGTTCACTCAGGTTGGCGCACAGATCGACGTTATCGTACTCGACATCGACAAGGAGAACCGTCGTCTTTCACTCGGTCACAAGCAGCTCGAGGAGAATCCTTGGGATGTATTCGAGG
>Ga0129306_1003679_pt1 | contig 11050 bp, 5 predicted proteins | sample P827metagenome_FD_94438 | JGI IMG/M metagenome (GOLD analysis project Ga0129306, IMG submission 94438) | Capybara group fecal microbial communities from Wisconsin, USA - P827 metagenome | ecosystem: Host-associated > Mammals > Digestive system > Large intestine > Fecal | place: USA: Wisconsin...
ACATTAGCAAGCTGCTCGTAAGTATATCCCGGGAAATATTTATCTCTTTCCTTGTCTGTGAGAAATCTGCTGTTTTCAAGAGCTCCTTCAGCTCTTGCATCAAGCCCCTTCTTTTCTTTCATCTTTCTTGAGCTCATGGACGTAAAGTGCGATACAAAATAAACAAGCACGATAAGCACCATGGCTGCAAGTCCCTCTACCCAGGTAAGTACATCTGCCAAAAGGTTCCAGTATATAGTAAACGGTTTTCCTGAAAGAACATCTTCAATGTTTGCTACCGTAACCCTTACTATAAATCCGACAATGCCGGCACCAAGAACAAACAAAAAGATATACAGAAGAAGCCATCCTATTTTCAGATTCTTTATTTTTTCACTAAGCCACTTCATATACTCATCACCGATCCTTTAAGGATAAATCAACCTTTACTTTGAAGCTCCAAGATGCTTTTCAGTCACCTTACCATCATTTATAACCTTATAATTGGCATCAAGTTTACTTTCATCGATCGCATACATAAAAGTAGCTCCCGAATATAAAGTTATATTTGATTTAAGAATAGATCCGAGATTTTTATTTGCCTCAAGCCCAAGCTTTGATACGCTTTCAGTAGGCTTTACACTCTCATCGAGAAATTTATCTAATGAAGTAAGTACGTATCCAAGAGCAAGCCTTGATCCCGGGTGCAATTCCACGATACTGTCCTTATAAAAATTAATCTGTCCGGCTGCAATCAGTCCAAAATTAACTATACTTCCGCCGGGATGCAGATCAAGCCAGCCCGAAGTTCCGCCTGTTAATAGAGTTCCCTTAGGGCATCCTGCGTAAACTCTTCCGCCGGATCTTACTATAAGACTGCCTGCGTTATTTATCACTATCCTGCATCCGTTCTTTTTTGATTCAAAAGGCATTACAAGACCGCCCTTTTCGACTAACATCGTTCCGCCATTTAGTACTATGGTACCGTTTACAAACAATGCACCTTCCTTTACCACAAGCACTGCTCCTTCAGGAACGGTAAGCGTGGCATCTTCCGTAATAATGACATCGCTGTCTACTATAAGAACCTGATCAGGGTCTATTGTGTAATTATTATTAAGGCAGCTGTATGTATCTTCAGTACCCTGATAAAGCGTAAATTTGGTACCCGGCCATCCGCCGCCCGATCCGTCGCCATAGAACTCTCCTGCTCTTCCAAATAAGAAAATATCGTTTGCCGCCGATTTATTAAAAAACATCTTAAATTCGCCGGTATCCATGCTCTGTCCTTTTTGGGCATATTGCTTGCTGTCGATCACACTTATCTGATCAGTGTGATCGCTTCGTTGAATGTCTTCGGTTCCTTTCCAGTTGATCCTGTTTTTTTTATCGTTGCCCACATACATAGTAAGATAATACTTCCGGCAGTTTGCATTACTACCATCAGAACCTTTATATTCAAAATAAGGAGAATCAAGTCTCTCCCTTGTGTAAAAAGTCCTTGCTTTGGAACAGATATAGGGATTTACCTCTGTTGATGAAGAAGACCAGTGAGTTTTGTCACGTCCGCCGTCCCCACTGGAGAAATATGTTTTTCCATCTGCTTCATACATTATAAGTGCCCAAAAGGAATCTGTCCTGTCTCCTAAATTGTCTAATTTGTCCCATCTCCACACCTTCATGGTGCCGTACTTCGGGGTTGCTGTCTTAGCTTTAACTGAAGGTTTGTGACCCGCAAACGGAAATCCTGTAAGAGCAAGACATATTATCATTATAAGGGCTGTCAGCACCTTTATTGTTTTCGATTTTAATATCAGTTTTAATCTGTTTATTTTTTTCATAAGCACACACCACATATATCAAATCAAGACACACGCATATAATAAAAGAGAGTTTCCTAAAACCTGAAACTCTTGTCTTAAAAAACCATCCTAAATGGGGGAAGTTTTCCTCCCCCCACTAAGATTTCGTTTTTATTATCTTTTTCCTGTAGCCCACTTTGTAAGAGGTTCGATGGAAAGTCTTAAAACAAGCATAAGTACAAATATAAGTACAAATCCGATAATGGAGTTCTTAAGATGTGCTTTGGCTTTTTCTCTCTCCTGAGGTTCCTCGGCTCTTGCAAACTTAACTCCAAGGAATACACAGTAGATAGTTCCGAGAGCACCCACAATGGCAAGTGCAGGGGAAAGCAGACTGTTGATAAGACTTACGATAGGTGAAGCAACATTATCAAAGTTTGGAGCCTGTCCGGTAGTACTGTTTGAAGCCGCAAAAGCGGAAACCGGAAGCATCATGATCGCATTTGCAGCCATAATACCTAATGTACGAACCTTTTTGAAAGTATTTTTCATAGTGTTTCCTCCTTAATATTGGGAAATTTTATTTATGTTCTTATAATAACACAAATAGTCCAACATATGTCCAACATTTTTTTATATTTTTTACTATTTTCATTACATTTCGCCCAAAACTCTATCTATATAGCCTTCTGTAGCGCTTGCCCATGAATATGCACTCATATATTCACCTCGGTATGAATTTGTCGCACTTTTTTCTCCTGAAAACAACTGATATACATCACAGGTAAATTTTTCAGGACATACCCTCATCTGTCCTTTTGACAGTTCGATGATGTCGCTTATGCCATATTCGGAAAGAGACTGTCTTAACGATCTTATGATCACATCAAGCTGTTTTTGCATAGACCTGTCATAATCCCGGTCTTCCCAGAGAGCCGAAAAAATAAATGTCCTAGCCATATTGGCTCCCTGCCTGTCTACAAGAAAAGCAAGCAGTTCTTTTGCTTTTGATCTTGTAAAACTGATGGGTTTTCCGTTTACGTATACATCAAATTCTCCAAAGGTCTGGATCCTTACCCGTTTTTTTTCTGTCGATTCAAGGCTTTTTTCCGCATACCTTAACTCTTCAGTTAATTTTTCATCGGTAAAGGGTTTTAAGAGAAAACCTCCTGCATGGATTTCGTATGCCTCATATGCGTGATCTTTTTGGGCAGAACTTAAAACAAACACGATTTCAGGGCACAGGTCTTTCAAGTTCCTGACAACATCCTGCCATATAAGATCAGATATGTTCATATCAAGAATTACAATATCTGCTTTGTTGTACATAAACCATTCAATAGCTTCCGTACTTTTTGTAAAACAAATTACATCAGATATTTCTTCCATCTTTTTACAAGTTGCAGTCACTTGCTCAAGATATGTCTTGTCATTATCCACGCACAAGATTACAAGTCCCATACTTCCTCCGACAGCATAGCTGTCTCACATTTAGCGATTATATATTGATTATATCACATTATCGCGATTCGTAAATATATTTTGTGATTTTTTTATTATCTATCGTTTTTTGCTATCACCTTCTTTTATTTTAAATAATAAGTTGTTTGACTCTTTTCGCGTGACCGTGATCTAAAGAAAACTACATTCTTCTGATCTTATCTGCCATTTTCTTTTCGGCCTTAGCGTTCTTCTTAGCCATTTTTGCTTCTTTTGCTGCTTCAGCCGCATCCGCAGCTTTCATCTTATTTACAGCTCTTTTTTCTATTTTTTCAAAGCTTACCGCCTTTCCGCGCTTAGCCTCCGCTCTTGCCCTTACCTTTTCGCCGTTTTCCGGATCTACAAGATTAAGCATACCGAGAGCTCCGGCAAATCTGTCCTCTCCCACCTCAGTGCTCTTATTTCCTATCTTCCTGTCACTGAGGTACTCCCGGGTAACCTTTGAGAGCTTAACAAACCTTTCGCCCAGTATTTTTCTGTCAAGGTCATTTAATTCTTCTTTTCCTGACAAAATATAGAGGGACCTTGCAGTTTCCATCATATTTGTGTACTCTTTACTGTTCTTATGCATGAAATATCCCTCACCGGTATTTTCCATCATGTCATAAAAGAGTCCCAGTTTTTCTCTGAATTCAGGGCTTGTTGCCATATCTATACTATTGAATTCTTTTCCTACCCTCCTGGCCTGGCCAAGGGCTGACATTTCATTGCCGGCATTTTCTCTTAGAATTCCCGCAATATTAGTTAATGCTCTGTTTTCTTCCCGGGTCATATTTGCAGGTCTCCTAGTATCATCGATTTTTCTTATAAATTCTTCAGTCTTTTCACCAAGATTCTTAAAAAACTTTTCTTTTGCTTCAGGACTTGAAAAACCTTGCTCAAATTTCCTGCCGCACTCCTTTGCCAGCTCAATTATTTCTTTTACGGGCTCCCTGTACGCTTCCGGAAGCATATCAGGAGTCGTCCCTCCCATACCAAAGGCCGTTTTTAGCTCATTGTTTACCTGCTTTGAATAACCTTCAAGAATTCTGCTCTCTTCGGGCGTAAGGTTTTTTTGCACACCGTTTATACGTTTTGCAAACTGTTCTTTTATCGTTGTTATATTTTGCTTACCCTTACTTAATCCGCGGACATTATCGGCAAGATTATTCTTATTACCTGTTTTGTTGAAAAATTCATAAATGTCATAAGCGGGCTCTCTCCAGTTTTCAATCGTCTCATTCAGATTACGCATATAACGCAATTGCTCCGCCCTATATTTGTCTCTGTTTACCATGCCCGGTTTTTCATCAACGGCTTTTTCAACATGTCCCTTAAAATCATAGCAGTTTCTGTACGCAGTCATAAATTTAAGCATTTTATCTGCGCCTTCTTTTTCCTTCGGATTCAGATTTTTATATTGTTCCGCTGTAGGAAGTTTATCAAACTGGTCCAAAGCGAATAAAGCAATATGCATAGTTTCATCTGAATAATGATCATTGGCATCAGCCCTGTCAGACAAACTTCTTTCCAGCATAGTATTACACATTCCGACATAAGCCTTAAGAAAAGGTTCTTTTTCCATAAGCTCCTTATCTGCAAGTAATCGTCTGGTAAAATGCAGAGTATCCGTAAGATATCCTTTTATGTTGTAATAATGCTTTCCGTCAGGATTATACAAAGTCTGTTTAATTCCCGATGCATGCTCAATATTTTTTGAATCATCAAGAGCACCTTCGATTACGTCATTTGCAAATTCTTCATTATCTTTCAGAAAATTTATGTCGTTTTTGTATTTTAAAAGTCCCGGAAAGTTTTTAAGGTTTCTTGTAAGCGCCAATGCGGTATTAATATCAATTTGCGAAATGTTCATGCCTCGTTCTCCTTTAAAGATTTTTTGATGATGTGCTTTTCTTTACAGGTTCCTTCTTTTGCTTTGATATCAAAGTCTCCTTAAGCTTCTTTGCCTGGTTATCAAGCTCCGCATTTTTACCGGCAAGATCAAACTTTTTAGGAGTTTTTTCGTAATTTTGCCTGTCTGCCGAAAACTTTTCCTTAAGATCATCATTGGTAAGTTTTTTAGAGTCATTTTCTTTAAACAGCCTGTTGGCTTCTTTTAAAACATTCCTGCCCGGATTTGATCTGTCACCAAGTATATACTGCTTATCCTTATCGTATGTTTTTTTGTCTGCATAACTTTGAATTCTTTCGCAATAATGTCTTAGCGTTTCTTTTTCACCTATGTTCCATTTTTTTCCGTCAAGGTTATTGATAAGATTAAGGCTTCTGTAAGATGATTTTATATAGTCATCATGGGATATTCCGTTAGCCGAACGTATTTTATCTTCAGCTTCCAGCATCTTTTCAACCTTCGGTCTGACTTTTTCCTGCAGATTTTCAACCACCATGTTGGTCTGCTCTAAAGTATCCTTCTTCATTTCCACCAAAAGACCAATGGCGGTGCGGATACGAGGCTGCTCCCTTTTTTGTTTTCCGGGATCATCGCGCCTTTGCGGATCGTTTTTGATCTGCTCCTCCTTGCGGTCAATGTAGTTTTGCAGTTTGTCTATTACGGATGTTTCTTTTTCATGAAGTGTCAAAAGCTTTTCGGTATTTATACGCCCTTTTTCATCTGCCTTAAGAGCGTTATCTGTAAACTCTTTAAGCTTCTTCATATCTTCAACTATACCCGCAAATTCATCAGACCCTTTGCCAAGCATATTAAAATCGACGGCTTTTATCTTTTCGTACCAGCCGTTTACCCTGTTTTTGACAAAAGACAGCGGATCCTTTACGTTTTCTCTCAGTTCAGGCTCGTCAGCTGCTTCCATTTTTTTAAGAGTCTTGTTCATCTCTTTTTTAATGTCTGCTGCTTCAGGAACTTTATTAATTGTCTTATCTAACTTGTCCGCAAAGTTTCTTATCTCCTTTGCTCCCTCAAACCTTTCTTTTCCGGCTTCCGTATGTGGTCCCTTTCCGTCAGGGTTTGCATGGGCCATGTATGTATCGGCACAGTTTTTAAGGGCATCTATATGAAGAAATGTATCCTGTATAAGAGCTGTCCTTTCTTCCTGCGTAAGATTCCTGCCCTTTTCATTCTCTACTATGCCGGTAGTCAGTTTTTTAAGATTTTCCTGTATATGTTCTGTCTCTGTCCTAAGTGAAACATGTTCAGGAGACTCTGATGAAAAAATACCGGACCTTTTTGTATTAAATCTATCAAGTGACTTATCAAGATCTGACAAATAAGGGATGTCTATGCTGTTAAGCTCTCTGTTATATCCATTTATAAGTCCCTGAAGACCTCGTATGCCCATAAAATCCTTAAGCTGGGATTCTTTAACAAACAGCTTTTTCACTTCTTCCGAAGGATTCTTAAGCTTTTCCTGCATTTCCATAGCCGATTCCAGAACCAGCTTTTTATCGGCATTAATACTCTTTAGCGCGTTTTCTCTTTCAGCATCAGTCATCTGATCTTTATGAAGTTCAAAATTCATATGTTTTTGCTGAATCTCTGTTACCATTTCGGTAATCTTATGGAGTCCCAGTTCCTGAACTGCCCTGTTTGTCGAAGCTATATTCTCCGTTGAAAACATATCAGGGGAGAAATGCGCCTGAATGCTGTGAAAAGTCTCAAAACCATTGTCCATGAATGCTTTTTCCTCAAGAGGAATACCTTTCGCAAAACTATCAGTGCACAGTTTACTGCTTTGCAGGATCGATTTTTCGTACGCTTTAGCGTCAGAGATCGCAGGATTATTTTCTGCTTCCTTTTCCGCTTTCTTTATCTTTTCGGATATTTTCTTTGAAAAATCCTTTGCAAGCTTTTTAGCTGTAATATCGTTTTCAGGAGTATATTTTCCGTTTACATATTTATCGGAACCATTGGTTGCAGCATAGCTTTTAAGAGCTTCCACATCTCCATACATGAATGCCAGCATAGTTGCTGCATTACCGAGCTGATTGCTGCTTTCTGTAATCTGGGCAGGGGTAGGCATAGTCCCTGATTTTTTTTCTATTTCTCTGTTATAATCAAGAGACGTTTTAACAAGGTCGAGTCTGCTTTGAATATCCGGATATTTTTCGCGGTGGTCATTAAAAAATGCGTCAACATTTTTTTCTATCTCTTCCATGTCTTCTTTTGTCTGGACATGTGTATTCCATATCCGGTCTTTAAATTCCGCAAATTCCTTCTTATAGGTATCAAGCTCAGCCTGTTTTTTCAAAAGGTTCTCAAGTTTTTCCGGGTCTTTTTCGCTTTCAATCTGTCTCCTTAGATTTTCAGTTCTCTTTACAAGCGACTGCTCCTGAAGACCCACCTGCCCGAGTATATGAAGGTGTCTGCTGTCATAACCCATATCGATAGCACGGGTTTCACCCTTCATATAGCCTATAGCGTCAGATATATCTCTGTTCTCTTTAGGATTTTTCCCTAAAAACTGGTCGAATTCGTTATTTAAAACAGAATCGTACTGATTATGATTTTCGACATTCCATAATCTGTCAAAAGCCTCCGTAACCTGCGCATGCGAGTTTCTAAGGTCATTTAAATATTTTTGTTCCTTTTCACCGTCCCAGCCTTCTGCCTCTCCTTTCTGGCGTTCATACTGAATGAGCGTTTCCCTTGGTCCGGCCTTTAAAATGGTCATAAAATCATCATATACCGCTGTTCCGTTTTCTACTCCTTTTTGATTAAGTACCTCCACGCATTTCTCAAATCCGAATTCTTCAAACCTTTGCGATCCTGCCATTGTAGTATTAATGCTGCCAAGATATGGTGCATGAAAGACTGCCTCAAGATAGTTTCCCGCCGAAGGATCGTGCATTTTTGCAGTATCTTCAAACCAGTCTGCCATCTCGTTAGCCTTTTCATCAAGGTATCTTCCGTCAGGATCATTTCTGTTCTTATACATATTACGATATGACGTCGCCGCTTCCTTTATTATCTTCTCGGCGTTTTTATGCATTTTTTCTGTCTCTTTTTTCTGTTCATCGGAAATATGCTGTGCGAAGTCTTCTCCATAGTTTCTTGCCATAATTTTAAAAGTTCTCTCAATGGCAACCCCTCCCACGATTTTTCCCTGTTTAACCTGATTTAATAAATTATCTTCTACATAATTACCATCTTCATCCGTAAGCCCTTCATTTTCATTTTCAAAGTCGGACATAACATCTCTCATATTCAGAATTTCTTTTTCTTTACCAACAATTGATGCTATGGATGTGGAATAAGAAAGGAACTTGTCCATTTCTTCAAATACGCCAAAATTCACCCCTTCAACTTCCCAAGGATAGATTTGCCCTGCTTCATTTCCGTTTTTTGCAAGGTTTAATTCATCTTTGATATTCTGCGGGCAGTCCGGGTCTGCTGTAAGCTCTGAATATAAACGCTTTGATTCATTTTCAAGAAGCTTATACCCTTCAAGTCCGCTTTCTTCGATCTTAAGGTTAAGAACTCGCTGATAAGCCTGATATGCCTCCGCTTTGATCTCATAACTGCTTGGAAAACCACCGTTTTTCATCTTGCCAAAACTGTCTAACATTACTCCGGTGCGTTCTATCATGCCGGCGTAATCTACGTTGCCGTTCTTAATATATTCATTAAGATCAAATTCAGGCTCAACGCTTCCGTCTTTTTTTATTGACGGATAACCGACCATAGTATCGAAATTTCTGTCAGCATCAGAAACCGTAAGCAGATTTTGAAGTGCTTCCGAGCGAAGTTTCTTTGCTTCAGGAGAAAGATTACCTTTTGATAACAGCGAATACTTTAACAACTCGTGCTGATACTTAAGATTGATCTGTGCATCCACTATACCTGAAACAATGCTGTTATTAACCCTGCGTTTCTCGTCTGTCTCAAGAAGATAAGAAGGCTGCATACTTCTGCTTATTCCGTATACGTTTGCGGCATATGCATTTACCAGATTCGTACTGTGCTTTGGAGCTTCTTTGATCACATCAAGGCACTCTTTAAAACTCTTCCCGTTTGTAAGAGTCTGTAATGATTCTTCCTCTATTTTTTTATTAAGACTATCCACAGCCACTACGGCAGGATTTTTAAGATACTCCTCTATCCCGACACCTGATAACTTACACTGGTTATACGCCACAAAGCACGCATTGATCTGAGCTGTAGTCTTTATATCACTTACAAATTCCCAGCTTAAGTTTGCATTTCTTGTACCGTCAAGGTTTCCCGGAATATACGTGGAATCAGAAGAAAAGTTTTCTCTGGCTATACGGTATACTTCCTCCATATCATTCCAGGTTTTTTCAAATTCCTTCTGAGCCTTGGTTATTTTTTCATAATCTCCTTTAATAATTGCATCTTGCAGTGCATTCTTATTGTTCAAAAGAACTCTGTGAGCATATATCTTATCCCCGTCCTCTGCATTTTTAGGGATTGCCGTGCCATTAGGCAGCATATTCATCTCATCGAACTTGGCAAAAATCTTTCGCATAGCATCAGCGGTTTTTTCAGAGAAAGCGATGCTGCCATCTTTGTAAACTTCTTTAATATCATTCTCTCTGCCGGGATTAACCCTTGTAAATGAATTCGAATCACCGATACCGACACTTTGTGTCAGGTCACTGTACTTACCGCCTTCATGCGTAGCTATATTTTCTTCGATCTGTCTGCTTGTTTTTACTTTTTCTACTTTCTGCAAGTTTCTTTCATAAGCTTCTCTTTCATTTTTATACGCATTATTTACAACAGTAAGGTGTTTATCCGCATAGTCAAGTGCCTTAATAACTTCTTCAAATTTTTGAGGATCCTCTTTAATGGATGAAGGGATTTTGTCTTTAAGTTCTTTTATCTTATCGGTAAATTTGCCGGTAGTCTGCTCTTCCGCCGGAAGCTCAGAGATATCCCTGCGTTCTTTCACCGTTTTTTCTATATTATCTGTCTGCTCCGCGCTCAATGTTTTTCCGGCTTCCTCAATAAGCTTACCCTCATTCGGACTGTCTTTCCATGAACTGAGAACTCGAAGATACGCTACTCTTTCCATTTCTTCTTCGCCCAGAGCTTCCCTGATATATGGAATAAAATTCTCATCACTTTCAGACTTTAATAACCCCTGACTCTCATAGGCCTGGTATTTTTGAGCATATTTTGTTTTAAACAGCCTAACAAGTGCCAGCCTGTATGTCGTTAAATTAAGAATGCTTTTATACTCCTTATCAAACTCCTCCTGTCCCAGGACATTTATCGTTGCTGTTTTGATCTGATCGTTTGATAACAAATCAGGAAGAGCATTTCTGAATACATCAAGACTCCTTTTGTTTTTTCTAGCCTCGGCCATATGATCCGTATAGGCCTGCCCTGTGGCAGGGTCCGGGGCGTTATCAGCGTTTTTTTCTGAATTGTTTTTCATTATTTCGTCAAATATTTCTTTTAAATTGCTCATGGTAAGCCTCCTTTTAGAATCCAACAGTTATTGTTTAGATTATATATCTGTCAATCCAACAAATGTCCAACATATTTATATAAATTTTTATTTTTTTTGATATCTTTCAGAAAACAAAAGCACTTTCAGATGCATTTCTCCGAAAGTGCTTTTATTACAGTTTTTATTGTTTTTTTGCTACTTATTTTTTGGCAGCTGATGCATTTTTCTTTACAGGCTCCTTCTTTTGCTTTGATACCAAAGTCTCCTTAAGTTTCTTTGCCCGGTTATCAAGCTCCGCCTTTTTACCGGCAAGATCAAACTTTTTAGGAGTTTTTTCGTAATTTTGCCTGTCTGCCGAAAACTTTTCCTTAAGATCATCATTGGTAAGCTTTTTAG
>Ga0129306_1003681_pt1 | contig 11032 bp, 8 predicted proteins | sample P827metagenome_FD_94438 | JGI IMG/M metagenome (GOLD analysis project Ga0129306, IMG submission 94438) | Capybara group fecal microbial communities from Wisconsin, USA - P827 metagenome | ecosystem: Host-associated > Mammals > Digestive system > Large intestine > Fecal | place: USA: Wisconsin...
CGTCTTGAACAAGATCGACCTCGTGAACCGCGAGAAGCTCGCCGAGACCATCGCGGGGTATGCCGCCCTGCACGATTTCGCCGCCGTGGTCCCGACCGCCGCGGTGAACGGCAAGAACGTGGACGAAGTCCTCGACGAGTGCGCGCAGTTCCTCTATGAGGGCGACTGGATGTTCGACGGCGACAGCCTCACGGATCAGCCGGAGCGTCAGATCGCCGCGGAGATCATCCGGGAGAAGACCCTGCGCCTCCTCTCCGACGAGGTCCCCCACGGATGCGCCGTCGTTATCGAGGAATTCAAGGACGAGGAGGACATCCTCCGGATCCGCGCGGAGATCTTTTGCGAGAAGCAGAGCCACAAGGGCATCATCGTCGGCAAAAACGGCGAGACGCTCAAGCGCATCGGGACCTACGCCAGAGAGGACATGGAGGACTTCTTCGGCACGAAGGTGTACCTCAATCTCTGGGTAAAGGTCAAGGAGAAGTGGAGAGACAGCGAGGCGTCGCTCTACAACCTCGGCTTCCATCCCGAGGACGTGCAGTGACATGGAAGAGCTCGAAATCGACGGCCTTGTCGTGCGGGAAACGCCCACGGGCGAGGCGGACAAGCTCATCACGATCCTGACCGGCGAGAGAGGGCGGATCACGGTGAGCGGCAAGGGGGTCTCGTCCCTGCGCTCGAAATATGCCGCGTCCGCGCAGATGTTCGCGTACAGCACCTTTCTGCTGCGGAGGCGGTCGAAATACTGGTACATTGCCGACGCCTTCTTCATCGAGAACTTCATGCAGCTGCGCTACGACGTCGAGAAGCTCGCGCTGGCCAACTATATCTGCGACGCGGCCTGTGAGTTCGCGCAGGAGGAGATCGAGAACGCGCCGCTTCTCAGCCTGACGCTGAACACGCTGTGGGCGATCGCAAACAAAAACGACATTCCGCTCGAGCGCATCCGGGGCGCGTTTGAATTCCGTCTCGCGGCGCAGGAGGGCTTCATGCCGGATCTCTCCGGATGCGCCGTCTGCGGGCGGGACGTCTCCGGGGAGGATTCGACGCTCGACGTGATGAACGGGCGGCTGCTCTGCAAAAAGTGCCGGGTCCTCCTCGAAAACGATCCGGAATACCTCGCGGACGAGACGGCGAAGATCCTCATCCGCCTCAGCCCGCCCGTGCTCGCGGCCCTGCGCTTTCTCGAAGACGCGCCTCCGAAGAAATTCCTGTCCTTCACGCTCGACAAGCCGGAGCAGTCGCTGTTCAACGTCGTCTGCGAGCGGTATCTCCTCAACCACATCGAGCACGGCTTCACGTCGCTGGAGTATTATAAGAAAATCAAAACATAGAATCACAGGACCCGGAATTCACATGCCGTTCTGCGCGTCATCCGGGAACGCTTGTGCCGCTCATCCGGCACATCCGGTGCAAAACGGGATTATGAGGTAACACATGAACGCAAAAGCCCTGACTACCCTCGAATTTGACAAGATCCTCGAAATGCTGGCGACCCATGCGCAGACCGAAGGGGCTGCGGAGATGGCCCGCCGGCTGACCCCGACCTCCGACATCGACAAGGTCCGCCTCCGCCTCTCCCATACGACGGACGCGAAGACCCTGATCGGACTCAAGGGACATCCCACCTTCGGCCGCGTGACGGATATCCGGCCCTCCGTCGAGCGCGCGGAAAAGGACGCGATCCTCTCCCTGCGCGAACTGCTCGACTGCGCCGCCGTCCTCCGCACCGCGCGGTCCCTGACCGACTACGTGAAGAGCGACCGCACGCCCGAGACCTCCCTCATGGAGATCTTCGAGCGGCTCACACCCAACCGCGCGCTTGAAGAGAAGATCACCCGCTCGATCGTGGCGGAGGACTTTGTCGCCGACGAGGCCTCCCCGGAGCTTTCCGACATCCGCCGCAAAAAGCGGAACACGGACGCCAAGATCAAGGACATCCTGCAGAAATACGTCTCCGGGCAGTCCAAGTATTTGCAGGAAAACATCGTCACCACCCGCGGCGGACGCTTCGTCATCCCGGTGAAGGCGGAGTACCGGAACGAGGTCAAGGGCCTCGTGCACGACACCTCCTCCTCCGGCGCGACGATCTTCATCGAACCGATGGCCGTCGTGGAGGCGAACAACGAACTGCGCGAGCTCGAAGCGCGGGAAGCCCACGAGATCGAGCGGATCCTGCGCGACCTCTCCGCGGGCATCGCCGTCTCCGGACAGACGCTCGTCCTCGATTATCTCAACATCACCGAGCTTGCCTTCATCTTCGCATGCGGCGAGCTGTCCTTCGCGATGAACGCGGCCGCGCCGCAGATCGCGGAAAAGCGCGTGATCGAACTCTACCGCGCGCGCCATCCCCTCCTCGACAAGAAGACCGTCGTCCCGATCTCGATCACGCTCGGCCGGGATTATCAGATGGTCGTCGTCACCGGCCCGAACACCGGCGGCAAGACCGTCACGCTCAAGACCATCGGGCTCTTCGCGCTGATGACACAGGCGGGGCTGCACATCCCGGCGGACGACACCTCCGTCATGGGCGTGTTCGACGAGGTCTTCTCCGACATCGGCGACGAGCAGTCCATCGAGCAGTCCCTCTCGACCTTCTCCTCGCACATGAAGGGCATCGTCACGATCATCGACAGGATGACCGAGAATTCCCTCGTCCTCTTCGACGAGCTCGGCGCGGGCACGGACCCGGTCGAAGGCGCGGCGCTCGCCATGTCGATCCTCGAGGAGACCCGCATGAACGGGACGCTCTGCGCGGCGACGACGCACTACGCCGAACTCAAAGCCTACGCCATCGAGACGGAGGGCGTGGTGAACGCCTCGTGCGAATTCGACATCGAGACGCTCCGCCCGACCTACCGCCTCATCATCGGCACGCCCGGCAAGTCCAACGCCTTTGCGATCTCCGAAAAGCTGGGGCTCGCCCCCGGGATCGTCAAGCGCGCGGAGCACTTCGTCGACACGGGTTCGCAGAACTTCGAGGCGGTGATCGCCAAGCTCGAGGCGACGCGGATCGAGCTCGAAAAGCAGAAGGCCGCGGCGGAAGAGTCCCGGCGGGAATTCGAGGCATACCGCGCGAAATCCGAGGCGGAGCTCAAGGAAAAGCCCGCCGGCGCCGAGAAGGAAGCCGACCGGATGCGCAAAAAGGCCCAGGAGCTCCTCGACGGCGCGCGCGCGACCTCCGATTTCGTCATTACGGAACTGGAGAAGGCAAAGAAGGAAAAGGATTCCGAACGCTTCGGCGAGGCGATCGCGGATGCGAAGAAGAACGTGCGCCAGCGGGTGCGCGAATACGACGATCACATGAATCCCGTGCTCGGGGCGGATGAGGATGACGAGTACGTCCTTCCGCGTCCCCTGAAACAGGGCGACATCATCCGCCACCGCAATCTCGGTACGCAGGGCGTTCTGCTCGAGGACCCCGATAAGAACGGCAACGTGAACGTCCGCATGGGCGTGGTCAAGATGCGCGTCAACGTCAAGGATCTGCGGCTCCTCGAAGACGCGGAGGAGGCAAAGCGCGCGGAACAGAAGCGCGAGGCAAAGGCGAGGGCCCAGGTGACCAAGTCCTTCAAGCTCGAATGCGACGTGCGCGGGATGACCGGGGAGGAGGCGTGGTTCGTCGTCGATCAGTACATCGACTCGGCCATCGTCGCCGGCGTGCATCAGGCCACCGTCATCCACGGCAAGGGGACCGGCGCGCTCCGGAACTATCTGCACACCCAGTTCAAGCACGACAAACGGGTCAAATCCTTCCGCGTCGGGGCATACGGCGAGGGCGATTACGGCGTCACAGTGCTCGAACGCTGAGCTTTTCGGACGATTCCTGTCGCCGCAACGTGAATTTTTGGTAAAAATTTATAAGGAAATCGATAAATAATCATCAAACCGACGCCGTAATCGTCTGTTTTTCGCGGGAAATCCATTGCAAAAACGGAAAAAGAGTGTTATAATATACGATGGTTCTGTATCCGATTCCGAGCGGAGCACTTTTTGCGTGCGAAAATCGGGTCAATACAACGGAACGAACAGGAGTAAAGCCTATATGGTACGATTCAGATTCAGCGCGTTTTCCGACGAATATTCCGCCTCTCTCGACGAACAGATCGAGGGACTTCTCCTCAATAAAATCAAAATGACCGAGCTGCGCGGCGTGGACGGGACGAACGTCTCCGACCTCACGCCCGACCAGGCTTCCGACGTGAAGCGCCGGCTCGACGCGCACGGCATCTCCGTGTCCGCCGTCGGCTCGCCCATCGGCAAGATCGGCGTGACCGATCCCATCGCGCCCCACCTCGACAAGCTCCGCAACACCTGCGAGATCGCCCTCCGCCTCGGCACGTCCCGCATCCGCGTGTTCTCCTTCTATATCCCGGACGGGAAGTACGAGGAATACCGCGATGAGGTCCTCGACCGGATGGGGAAGATGCTCGAGATCGGCGACGAATACGGCCTGAAGCTCTGCCACGAAAACGAAAAGGGCATCTACGGCGATACGCCGGAGCGCTGCCTCGACATTATGACAGCATTCGAGGGCCGGTACGGGTGCGTGTTCGATCCCGCGAACTTCATCCAGTGCGGCGCGGAGCCCTTTGAGCACGGATTCGATCTTCTGAAGCGCTATATCACCTACATGCACATCAAGGACGCTGAGGCGAACGGCACCATCGTCCCCTCGGGCATGGGCGTCGGCTGCATCCCCGAGACCCTCGCCGTCGTCAATATGATCTATTCCGGCGACTTTGTTCTGACGCTCGAACCGCATCTGCGCGTGTTCGCGGGCCTCGAAAAGCTGGAAGGCGGACCCCGCACCGCGCTCGGCAACGCGTATGCCACCTCGGCAGAAGCCTTTGCCGCCGCCGCGGAACACCTGCGCTGGTGCATCCCGAAGACCGCGCAGAGCCTCTGAGAACCACCAATCCCCCATCGGATCTTTTGGAAGGAGAACGAAATGGCTGCAAAGAAAATGCTGGCCGTCGACCTCGGCGCATCGAGCGGACGGGGAATTCTCGGCGGATTTGACGGCGAACGCTTTACTCTGGAGGAAATCCACCGCTTCTCGAACGATCCCGTGATGATGCCGGGCGGCTTCTTCTGGGACACGCTGCGGCTTCTCTTTGAAATCAAGACGGCGATCCTCAAGTCCTCGCACGCGGGCGGGATCGATTCCGTCGGCATCGACACCTGGGGCGTCGACTACGGGTATCTCGACAAGACCGGCACGCTCCTCTCGAATCCCTATCACTACCGCGACACGAGAACGGACAATATCCAGTCCTATGTCTTTGAAAAGCTGGCCCCGCGCCGCGAGATCTACGGCACGACGGGCATCCAGTCCCTCAACTTCAATACCCTCTACCAGATCGCGGCGGATCTGCGCGACCGTCCGTGGGTGGTGGAAAACGCCGAGACCCTCCTCCACATGCCCGATCTGCTCGGGTATCTGCTGACCGGCGAGAAGAAGAGCGAATACACGATCGCCTCGACCGGTGCGCTCCTCGACGCGCGGACCAGAAACTATGCGGATGCCCTGCTCGCGAAGTGCGGCGTGCCGAAGCGGCTCCTGTGCGACCTCGTCGAGCCCGGATACGACATGGGGAAGATGCTTCCCGCCATCGAAGAGGAGACCGGGAACACCGGTGCGAAGATCCTCAAGGTCGCCGGACACGACACCGCTTCCGCCGTTCTCTCCGTCCCCGCGTCGGACGAAAACTTCCTTTACATCTCCAGCGGCACCTGGTCCCTCATGGGGATCGAATCGCCGGAGCCGGTCCTCACCGAGCTCTCCGAGAAATACGACTTCACCAACGAAGGCGGCGTCTTCGGGACCATCCGCGTGCTCAAGAACATCATGGGCCTCTGGATCGAACAGGAATCCCGCAGACAGTGGAAGAGAGAGGGAAAGAGCTTCACCTTCGACGAGCTCTCCGAAATGGCGCTGGCCTCGAGGCCGCTGCAGTCCATTGTCAATCCCGACGATCCGCTCTTCTCGACCGCGGGCAACATGCCGAAGCGCATCTGCGAATACTGCGCGAAGACCGGACAGCATGTCCCGGAGAACATCGGCGAGATCGTCCGCTGCATCTTCGAGTCCCTGTCTCTCCGGTACCGCTGGACCGCCGAAAAGCTCGAGGAGATGACCGGGCGGAAATACCCCGTCATCAGCATCGTCGGCGGCGGCACAAAGGAGACCATGCTCTCCCAGTTCGCGGCAGACGCGTCCGGGCGGGTCGTGATGGCCGGTCCCGTCGAAGCGACGACGCTCGGCAACATCGCCATGCAGTGCATCGCCGCCGGAGAGATCCGCGACATGTGGGAAGCGCGCCGCGTGATCCGTGCCTCCTTCCCGATCGAAGAATACGCGCCGAATGCTTCCGCAAAGGCCGCGTGGGACGACGCTTACGGACGCTTCCTCGCCCTCATCGGGGAGTGAGCCGTCCTTCCGCAAGATATAGACAACATTTGAACCGACAACATCTCAATCCATAAGGAGTTCATTATGCTGAATACCGAAAAAGCGCTGGAAATCGCGAGAAACGTATATGGCAAATACGGCGTGGACGTGGACGCCGCACTGAAAGCGACCGCTGCAACCCCCGTCTCCATCCACTGCTGGCAGGGCGATGACGTCGCGGGCTTTGAAGCGGCGGACGGCGACCTCACCGGCGGCATCCAGTCCACCGGCAACTACCCGGGCAAGGCGAGAAACATCGCCGAGCTGAGAGCCGACTTTGAATTCGCGAAGACCCTCATCCCCGGCAAAAAGAAATTCTCCCTCCATGCGATCTACCTCGACGCCGGCGGCAAGAAGGTCGCCCGCAACGAGATCGGCCCGGAGCACTTCGCCTCCTGGATCGACTGGGCAAAGGAACAGGGCCTCGGCCTCGACTACAACCCGACGTTCTTCTCGCATCCGCTCTCCGCGGACGGCTTCACGCTCTCGTCCGACGACGAAGGCATCCGGAAGTTCTGGGTCGAGCACGGCATCCTGTCCCGCAAGGTCTCCGAAGCGTTCGGCAAGGCGACCGGCCAGCCCTCCGTCATCAACTTCTGGGTCCCCGACGGATTCAAGGACACCCCGGTCAACCGCGCGCGCAAGAGAGAAAACCTCGCCCGCTCCTATGACGAGATCTTCTCGGAGAAGATTTCCAAGGAATACAACCTCGACTCCGTCGAATCCAAGCTCTTCGGCATCGGGCTCGAAAGCTGCACGATCGGCTCCCATGAGTTCTACATGGGCTGCGCGATGAAGCACGGCATCCTCCTCACCCTCGATACCGGCCACTTCCATCCCACCGAAATGGTCTCCGACAAGATCTCCTCGACCTTGCAGTATATCGACGGCGTGATGCTCCACGTCTCCCGTCCGGTCCGCTGGGACTCCGACCATGTCGTCATCCTCGACGACGAGCTCAAGGCCATCGCCTGCGAGATCCACCGCGGCGGCTTCGAAAAACGCGTCAACATCGGCCTCGACTTCTTCGACGGCTCGATCAACCGCATCGCCGCGTGGACCATGGGTACCCGCAACATGCAGAAAGCCATCCTCTGGGCGAACCTCGAACCCGTGAAGATGCTGCAGAAATTCGAGCTCGAAGGCGACTTCACCAGCCGTCTCGCCTACCTCGAAGAGCTGAAGACCCTGCCGTTCGGCCTTGTCTGGAACGCGTACTGCGAGATGCAGGGCGTCCCCGCCGGCGACAGCTGGATCCCGATGATGAAGAAATACGAAGCGGACGTTCTTTCCGCGCGATAAGTTCATGCAGAATCTCAGAAACACCACCAAAAAACTCCTGATCTTCACGCTTGCCGTCCTCATGATGTCCTCCTGCGGGATCATCGAGATGCGCGAGGCGACGTTTGAATACCCGGAGACGAACAATACCGCCGCCGGACTTCTGACGCCTGCCGCCCGCGCCGCGGAGGACGGAGAAGAGCGGATCACGGAATTCGTCTACACGGACGAGCCGGCGGAGGAAGGGCCCCTGCCCGTCACCTTCACGCTCGCCGGGGACATTCTCGTCGATACGTTCATCATCAGCGACGGAGCGCGCCGCGCCGGGGAAGGGCAGAGCTACAGCTTTGTCCGGATGCTCTCGGGTATTTACCGGGATCTCTCGGCAGCGGACATCACCGCAGGCTTTGACACGACGGCCGCGAGACCGAAGAACGACAACGACCTGAGTCACAAGATCCCCGAAGAGATGGTCGCGGTTCTCGCCGAAGCGGGTTACGACGTTCTCGATACCCTCGCGTGGGACGATCCGAACGGCATGCTCGCGCATTACGGCATCACCTCGCTTTCCACGTCCGCGGAAGGCGACGCCGGGATCCTCCTCGTCGAGGAAAAGGGCCTGGTCTGCGCGTTCTGTGCGGCGGGCGGCGAAGCGTTCCCGATCGGGGATGACGCGACGCTCGCGAACATAGCCAAGGCGGCGGAGGCGTCCGAGCTCGTGATCGTGCTCGCCGACTGGGACGAGGGCATGACGCACGACGAACAGTGCGCGGCTGCCTATTACATGGCGGAAGCCGGCGCGGACGTCATCGTCGGGACCGGAGACACCGTCGGACCGGTCGACCGTCTCGCCACTTTGCGCGGCACCTCCTGCCTCGTGGCTTATTCTCTCGGCAACATTCTCGCGACGGGGAAGAACTGGGAAGGCCTTCTCGGCGGCATTTTCACCTTTACGGCGACGCCCGGTGAGAACGGCTACACCGTCGGCGACCCGATCCTCACCCCCACCGTCGTGCATTTCAGCGCGGCCAAGCAGGATTATCAGATTTTCCCGCTCTCCGGGTACAACGACGATCTTGCGGCGCTGCACGGCGTCTCCGGCTTTACGGCGGAAGGCCTGAAGGCGTATGTGCGCACGGTCGTTCCCGCCGAATATCTCCCGAAGGAATACCGGGGCTGATGCCTCGGCATCCCGGAACAGGATACGCATTATGGTTCGATTGAAACACACGCGGCGCGCACTCCTCCCCGTCATCCTGGCGGCGGCGGTCCTGCTTCCTGCCTGCGGCAAACCGGAGGCAAGCGCGGACGCCGATCCCATGCTTGCGGGAGCCGCCGTCGAAGAGCAGGAAACTGCGGAGGAGAACGAGGAAACGGTTATCCTCGAACCGGCAGTCCCCGCGGGCGGCGTCGGCAGGATCATGCCCGTCGTCGTCGAACAGCGGGACGAACTCATCTGCATCGATCCCGGCCACGGCTTCCGTGATCCCGGTACAGGCGCGGACAGCTTCTTCCCCGAAGGGGTCTATGAGCGCGAGATCGCCATGCAGGTCTCCCTCCTCCTCGACGAAGCGCTGAAGGCGCGCGGATTCCGCACGATCCTCACCCACGACGGCGAGACCATGCCCGAAGGGGCGGATCTCAACTGGGACGGGATCTTCTCCGCTCCCTATGAACGCCCTCCCTATATCAACAACTATATCGGCCCGGATTATCTCGTCTCCATCCATGTGAACGCCGTCGGCAATCCCGAAAAGTGCGGCGCGATGGTCTTCTTCGACCAGAACTACTACAAGCTGAATGACTGGAACGAGACGGCCGCGGCTTATATCCGGGACTCCATCGAGGAAGGGGTCGAGACCACGGCGGTGACGCAGCTCGTCGACTCAAAGGAGATGGAGGACGCGTCCTTTGCGATCAACCGCGAGACGAAGTGCGCCTCGTCGCTGATCGAAATGGGCTTCTGCACCAACGAGACGGACGCCGAAAACCTCCAGGATCCCGCCTGGCAGAAACAGATGGCAGAAGCCATCGCCGAGGGAATCGAGCGGTTCTTCGACGATCTCGGACAGCACTGAACAATCAAGAACATGAAGCAGGAACGATAACATGGACAGGATTTTGCGAAAAGCGATCGCCGGAACCATGGCGCTCCTCCTCGCCGCGGCGGTGACCGGATGCTCGAGGAGGGAGAAAACGCCCGCCCCGGCTCCGGAACAGAATGAGCCCTCCGAGACGGAAGTCGTTGCGCTCGAACCGGCGGAACCGGCAGTCGGCGTGGGCAGAGTCATGCCCGCCGTCGTCGTGAAGAAGAACCGGACGATCTGCATCGATCCCGGCCACGGTTTCTACGACAACGGGACCGGAGAGGCAAGCTATTTCCCCGAGGGCGTGTATGAAAAGCACGTCACCCTCGCCGTCTCCAATTTCCTGAATCAGGCTCTGATCGACCGCGGCTTCGACACGATCATGACGCACAACGGCACCGACATACCCGAGTACGACTGGGACGGGAACTGGATCTTCAATCCCAACGAGCGCATCGCGTTCATCAACGCGCAGGAAGCCGATTATGTCGTCTCCATCCACGTCAACGCCGCCGGAAATCCGGATGCCTGCGGCGTGCGGATCTATTACAACGACAACAGCTATAAATGGAACGACTGGGCGAAACCCGCCGCGGAGACGATCAAGGAAGCCATCGACGACACGGTCGAGATCACCGCGCCGACCACGGCGGACGATCCGAGCAGTATGGCGGACTCGAATTTCGCGATCCCGCGCGAGACACACGCCGCTTCCTCGCTGATCGAAGTCGGCTTCTGCACCGACGTCGTCGACGCCGCGAACCTCGTGAACGAAGAATGGCAGAAATCCGTTGCCAACGGCATTGCCGAGGGGATCGAACGCTTCTTCGACAATCTGGAGAATCCGTAATATGCTCGACAATCTCTTATACAGCATCAACGCCATCCTGCCGATCATCCTGCTGGTGGTGCTCGGCGGGATCCTGAAGCGCTTCGGCAAACTGACCGATGCCTTCACGGAGACGGCGGACTGGCTGGTCTTCAAGATCGGTCTGCCGGTGATGCTGTTCCTCGAGGTCGCGGGGAGCTCGCTCGATGACGATCTCGACCTCGGGCTCATCGTCTTCCTGCTTATCGCGGTGACGACGAGCTTCACCCTCATGTCCGTCCTCTCGCTCTTTATCGTGAAGGATCCGAAGATGCGCGGCGCGTTCATCCAGGGCTCCTGCCGATCGAATTTCGCGATCCTCGGCGTTCCGCTCGCCGTGAA
>Ga0129306_1003682_pt1 | contig 11028 bp, 14 predicted proteins | sample P827metagenome_FD_94438 | JGI IMG/M metagenome (GOLD analysis project Ga0129306, IMG submission 94438) | Capybara group fecal microbial communities from Wisconsin, USA - P827 metagenome | ecosystem: Host-associated > Mammals > Digestive system > Large intestine > Fecal | place: USA: Wisconsin...
GCCCGTCGATCTGGCCACCATCAACTCCCTGGCTTCCATCCCCGCTCTGCCCATCCTGCAGGCGCAGGTTCTGGGTACCATGCTGGCCCCCATCACCGGCCTGGCTGTCGTCCTGAAGCAGATCGCCGAGAAGAACGGCGCTCCCGCAGAGGATGCCGCTCCTGCCGAAGAGGCTGCCCCCGCCGCCGAATAATTCGGACGGCACCACACATTTTATAAAATTTACAATTAGGAGGCAAATACAATGTCTGAGAAGATTACCGCTATGATCGAAGAGATCAAGGGTCTGACTGTTCTGGAGCTGTCCGAGCTGGTTCACGCTCTGGAGGAAGAGTTTGGTGTTTCCGCTGCCGCTATGGCCGCTCCCGCCGCTGGCGCTGCCGCTCCCGCTGAGGCTGAGAAGACTGAGTTCGACGTGGTTCTGACCGGCTTTGACGCCGCTGCCAAGATCAAGGTCATCAAGGCTGTCCGTGAGATCACCGGCCAGGGCCTGGCTGAGGCCAAGGCCACTGTCGAGGGTGCTCCCAAGACCCTGAAGGAAGGCATTGCAAAGGCTGACGCCGAGGCTCTGAAGGCTCAGCTGGAAGAGGTTGGCGCAAAGGTCGAGTTGAAGTAATCTGCGCATCCGTTGTTCGCTCTTTTGAGCTGAACAGAAAGTGTGCATCATCTGACCGCAAGAGGACCCGGGGTAACGTAAATTACCCCGGGTCGCTTTTTGCTTTTGATTGTTGAAAAGCAGCCCGCATCGGGATGCCTTCTCCTGAAATGGTTCGCAAGTACGCACAAGAGTCCGGCCCCGCCTGATCCTCTCCTGCGCCAACACGGTGAATTTGACCGCCGCGCGGGTGCCCGTTTTCTCACTGGAAACGTCACAGTCAACCGCTCCGGCGGGGATCAGTGGTTCCGAGAGCTTTATGGCTGCGGCGACAGCTGCTGCGGTGTGCTGCCTCGTCATCGCGGTATTCATAGGGGCCAGTGGTGGAGAAAATGAAGAAGCCTGCAAAAGACTTGGCAAGGGCGGGAAAAATTCCCTTTAACCGTCCGCATACCGGATAAAGCGGCAATCAAACCAGACGTCATCTGTCGGCAAATGACAAGACATCGCCTGGCTTGAATTTACAGGGAATGGATCAGGGACAGCAGCTCCGGGAAACCGCCGTTCGGATAGGCTGAAATGTCCTTCTGTTCGGAGTTGATCAAGCAGTCGGTCAGCAGAAACACCTGCATACCCAGCGCCTGGACCACCATGTCCTCCGCCACGTCGTTACCCACCATCATGCATTCCTCCGGCCTGAGGTCCATCTGATCCACAATGTCCTGGTAGTAGCGCAGGTTGGGCTTGCAGTACCGCGCGTTTTCATAGGTGGTATACAGCTCAAAATCCTCCGGCTCCAGCCCCGCCCAGCGGATCCGGCTCTCAGTAGCCACCGCGGGGAAGATAGGGTTGGTGGCAAGGGCCACCCGAAGTTCCTTTTCCTTGACCAGAGCGATGGTTTCGGCGGCTTTTGAATTGAAGCCGCAGGCCGCCTTCGCCCCCGCAAATTCCTGCCGGTAAAACTCCTCAAACAGAGGCAGGTCTTCCTTCGCCTTCTCACCGTAGATCTCGGTGAATTTCTCCCAGAAAGCGGCCTCATTGCTCTGCCGGCCGGTATTTTTTACCATTGCGGCGGTTCCGGCCCAGATGGCGTCCACCAACTGCTTCGGCTCGTAGCCCCGGGGCGCCAGCTTTACGGCAAGCAGTTGGAAGTAGGCTTTTACAAACTGGTTTTGATCCATCGGCAGAAGCGTACCGTCCAAATCGAATAAAACAGCCTTAATGCTCATGTGGTGATCCTTTCGTGATACACAGTCATAGTGCCTGAGAGGGGTTTGCATACAATTATCATACTCTATTTTGGGAAATTCGTCAATTCGGCATCGTGTGTTCCGCAGTGGGTATTGTGGTCGGGCTGGTGGGCATCATGGGTCTGCTGATGCTGATTCTGCTGAGAAAGGGCAGCCACGACAGATTCGCAGGAAAATCTGAAGGGGAGGAGATTCATGGGACAGTCTCCGCTGGCTTGTTTTGCGGCATATGGCCTGCCGGGACAACCAGATTCATCCGGATTTCGATAGAACCGGCGAGAATTCACAAAAACAGGGTGAAATTCGCGGACTGGGAAGCTATAATGAGAGCCACGGGAACTATGAATGCCTGCTCTCTGCGCGCAGAGCCTGACAAATCACGATTATCGGAGGAACTGATTATGCGGAAAAATTTTGGAGCGAAGCCCTATCTGTACCCGCAGCCTGTTTTGATCATCGCTACCTACGGAGAGGATGGAACGCCGGACGCCATGAATGCCGCCTGGGGCGGAATCAGCGATGAAAACCGGATCTCCATATGTCTGAGTGCCGGCCATAAGACTGTCCGGAATATCCTTGCCCGCAAGGCGTTTACGGTCAGTATGGCGGATGTGGATCATGTGGTGGCGTGCGACTATGTGGGGATTGTATCCGGCAACAGTGTGCCGGATAAATTCGAAAGAGCGGGGTTCCATGCCGCAAGATCGGCATTTGTGGATGCTCCGCTGATTGAGGAGCTGCCCATGGCGTTGGAGTGCCGGCTCATCAGCTATGATGAGGAGACGGAGGTGATGGTCGGAGAGATCGTCAACGTCTGCGCGGACGAAGGAATCCTCAATGGGGAGGGAAAAATCGACCCCGACAAACTGCGCCCCATTGCCTATGATGCCCCGAACCATGCCTATCTGGCGCTGGGCGAACGGGTTGGCAGCGCGTTTCAGGACGGTCAGAAACTGAAATAGAGAACCAACTCAGAAGATCGGGAAAGAAAGGAACAGTTTGCGATGAGAGAACCTGTATTGGTCATTATGGCTGCTGGAATGGGTTCCCGTTTCGGCGGGTTGAAGCAGCTTACCCCTGTTGACGACAAAGGACATATTATTATTGACTTTTCCCTGTATGACGCGTGGAAAGCCGGCTTCCGCAAGGTGGTATTTATCATCAAGCATGAAATTGAAGCGGATTTCAAAAAGGTCGTGGGCACCCGCATGGAGGAATTTTTCGACGTGCGGTATGTATTCCAGGAAGTGGATAAAATCCCCGAGGGCTTTTCCGTGCCGGAGGGCCGGACAAAGCCCTGGGGCACCGCCCACGCCATCGCTTGCGCGAAGGATGCCATCGACGGCCCTTTTGCCGTCCTGAACGCGGACGACTATTACGGAACCACTGCCATCAAGACCATCTACGACTTCCTCAGGGAGGAGCACCAGCCCAACGAGCACGCTATGGTTGGCTATCTGGTGCGCAATACCGTCACGGAGAACGGATGTGTCTCCCGGGGCATATGCACGGTTGAGGACGGCTTTTTGAAGACCGTGACCGAGCGGACCCACATCGAAAAGCGGGGCGATGACGCCGCCTATACTGAGGACGGGGAGCATTATGTGGACCTGCCCGGCGATACCGTAGTCTCTATGAACCTCTGGGGCTTCCAGCAGGAGCTACTGGAGCAGTTCGTGGACGGCTTCCCCGCCTTTTTGGAGGAGAACCTGCCCAAGAACCCCCTGAAATGCGAGTATTTCCTGCCCTCTGTGGCCAACGCCCAGATCCAGAAGGGCCTGGGTACCATCCGCGTCCTGCCCACGAAGGACGTGTGGTACGGCATGACCTATTCCGAGGATCTGCAGTCCGTAAAGAGCGCCATTCAGACCATGAAGGACCAGAAGATCTATCCTCAGGAGCTGTGGATGCGGCCCGCGGCTGCCTATCATTTCCCGCTGGAGGGCGCGCCCTTCTCCGTAGAGCGCTATGGCTGCGGCCATATCAACCAGACTTATCAGCTGACCACCACCTCCGGCCGCCGCTATATCCTCCAGCGCATCAGCGACGCCTTTGACGTGCCCGCCCTGATGAAGAACATCGAGGCCGTGACCAAGTTCACGGCAGAGCGCATCAGCGATCCCAGAGGAGCCATGAAGCTGGTGCCTACCCTGGATGGAAAGAGTTACTATCAGGACGAGACAGGCTGCTACCGCGTCTACGATTTTGTGGAGGGCAGCATTTGCCTCCAGGCGGCGGAGACACCGGAGGACTTCTATGAGAGCGCCGTGGCCTTCGGCTCTTTCCAGCAGATGCTGTCCCAGTTCCCGGCAGAGACCCTCAGCGAGCCTATTCCCAACTTCCACAACACCATCGACCGCTACCGCATTTTCCGTGAGACGCTGGACAAGAACCCCTGTGACCGGGCCAAGGACGCCCAGCCGGAGATCCAGTTCGCGCTGGCCCATGAGCAGGAGGCGGGCACCCTCCAGCGGATGCGGGAGAGCGGAGAGCTGCCTCTGCGGGTGACCCACAACGATACCAAGCTGAACAACGTCATGCTGGACGAAAAGACCCGAAAGGCGCTGTGCGTCATTGACCTGGACACGGTCATGCCCGGCCTGAGCGTCTACGACTTCGGCGACTCCATCCGTTTCGGCGCGGCCACCGCGGCGGAGGATGAGACGGATCTTGGAAAAGTGACCATTGACCTGGAGCTGTTCCGCATCTATACCCGGGGCTTTCTGAAGGCCTGCCCCGGCCTGACGGACAAGGAAATTGAGATGCTCCCCATGGGCGCCAAGACCATGACCCTGGAGAGCGGCGTCCGCTTCCTGACCGACTATCTGGACGGCGACCACTATTTCGCCGTGCACCGTGAGGCACATAGCCTGATCCGCTGCCGCACACAGTTCAAGCTGGTCTCCGAGATGGAGTCCAAGTGGGATCAGATGATGCAGATCGTAAAGGAGGAGGCCGCGAGATGACGATTCTGGTAACAGGTGGCATGGGCTATATCGGCAGCCACACCTGCGCGGAGCTGCTGAACCGGGGCATGGACGTGGTCATTGTGGACAACCTGGTCAACTCCAGCCCGGAGTCCATGAAGCGCGTCCAGGCCATCACGGGCAAAACACCTGTATTCTATGATCTGGATGTCCGGGACGAGGAGAAGCTGTCCCGGGTTTTCGAGGAGCATCAGATTGACTGCGCCATCCACTTCGCCGGACTGAAGGCGGTGGGGGAGAGCGTGGAAAAGCCAATGCTCTACTACGACAACAACCTGAACTCCACCATCACCCTGTGCCGGGCCATGGAGAAATACGGCGTCAAGCGCCTGATTTTCTCCTCCTCCGCCACTGTCTACTCCGGTGACAATGAGATGCCCCTGACCGAGAACTCCAAGACCGGCAACTGCACCAATCCCTACGGATGGACCAAGTATTTCGGCGAGCAGATCCTGCGGGATCTGGCCAAGGCGGACCCGGAGTGGAGCGTGGTGTTGCTGCGCTACTTCAACCCGGTGGGCGCCCATGAGAGCGGCACTATCGGCGAGGACCCCAAGGGCATCCCCAACAACCTGATGCCCTTCATCTCCCAGGTGGCCGTGGGCCGCAGGGACCACCTCTCCGTATTCGGAAACGATTATCCCACCCCAGACGGCACCGGTGTGCGGGACTATATCCATGTGGTGGATTTGGCCCGGGGCCATGTGGCAGCCATCGACTATCTGATGAGCCATACCGGCTCCGAGGTGTTCAATCTGGGCACCGGCGCCGGCTACAGCGTGCTGGACATGGTTCACGCCTTCGAGGAGGCCAACGGCGTCAAGATCCCCTATGAGATCACTCCCCGCCGCCCCGGCGATCTGGCCACCTGCTACGCGGACCCCAAGAAGAGCGCGGAGGTACTGGGCTGGAAGGCGGAGCATACGCTGGTGGATATGTGCCGGGACAGCTTCCGCTGGCAGAGCCAGAACCCCAATGGCTACGAAAAATAACACTTTACCGGGGACGGTAAAATCAGACACCTCTGTTGCCTGCCTTGGCTTCAGAGGTGATTTGATGAAAACTGTGGCTTCAAGTTTTTCAAATCGTTTCACTGATCTGTAAGGTGTGCTGGTAAATGAACCTGTATGGAATTGAAATCAATATCAAAATACGCCCAAGCTGGATCATAGTTTTATCCCGGTCCTGAAATTCAACCAAGGCCTTCCTGGCCACCGCCAGGAAACCCGTCTCCATCGCTGTGGAGCGGGCGGACGGCCAGATGGCCGCCTGCCACACCTTTGTCCACGGCACCCCGGAAATGGACCAGGCTGACCACTATTATGTCAACCGGCTGGTCAAGACCATCCTGTGGATGAAGGGCGGCTTCCGGATTTATGTGGCCGGAGACGAGGACACCTGCAACTATCTGAAAAAGGCCTATTCCGCCGGCGGTGAGCAGGACTTTGACTACGACTATATGGCCGGTATCTTTGAGCATCCCTTTGAGGTGCTCCTGGTGGATCAGATCCCCGCCGCCAAGGAATCTCCCAAGAAAATGGGCGGCCATCTGGAGGGCTGCCGCATCGGTTTTGACGCGGGCGGCTCCGACCGGAAGGTCTCCGCCGTGGTGGACGGTGAGAGCGTCTATTCCGAGGAGGTGGTCTGGTTCCCCAAGGTGACCGCTGACCCGGACTACCACTATGAGGGCATCGTGGCGGCCCTGAAGTCCGCCGCCGCCCATATGCCCCGGGTGGACGCCGTGGGCGTCAGCTCTGCCGGCAGCTACATCAACAACCGCGCCATGAGCGCCTCCCTGTTTCTGAAGGTGCCCAGGGAACTCTATGACGCCAAGGTGAAGGACATCTACATCCGGGCCGTTACCGATACCTTCGGCGACATCCCCTTCGAGGTGGTCAACGACGGCGCTTTCGTGGACGGCGGCATCGAGTTTGACCGGATGATCACCGCCTTGGGCCCGCTGGAAGGGCCTGCCGATCTGGACGGCGAAGGCTGCTACATCATCCCAGGCCTGATCGACATCCATACCCACGCCGCCATGGGGGAGGACGCCGGCGACGGAAGGCAGGAGGGTATGCCCATCATGTCCCGCTACTACGCCGCCGGCGGCGTCACCTCCTGGTGACCTACCACCATGACTCTGAAGGAACCCGTCCTTACGGAGGCCATGCACGTCATCCGGGACTTCGTGCGCCCGGAGAACGGCGCCAAGGTGGCCGGCATCAACCTGGAGGGGCCCTTCCTCTGTTACGCCAAGCGGGGCGCCCAGGCCGCGGAAAACCTCCGCGCTCCGGACGCCGACATGTTCAAGCGGCTCAACGAGAGTAGCGGCGGCATCGTCCGGCTGGTGACCGGGGCCCCCGAGGAGCCCGGCGCCATCCCCTTTATCAGGGAAGTCTCCAAAATCGCCGCCGTGTCTGTCGGCCACACCACCGCCGACTATGACACCGCCATGGCCGCCTACGAGGCCGGCGCCAGCCACGCCACCCACCTTTACAACGGAATGCCCTCCATGCTGCACCATGCCCCCGGCGTTATTGCCGCGGCCAGCGACGCTGACGCCACCGTGGAGCTGATTACTGACGGCCTGCACATCCATCCCGCCGCCATCCGGCTGACCCACCGCCTGTTCGGAGACAAGCTGGTGCTTATCTCCGACTCTCTGCGCTGCGCCGGTATGCCGGACGGGGATTACACCCTGGGCGGTCAGCCCATTACCATGAAGAGCGGAAAGGCAACCCTGACCGGCACCGATACCCTTGCGGGCTCCTCCATCCATCTGATGGACGGCCTGCGCCGGGCCGTCTCCTTCGGCATACCGCTGGAGGCCGCCGCCACCGCCGCCACCCTGGCGCCCGCCAAGGTCATCGGCCGGGAGAAGGAGATTGGCTCTCTGGCGGTGGGCAAATGCGCGGATCTGGTGCTGCTGGACAAGGAGCTGAACCTGAAGGCTGTCTATATCGACGGTAAGCGGGTTTCCGGCTGAGAAATTCAGAACAGAAGAAGGCTTTTCACCATGAGAATCATTTCTACAAAAGACTATGACCGTATGAGCCGCCAGGCGGTCAATATCATCTCCGCCCAGGTCATTCTGAAGCCTGACAGTGTGCTGGGACTGGCTACCGGCTCCAGCCCCATTGGCACCTACAAGCAGCTCATTGAGTGGTACAAAAAGGGCGATCTGGATTTCAGCCAGGTCAAGAGCGTCAATCTGGATGAGTATGTGGGGCTGGACATCACCAGCGACCAGAGCTACGTCTACTTTATGCGCCACAACTTCTTTGACCACATCAACATCGACCTGAACAACACCCACATTCCCTGCGGCGTGAACATGGACGCCGAGGCGGAATGCGCCCGCTATGACGACGTGATCCACGGCCTGGGCGGCATCGATCTGCAGCTGCTGGGCCTGGGACCCAACGGCCACATCGGCTTCAATGAGCCTGACGACTGTTTTACCAAAGGCACCCACCGGGTGGTGCTGACCGACGCCACCATCCAGGCCAACAAGCGCTTCTTCAAGAAAGAGGAGTATGTACCCCGCTTTGTGCCTACACCATGGGCAACTGCGACATCATGCGGGCCGAACGGGTGCTGATGGTGGTCAGCGGCGCGGGCAAGGCCGGCATTGTGAAGAAGGCCTTTTTCGGCCCCGTCACGCCCCGGGTCCCCGCCTCCATTCTCCAGCTCCACAAGGACTTCACCCTGGTGGCGGATGAAGCGGCACTATCCACGATCTAAGCCCCTATTCCCCAAAGATATAGAAAAGCAAAAAGCCTGTGATTTGCAGTGCAATGCAAATCACAGGCTTGGTTTATTTTTCGTCGGATCAGCGGTTTGCCCTCTGTAAAAAGGAGGCCACATCCTCCGGGGGGGTGACCGCGTAGCGGTCCTCCGGGGGATAGACCGCACCGCCGAAGTAGATGGCGGGATTCCCCAGGGTGCTGCGGTCATAGGCGGTGCGGTGCATGGCCGCGTGCAGCGTGTCGGTGCCGATGACTTCCCGTCACCAGGCTGCGTTTTCCGGGGTGATTCCGCCGCCGGGCAGAATCTGAATGCGGCCGCCGGCGTGGGCGATCATGGCTCGGATGGTCTGCGCACCCTCCGGTACGGTGGGCCGCTGGCCGCTGGTCAGCACACGGGTGACGCCCAGGTCTATCAGGGTGTCCAGTGCGGCCGGGACATCGGGTACCACGTCAATGGCCCGGTGAAAGACGGATTCGCGATCGCCGATAACGGCAAGCATCTCCCTGCAGCGGGCGGTGTCCACGGTGCCGTCCTCCCGCAGAAAGCCAAAGACAATGCCGTCCGCGCCGTTTTCCACAAAGATCCGGGCGTCCTCCAGCATGGTCTCATATTCCGTGTCCGTGTAGCAGAAGCCGCCCTCCCGGGGCCGGACCATACACATGACCTTCAGCTCCGGAGCGTGGCGCTTCACCGTACGCAGCGCTCCCAGCGTGGGGGTCAGACCTCCGTGGAACAGGTCGGAGTTCAGCTCCACCCGGTTGGCGCCGCCTTGATAAGCGGCAATGGCATCCGCGGCGGAGCCGCAGCAGACTTCCAGATAAACGGGCTGCATTGTATTCCCTCCCATATGATTTTTCAGGTACCGGAAAGCGGGCCCACGGGTGTATTATATCGGCCCTGTCCCGCCTGTGTCAATGCTGGTTCCAGCGGCGGAAAGGGAGAGACAACTGCCAACCGTCCCGAAATAATATTTCCTCAGATGGGATCTTTCCGACTCCCGTCGGGTTTTATGGATGAAAAGCTTTTCAAAGGAGAACCACCCAATGCTGACAGACAGGGAATTTACAGATGCCGCGGAGCACTACCTGGATATGGTGTACCGCATCGCCCTCAACTGGTACTGCGGCCCCGCCGATGCGGAGGACGCCGCTCAAAACACCATGCTGCGGCTGTGGCGGACAGAGACGGACTTCGCGGATGATCAGCATCTGCGCCGTTGGCTGGCGCGGGTGACCGGAGACGGAGTCTGGTCCGGCGTCTGGTACTGGTCGCTGCCGGTGGATTCGGAGCAGGCGGAAGCCCTGCGCTTCGGCGATACGGTGATCCCACTGAAGTGAACGCAATAAAAGGCCGCCTGTCACAAGACGGACGGCCTTTTGTTGTGCGATGCTGTGACCAAAGATAGGCGGCGTGCTGGGGACCACGGAAACGGACAATTTGGCGGAATTAAAAAGAAAATTTATTTTTTGCAAAAAAGACTTGATTTTTACGGGAGAGTGTGGTAATTTAAATAAGCTGACTTGAACAAGTACAAATATCCGGGTGTGGCGAAGCTTGGTATCGCGCTTGACTGGGGGTCAAGAGGCCGCTGGTTCAAATCCAGTCACTCGGACCAAACAATGATAATCCGAACTACATTATCCAAGTGGGTAATGTGTTCGGATTTATCATTTCTATTGAGAATGTATTTTAATCAAGCACGCGTGGAGCATTCTATTGATCCACGCGTGCTTATTTTTCTCTGATTCCACAGAGCGTAGATTGCCATTTCATGACCGTATTGATAAAATGGCTACGAGGTGAGCAGAATGGATTACAAAAAAACAGGTCAATTGATTTCGGAGTGCAGACGTGAGAACGGACTCACACAAATTCAGCTTGCAGCAAAAATAGGTGTTTCTAATCGCGCTGTGAGCAAATGGGAATATGGTGTTGGTTTCCCTGACGTTTCCATTTTGGAACAGCTTGCAGATGCCTTGAACATCTCTGTTATTGAATTGCTCCATGGTGAGCGTGAAAATATAAATATTGAAAATGATATTGAAGTCCGCGAAGCAATCCGCATTGTTGGAGCCGAGGCTAAACTGCAATTTTCCCGCATTAAGCGTGTTGCCAAAGTTTGTATTATCCTTTTACTCGGGTTGATTATCGGATGGAAGGTATTTGAATTTTTCATTACAAGCGGAGATGGTTTTAACCCAATCGAAAATTCCACGGTTGTTAAACATGGATATGAAAATGATTGTAAAACTTTTCTGGAGCGAGGTATTTATAAGATTGAAATATTTTCAGGGAAAAATCAGCGCACAATTACAGACTCAGATTGAAGTGGTAAGCTTAAATTGGACACGGAGGGGGTACATTTTGGACAAGTGATGTATAATGGAAGGACACCATTACACACACTGTCGTCCACAAATGCCCTGAAAGTGAACAGGAGGCAAAC
>Ga0129306_1003683_pt1 | contig 11025 bp, 13 predicted proteins | sample P827metagenome_FD_94438 | JGI IMG/M metagenome (GOLD analysis project Ga0129306, IMG submission 94438) | Capybara group fecal microbial communities from Wisconsin, USA - P827 metagenome | ecosystem: Host-associated > Mammals > Digestive system > Large intestine > Fecal | place: USA: Wisconsin...
AATAAAAATGTTTCTAATTCGCTCCCAATGCCAATTAAACGGAATACTAAATGGTAATTCTTTATCAATACATTTCACCGTTCCATCTGATAACTTCTCATAATAAGAGTTATCATCACCTTTGTAGATGATGGATTCCTTTTTATCCCGTTTTAGTTTACCTTGTTTTATTAGTTTTTCTTTCTCATTTCGGATTCGTTCAAGAAGAACTGAAGCAGCCTCATCATTAGGATTCTGAGGTACAAGCTTTCCTCTTATAGCAAGACCAAGGATTTTTGATTTTGTTTTATCAATTATATTTTTTAAATCAGTGACTTTTAAATCAACACTTTCAGTATAAGGTAGTATAGCTTCTATTTTATCAACAATAAGTTTTTGTTCGTTTATAGTTGGTATTGGCACGAGTGTCTTTCTTATATGTTCTAGATGTAGATTTGGTACCCCAATTCCTTTTAAAGAACTATTAAAATATTCTTGGATGAAAGTACTACCTATTGCATACAGTATATATCTAGGAAATATTATACTATTAACAATTCTAATTAATCCAAGACTAACATATATATCAAAAACACAGTCTCTATCTACTATGGCAGCAACACCTGTAGTTCCATTTTTTGCCAATAGTATATCGTCGACTTGAGGAGCTAACCTTGCGTACAGTTCATTATGTAAAGATTCAGGGATATACATGATATCTTCCCAATTAATCTTCCCACTTGTTACATTTTTTGATGACAAAAAGATCACTCCCTTATTACTATAAGTCGGAGTTTTATGTGTTCCATCAGTTAGAATTGATGAGATGGATTGTAATCTAGCCCATTCCCATCCTGTGGGTACTTCAAATGGTATCTCATCCTCAATACATTTCACAGTTCCGTCCTGGAACTTCTCATAATGTAAATTATCTATTTTTTATTATGAGTGAAATAGAATGTGTGTTATTATGTCTTTATATGAATTTGTAATTCTGATTAAAGGAGTGAGCTTATGAATGGTAGTGCACAGCCATTAGTAAAATTCTTAGATGGGGCAGGAAAAAGATTTATAATTCCGGTGTATCAAAGAAATTATGATTGGAAGATTGATAATTGCAAGCAACTGTTAGATGATTTGATTCGTGTAATTAATGAACATAGGGAGAGCCATTTCTTCGGAAGTATTGTTTCTGTAGCAAATGTTCATGGTGCAACGAGTGAGTTGTTAATAATAGATGGTCAACAACGTATAACAACCATTTCACTGTTGTTTCTTGCAATGGTTAATTTAATGGATGAAGGTATTCTCAAAGCAGCAGATTCTGTTTTGCTACAAAAAATAAAAATGACATATCTTGTAGATCAATTTGCGCCTGATGAGAGAAAAATCAAATTGAAACCGATTAAGGATGATTCAGATGCTTTTGAAAAATTATTTAAAACTCCAGATGAGTATAACAAGGCATCCGTTGTAACGCGTAATTATAATTACTTCTACGATAGATTGAAGAATGAAAGTGAGATATCTCCAGATGAATTGTTTAATGCGATTTGTTCTCTTGTAATTATAGATATATCCTTGGATCCATATAAAGATGATGCGCAGTTAATATTTGAAAGCCTTAATTCTACAGGGCTAGACCTCAGTGAGGGCGACAAAATTAGAAATTATGTTTTAATGGGACAGGATGCTGATACTCAAGAACAACTGTATTATACGTATTGGAATAATATAGAAAAGAATACTGCTTTTTCGGTAAGTGACTTTATACGTCATTATCTGACAGGTGTTTTATCTAGGACACCTGCGATGAATGATGTATACAACTGTTTTAAGTCATATGTTGAATCAAATCATACTGATAAACAGGTTTTATTAAAGATTTTGACTGATTATTCTGTATATTATAAAGAAATTACAACTGCTTCTTCATCTTCTGAAAAAGTAAATATTGTGTTAAGAAGATTGAATACTCTTGATATGAGTGTTTCATATCCGTATTTGTTGCAGTTATGGGATTATAAGAATAATAACAATCTTTCGGAAGATGATTTAACAGAAGTTCTCTTTGTTCTCGAAATATATATCTTCAGAAGATTGATATGCGGTGTTCCTACGAATGCTTTAAATAAGATTTTTACACTCCTTCATAGAGATTGTCTTAAATATGTAAATGATAATGATGACTATGTTGATGTTTTTAAATATGTTCTCACAAGCAAGGGGGCTTCGGGAAGATTTCCTAAAGATACAGAATTCTTTACCTGTTTTGAAGAAAAAGATATATACAATATGCGTGGAAAGAATAAGATGTATCTTTTCGATCGTCTTGAGAATAAAGATACTTTTGAAAGAACAAATGTAATATCTTTAATGCAAGATGGTGTGTACACTATCGAACATATTATGCCTAGAACATTAACTGAATGGTGGAAACAGAATCTAGGTACAAATTATAATGAAATATATGACGTATGGATTAATCGTATCGCTAACCTAACTTTAACAGGATATAATTCTCAGTATAGCAACAGAAAATTTGATGAAAAACGAGATATGAAGGATGGTTTTAAAGATAGCCATCTTCAGATAAATGGATATGTATCAAAATGTGATAAGTGGACACTAGAAGAGCTAAAACATAGAAATATGGAAATGAAAGAATTAGCTAATCAGTTATGGCCTTATCCTAAATCTAATTTTAATCCGCCTGTTGCTTTAAATGAAGAACATTCTTTAGATGAGGAGTTTAATTTTAAAGGAAGAAGTATTGTATCATTTTCATTTTTAAATACACCTTATTCGGCATCTTCTTGGGTCGAAATGTTTGTTCAAGTGGTTAAGTTTTTATTTGAATTGGATGCAACTATTATTTATAAGTTGGTTGAAGAAACAGAAGGTTTAGGAACAGATTTTGTTTCAAAAGAAATGGATGGATATAGTAAGATTGCTGATGGGGTTTATTTATGGGTATCATCAAGTACAATGACTAAAATTAGAATTCTTCGTCAGATTTTTGAAAGATACGAATTAGATCAGTCTGAGCTAGTCATAGAAATAGAAAGTATTGGTGATAAGCAATCAGAATAATATATAGTATATAAAATTGATGGTAACTATGCTTATTTTCAAAATATTGTTGCTCTTGAAGAACTTAAGTGCGTAAATTAAGAGTTTTTCAAGAAGAAATTTCTGAAAGTTCCTAGCATGCTTATGAAATGTTTCAATACACATTATTATAATTGATATTAATGCCTGTTCAGTATGAGTCTGGCGTTAGCTGGATAACCTATGTGACTCTTTTTTCTAATGCGTAGGCAATGTGGAGCATTCACTAGGTTGCAGGCATTTTTATATGTGTGAAATAGCAAAAAACAACAGAGGAAATGGTTGATGAAGAATAAATTAAGAACTGTGCTTAAATCGTTTGGTGTTATATTCATTATCATGATGGCATTTCTAATCATATCAGGATGCTCTTCGGGAGAAAATAAGATGGACGAATCAATTGAAGCTACAACGGAGTTAAGTACGGAGGAAGAACTTGTGGTAGATGGTTATACACAGATAAACCAAACAAAAGCACAGAAGATGATGGACGAAGCTGATGACTATATTATTTTAGATGTCAGAACAGCTGAAGAATTTGCGGATGGGCATATACCAGATGCGGTGAATATACCAAATGAAAGCATTGGCGTAGAAGATAACATTTCGCAGCTTCCTAATAAAGATCAGCTTATATTTGTATATTGCAGGAGTGGTAGACGAAGTAAGGAAGCTTCAAAGAAACTTGCGGCTTTAGGGTATACGAATGTATATGAATTTGGTGGAATAATTGATTGGGCTGGTCCAACTGTTAAAGAGGATAGTGAGGAATCGAATGAAATGAAACTTAAAATTGGTGATACTGAGGTAGAAGTACAGTGGGAAGATAATGAATCGGTTAGTGCCTTAAAGGATATGGCTGAGAGTGAGCCTCTCGTGATACAGCTTTCTATGTATGGCGGAAATGAGCAGGTGGGTTCGATTGGTTCAACGCTTCCAAGTAGTGATACAAATACTACAACAGAGGCGGGGGATATCGTACTGTACAATAGTAGTAATATAGTAATTTTCTATGGTTCTAATACTTGGGATTATACAAGACTTGGTAAGATAACGGATAAATCAGAAGAAGAAATGACAAAACTTCTCAGCAATGGAGATGTCACTATTACGATTTCTATGGAATAGGATGAAGTTATTAGAGGAATAAAAAATGTTTGAACGTATTGAATATATAGTTGAGAGATTGGATGGAGACTATGCTTATCTTAAAAACATAGATGCTCCAGATGAAGAATTGAAGTGTGTAGCTAGAGCGTTATTGCCTGAGGAGATTTCTGAAGGTTCTAAGCTGGCTTATGAAATGTTTCAGTATAGCATAATTTAATTACATTATAAGGAGTAACAACATGAATCCTATGGATATGATGCAGATTGTTGGAAGAATAAGTATTTTTAAGAAGCAACATCCTAAGTTTGGAATGTTTCTTAGCAGTATATCTCAAAGTGGAGTAAGAAAAGGGGATATTCTAGAGGTTAAGTATAAATCTGAAGATGGTAGGGAAAGTGTTGCTAATATTAAGCTTACAGATGATGATATAGAAACTCTAAATATACTTAAGAACATGAGGAATAATCAGTAATTACGATAAAATATTTTTCGGGGTGGTAATAATGAGTAGATTAAAAGAACTTAGAAAGTATGTAAATTCTGTACTATATAAGATGGAAGATGAGGATAAAAGGACTTCTGCAATAGTACACTTAAATGGTGTGGCTCTTGCGGCAACCATGCTGGCTAAGAAGAGAGGTTTTGATCCTGAGGTTGCAGCTATGGCTGGAGTTCTTCATGATTTACATGCTTATAAGACTGGCTCTTATGACGACCATGAACATAAAGGGGCAGAACTTGCTCGTGAGATATTAGAAGAGCTGGAACTTACCAGTCCTGAAGAAACGGATATGATTTGTTCTGCTATTTATCATCACGGTGATAAACTTGTGGTTGATGGCGAGTTTGATGAACTTCTTAAGGATGCGGATGTCATTTCCCATACTCTTAATGATCCAACCAAGGACATTAAAGACAAAGAGAAGGCTAGGTTTGAGAAGCTGTGTGATGAATTTGAGATGAAGTTATAAAGGATATTAATAAATAATGAGTATATTGATCAAAGACACAACTAAAGAGGAACGTGAGCGTATAGTAGCGGAATCCCTCGGAAATATAAGTGGTTCTTGTGATGGCTGTGCTTCTGGACTTGCGGACATGTACCAGGATTATATTGACGGTAAGAAGGAAATACGCGAGATAAATATGGAGTTTAGAGCGCATTATGAATCTGGCGCTGATGGACCTGAGAAAGTTGAATGTGGAGAAGGTCGTATTTTTACGTAGAAAAAAAAGATGAAATTATTGATTTAAATTTGGAAACTAATGGGCAAGATATCATGTATAACGAATTTTTAGAAAAAACTGAAAGTGTTACGTATAAGATAGCTACCCCTGATGACATGGAACTCTTGATGAGCAGTCGTCTTGAGATGCTTAAGGTAGTAAATAATTTGGATTATAAGTATGAATATAGTGATGAGATAGTAAAGAATATCAGAGAATATTTTGAAAAAGGGGATCATACAACGGTTCTTGCTATGGATGGAAAGAGAGTTATTGGCTGTGCATCAATCTGCTACATGTATATAATGCCTACCTTTGATCATCCGACCGGAAAGCGTGCTCATCTCATGAATGTATATACCATGAAAGAATGGCAGAGACAGGGTATTGCGAGGAAAATGGTATCGATGCTGATAGACGAGGCCTGGAAACGCGGTGTTACTGAAATCAGTCTTGATGCTACAGAGGAAGGACGTCCCTTATATGAAAGGCTTGGTTTTACCGAGTCAACAGAAGGGATGGTTCTTGAAAACAACTAATAAATGGAGCGAAGATGAGACATGAAAGTTTATAGTGGTATAGATAGAATTCCAACTGGAAGAGCAAATGATATTATTACAGAAGGATGCATGGTACTTGAAGGTGGTGGATGGAAAGGCCTTTATACACTTGGAGTACTTGATGCATTAATGGAAAATGGAATAAACATGAGAAGTACTGTTGGTATATCTGCCGGGGCGCTTTCTGCTATAGGCTATGTATCAGGGCAGATTGGCTGGGGTGCAAGGATAGACCTGACTTACAGACATGATAAGGAATATGTGGGACTTGGTGCTGTATTAAAAGATCACGGAGTTACAGGATTTTCTTATCTTTATAATGATATAGTTGATGGAATGCCACTTGATAAGAAAAGGCTTATGGATCCTTCTAGAAAGCTTGCTGTAGGCGTTACGAACATGATTACTGGTGAAACTGAATATATGGAAAAAGGTAAATGTAATCTGTCGGCAGCCGTTAGAGCATCAGCGACGGTGCCTTTTGTTTCACGTCCTGTTGTAATTAAAGGTGTTCCTTACCTTGATGGTGGATGTTCCACTAAGATTCCATATCCATATGCTCTTAAAGAAGGTGCTGAGAAGGTTATTGTGGTTAAGACGAGAGAATGGTCATTTAGAAGAGATACAGCTCCTAATAAGGTTGCTATGACTATGTATCGTAGATATCCTGAGTTTGTGAATAGCATTAATAAAGCAAATGATGAATTCAATAAGATGACCGATTCTTTATTTGAACTGCATAATGAAGGTAAGGTTTTTGTTATTGTTCCTTCTAAGCCGGTTGAAGTAACAAGATTTGAAGGTGATATGGAAAAACTCGGTGATCTTTACTGGCTTGGCTACAATGATGCAAATCAGAATATAGATAAGATTAAAGAATACTTAGGAAGTAAGTAGCTTGAATGGTGAAATTAAGATAATTAAATCTCGCAGGAAAACGATTTCTGTATCAATTGAGAATTCTGATACTGTGATAGTTAGGGCTCCTAATAGGGCTTCCAAGAAGTTTATATATGAGTTTTTGGAGAAACATGCTGACTGGATTGAGAAGCAGAAAGCGGCGGCCAAGGTTCGGGAGACAGAGCTTGGGCAGATTAGAAAACTTACTCAGTTAGAACTTGAGGAACTTGGGGATAAAGCTTGTGAGGTTTTTAAGAATAAAGTTGAGTTTTATGCGCCTATTGTTGGGGTTACCTATGGAAGGATTACGATAAGGAACCAGAAGACTTTGTGGGGCAGCTGTTCTAAGAAGGGTAATTTGAACTTCAATGTGGCGCTTATGAGGGCTCCGATTGAGGTTCTTGATTATGTTGTGGTTCATGAGCTTTGTCATAGACTGCATGCCAACCATTCTAAAGAGTTCTGGAAAGAAGTTGAGAGAGTCTTGCCTGATTATAAAGTGCAGGAGAAATGGTTGAAGGATAATGGACAGAGGTTAATGGCGGAGACGCATTTTTAATTTTTGAGTATATTCTTTAAACAAGTAGATATAAGATTAGCTTCGGAGAATAACATGGGTGAAAGATTGATTTTTCATGTTGATGTTAATAGTGCGTTTCTTTCTTGGGAGGCGGTTGATCGTCTTTCCAAGGGGGATACTCTGGATCTCAGGACTGTTCCTTCTTGTGTTGGTGGTGATCCTGATAAGCGTACCAGTATTGTTTCTACCAAATCTATCCCTGCCAAGAAGTATGGTATAGTTACAGGAGAACCTGTTGCAACTGCGCTTCGTAAGTGTCCAGAGCTGATAGTTGTAAAGCCGAACTTTCATCTTTATCAGAAAATGTCCCATGCATTCAAAAGCATATTAAATGAATATACACCTTTGATGCAGTCATTTTCTATTGATGAGGTTTTTATGGATATGAGTGGGATGGAGCTTCTTCATCCGGACCCTATTAAACTTGCTCATGAAATGAAGGATAAGATTCGTGATGAGCTCGGCTTTACTGTAAATGTGGGCGTTGCTAATAATAAGCTGTGTGCTAAGATGGCTAGTGATTTTGAGAAACCTGATAAGGTTCATACATTATTTCCAGACGAAATAAAGACAAAGATGTGGCCTCTCCCTGTGGGAGAGCTCTTTGGTTGTGGACAGTCTACCGCGAAGAAGTTACAGGAAATGCATATTAAGACTATTGGGGAGCTGGCATTAGCGGATGAAAGGTTCCTTCTGAGTGTATTTGGTCAGAAAACCGCTGATTATCTGCATTATGCTGCTAATGGGATAGATGATTCTCCTGTTGTGAATGAAGAAAGAGAAGCTAAGAGTTACAGTGTTGAGAATACAACCCAGGATGATGTGACGGATTTTGATACTTTAAATCATTTGCTCCTGGCGGAAGCTGATGTTGTGGCTAGCAGGCTAAGAGCTGACGAGGTGAAGGCATTTACCGTTACTGTTATATATCGTACCAGTGATATGAAACGTCATTCACATGGACGGAAGATGGAGAATTCTACTGATATTACATCGGAGATTTATGATGTAGCAGTTAATCTTATGAAAGAATGCTGGAAGGGTGAACCTCTGAGATTGATTGGGCTTTCTGCTTCGGATATTGATAGGGATGGTTTTCAGCAGATGTCTTTATTTGGTGAGGAAGAGAAAGAAAAACAGAAGAAGCTTGATAAAGCTTTGGATTCCATTCGAAATAAATATGGTAATAATAGCGTGATGCGAGCCGGGATAGGAGTTTTTCGTAATGACTAAAAAGATTTATTTTGTAAGACATGGTGAGACATTTTGGAATGTCGATAATAAAATATGTGGCGCTACGGATATAGGGCTTACTGATAGAGGTCATGAGCAGGCCAGGGAAACTGGTGAGCTTATAAAGGAGAGACTGGATTCTGGAGAGATTCATATTGATGAGATTATAGCGTCACCGCTTTCGAGGGCATTTGACACTGCGAAGCATATTGCGGATATGACTGGGCTTCCTCTTAGGGCTGAGGAGAGGTTGAGAGAGCAGAATTTTGGGAAGTATGAAGGGACTCCTAGAAATGGTGAGGTCTTTAAACAAGATAAGAGGAATTTTGTGAGTTCTTACGAAGGTGGGGAGTCCATGCTTCGTCTGGCCCAGCGTATTTATAATCTTTTAGATGAACTGGCGCAGGATGATAAGATTTATCTTTTGGTGGCGCATAATGGGATTGTGAGGTGCGTTAACTCGTATTTCTATGATATGACAAATGAGGAATACGCGGATTTTGGAATAAAGAACTGTGAATTAAAGGAATATAGTTATGATCTTTAATACAGGGAAAGGAGGAAAACTTTCTATGAGAGATTTTGATAAGCAGATGGAAATGGTTCTCTATCATTCAGATGAAGGGGATGTTTCTGTTGATGCGTATATTAAAGACGAGAGCATTTGGATTACACAGAAGGCGATGGCAGAGCTATTTGGCGTCAATGTACCAGACATATCGAAGCATCTTTCGAATATATACGATGAAGGTGAATTGGAGAAAGAGGCAACTGTTTCCAAAATGGAAATAGTTCAAAAAGAAGGAAATAGAGATGTAAAGAGAACTCCGATTTTCTATAATCTGGACGCAATCATTTCAGTTGGATATCGTGTAAACTCAATTAAAGCAACTAAATTTCGTATCTGGGCAACTTCAGTTCTTAAAGAATATATGACGAAAGGATTTGTTCTGGATGATGACCGCCTGAAGCAAGGGAAAACAGCTTTCGGAAAAGATTACTTCCGCGAGTTGTTGGAGCGTGTTCGTTCGATTCGTGCCAGCGAACGGCGTATCTGGCAGCAGATTACAGATATTTTTGCTGAGTGTAGTATTGATTATTCAAAGGATTCCGAAGTGGCTTCTCATTTTTATGCAACGATACAGAACAAGTTCCATTATGCAATCACAAATCATACAGCTGCAGAGATTGTATACGAATCAGCAGATCATGAGAAAGAACATATGGGACTTACAACTTGGAAAAATGCTCCAGATGGCAGGATACTGAAATCAGATGTTTCAGTTGCAAAGAACTATCTGGAAGAAAAGCAGATTCGTCAATTGGAACGTGCTGTCACAGGATATTTTGATTATATCGAGGATCTGATCGAGCGTGAGAATGTATTCACCATGGAAGAGTTTGAAAAGAGCGTAAATGCTTTTCTTGAATTCCGCCAGTACAAGATTCTTAAGGATAACGGAAGAATATCTCATAAACAAGCAATGGATAAGGCCAACGCTGAATATGATATATTTAACAAGACCCAACCTATTGAATCAGATTTTGATAAGGCGGTAAAGAGAATGATCCAAGAGCAAAACTAAACTTATATAAAGAATTTTTAGAAAGTATAGAGACGAGAATTAATGAGAGTTGTTAGAAGAGCGAAGGTTGAAGATATACCAAGTATTTTAGAGTTGTTAGTTCAGGTGGATATGGTGCATCATAATGGAAGACCAGATCTGTTTAAAGGACCGACAACTAAGTATAATGCTGAGGAGTTGAAGATTATAATTGGTGATGATTCGACTCCTGTTTTTGTTTGTGTGGATGATGCAGATGACGATAAGGTTCTGGGCCATATGTTCTGTGTATTTAAACAGGAGAAGGATGATTCGGTGCTTACTGATATTAAAACGCTTTATATTGATGATATTTGCGTGGATGAGAAAGCTCGTGGACTTGGTGTAGGAAAGTCTTTGTTTGAATTTATTAGGAATTATGCTAAGTCAGAGGGCTTTTATAATATTACACTTAATGTGTGGAGCTGTAATCCTGGTGCTTTGAAGTTCTATGAGGCAATGGGTATGGAGCCTCAGAAGATAGGTATGGAAATGGTTTTGTAAAAAAATTTATGATTGTAAGTGTTTGAAAATAATATATATATGATGTAGAATATGGACTTGTGGTTTTAATAAATATAGATGGTTTTTAATACTAATAAGTCCAGCGGTGATATGTCAAGTATGAATTAACACATTTTTGAATACATTTGTATATCATTTGTTGAGAATTGGGCGACCTTAATAAACCCTGCGATTTCTGCTTTTTTAAGCAGGGCA
>Ga0129306_1003685_pt1 | contig 11023 bp, 13 predicted proteins | sample P827metagenome_FD_94438 | JGI IMG/M metagenome (GOLD analysis project Ga0129306, IMG submission 94438) | Capybara group fecal microbial communities from Wisconsin, USA - P827 metagenome | ecosystem: Host-associated > Mammals > Digestive system > Large intestine > Fecal | place: USA: Wisconsin...
GATCCAGGGTGAGCTGTGTGCCCCGGGCATCCAGAAGAACCGGCTGAAGCTGCCAAAACCGCACTGGTATGTTTTTACGATCCGGGAGAACGGGAAGCGCGTCGGCCTGAACCGGATGCTGGAGATCTGTAAAGACCTGCAGCTGGAAAGCGTCCCCATCGAAGAGGTAGGCAAGGACCTGCCGGCCAGATACCCGACCGTTGAGGCACTTCTGGAACGCGCTGACGGTAATTATCCGAACGGCGGCAAGAAGGAAGGGATCGTGATCCGTCCGACGGAGCCGGTGTACTGTGAACTGATCAGCGCGGCGCTGTCCATGAAAGTGGTCAGCAACAAGTACCTGCTGAAGAATGAGGAAGGCTGATTATCATGAAAGTGCTTGTCATACCCGATGTCCATTTAAAACCGTGGATGTTCGAACGGGCGTCGGAACTGATGAAAGAGGGTAAAGCGGACCGGGTCGTCTGCCTGATGGATATCCCGGACGACTGGCGGCAGGAGTTCAACCTGGACCTGTATATCAAAACCTTTGACGCCGCGATCGCGTTTGCGAAGGAACACTCTGATACACTCTGGTGCTATGGGAACCATGACATCTGTTATCCGTGGAACCAGAGGGAAAGCGGTTATTCCAAAATTGCACCATGGACAGTATGTGAAAAGCTGCGTGTTTTGCGGGAGGCGCTGCCGGACGAACGGCAGCTTGCCTTCCTGCACCGGATAGACAACGTGCTCTTCTGCCACGGCGGTCTGGCGGATGAATATGTGCTGGAATACCTTCCCGCAAAAATCTATAACGATGTAGACGCGGTTATCGAGGCCATAAACGGGTTCAAGGCCGGGGAACTGTGGAATGACCTCTCTCCCATCTGGTACCGGCCCCAGTATTACAAAGGGAAAATGTATAAACCCAGGAAGCTGCTGCAGGTGGTCGGGCATACGCCTGTAGAGGCCATTACGAAGAAGGGGAACCTGATCTCCTGCGACGTTTTCTCCACCTATCGGGACGGGAAGCCGATCGGGACACAGGAATTCCTGCTGCTGGATACGGTTTCATGGGAATTCGGAGGTGTCAAATGATAGCGACTTTATATCCCATTTTCCGGCGCTGGTCCGAGAAAGGATCGGTTTATCTCCTTTCGGATCCCCACTTTGAGGACAGTGACTGTAAGCTGATGGATCCGGACTGGATCCCGCCAGAGGAGCAGGTCCGCATTATCAACGACCTGGTCAAAAAGAACGACACTTTTATATGCCTCGGTGATGTCGGGAGCAGGGAATATGCCGCACAGATCAAGGCCGGCCATAAAGTGCTGCTTCTGGGAAATCACGACCGGAAGAAAGACTATAAGGACATTTTCGATGAGATATACGACGGACCATTGTTTATTGCGGAGAAGATCCTGCTCTCCCACGAGCCGGTCTACGGATTGTCCTGGTGCCTGAATATCCATGGACACGATCATTGGGGGATCGAGGAATACCGTGATGGCTGCAGGCATCTGAACCTTGCCGCCAATGTGTGCGGATACGCGCCGGTCAGCCTGGGAAAGATCATAAAGGAAGGCATCCTCGCGGATATCGACAGTATCCACAGGCAGACGATCGACCGGGCTTCGGAACGGAAACAACTGAAAAGCCAGTCTTGTGACGAAACCCATATGCTGCCGGAGGATCAGGACAGCAAGGACAATGAAAGAAGCGGAAGGAAATGAAGACTTATTTTATCAGTGACCTGCATCTCGGGCACGCAAACTGTATTCGGTTTGACAACCGGCCCTGGGAGACCGCAGAGGAAATGGATATGGAGATCATCCGGCGATGGAACCGGAAGGTGCGGAAAGAGGACCATGTCTACGTGCTGGGCGATTTTGCATACAGGAACCGTACTGCGATCGCTGACTATACAAGACAGATGAATGGCTTTATCCACCTGATCCGCGGCAATCATGACAAGCGCAGCGAACAATATGAGAGTTGTTTCCATGAAGTCGCGGATTATAAGGATATGGTAGTCATGGCGGATGGTGTCAAATGCCGGCTGATCCTGTGCCATTACTTTATCCCGTTTTATAACGGTGCCCGGCATATGGCTTTTATGCTGCATGGCCACACCCATAAGACGGAGGAATCGGTCATGGAGGAGCGGATCAAGGAGGAGATCCGCCGGAAAGGCCTGCGCTGCGAAGCCTACAATGTCGGTGCCATGTGGCAGGACTATGAGCCGCAGACGCTTGAGGAGATTATTGCGAGGCAGGGAAGAACGATCCCGCTTATATGAATACAGCTCAGAATAACTGATATACACAACAACTGAATAACGCAAATCGACTTTAAAATCGAGCAAGCGGAGCAGGATCCCTTTGGGGACTGTAAAAACTACCAAGCGCCGTACGAAGCCGGATCTGTTGGTTAAGGGATAACCGTACCCTGACCACGGATTCGATTTCGACGGCGCTTTTTCGTTTGCTCTGCATTGGGAAAATTCCGCTTGTTCCGACCGCTTCGTACGGAGATGGAAGTCCATCCTGCCGCGCTTGCGGAAAGGATGGGACATGTATTTCAACCAGATGGAATTCGGACAGAGGATCAAAGAAGAACGCAACAGGATGGGACTTACCCAGGAGGAACTCGCTCTCCGGCTGAATATCGGCTATGAGCACATGAACAAGATCGAGCGCGGCAAGCGCGGATGCTCCATCGATATCCTCCTTGAGCTGTCGGAAGTCTTCGGCATCAGCACCGATTACCTGCTTACGGGCAAAAGGATCGGGGATGCATCGATCCGGGATTCTGTGGAAAACGTCATGGAGGAGCTCTCTTCACTTCTTGCCAGAATCGACGGCAGGTTGGCCTGAAAGGGCGGGTGACTTGGCCTACGAGGTCATAAAAAAACGTCCATTTTCCCGATAGACTGATACTCGTAACAACCGAGTTGTTACGAGCCGGGAAACCGGGACGCACCTTCACAACTGAATATACATTCTTCAGGTACGAACCTGTGATGAGGAGCCACAGCAGCGGGGAACGCCATGACGGTCTTTCGGGACATGAGCGGGAACCGGCCTGTAAGTGCCGGACAGCTTCCGGCATACAGCGATGAGGCATCGCAGCACAATGAGACTTCCGTCTGGGCATTGGCTCATACGGCTCGGTGAGAACCACGGAGGGGTGAAAGGCCCATGGATCCGGTAAGCTGCCGGACGCCTGAATGATTTCCCGGCGGAGCATCCGCTTCGCTGCTTCCGGGGGTGCCGAGGACAAATACGGAAGGATCATAACAAAAGAAACGATGCGGGCTGGAAAGCATACGCAAGTACAGTCCGCTTTTACATAGGCGGAACCCGAAAGCCGCCGGACAAGGAGGCATGAGACATGGATTTAAAGGATCTGAAGATCGATCCGGAGTTTGCCGAGAAGATCCCCCCGCTGACGGATGAGGAATATACGCAGCTGGAAGCCAATATCCTGGCGGAAGGCGCGCTGCTAAGTCCTCTGATCGTGTGGGACGGAGTGATCGTTGACGGGCATAACCGCTATCGGATCCTTCAGGAGCATCCCGAGATCACATTTGAGGTCAGGGAAAAGGAATTCGAGAACCGGTTTGAAGCTATCGCCTGGATCTGCCGGAACCAGCTTGGCCGCAGGAATCTCACGGAGATACAGAAGCGGATGCTGATCGGAAAACAGTATGAAGCGGAAAAGGCAAGTCATGGACATGTAGCCGGTTTCCAGATGGAAAGGGATGAAAACGGCCGTTTTACCGTGACTGGTCAAAATGACCAGAACGGTGAAGCGGAGACAACGAGGCAGAGGATCGCCCGGGAGAACGGTGTTTCCGACAGCTATGTCCGCCATGCGGAAACCTTTTCAAAAGGTGTGGAGGCGGCGGATGAAGTGATTCCCGGGATCAAGCACGAAATCCTGGCAGGGACAGTAAAGCCGACCATCAAAGCGGTCGAGGCGGTGGCCAGGGCTTCACCGGAAGACAGGAAAGAACTTGCGGAACAGCTTAGGCTGCCGCGAAAGTCCCCCGGGAGAAAGGCATCGACGAAAGAAGAACCGGAAGAGGAATTCCAAGAGGAAGACGAGGACGATGAAGCCCCTGCTCCAAGGACCGCTGGCAGACTCTCCGCGATCGCCATATCGGAGGGAATGGCCAGCAATCCGGAAAGAACGAGCCGGGAAGCGTCTGCCGAAAGCGTTATGGCAGAACTGACCGATGCCGTGGAAAGCATGATTTTCCGATGGGATTTCTGCCTTTCGGTCAACCAGGCCAGCGCGTCACAGAAGGAATGCCGGCAGAGGATCAAAGAGCTGGCGAAAAAAGGAATTGAATATCTTAGAAGTTATCAGGGAGGAAGAAAGAGAAATGACACAGAACCATGCGAAACCTTATAAGGAAATGATGATCAACAGCGACAAGCTGGAGGTCCCCCGCAGCACATACCAGAGGGAACTGGTGCTGGAAGAGGTGATCGACATCTCGAACCACTTCAACGAATGTATCGCAAACGAACCGAAGGTGAGCTTCCGGGACGGGCGCTACTTCGTCTTTGACGGACAACATACGGTTGCTGCAAGGGTCCACCGGAACGGCGGCAATCCGCTCCCTATCCTTTGCAAGGTCTATTTCGGACTGACGGAGGAGGACGAGGCCAGGTTGTTCGCCGCACAGACAGGATTTTCGACGGACCTGGGTGCCGGCGCGAAGATCCGGGCACTGGCATTTGCGAAGGATCCCATCGCCTGCAGGTTTGTGGAAGCAACGAGGAGCGCGGGAGCGCTGCTGGACTTCAGCCAGAGACGGGGAAGATGCCGGCTGGCTTGCGTGGCTACGGCTTTCCGGGAGTTCCAGAAGGTCGGCGACGATAAATATAAGGAGGCGATCAGCATCCTGCTGGAAGCCTGGGACGGTGACCCGGATTCGCTCCGCTCCGAAACAGTTTCGGCCATGTGCCGGTTCGTAGATCTCTACGAAGGCGAGTATGACCGGAAACGTCTTATCCGCCGGTGCAGGAAATACGATCCTCTGGCAGTCTACCGCAAGGGACAGGCTATGGGCAACAGCATGGCAGGCAGCAAAAAGTATCTCTACCAGGTCCGGGATATCTATAACGGATCCAGCCAGAAGCAGTGCCTGCCGCTGAAATTCTAAGGAGGGTGCCGGATGACGGAAATGAATACTGATAAGGCTGGAAGGCGGGATCCCTGCCGGAGCAGGGACTGGGTCTACCGGCGCGGGGACATCTACCTTGCCAACCTGAATCCCTTCAAGGGGTCCGAACAGGGAGGCACCCGGCCGGTGCTGGTGCTCCAGAACAATGACGGCAACTTCTTCTGCCCCACGCTCATCGTCGCGCCGATCACAACGAAGCTGAAGAAGCTGAACCTTCCGACACACTGTTATTTTGAAGAAGTGAGAGGACTGCCTGCCCCGTCGATGGTGTCTCTGGAGCAGATCAAGACGATCGACAAGTGCCGGATCGAGAAATATCTCGGAAAGATGACCCGGGAGCAGATGATCCGGGTCGAGGATGCGATACGGGAAAGCCTGGGGATGGAGATCCCGGAATGCGTGGAAGCCCCGTGACCATACCGATGGAGGAAAAATCAATGATGGAAGCATATGAAGTGAGAGAGATTGACTTAAATTCGCCGGATGCGGTTCCCGAGAAGCGCTGCTACACCGTGGAGGAGCTGCAGATCATCCTGGAGGTCAGCCGGCCTACGGTCTACAACCTGATCCGCCAGAAACAGTTCCGGGCCTTCCAGGTGGCCGGCGGGAAATGGCGGGTATCCAAAAGGAGCTTTGACGAGTGGCTGGACGCCCGGTGCTGAAGGGCATACAGAAATGTTGGACTTTGTCAAGGATGGCATTCCCAGAAAATAAACGAATCGACATCCTCAACATTATCGGAACCAGCTGATAGGCTTGAGCCGGGCCATGAAACCCGGCTCAATTACATATCCGGAGGTGAAACAGATGAGCAAGTCGGAAAAGAGCGAAATCGAAAAGCTCGGAGAGAAGCTTCAGAAAAAGATCTGGAGGGAGAACAAGGCAAACCTGACAAAGGACGGCCGCAGAACCATGTCGGTCGTGGAAATGGGAAGGCTCCTTGGACTGCAGAGGACGGAATCCTATTATCTCGCGAACAAGCATTATTTCAGATTGATCCAGATTCGGGGGCATACCCGGGTGGATATCGAGAGCTTTGAAAAATGGTATGACAACCAGGTCAGATACCAGAAGGTGGATGGATCTCCCCCCGGAAGAGAGCTTAAACGGAACTCTTATTCCCCGCATGACATCGAAGAGATGCTGGGGATCTGCGAGCAGAACGTCTATGAACTGATCCGGCACGAAAACCTGCCGGTCATCACGGTGGATTATCGGATGCGTATCCCGAAAGAAGCTTTCGATTACTGGTACAGCCATCAGAACCATTACCGTAATCAGGCGGACCGGGCCAGGGACGCGGTTTATGAAGCCCAGACCCTGACAATGCCGGAAATGGCGCGGTTTCTTGGCGTCACACGCAGTAAAGTCTATGCGATTCTGAAGGATCGAAAGTATAAGGATCAGCTGGAAATCGTCGTTATTGCCGGAAAGAAGCGGGTCACAAAGGAAAGTTTCAACCGCTGGTATGCGGCGTATAAAAAGGAACTGCCCGAAGAAGAAAGACTCGTCAAACAGATTTCCGTCAGGAAATCCGGCACGGACCTTTATTACACCCTGGATGAAATCAGTGAACTCTGCGGTGTAAACAAGAGCACCGTTTCCAGATGGGTTAGGAAAGGTGAATTTCCTGCCCGGAGAGTTGGCCAGTGTATCAACATCCCCCGTCTGGAATTTGACGCCTGGTATGAGAAATATAAGCAGAAACAGAAAAGGAGAAAATGATGGCAAGTATCGTTAAGAGAGGAAAGCATTACTGTGTCGTCTATAACTACCAGACGGAGAAGGGCGACAGAAAGCAGAAATGGGAATCGTATCGTACCAAAGCGGAGGCCGAGCAGCGCCGGCACGATATTGAGTACGCGAAATCCAAGGGAGAACTGAATATCCGAAGCTGTACTACGGTCGAGGAGCTGATCAGGGAGTACATCGAACTGTATGGAAAAAACAAGTGGGCCCTGTCTACATACACAAGCAACGTCGGTTTGTTTGAAAACTATATCATTCCGACGCTTGGAAAGATGAAGCTGTCCGATGTTACTTCCCGGGTGGTTGAGCAGTACTACCGCTCTCTTCTGGAAACGGATATGGTCCCGCCCATGCGGTTCGGGAAGCCCATGAAACAGAAGAACCCGCAGAAAGTAACACCGAGCCTGATCCGGGAGATCCACAAGCTCCTCAGCAGCTGTTTTAAGCAGGGCGTCCGGTGGGAACTGATGGAAAAGAACCCGTGCGAAAATGCGACCCGCCCGAGGGTGGAAAAAACGGAACGCGAGATCTGGACCCTGGAGGATCTCCAGAAAGCGCTGGATGCCTGTGATGATGACCGCCTGAAGCTTGCGATCAATCTGGCTTTTTCCTGTACCCTGCGTATCGGGGAAATGATGGCTCTCACCTGGGATTGTGTCGAAATCAGTGAAAGCGCTTTGGATAACGGCCGCCCCTACATCCGTATAAACAAGGAGTTGCAGAGAGTTGACCGGAAAACGCTGGAAGCGCTGGACAGCAAGGATGTGATACAGGTGTTTACCCCGTCCAACAAGAGGTATAAGACAGTCATGGTGCTGAAGGCTCCCAAAACCAGGACAAGTGTCCGTAAAGTATATCTTCCGATTACGGTGGCGAAGATGCTGGCTGACTGGAAACAGCGGCAGGAGGAAACCAAAAGGGAACTGGGGGCGGAGTATAAGGATCACGGCCTGGTATTTGCCGGACCTTTCGGCGGTCCCGTCGAAGGCCATACGATCACCAGGGCTTTCCAGACCCTGATCGAGGAAAACGATCTGCCGCAGGTTGTCTTCCACAGCCTGCGTCATTCCAGCATTACCTACAAACTCAAGCTCAACGGCGGTGACATCAAGGCTGTCCAGGGAGACTCCGGTCATGCCCAGGCCGCGATGGTCACGGAGCAGTATTCCCATGTGCTCGTAGACGGACAGCAGTCAAATGCGGACCTGATCGAGAAGTATTTTTACGGGAAAGTTCCCCTGCCGGAGCGCCAGGGAAAGGAAAACGCGGCGGGTGCGGATGCAGGCTCTGCGATGTCCATGTTGCTGAAGCTGATTGCGGACCCGGAGACGGCAGCTGTTTTAAAGACTCTGCTCGGAAATAACTGAGATCCTGTCAAACACATATCTGTCACGGCAGTCGGGGACACAACTCCGGCTGCTTTCTTATTCAGGAAAACTGCTAATCCGGCATCCCCCATTCGATTTTCCGGCATATCCCAAATGGTAAAATGCCGTAAAAAACAGGAAATACGGGGAAAATACAGCGAAAAAAGGCAAATCTAATAAAAGTGGACGGCACGAGGAATGGCGAAAGCACTGAATTTCCGGGCTTCTGCCTTCCCCCAATTAGGGGGATGCCCAATTGATGCAACTCGATCCCGAACCCAAAATTAGATAAATTTGCTAAGATTTTCTAGAGGCGGTATTTTTCAGTACTTTACTTTTTATAACAGTTGAACAAAGAACTTCTTCAGAAAGTGACAGAAAATGCCTGTTTTTCGTACATAGTGCACAACGAGGAAAAATCCTAAGCGGTAGGTCGGGTGTTCGAGTCACCTCACGGACGTTAGCAGAAGGGGATTTCATTAGCAAAAATGAGATCCCTTTTTTCTGTCCCGTGTCATTTTTCAAAAAATCGGACCTCGGACCGCTGCTAATCCGATTAGCAAAAATCCGGATCCTGTCTAACGGAAAATCCCCTTTTGCTAAAATGCATATTTTGCCGATTTTTTGCTAAATTCGGTGGAAGGTCCTCTAATTTTGCCGGATGGCTGATTATACGTTTCCGGAAAGAAGAAAAAAGCCAAATCGCTTGAAAAATATCGTTCTATGATAACAGAATAACATGGCCGGTGTACTAAAATGTGCGCAAGCAAAAGGCGCTCCGGTCAGCGGAGCGCCTCAGTTGTTTTTATACTTAAGCACTCTTGGGTGGGCGGCGCTCATCCACCATATCAGGTTCCCTTTCGGGAGCGCCGGGTGCCTTTTCCGGCTCGTCAAAAGTGCTTTAGTATCTTAATTTTATGAGTCTTCACAATTGTTGTCAACAGCGCCCCGCCCCGGCGGAGCGCCTTTAATACAGTCTTCATAACTGTTTCTCGATCCAGTACATGAGCAGATCAACTATTCGTTTCTGTTGGTCATCCGAAAGAGGCATCCCCTTGGGAACTCTGTACCACTTGTTTAGACAGCCTCTGCAGCAGCATGCGCAACCATGCATCGCCTTGAAGACCGGATGACCGCTCATCGGCGTCTGTTTTCCGTCGTTATCCGGAAATGCCGGCGCAAGCCATGTATTTACGAAATCAGCGGCATGTGAACGAATAGTTTCCATGCCCTTTTCCTTTATATAGGCTTTGTCCTTTTCCGAGAGCCTGAAACCGGAGCGAAACCGCGATCTGTTAAGTTTTTTTATGGCATCTTCTTTGGTCTGCATTTGTTGATGAGCGCCTTTTTAGTTTCGTCAGAACTCGTCGAGCTCGTTGTCAAAATCCCTGTCCTATTTGTTCAGCAGTCCGGCATCGCTAAGGAATTTATCCGCGTAATGCCGGGCTTTTGTATTTCGAAGGCTCACTATGTTGAACTCATGATGGCGCTGCATGCCGTCCACCAGAAAATGTTCAAATCCCGCTTCATCCTTTACGACTGACTGATACACGAAACTGATACCGACACCTTCCCGCACAGCGCTTCTGATAAGGATAAAACTGCTGAGTTCAACGACTCGGGCAAATGAATCCAGCGAAAAACCAAGGCTCTCAAGATCGCGTTCAAATAATTCTCTGGTGCCGGATCCCTTTTCGCGAACGATTATCGTTTCGCCGAAAAGATCCTCGAACTTCACTTTATTTTCCGGAAGCTGTTCGCGCTTTTTTTCAAAAATCGCACATGACGGTGCCGCTATCCCTATAAACGGTTCATTGCGCATCAGCTGATAACTGTATCTGTTCTTGTCGAAGCGGCCTTCAACTATGGCGAAATCAAGTTCCCCGTCGTCTATCCCTTTTAAAAGCTGTACAGTATTGTCCACGATGAGGGTAATCTCATGGCTCGGATCTTTCAGATAGTTTACTATTGCGGGAGCTATAACGTAATCGCCTATGGTCTTCGTTGCTCCGATCTTCACGTGCAGGCGTTCTTTTTCCTGCATCGCAAGCTGCATCTCCTGATAATTGTATTCAAGAGAGTGCGCATAGCTTTCAAGTATAAGTCCCTGATCCGTTTTGTGCAGCCTGCGTCCGTCATATCTGAAAAGCTTTGCGCCGTATTCCGCTTCCAATGCCTGGATCTGCTTGGTAACGGCGGGCTGTGTAAGATGAAGCTGTTCTGCAGCTTCGCGGTAATTCATCGTACGGCATACAGTCAGGAATGTTTCTATTTTTTTATCCATAAGACAAGTCCGCTCCTTATTTTCAGATGATTACAGGCGATAAATAAATGGAATCGATATATTCCAATCAATTACTTTATTTTATCATATTTCAGGGTTAATATGTTCACGCATTCAAGATAATTTCAGGAGGTCACATAAATGTCTTTCGTAAAAAAGCTTGCTTCTTATTTCCCGGGATTCCTGCTTGCGATGCTTATCGCTGCAGTTGCGAAGTTCCTTGAGAGTCTGCTTCCGGTACCGCTTATCGGGGCATCGGTAATTGCGATGTTCATCGGTATGATAATCAACGGATTCCGAAAGCCCGGAGAAAAGACCATACCGGGAATTAAATTCACATCGAAGAAGATCCTTAAATTCGCTATAATCCTGCTCGGAGCAAGCCTCAATATTACCACAGTTCTTACTGTCGGCCGGAACTCACTGCTCGTAATGCTTTTTACA
>Ga0129306_1003686_pt1 | contig 11023 bp, 11 predicted proteins | sample P827metagenome_FD_94438 | JGI IMG/M metagenome (GOLD analysis project Ga0129306, IMG submission 94438) | Capybara group fecal microbial communities from Wisconsin, USA - P827 metagenome | ecosystem: Host-associated > Mammals > Digestive system > Large intestine > Fecal | place: USA: Wisconsin...
ACATCTTCGGTTTCCTCGGCGCGGCTGTCGGCTTTGAGAACAACATCGGCATCGTGCCCATCGCGGCGATGATCGCCCTCGGCATGGGCGGCGACACGCTTATTGGCGCCACCATCTCGGCCGCGGCTGTCGCGATCGGTTTCGCCACCTCGCCCATCAACGTTTACACGGTCGGCACGGCTCACGCCATCGCTGAGCTGCCGATCTTCTCCGGCTATCTCGTCCGCACCGGCTACTGCATCGTCGCTCTGGCCATCCTGGCCCAGCAGAGCTGCAGCTACATGAAGCGCCTGCGCGAGGATCCTTCCAAGAGCTATGTGCTCGGCATCAACACCGAAGGCCTGGCCCTTTCCAAGCCGCTTGAGGAATACTCGCTGACGGCCACGCACAAGGCTGTGCTCGCCATCTTCATCATCGGCATGGCCTCAATCGTGTACGGCACGCTCAAGTACGGCTGGTACCTCAACCAGATCATGGCCGTGTTCCTGATGATCACGGTCGCCACGGCCGTCGTTGCCCGCATCAGCCCCTCGAAGATGGTGCAAACGATGATGGACGGCGCCGGCAGCGTCTGCGGCGGCGCCATGGCCATCGGTATCGCCCGCGCCATCCAGGTGGTGCTTGAAAACGGCAAGATCTGCGACACGATCATCCACGCGCTTGTCGCCCCGCTGCAGAGCGTCGGCACGATCGCTTCCGGCTGGCTGATGGTGCTTGCCAACTGCATCATCAACTTCTTCATCCCCTCCGGTTCCGGCCAGGCCGTCGTCACGATGCCCATCATGACCCCTGTCGCCGACATGATCAACATGACCCGTCAGGTGGCCGTCTTCTGCTTCCAGATCGGCGACGGCGTCACCAACCTGATCTATCCCACCATGGGCGGCCTGCTGGCCATGCTGGCTCTCGTGCGCGTGCCGTTCGACCGCTGGTTCCGCTTCGCGTTCCCGCTTGTGGTCAAGGTCACGCTCCTTGGCTGCGTCATCATGACCATCGCCATCAAGATGGGTTGGAACTAACATGAGCGCTCCGGACTTTATCGCCCGGGCAAAAGAACTTGAAAATGTCGTCGTCGATTGGCGGCGACATTTTCATTCTCACCCGGAGCTGTCGTTTGACGAGGTCGAAACGAGCAAATTCATCGCCGCCGCGCTGACCGAGATGGGCTGCGAGAATGTGACGATCGGCACGTTCGGCCGTCCCACGGGCGTGATCGCCGACATCACCGGCGGCAAGCCCGGCAAGCGCGTGGCCCTGCGCGCCGACATCGACGCGCTGCCCGTGACGGAAGAGACAGGGCTGCCGTTTGCCTCGCAAAACAGCGGTGTGATGCACGCCTGCGGGCACGACGGTCACGCCGCCATGCTGCTTGGCGCGGCCAAGATGCTGTGCGAGATCAAAGATCAGCTGCCCGGCTCGGTGCGGCTGATCTTCCAGCCTTCGGAAGAGTCGGCGGTGGTCAAGCAGGGCGCGCACGCCGTGGTCGACGAGGGCAAGGCGCTGGCTGGCGTTGACGCCATCTTCGGCGTGCACCTGTGGTCGCCGCTTGAAGCGGGCGTGCTGGGCTACACCACCGGCGCGATGATGGCCTGTTCAGACTCGTGGACGCTGAAGATCCACGGCAAGGGCGGTCACGGCGCCGCGCCGCACCAGACGCACGATCCCGTGGTGGCGGCCGGTCAGATCATCTGCGCGCTGCAGACGTTCGTCAGCCGCGAGATCGAGCCGATCAAAAACGCCGTTTTATCGGTCGGCATCATGCGCGCGGGCGGCGCGTTCAACGTCATCCCCTCCGAGGTGGAGCTGACGGGCACGGCGCGGTCGTTCGAGCCGCAGATCAGTCTTGACTGCGAAGACTTCATCCGCCGCGTGGGCGAAAACATCGGCGCGGCCTTCCGCTGCACGACCGAGCTGGAGTACAGCCGCAACCTGCCGCCCACGGTCAATCACGCCGAAATGGCGCTGCTCGGCGCGGAAAACGGCAAAAAGGTGTTCGGCGAAAATTGCGTGCGCGAGCTCAAACCCACGATGGTGGGCGAGGATTTCAGCTTTTACCTGGAGAAAGTGCCCGGCGCGTTCTTCTTCATCGGCGTCGGCGACGAGAGCAAAGGCACCACGTGGCCGCATCACCACTGCCGCTTCACGATCGACGAGGCCCAGCTGTGCAAGGGCTCGGCGTTCGAGGCGCTGTGCGCGTGGGAGTTCCTCAACAGGTAGCGGGGTTTTGATTCAAAGCCTACACAAAGGAAAGGCCCAAGACACAAAGAAAATCAGATATAAAAACCGCGGCAGAGCCGGATTGTTCCGGTCCTGCCGCAGTTCAATTATTTGATTACGGTTATTTAGCTGTTGCGAATTCTTGCTTCGCAATCTTCCCTATCTAGCTTCGCTGCGTTGTAAGCCTGGCGAGCATATATTACGTCACTGTAGTCCCTTCTGCCAGCAGCGGCTTCTTTTTCGATGCGTTCCAATATCATTTTTGCCTCAGCTTCCTTTCTTCTAAGCCCTGGAAGCGCCCTACCATCCTTAGTCCCAAACAATAACGATCCAAGTCCCATAATAACTCCTCCTACTCAAATATGATTGTCTTGATTTACACCGTAACGATGCTTAACGCCTGTGCTTAATTAAGTACGGCCTTCCAACTCTTCGACGAATGCCTTACGCGCATTGTCGTCAACAAACTCAATGCAGAGCGATCCAAGCTGATGTGACACCCGCAGAAAAAAACCTGGCCTCTTTTGCTCGCCATAAACATCAATCTGTTCCAGCGGCGCGTGGTATTGTGAAGCCCACCCGTTCTTTACGCATTCTTGATATGCATTCTTGTATGCGGTTACATCTTTATATTCAATTCTAAATATTATCTTTTCCAAGCCGTCTTGAGGCGGAAATTCCACCCAATTTTTCTCAAAATTACACTTCGATGGATATTCGCGCTCCCAATTCCAAATTGATTTCACGCCGTCAAATGGTTTTGAGTCAGTCCGTTTTTCCATTTAAAGACCTCGCTTTTCCTTTAAGATGGTCTAATTATATGCCCCCCCCATTTTGTCAAGTTCCAATTTTCGCTTTATGTTTCGCACGCAAAAAACACGAGCCTGCCGCATAGAATCGGCAGACTCGTGTTTTTATTACTTAACAATGTTTTTCTTTGTGTCTTAGGGCCTTTGTGCTTTCGTGTCGGCTTTGAATTAAAACGTTTCCTTCACGAAAACGTCCGCTTACTCAACGGTGATCTCTGCGCTCGACTCCCACAGGCCGTGCAGGTTGCAGTAGCTGACGGCGATCAGCGTGCCGCTTTCGGCCAGCTTCACGTTCAGGCAGCCCTTGGGCTCCACTGCCAGGCTGCCGTGCATGTTGAAGTTCAGCTCGCCGAGCTCGACGGCGAATTTGCCGCCGGCGGGCTTAAAGTACAGCTTGATCCACGCGATGAAGTGCTCCGGCGTGTTGGGATGCGCGATTTCGGCGCCCACGCACAGTTTGACCTGCACGGGCTCGCCGGCCTTGACGGAAGCGGGCGCGTCGATGACGGGCACGTGCTTCTCGCCCTTCCAGTCGCCGCTTTGGATCAGTTCGCCAATTTTCATGATGATTACCCCCCGGTATTGTGAATTTTGGTGCTTACATACATTATATCACGCGTGCGTGTTTCCTCAAAATGACTCGACGCTGAGCGGGTTTTCGCCTACAATACGGGCGGTATAATCATAACTTTTGCGAAAAGGGGTCTGTTGCTCATGAACGACGAACAGTTTTACGCGGCTGTGAAAAACGCTGTCGAACCGCGACGTGCCGCGCTGTGCGCGATGGCCGACACTATCTTCGATCTGGCCGAGACGGGGCTGAACGAACACCGGTCGAGCGCCCTGATCGCCGACTGCCTGGCGCGCGAGGGCTTTGTCGTGGAACGCGGCGTCGGCGGGCTGGAAACGGCGTTCCGTGCCGTCTGCCAAAAGGGCGAGGGCGGGCCGTCGTTCGGCCTGCTGTGCGAGTATGACGCGCTGGAGAACATCGGCCACGCCTGCGGGCATCACATGCAGGGCCCTGCGATCATCGGCGCGGCATTGGCCGTGCGCGATCTGGCCGAAGGGGCCGCGCCGGGGGCGCCGTATCGTATCGTCGTCTACGGCACGCCGGCTGAGGAGACGCTGGGCGGCAAGACTGCCATGAATGAGAACGGCTGTTTTGCCGACATCGACGTGGCGCTGATGATGCACGGCGCGCCCGACACGTGCGTGGACGTGAAGTCGATGGCCTCGCGCGAGTTCAAGGTGCGTTACACCGGCAAGAGCGCCCACGCCGCGCTGGCTCCCGATGCCGGACGCAGCGCCTTCGACGCCGCGCTGCTGTCGTTCAACGCGCTTGAGTTTCTGCGCGAGCACGTGCGCGAGGACACGCGCATCCACTACACGGTGCTCGACGCCGGCGGCCCGGCCAACGTGGTGCCCGATCACGCCGTGGCGCAGTACATGATCCGCAGCTATGACACCGATTACCTGGAGACGCTGCTGCCGCGCGTGGCCGACATCTGGCAGGGCGCCTGCCTGATGACCGGCACGAAGTACGAAATCGAAAGCCAGAACCGCTTCTGGGGCAAGGTGCCGGCGCTGGCCCTCAACGACCTGATCATGGAGCAGGCGCGCGCCTTGAGGGCTCCCAGCCTGGCCGCTCCGCGCGAGAAGACCGGCTCCACCGATTTCGGCGTGGTTATGTACAACGTGCCCGGCTGCTGCATCCGCGCCGCGTTCGTGCCCAAAGGCACCTCGTCGCACTCACAGGGTTTCCTCGATGCCGGCAAGACCGAGGCCGCTCACAACGCCGTCGTCTTCTCCGCCGAAATACTGGCCGCCGCGTGCCTGCGTATGCTCGAACGCCCGCAGCTGCTGGAGGAGATCAAGGCCGACTTTGCCGCGCGCAAGGCGCAGAAATAAGGCGTTCGCGACCGCCGCGGGAGTATTAATACTCTTCCACGTCAAAATGACTAAAAATGTTCGCAGGGGCCGCCCGACTCCGACTGCGGCACAAGCTCCATGGGAATGAGTGTGCGTGACTGAAGCGGGCGATGCGCATTACGTTTTAGACGTGAATTAGTATAAGAGCCGATCGATCCTGGGTTCGTATGCACCATATTCATACTAATCACGGATTAAACCGCTAATAATGCGTTTGTAGGGTCGGCCCCGCGTGGCCGACCGACTCTGCGTTACAAACAGACGGGAAAGACGGGCGGGTACATGGGCCGCCCCTAGAGAATATTAGCATTTCAATTCGAGAATAGTATCACAGCGAATACAAAAAACGCTTCCCGTGTACCGCCAGCGCGGCAGGGGAAGCGTTTTTCTTTGAGAGTATGAACTACGAATACAGGCCCGCCGTCTCGCCGCCGTCGATGCGGATGTCGGCGCCGGTGATGTATTTGGCGTCGTCGCTGGCCAAAAACGCGTAGAGCGCGCCGATCTCTTCCGGTTCGGCGTGGCGCTTCATCGGGATGCCCTCGTTCACCTTGGCCAGCATCTCGTCGGTGTACTCGGCCCGCTGCATCGGCGTGAGCACATAGCCTGGGCACACGCAGTTGACGCGCACAGTCGGCGCCAGTTCCAGCGCCAGCGTCTTGGTGAGCAGGATGACGCCGGCCTTGCTGGCGTTGTAATCGGCGTACCAGCGGTGGCCTTCGGTGCCGTTGGACGATGCCGTCATGAGGATGACGCCCGAGCCCTGCGCTTTCATGCGCTTAGCGGCCTCTTTGGCGCACAGGAACATGCCGCCGAGGTTGATGTCCATCACCTTTTTCCACTGCGCGTAGGGGATGTCGAGCGCGTCGCTGCGGATGGAGATGCCGGCGTTGGAGATGAGCACGTCGATGCCGCCCAGTTCGGCGTCCATCTGCGCAAACGCGGCGGCCACGTCGGCCTCGCTCGACACGTCGGCGGAGGAAAAGCCGGCGAATTCCGGATGCGCCGCTTTGGTCTGCGCGAGCGCTTCTTTGTTGTAATCGACGACGAACACGCGCGCGCCCTCGTTCGCAAAGCGCACGGCTGTGGCCAGTCCGATGCCGCTGGCGGCACCGGTGATCATCACGCGCTTGCCCTTCAGTTCTTCATAATGTGCCATATGACAACCTCCTGTAAATAAATGTAAACATAATCAACGCAAAGTTCCTGAATACGGCTGACACAAAGCTAAAAGCTGCCTTCCACTCACCCTGTAACCGCTTCGAGGCAAAAACTACGTCGCGCCTCTGTCAATGTTCCACGTGGAACATCTCCGTGTGCGAAAAACTCTTTTTCTCAAAAGCTTTTCTTTGTGTCTCCGGCGTTTTTGCGTCTTCGTGCCGGGGCCGGTTTTCGAGCAACGTTCCACGTGGAACAAATTACTCAACACAACGTTTTCCGGCACCATCTACACGTGACACTTTTTGTGCTTCGACCTGAACGCCCTCAGCGAAACAGGTTATATATGTAATAATATTTATCGACAGGCTCAGACGATTTTCTTTTGCCCTTCTTCGGTTCTTTGGGCCATCGTGTTGATCCTGTTCAAAAACGTCGGCCGCGGGCAGGCCTCACCGCTCAACGCGCATCATACGCGACTGTCCCCATCCGGTGACGACGCGTACATAGCCGCACAACTTCGCGTCAAGCTCCGGGTCGCCCGTGTCAACGCGCAGCGGACGCGGAAACAGCGCGTCGAGCTTGGCAGGCGTCGCGGCGACGACGATGTTTTCCGTGCCTAGTGCGCGCAGCACAGCGGGACTGAACTGCTGACTGCCGCGGCCAAGAAAATGCCCCTGTCCGCCGATCACGGCCACGACCGCCGTCGTGCTGCCGGGTTCGATCAGCCTCAGCAGGTCGGCTTCGGCGCAGTCGGCCGCGATCAGCTTGCCGTCTTTGACGGCGTCCACGCCCAGCAGCGTGCCGCGCAGGCCAAGCGCATCGGTCACCGCGCGCGTCGTCGTGCCCGCGCCGATCAGGTACAGCCGCCCGGGCTGCATCTCGTGAGCGAGCCACGCGCCGAGGCCGCTTGCGTCGCCGCCTCCCGCGCTGCCGCCTTTACGGCCCTGCATACGCAGCCGGTCAAGCGGCACGCGCACTGTACCGTACAGTCGCGAGGTCACGATCCCGGCACGGTAGGCATCTTCGTCAAGATCGACCACTTCTGCTTCGGCCGTCTCGCGGGCGATACCGGCACACCAGCGGCTCAGCAGTTCGCCGGCGCGCTCCGGCGTTACGGCAAACGCTGACGACTGGATCTTCACGCCGGCAGGCACGCCGATGACGGGCAGACTTTCGCCGAGGATCGCGCACACGTCGCGGGCCGTGCCGTCGCCGCCGGCAAACATCAGCAGTCCCGCGCCCGCGTCGCATATGGCGGCCGCGGCGGCGCGGGTGTCGGCGGCGGTGGTGTGTTCTTCCGTCCGGCAGACGACGCGCGCGGGCAGCCCCAGCCGGCGCAGCACGTCTTCGCCCATCGCTCCGGCCGGGGCAAGGAAGCTTGTGTCCTCCGGCAGCGGCAGCGCCGACTTCAGTGCGCGGAACATGTGCTCGCCGGAGCGGGGACGCGCGCCAAGCTCGCGGGCTCGCGCCAGGACGGCAGCGCCGTCGGTCCCCTTGAGGGCGACGCTTCCGCCCATGCCGGCGACAGGGTTGACGATCAGGCCGACAATACGCGGCATGGACTAGGCGATGCCGCCGCCGTCGACGACGAGCGACGAGCCCGTGATCCAGCCGGCCATGCCGCTGCACAAGAAGAAAACGCTCATGGCTACATCCTCGGGCGTACCCAGCCTGGCGATGGGGCGCACGGCGCACGAGGCTTTAAACGCGTCGTCGTATACGCCGCCAAGCTGCTCGCACTCGCTTTTGAGCATGGGCGTGTCGCAGTCACCGGGGCACACGCAGTTGACGTTGATGTTGTGCGGGCCGCAGTCGATGGCCAGCGCGCGCGTCATGTTCCACACGCCGCCCTTGGAGGCGCAGTAGGCCACCGCCTGATCGCCGCCCTTGAGCGACCAGCCCGAGCCGATGTTGACGATCTTGCCGCCGCCCTGCTTTTTCATGTAGGGTACGACGCAGTGACACATCAGGTACACGCCCTTGAGCGTGGCGTCGATCACCATGTCCCAGTCGCTCTCTTCCAGGTCTTCCACGGTGCGGCGGCGAGTGGCGCCCGCGCAGTTGATCAGGCAGTCGATGCGCCCAAAGCGGTCATGTGCGTCCTTTGCCGCGGCGGCGCAGTCGGCCATGCTGGTCACATCGCAGCGGCGGAAATACGCTTCGCCGCCGGCCGCGGTGATCTCATCCGCCAGGGCTTTCCCGGCCGCCTCGTTGCGCCCGAGCGCCGCCACCTTGACGCCGGCAGCGGCGAAAAACTTGGCGATGCCGGCGCCCAGGCCGGACGTGGCGCCAGTGACGATCGCTGTTTTGCCGTTCATGCCGCACAGTGCGTTCAGATTGATCATGCAAAAAATCTCCTTTACGCGTAAGATTTCGTTCCCTTCATGCCTTCATTATAACGGCAACCGGACGATTTGGCGACGAAAGGAAGGCTTTTTCCCGGCAGAGCTGTTCAACGCGCGAACTCTGAAAAAACACATTGACAAATTTCTATTTATGGAGTACGATAACGAATAGAAAAATTTCAATGGGAGGCCCGCGATGGAAAAGATCTATACCGACACGGCGAAGATGCTGAAAGCGATCTCCGATCCCAAGCGGCTGCGCATCGTCGATATGCTCTCGTGCGGCGAACTGTGCGCCTGTGTCATCCTCGAATCGTTTCACATAACGCAGCCCACGCTTTCGCATGACATGAAAGTGCTCACCGAAGCGGGGCTTGTCTGTGACCGACGCGAGGGCAAAAATATCTTTTATTCGCTTGACGGAGAGGTTCTGGCAGCCCTGCTCGGCACGCTGAACGTCATGTTTCAGCCGAAGGCCGACTGCATCTGCCACCGGCAAGCCGAATAACTTGTTTTGCCGGCGTTACGTGCGCCGGCCTTAAAAAGAAACATAACATCGAAAAATTTCAATGATTCGATGATTTGCAGAAAATTTGCCGCGGCGCAAAACCGCGAGCGATCTTAACGAAAGGAAGCGATTGTCATGTTTCGTTTTATCCAGGACCAGGTTTTGGGGATGAAATGGCTGAATGCCCTGATCGCCCGGGGGCTGACAGAGGTTGGGCTGAGCGTGGAAAGCGGGCTGGGCGCGAGCGTAAACTTTTTCCTGTACGACACGGTCAAGATCACGGCGCTGCTGTGCGTGCTCATTTTCATCATTTCGTATGTGCAAAGTTTCTTTCCGCCTGAGCGCAGCCGCCGCATCATGGGCCGGTTTCGGGGGCTGCCCGCCAATATCATGGCGGCCCTGCTCGGCACCGTGACGCCGTTTTGTTCGTGTTCGTCGATCCCGATCTTCATGGGCTTTACCGGCGCTGGCCTGCCGCTTGGCGTCACGTTTTCATTCCTCATTTCGTCGCCAATGGTCGATCTTGGCAGTCTTGTACTGCTGACTGGCGTTTTCGGAGCCGGGGTCGCGCTTACGTATGTCGTGCTTGGGCTCGTCGTCGCTGTCGCGGGAGGCTCGCTGATCGCGCGTCTGGGCATGGAAGACCAGGTCGACGGAGCCATCGTACGCACGGCAGCCTTCGAGACAGCCGACATGACACCGCGGGAGCGGGCGGCGTTTGCTAAAGCTCAGACAGCGGAAACGTTCAAAAAGGTGTTTCCCTACATCCTGGTCGGTGTCGGTATCGGCGCGGCGATCCACAACTGGCTCCCGCGGCAGTGGATCGAGCAGGCACTCGGCCGCGGCAATCCGTTTGGCGTCGTGATGGCAACATTGGCAGGAGCGCCCATGTATGCCGACATCTTCGGTACCATCCCGGTCGCCGAAGCGCTGCTGGCCAAAGGCGCCCGCCTGGGTACGGTGCTGAGCTTCATGATGGCGGTCACGACGCTCAGCCTGCCGTCGCTGATCATGCTGAAAAACGTCGTTCGCCCCAAGCTGCTTGCCGCCTTCACGACGATCTGCGTCGCCGGCATCATCGCCGTAGGTTGCATTTTTAACGCATTTCAAGGGATTTTGGTGTAAAAGAGCCGAATGCTCGATAATTTACCAAGGAGGAAAAAAATGTCACTGTTCAATCGCCACAAAAACGAAAGCGCCGCGCCGGCGGCAAATGCTCCCAGGCTCGCTGTACTAGGCTCTGGATGTTCCCGCTGCAGGGAGCTGCTGAAAGCTGCCGGGGAAGCTGCCGCTGGCTGCGGACTCGATCTAGAACCGGAATACATCACCGATCTCAAAACGGTCATGAGCTTTGGCGTGATGTCGATGCCCGCGCTCATCGTCGGCGGGCGTGTCGTCTCCGCCGGACGTGTGCTCAAAACTGACGAGATCGAGGCGCTCATCCGCGAAAAACTGTGCTGAGCAAACACTGATGTAATACGTCACCTCCTGCGACACACTGCCCGTTTTTCGGCATAATGTGGAGCGATCAGCGATTTCCAGACAACAAACAGCGAGCCGGAGGGGAATGGCCCCTTCCGGCTCGCTTTATGTTGACACTGCGGTGTCGTTATTCTGCGCCGTTCAGCTTGGTGCGGCGCTCGCGCCTGGCCGAGCCGTTTTCGCCCTGCCAGAACACGCCTATGCCCAGATAGGTGATGACGATGGCCACCAGCGGGCAGATCCAGTTGAAGATGGCATACGGCACGTATTCCATCGTCTTCACGCCCAGCACGCCGGCGGCGTAGCCCGCGCACACGTTCCACGGCACCAGCACCGAGGTGAGCGTGCCGCTGTCTTCCAGCGAGCGCGACAGCATACGCGGCGCCAGGCCGCTTTCTTCAAATTTGCCCTTGAACATGCGGCCCGGGATGATGATCGACAGGTACTGGCTGCCCGTGAGCAAGTTGGCGATGAAGCACGAGCCGATCGTCGTGGCGATCAGGCCGCCGGCGCGTTTTACGCCGCGGGTAATGGCATTCAGCAACACGCGCAGGAAGCCGCCCGCTTCGAGG
>Ga0129306_1003689_pt1 | contig 11018 bp, 6 predicted proteins | sample P827metagenome_FD_94438 | JGI IMG/M metagenome (GOLD analysis project Ga0129306, IMG submission 94438) | Capybara group fecal microbial communities from Wisconsin, USA - P827 metagenome | ecosystem: Host-associated > Mammals > Digestive system > Large intestine > Fecal | place: USA: Wisconsin...
GTCAAGCATTTTTCGCAGAAAAATGCAAAAAATCAGAGGGTATTTCACCTCTGATTTCAACAATATATGCAGTTGTAACTGTAGGTTTGGGATGGGAAATCCTTATCTAAATGACATTGGGACAGGACCTTTGGAACGGCGTTTTCCTTGCAACCTGTATCGCTTCTGCTGTAGGCGGAATCTGCATGGCTTTCCTTGCAAATAAGCCTTTTGCTATGGCTCCGGGTATGGGACTTAACAGTTTCTTTGCCCTTGTAGTGGCAAATATCGCCTCTGCTGCCGGTATGACCTACCTTGCTTCATTCCAGGCTGCTCTTTGCATTATCCTTATTGAAGGCGTTGTTTTTGTCATCCTTTCAGTGCTTAATGTAAGAGAAAAGATCGTTGAGGCGATCCCGGGCGGCGTTCGCCACGCTATTTCCCCTGCTATCGGCCTTATGCTCCTTAATATCGGTCTTGGCTCAAATGCAGGTATTTACTCAGAAAAAGGCGGACCTTTCTTTGCTATGCGCGATTTCTTCGGTTCCCTTACAGCTTCTTACGCCAAAGAGGCTATGGGCAGCGGCTATGGCAAGATGGTTCTTACCGTTGCAACCATGTTCATCGGTTTCTTTGTGATTTACGCCCTTGTACATAGAGGCGTTAAGGCTGCCGTTCTTCTTGGTATGCTTTGCGCTAGTATCATTTACTGGGCAGGAGATGCCATTTTCTTCGGCGAGAATCCATTTGCGGCTCTTGGCACAGCTTCATGGCTTCCACCATTTTCAGATATGGCAAAGACTACCCTCTTTAAGTTTAACTTTGCAGGTTTTGCCCAGATCGGATGGTTTACCATCATCACACTTATCATCACATTCTGCATCATCGATATGTTTGATACCATCGGAACTTTCGTTGGTACCGCAAGCAGAGCAGGTATGCTTGATAAGGACGGCAAGATGCCACAGATGAAGGAAGCACTTCTTTCAGATGCTATCGGTACTGTAGCGGGCGCCTGCACAGGTACTTCTACCGTTACCACTTTTGTTGAGTCTGCATCAGGTGTTGAGGCAGGCGGACGTACAGGTCTTACAGCCCTTACAACAGCCGTTCTTTTCCTTGCCTGCATGTTTATTTCACCGATCGCAGCCATTATTCCTGCAGCAGCAACATCATCAGCGCTTATCTATGTTGGTGTTATCATGCTTTCAGGTCTTAAGAACATTGACTTTGCAGATATGAGCCAGCTCATCCCTGTAGCACTTATGCTCCTTGCCATGCCTATCTCAGGCTCCATCGGACATGCTATCGGAATCGGCCTCATCTCATACACCATTATCAAATTTGTATCAGGAAAGGCAAAGGACGTTTCACTCCTTACATGCTTCCTTTCACTGATCTTCTTACTTAAGTTCTTTATTGCATTTTAGTTTTTAAAGGGCCGGAGGGGAAAGCGCTTTTTGCCACCCTTTCGGCCCTGCTTTTCTTCGTCTTTCTATACCGACAACCGCTCATTTTCTCACAGATATCCCGTCGCTTTTTTTCATATGTGCGCGCTCCGCTAAAACTCGCCGTCCGTCGGGTACGTGGGGGAACGCTTTAAACCGAGGTTGCAGCTTTAATTTTTTGCCAAATGAGAGGCTGTGGCAGTCGTTACTACGTGGTCATATCTCGCTTACGCGAGCTTCCATAAAACCATGCAAGGCAGCCTTCAAGCAAGCTTGAGCTGCCTTGTCTGCTTTTATTCCGGTGCTTCGCACCTTATGACCACTTTTACCGTCACTTTAGCGTACTTAAAAAACCTCTTTCCCCTTCATCCCCTCCTCCCGGCTCAGACAGCGCTCCCGCGCGCACGGGAAAAGCTCCCGCGATATCTTAGAAAATGGCATTTGCCGGTAAATCCGAAAAACGAAGAAAACAGGGCCTGGTGGCAAAAAGATATACTGCGGAGCACTACACCACTTATCTATTTAGTTATTTTTACTGCGTGTCAACATGGTATATGATTAATTACAGTCTATAATAATTTAATTACGACCTATACATAATCGATTACGGATGTACGTAGTACATACTATTAAGATATATCTGCTTAATAACTAATTATCCGGGGAGGATCAGGATGTCAATGAATGTGTAACATCAGCGAAGCCATCAGCGAAGCTGCTTGTCATTGATATCCGTATCCTATCCGGATATGCTATACAAAGCAGATATAATGACATACGTACCAGGTACATATGTAAAAGTTTTATGTGTATATGGCATCCTCATTTTGAAATCAAGACCAGGCTGCCGAGGGCGGTGCTTTGCAGTCTTGACTACCAAATGAGGATGCCATAGATGGTAATTAAGCAGATATAAGCAGCAGTATACTGCTTATATCTGAGATGAAGTGACAACTCAAGCCCGCCCCTTAGTGTTCGTAGCACAAATGTGTTAAATAAAAGTGCGCAAATGTGTTAAATAAAACTGCGTATAAGTGTTAAATGAAATCCGGAACTTTTGTGTTTATGCATATTTGGTGGCAAATCTAAAACTTAGTAGTGGAGCGGCATATAGCCCGCATTTCTTTTGTTTTTTTGCATTTCACGGCAAATGCGATTTTCCGGCTGAACCGGTAAGCTTTTCAATGTGTGCGTAAAAGCATTGTTTGAGCCGGAAGGAGGGGGAAGGTTTTTTTTATACTATGGGGAAGGTTAAAGTGGTCATTAGGTGCGGAGCACCCGAATAAAACGAGTAAGGCACCTAAAGCTTGCTTTGAGAGTGCCTTGCAAGTTTTATGGAGGCTCGCGTAAGCGAGTATGACCACGAATAAAATAACATCCTCAGCTCCTATTTAAAGCGTCCCCTGCGTCCCCGACGACAGGCGAGTTTCAGCTTTTGCGTACACTTATAAAAGAAAAGCGGCGGGAAGCCACCGGGAAAATGTGTGTTTGTCGTGAGCAAAAAAATAAAAGAAATGCGGGCACGATATTGCCGCGTTGTAGCAGAAAAGTGTTGACTTTCCTACAATATGTATATTAAAATAGTAGAAGTGGTACTAGATATTGGGACAGTGTTTTTGCTTCGTACCACTTTGGAGGCAGTAAATGGAAAACTACGTATATAACGAAGACTTAGAGCGCTTTACGCACATCGACGTAGATGCCGGACTTAGGGAGTCTGTTGGCAATACGGCAAATTATAAAAAAGCTCTTTTTGTAGCTCTTAAGAGTATAAGAGGAAAGCTTCCTATCATTTTTGGTATGATAGATGACGGAGAGTTTGGAGGTTTTGCCCTTATTGCAGGGACACTTAGCCGTATATGTAAGAGCGTTGGAGCAGAAAAGATCGCAAAAGAGGTTTGCTATCTTCAGAGCGCCTGCATTAACGGAAATGACAACGTACTTAGCGAAAGACTTCCGCGCCTTGGAAGAGACCTTGAGGGCCTTCTTACAGAGCTTGAAGAGCTGCTGAGACTTATGGACCGCAAAGAGAGTATAAACGAGATGCTTACTCGCAAGAACTCCCCGCTTAACGAATTTCTTAAGCGCAATTATAAAGCAATATAAAATCAGATCAGCGAATTTTTAAATGCCGACGAAACAACCATTTGTCGGCGTTTTTTATAGAGACCTTATAAAGGAGGAAAGAAAATGACAGATTTACTTACAAGATTTTTAAAATATGTGTCTTTTGACACCCAGTCCGCAGAAGAGCAGGAGGCTCTTCCAAGTACCGCAAAACAGTTTGAACTTGCTAAATACTTAAAAGAGGAATTAATAAATATCGGAGCTACGGAAGTTACTATGGACGCAGAGCATGCATACGTATATGCCACCATCCCTGCTACCACAGATACAGACCTTCCGGTACTCGGGTTTATCTCCCATATGGACACATCACCTGCTATGAGCGGAAAAGATGTTAAGCCTCAGCTTGTAAAAGATTATGATGGCAGCGACATTACCTTAAATAAAGACCTTGGTATAGTACTTAGCCCTGCTGATTACCCTGAGATGTTAAAGCTTAAGGGAAAGACCATTATCTGCACAGACGGAACCACCCTTCTTGGAGCAGACGATAAGGCAGGCGTAGCCGAGATAATGACTATGGCAGAGTACTTCCTTACACATCCTGAGGTTAAGCACGGAAAGATCCGCATCGGCTTTACTCCTGATGAGGAAGTGGGAAGAGGCGTTGATTTCTTTGACGTAGACCTTTTTGGTGCTGATTACGCTTACACTGTAGACGGCGGCGCTCTTGGCGAGCTTGAATATGAAAACTTTAACGCCGCAGGCGGCAAGGTTAAGGTAAAGGGCGTAAGCATCCACCCCGGCAGCGCCAAAGGCAAGATGATAAATGCCTGCACAGTCGGTATGGAGTTTTTCGAGCTCCTTCCTAAGTTTATGAACCCTGCCTGCACAGAAGGCTACGAGGGATTTTTCCACCTTGATTCAATGCAGGGCTCAGTTGAGTACGCAGAGTTTAACTACATTATAAGAGACCACGACATGAAGCTTTTTGAAGAAAAGAAAGAGCTCTTCAAAAAGGCTGCAGATTTTATAAATGCCAAATACGGCGAGGGCACCCTTGAGGCCATCGTAAATGACAGCTACTACAACATGAAAGAGATGATCGAGCCTAATATGCACCTTATAGAGAGCGCAAAAGAGGTTATGACAGACCTTGGAGTTACCCCGATCGTTTCTCCTATAAGAGGCGGTACAGACGGCGCAAGACTTTCATTTATGGGTCTTCCTTGCCCTAACCTTTGCACAGGCGGCGCTAACTACCACGGCAAGTTTGAATATGCTTGCCTTGAAGATATGAACACCTGCGCAGAAATCTTAAAGAAACTTGTTCTTAAATACAGTGAAAGCTAAATAAACCTTATTTTTGCAATACCCGGAGGAATGCTTATGTCTGATTACATGGAGCGTATCAAAGAATTTATAAATGGTAAAAAAGTTCTTATACTTGGTTTTGGAAGAGAAGGAAAAAGTACCTTTGACCTTTTTGCAAAGGCGGGCACAGCGGCAAAGATCTCTATAGCAGATGCAAATACCGCACTTACCCTTCCTGAGGGCTTCCCGCAGACCGTAGTCCATACGGGAGCAAACTACCAGAACCATATATTTAATTACGATATAATAATGAAGAGCCCGGGTATAGTCCTAGAGCCTCAGGTCCTTACAGAAGTAGATCGTATTACTTCACAGGCCGAGCTTTTCCTTAAATGGTACGGAAAACAGACCATAGGTATAACAGGTACCAAGGGAAAGAGTACCACCACCACTCTTCTTTACCACATTTTAAAGGAAAACGGCAAAAAGACCATCCTTGCTGGAAACATCGGTATTCCGGCGTTTGACATACTTGATCAGATAGAAGATGATTCTCTTATAGTATGCGAGCTTTCCTGCCACCAGCTTGAATACACCAAGTATTCGCCGCATATTGCCATCTTCCTTAACCTTTACGAAGAGCATCTTGACCACTACGGCTCCTTTGAAAAATATAAAGAAGCAAAGATGAATATCTTTAAGTATCAGGATAAAGACGATATCCTCTATATCGGCGATGAGGTAGAGGCTCTGGCAAAAGGTGCAAATAGCAGCGTTAATGTGTGCTGCTATACGGAAGATTCAAAAGAGTACGCAGAGCACACAAGCCTTCTTGGCAAGCACAATTTCTTTGATATTTCCCTTGTGGCAAAGGTCTGTGCAGGTCTTGGCATAGATAAGGCAAGCTTTATAAGGGCTCTTAAGACCTACAAGCCCCTTCCTCACAGGCTCGAGTACTTTGCTACCGTAAACGGCGTTAAGTATTACGACGATTCGATCTCAACTATCTCAGAGACCACCATCCAGGCCCTTGAGACTCTGACAGATACAGACTGCGTCCTCATTGGCGGTATGGACAGAGGCATAGACTACTCGCCGCTTGAAAGCTATTTTGCAGAGCACCCTGCCGTAAATGTGGTGCTTATGTACGAGACCGGCGCAAGGATAGCAAGAGAGATGGAACTTAAATACGGAGTTAAGATCAACACGGAAGGGCTATTTTTGGTCCCTGACCTTAAAGAGGCGGTTGCTCTTTGCGGCCGTATCGCAAAGAAAGGAAAGAGCGTTGTCCTTAGCCCTGCCGCTGCAAGCTATGGATATTTCCGCAACTTTGAAGACAGAGGCGAAGTGTTTAAGACACTTGTAAATAACTTAAAGTAAGAAAGGCAGTTTCTCTGCCAAAGCAATAAATAAGATTTGGAGTTTTAAAGATGGAAAAATATACCGGAAGTCAGATTGTAGTCCTTGAAGGATTAGAGGCGGTACGCAAGCGTCCCGGCATGTATATCGGAAGCACGGGAAGCCGCGGCCTTCATCATTTAATATGGGAGATCCTCGATAACGGCATCGACGAGCATCTTGCAGGTTTTTGCAGCCAGATCGAGGTCACATTGTTAAAGGACGGCGGTGTCAGGATAAAAGACCACGGAAGAGGAGTTCCGGTTGATATCCACCCTACAAAGAAGATACCTACAGAGCGTGTGGTTTACACCATACTTCATGCCGGCGGTAAATTTGGAAGTACGGTATACAAGGTATCAGGCGGTCTTCACGGCGTAGGCGCCTCTGTTGTAAATGCGCTTGCCACCAGAATGACCGTAGAAGTAAGACGCGACGGCAAGGTATATTTTGATGAGTACAAAGACGGCGGCCACCCTGTTACAGAGCTTGTAAAGGGCGAGCTTCCTGTTATCGGCAAATGCTTAAAGTCAGATACGGGTACCACAGTTACCTTCTGGCCTGATGCAGCCATTTTTGAGACCATAGAGTTTAAGCCTGAGGTAATAAAGAAAAAGCTTCAGGAGACAGCCTTCCTTAATAAAGGCCTTAAGATCGAATTTAAAGACGAAAATACCGGAGAAAAGGTCACTTTCCACGAAGAACACGGTATTAAAAGTTACATAAAATATATCAACAGAGAGGAAAACCCTCTTTTTGACGATGTTGTTTACATAGAGGGAAAGAGCGGCGATATCGAAGTTGAGATAGCTTTTCAGTACACAGACTCCTTTACGGAGCAGATCAACTCCTACTGTAACCGCATTAACGTAGTAGACGGCGGAACCCTTGTAACAGGCTTTAAATCGGGCCTTACAAGAGTTATGAACCAGTACGCAAGAGACCTTGGCTACCTTAAAGACAAAGATGACAACCTTGACGGAAAGGACATAAGAAACGGCCTTTCTGCCATTATTTCCATAAAGCATCCTGACCCTCAGTTTGAAGGCCAGACAAAAACAAAACTTGGCAACACTGACGCCAAGACTGCGGTAGAGGACGTATTTACCCAGGAAGTTACTCTTTATCTTGATAAAAACGTAGAGATAATAAAGAGTATCCTTGAAAATTCTTTAAAGAGCTATAACGCCCGTAAGGCCTCAGATAAAGCCAGAAACCAGGTATTAAAGAGCCTTAACGACACAGATGTTAAGAGTAAAGTGGCCCAGTGTTCTTCTAAGAAGCCTGAAGAGTGCGAGATCTACATAGTCGAGGGTAATTCAGCGGGCGGTACCGTAAAGACCGCAAGAAACAGAGCCACTCAGGCAGTGCTTCCTCTTCGCGGAAAGATTCTTAACGTAGAAAAGGCGCCGCTTGAGAAGATCCTTCTAAATAACGAGATAAAGGCCATGATCGCTTCTTTTGGATGCGGCATTGGCGAAGATTTTGATATAAAGAAATTAAGGTACGATAAGATAATAATCCTTACCGATGCGGATGTGGACGGAGCCCACATTTCAACCCTCCTGCTTACATTTTTCTACAGATATATGCCGGAGCTTATAAAAGAAGGTAAGGTATACAGAGGGCTTCCGCCTCTTTACAAGGCTGAGTATGAAGACCTTACAGGCAAGACAAAGAAGAAAAAGAGCGAATACATCTTTAACGACTTTGAACTTGAGCAGTTTAGAAAAGATCCAAGCCATAAGATAATCAGCCTGCAGCGCTACAAAGGTCTTGGCGAGATGGACGCAGAGCAGCTTTGGGAGACCACCCTTGACCCTGCGCAGCGTACACTTGCACGTATCGATATCTCCGATACCGTAGATGCAGACGAAGTTACAGCGCTTCTTATGGGCACCAATGTACCTCCTCGCCGTGAATTTATCATGGAAGAAGCTAAGTACGCAAAGCTTGATGTATAAGGTTAGGAGGAAGCAAAAAGATGGCTAAAAAGACAACAGCAAACGAGAAACAGTTTATATTTATAGATTTTTCCGAGGAGATGCGAAACTCCTTCAGAGACTATGCGGTAAGCGTTATCGTAGACAGAGCGCTTCCCGATGTGCGCGATGGCCTTAAGCCTGTTCAGAGGCGTATCCTTTATGCCATGAACGAGCTTAAGCTTGATCCTGACAAGCCTCACAGAAAGAGCGCCCGTATTGTGGGTGATACCATGGGTAAATACCACCCACACGGTGATTCCTCCATTTACGAGGCTCTCTGCCACATGTCAGAGGACTGGTCTCTTAACGTGCCTCTTATCGACGGTCACGGTAACTTTGGCTCTATAGACGGTGATGAGGCCGCTGCCATGCGTTATACTGAGGCAAGGCTTTCTAACGGCGCCGTTATGCTCCTTGGCAATATGGACAAAGACCTTGTAGACTTTGTACCAAACTTTGATGAGAGCGAAAAGGAGCCAAAGGTTCTTCCTGCGGTTATCCCAAACCTTCTTATAAACGGTACCACAGGTATCGCGGTAGGTATGGCTACAAATATGCCGCCTCATAACGCAGGAGAGGCCATAGATGCGGCTATCGCCGTTATGGATAAGCCTGATATCTCCCTTGATAAACTTATGGAGATAATCCCCGGCCCTGATTTTCCTACAGGGGGCATCATCATAAATGCAGACGAGATAAGAAGCATTTACGAAACAGGCGAGGGAAAGCTTAAAGTTCGCGCCAAGGTAGAAGTGGAAAAAGGTGATGCGGGCCGTACAAACCTTGTGGTTACAGAGATCCCTTATACAGCTTCGGGCAACAAGACAAAGCTTGTTGAAAGCATTGTAGATCTTATGAAGGAAAAGGTTTTTGATGAGATATATGATGTTCGCGATGAGTCTTCAAAAGAGGGTATAAGAATCGTCATCGAGGTAAAGAAAGACAGAGATGTGGAAAATCTTCTTAACGGATTATACAAAAAGACCGGCCTTGAAGACACATATTCTGTAAATATGCTTGCTATCCTTGATCAGCAGCCTATTACATTTCCTCTTATAAGGCTGCTTCAGGAATTTAACAAGTTCCAGGTAGAGCTTTATACAAAAGAACACAAGCATTTACTTAAGAAAGCGCAGGACCGCCTTGAGATCGTAAGCGGTCTTATAAAAGCAACAGATATAATAGACCTTATCATAGAGATCCTTCGCGGAAGTTCTTCAGTAAAGCAGGCTAAGGCATGTCTTACAAAGGGCGATATCACAGATATTAAGTTTAAGAGCGAAGCAAGTAAAAAGGCTGCTTCAAAGCTTGATTTTACAGAGCGTCAGGCAGACGCAATCCTTAGCATGCAGCTTAGCAAGCTCATCGGACTTGAGATCGCAAAGCTTCATGAGGAAGATGAGAGCTTACATAAAAACATTGACTTTTACAACCTTGTTCTTTCAGACGAGAAAGAGCTTCGCAAGGTTATAAAGGGCAGACTACGCGAATTTAAGAAGCTTTTTGCAAGAGAGAGACGTACCGAGCTTGCAAATGTGGAAGTTTCAAAGGGCTACGTAGAAGATATAAAAGAAGAGAATATTTATGTACTTATAGATAAGTTTGGCTACACTAAGTCTATGGACGAGGCGGCATTCTTAAAGGTTTCACAGGAAAACCTTGCAGAATTTACCCACATTATCTGCATGAAAAATACAGACAAGCTGTGCCTGTTTACAGCAGAGGGCAATATGCACCAGCTTAAGGGTATGAACATACCGCGCGGCAAGGTTAAAGATAAGGGAGTGCTTGTACACAACCTTTGTAAAGTAGGTAAAGAGGAGATAGTCTTTTATACAAGTTTTGAGGACCTATTTGAATCCCAGCTTTTCTTTGCTACAAAGAAGGGCTACGTAAAGCTTGTCTCCGGCGCTGAATTTGAGACAAACAGAGGAACCATAGCAGCAACCAAGCTTGACAGCGATGATGCGGTAGTCGGTATTACACAGCTTTCGGCTATGGATGCCATAACAGGCAACCGTAAGGTTGTTATGTACACCAAAAACGGCATGGGTCTTCTTTACAACCTTGGAGAAGTATCTGAGCTTAAAAAGACAAGCCGCGGCGTAAAGGGTATAAACCTTGCTGCGGGGGACAGCGTTGTATACGCAGGAGCACTTCCATACGAGGCAGAAGAGATCATTTATAAAGAAAAACCTGTAAACATCAAGAAGCTAAAGCTTCAAGGAAGAGCCGGTAAAGGACAAAAGATGAAATAAAAAAATAGGGCATAGACGATGTCTGTGCCCTATTATTTTATTTCATCTTGACAAAACCAAAATACATGTATACAATAATGCAATATAAAGAACATTAAGATGAGGGAGAGTATTTTAATGGAGAAAAAAACTTTTGTAACAAAGGCGCAGATAGAGGAGATGGTGAAAACCTACCCTACCCCTTTCCACCTTTACGACGAAAAGGGCATCAGGGAAAATGCCAGAAGGGTTAAGGCGGCTTTTTCCTGGAATAAGGGTTATAAGGAGTATTTTGCGGTCAAGGCTACACCAAACCCGTATATTCTTAAGATATTAAAAGAAGAGGGCATCGGTACAGACTGTTCCTCTCTTACTGAGCTTATGCTTTCCGAAAAGGTAGGCATTCTTGGAGAGGATATAATGTTTTCAAGTAACGTTACCCCTGCAGAGGAGTTTGTTCTTGCAAGAAAGCTTGGTGCTATTATCAATCTTGACGACTTTACTCATATCGACTTTTTAAAAGAGGTTGCGGGAATCCCTGAAAAGATCAGCCTTCGTTATAATCCGGGCGGATATTTTCAGATCAGCAA